>Ga0307425_1000306_pt1 | contig 31241 bp, 25 predicted proteins | sample SalMarWE160330MG_FD_202152 | JGI IMG/M metagenome (GOLD analysis project Ga0307425, IMG submission 202152) | Salt marsh sediment microbial communities from the Plum Island Ecosystem LTER, Massachusetts, United States - WE1603-30 | ecosystem: Environmental > Aquatic > Marine > Intertidal zone >...
TCAATTTCAGGAGCAAACCTGTCACCGTACTGTAGCAATAAGCGACGAAAGGAACAAACAGGACCACGCCAATTGATGCAAGCCATTTCCACTGCTCGTGAATAACTCCGCCCAGGAAATTCATAATAGGGTCCTGGAAAGAAAAAACCAGGGCATAGATGCAGGCGACCAGTGCAGCAAAAGCCAGGAGTTTTACCGCCTGCTTTTTGCCAAAAAGGAATCGTGATTTCATCTCATCAGCGGTGATGACCGGTGCTTTCAGTTTTTCCCGGATGGCAAGAGAGAGTTCCCGCATTAGGCGCATTCTCGCCTCATGACCTTTTTCAAGAAACAAGTCTCCAAGTACGACGAGAGAACAATTCCTTTCGTCCCTTATCCTTTCAATGATTTCCTGTCGGGCCCCGGATATGGTCTGCCCCCCAGCGGAACGCCCGATGGACACCAGTTCCTCCATCGTTTGGGTAAGCCCCTTGTCATCCAGGACAAGCTCCAGGCCATCTTCTTCCACACCGCCGGTATAGAATCCCGAATCCGCTCCCGACGAAGGGTCCTTCACTTGATTCGGCAGGACCTTGGATGAAATGATGACGGGTTCGCCCGGTGCAGCCACACGGAGGAGTTCCACTGCTGCCCCCCAGCGCCTCGATAACTGGACGATTTCCTCAAAGTTCTCGGAGTCAGGGCTAAATGATTCCTGAACCCACAGGATATTAGTCTCCGCCATGGTACATCTGGTTTTTTTGCATCCCTCGAGTCCTTGCAGGACCTTGGAAATCGCTTCTGCGGCTCCTTCCTGGCGGGGCATGTAGGTCACGGTGACAACACCATCCACGGCCCGAACCCCCAGGTCGAGATTTCGTGTCAGTTCATGGGTTGCGAGGTGTACCTTTGCCTTGGCGGTCAGGTCAAGGTTGGCCATCAAACTCAGGCTTACCGGCGTTGGCTGAAAATCCGGTAATTCGGCCATACCGCAAAGGGTAGCCGACAGATTGGGTAAGCTGACATTGTATAGATTGACAAAAAGATCATATTGAGAAGGGTCCAAACGGTCCGCGTGGTGGATATACCGCACCCATTTGTCAAAATCTTCATCCAATTGGTCTAAGTAGATTTCGGCCTTTTCTCTCGGCACCCTCAGGTCCTTCATGGCATTCTCGATTCGTAATTCGCTGGGCGCAATCAATCCCACGCGGAGCCGGTGTGTCACCCCTGGCAGGAGGAGGTGTCCGGCCCTTCCCTGATAGACGAGATTGCCTCCTTTTCCTTTTTCGCAAAGGATCGTCGTAATGAAAGCGAGGTAGAGATCTTTTTCCTTGGCCAATTTTTCGGGAGCCACAGGTGACTTGATGATGGAAGTCTCGAGACGCCCCAGTTTAATCCCGCGCTCCCTGGCTTTTTCCACCAGTTCGGTCCTTCTCAGTGAAGGCCAACCCGTTTTTTTTGCAAGGCTTTGGGCAAGCTCTTCACCGGCACTGTGTGCAGCACTCGAAATCATGATGATGGGCATTCTGAGCTAACCTCCCTTTTAGATATAGTTCACGTTGCTTTTTTCTTTCACCTGGATAATCTGAATGGGTATCCTGGATCTGATCCGGAGCAACGATTGCGCAATTTGCTTTTCTTCCGATCCAAATACCACAAGGTCGATGTTCTCTTCGGTCAGAAGTCTAAATACTTCCTCTTCGAACAGGCCGTGTCCAATATGATAGGACACAGCCAGACCTTGCTGGGTGGCACTGTTGACCAGGTCCAGCAAAACACGCTTGATCCAGGCCTCCGTTTCGCCGCCATTTCCAGCATCTTGGGGTTCAACCCTGAGTATGATTACCCTGGCTTGCATTCTTTCTGCCAGGGCCAGGGCATGATAAACGCCTTTTAGATCCTTACTATCCATACCCAGTGGAACCAGGATTTTTTTTTGAAAGACCACCTCTTGAGGGCCCCCATTACTACCATCTTTTGTCGCCACTTAGTTATTACAAGATGTATGCCAGACTCTTTTTGGCGTCTATTATCAATAAGTTAGCCTTTGTCGCCATTTAAAACCCTTGGATAAAGTTTCAAAATGAAACAAATAAGCCATAAACCCAATGGCCCACCAATTCTTTTTTTAAAAAAACAGATAGTTGCGCTTATTGTTTCAGAATGAAAAGCCATAAAGGGGGGAAAGGCAAAAAGGCCCAAGGTTTGCTAATCAAAATATATTTAATTGTATTCGGTTTGAATCACGTTAGGCCAAGTCGTTTCATTTTACGCCAGAGGGTGGTTCGTGGAATCTTCAGGATATCGGCGGCGAGTCCTTTCTTGAAATTGGTCGTGACCAGCACCTGACGGATATATTCCTTTTCTTTATCCTCCAGGGAGGGCCAGTGTTGGGTCTCCAGGCTGCTAATGGAAAGCTCCTGAAGATCTGCAGGCAGGTCCTTGGATCGGATGACGGGCCGATCGGCAAGGGCGACACCCCGTTCAATGATATTTTCTAACTCGCGTACATTACCCGGGAAGGGGTAGTGCAGAAGGATCTCCAACGCTTCGGGAGCAAGGCCGGTGATTTTTTTTCCGAAGGCATCGCTGTATTGTGCCAGGAAGTGGCGGATCAAAAGCGGTAGATCATCCTTCCTTGAACGTAATGGAGGCAGAGGGATAACTACAACATTAAGGCGGTAGAAAAGATCCTCCCGGAACCGCTTGCTTTTTACCGCTTCCCTGAGGTCCTGATTGCTCGCGGCAATCAACCGCACGTCCACCGGGATAGGTTTGATTCCACCCACCCGCAACAATGTGCGCTCCTGGACAAAACGAAGGAGTTTGACCTGCATACTGGGGGGCATCTCCCCGATCTCATCTAAGAAAACGGTACCCATGTTTGATACTTCAAGGAGTCCGATTTTTGTGTCTACTGCCCCCGTAAATGCCCCCTTCTCATGCCCAAAAAGTTCGTTGGCAATGAGTTCTTCGGTGAAACCGCCACAGTTAAAGGAGACGAAAGGTTTGTCTTTACGTGCCCCTTTGAAGTGGATGATGCGGGCAACGATTTCTTTACCCGTACCGGTCTCTCCCTGAATAAGGACATTGCAATTCAGGTGTGCGACCTTGTCAATGAGGCGATGTACTTCCCGGATCGACCGGCTGTGGCCGATGAAATCCAGTTGATGTTCGCGAGAAAAAAGGGCCTTTTTCAGGGCCTCCTTTTCCCTGACCAGGTGCACTTTCTCCATGACCCTGCCGACCAGAGCCCGAAGTTCTGCCATCCTGATCGGCTTGGTGAGATAATGAAAGGCCCCGGCTTTAATGGCCTCAATGGCCGTGTCTACCGTGCTGTAGGCGGTAATGATAATGACCTCGACCTGTGGATGGTATCTCTTGATATCCCTGAGCACCTCCAGACCATTTCGCCCCGGGAGCCTGAGATCGCACAAGACCACGTCGAAGGGTAGAACCTTCAATCTCTTAAGGGCTAATTCGCCCTCAAGAAAGGTCTCCACGTAGCAGCGGTCCTTTTCAAGGGCCCGCGTTATCTCTCGACAGGCGATAGGCTCATCGTCGATGACAGCCACATGAGGTTTGTCCGTTCCTTCAGTCTTTTTCATGTTTGCCTCCTATGGGAAGAAAGATCGAAAAACAGGTGCCTTGACCGGGTTCACTCTTAACCTCTATCCTCCCCCCATGTTTTCTGATGATACTATAAGAAACAGATAAGCCAAGGCCCGTGCCTTCATCTTCTTTCTTTGTTGAAAAAAACGGGTCAAATATGTTCCCAAGATTTTCAGGTGGGATCCCTTCTCCCGTATCTTTCACGTCGATCCTGATCTCATTTGAGGCATGAACGAGCTGCAGAATAGCCTTGATTTCTCCTCCTCCCTTCATTGCTTGAATACTGTTGAGAAACAGGTTGAGAAAGACCTGTTGAAAGCCCTTCTTGTCCAGGTTCAACTGTGGGATCTCATCCTGAACTTCTTTGGAGAACCTTATACTGTTTATACGGAATTCATTCTTGACCAGTTGAGCCGTTCTACCCACTAATTCTTCCAAAGAGACCTGCTCTAGCCGTGGGTGACTGGCCCGGGAAAATTCCAGAAGGTTCTTTACAATATCGCTGGTGCGCTCGGCCTGATTCATAAGGTCCTGGTATAGGTGCGTCCGTTCGGAATGATCCAGTTCCTCATCATCCTCCATAAGGGACTCAACAATTAGGGATATATTGTTGATGGGGTTGTTTAATTCATGGGCGATTCCGGAAGTAAAAGTTCCGATGGAGGCCATTTTACGGGACTGCAGCAATTGTTCCTCCCTCGATTCGAGTTCCCTGGCCATCTTGTTGAAGGCTCCGATAAGACGGGATATTTCATCTTTCTTCTCTGATTGAGTTGGAATAGGAACAAAAGTTTCTTTGGCCACCTCCTCCGTTGCCTGCTCGACAAGGTGGAGGGGTTTCAGTATGCCTCTACTTACCCACAGAAAAACCACTATGATTAGAACGAAAAAGATGCTTATAGAAATGAGAGGCATGATTAGGCTCCGGTTTAATCTCGCTTCAATCCGCCCTCGTTTGACCATAATGAGATGTTCGGCAAAGTCAACCAGGTCTCTCCCCATTAACCTGAATCTCTCTATCCGGGCTTTGTTTGTGCCGCCCTTTACAAGCCCCATTCCTTTCTCTAAGACATGCTTGTATTTTTCCAGGGTATCTCGGAATTTATGAGCCTCATCTTGACCTATAACCCGCCTTATGTCTTTATTAAGCCGTTTATAGTCATCTTCAATCTTAAAAAGATAGAACACACACTCTTCAATGCTTGCAGCATCCCGATAAAAGATAAGGTTTTTCTCGTAGCGCCTCAATTCAAGGATATCTTCAAGAAGATCATCAAAATTTTCAATGACAATTAATTTGTGCCTGAGAGAAATGGTATTCTCATAGTACAAGATGGTGAGTCCACCAACGGACACCAGACATAAGACGAAAAAAATTAGTATCTTAGCCCTAATTGTTCTCATTTTGGAACTCCCTCTGAGATATTAAAGTCAACCGCTTATCCAGATCCTCTTCTCTTGACTCATATCTATACATTTAAATCGTTATTAATCCACCTGTTCTATCGGTAAGAATTGAAAAGGGTATACCATTTCAGACGAAAAAATACCATACGGTCATCCGAGGAAGGTCCATTGTAGCAAGGAGGACCGTAATGAAGGATTGGAAAAGTCAAGCACATGCAAAATGAGAAGGCCAGTTTCATGTTGTCATTTTGCCGAAATATCGAAAAGAGTACACTTTTCCTTCGGCTTTTCTCGGGACGTTTTCGGTGTATAGTGCCATAAGCACCCCAACGAATACAAGACCCTCTAGGAAAAAGACCGTCATCTTCCCTCGGATTATTTTAATTATGGAACTCCTATCACTTCAGCCCTGTCAGGAATTATCTCTACCACCAGGAATCAAATTTGGCCACGCATCTTTGTGCCGTCACCTCTTTCAGTGTTGTATGCCAAAATAGCTGTTTTATTCTTGACTTATATCCTTTCATTTTCCTATTATCGGTCGACTAAAAAGTACCCCTTGAGCGGTACTGATTTTCAATTTGAGCTATCTTCAGAAAGGGAATTGATTTATGGAGCCGTTGACCACGGAGATGATCCTTGTGATGATAATGATCGGCATAGCCATTTTTCTGTTTATTGCCGAATGGATACGTGTTGACGTTGTTGCCATCCTGATGATGGTGACGTTGCCATTGCTTCATCTGGTAACACCAAAGGAGGCCTTTATCGGTTTCGCCAGTAATGCGGTGATTTCTATTATCGCTGTAATTATCATCGGCGCCGGGCTCGATAAGACAGGGATTATCAATAACCTGGTGAAACCCGTGCTTCGCATCGCGGGGAGTAGCGAATCGCGTGTCATCATTGCTATTTCTCTTACGGTTGCGGGCATATCCAGTTTTATGCAGAATATTGGGGCGGCGGCCCTGTTTCTTCCGGCCATACAGCGTGTCAGCAAGACGCTCAAAATTCCCCTGAGCAACCTCCTCATGCCTATCGGATTTTCAGCCATCCTGGGCGGGACTATCACCCTGGTGGGTTGCAGTCCCCTGATCCTCCTCAATGACCTCCTGGAACCATTTCATCTCAAGGCATTTCACCTGTTTGACGTGACCCCCATTGGCCTGGCATTAGTGTCGAGCGGTATTGCCTGTTTTATCCTATTCGGCCGGTTTATCCTGCCCAAGGGTACAGTTGCATCCACCAAGGAAGGACCGGCACCCGAGTTGCAACATGTGATGGAGCAGCTGGGAGAGCCTTACGAATTGCACACCCCTGCGGATTTTACCGACTACCGTGAACCGTTAAGAGTGGAAGATCTAAAGCGGCGTTACCTTGTTAATGTTGTGGGTATTATCGAACCACCTGATTTCAAGCTCCTTTCTCCCACCCCTGAAAAGGAGGTGCGATCGGATATAGATTTCTTGGTGTATGGCCAGGAAAAGGACGTCCGGCGTATGGCGGAAGAAGAGGGAATGACAATCAAAGACGAATTGGAGGTCTTTAAGAATGATGTGTCTGAAAGCACTTCGGGCACCGTGGAAGCGGTTGTGGCCCCGCGATCCGCTCTGGTCGGCAAGACCTTGAACCAGGTAAATCTGCAGGACCGCTTTCGTGTTACGCCCCTGGCGATCTACCGCCATGGAGAGACGTATAGGGCAGAGATCGGAGATCTCGTGCTCGCCGTTGGCGATGCCATCCTTATTCAAGGCACATGGCCCAGACTCAAGCTCCTTCAGGCCGAGAGAAGTCTTCTTTTCACAACACCTATTGATATGGAATTGATGCGTCCTGAGAGGGCACTGTGGGCCGGTCTATGGCTTGCGATCGCCCTCACGATGATCATGGTGTTCAAGATCCAGCTCTCTGTAAGCCTGATGACCGGGGCCCTGGGCATGGTGGTCACCAGAGTTCTCAGTATAGATGAGGCTTACACATCTGTCGATTGGCGTACAATCTTTCTGTTAGCCGGCCTTATTCCCCTGGGCATTGCAACCGAGAAGACAGGCACTGCCGCATGGATTGCCCATGCTGTACTGCATACTATTGGGACAGTGCAACCGATTGTCCTCTTGACTGTAATCGGTATTCTATCAACTATTTTTACACTTGTCATATCGAACGTTGGCGCCACGGTCCTGCTTGTGCCCCTGGTTGTGAACATGGCAATAGCGGCAAATACCGACCCGCGTATGGCTGCCCTTGTTGTAGGGCTTGCTACCAGCAACTCATTTATGTTGCCCACCCACCAGGTCAATGCCCTTTATATGGGACCGGGCCGTTATCGGAGTGTCGATTTTATGAAGGCAGGTCTTCTGATCAGTGTTGTCTTCATTGTGGTAATGATAGGAATGATTTACCTGTTTTACGGTGTATAGCCTCAAAAAGATGAGGAGAGAATAGTATGGCTATAATAACGATATCGCGCGGATCTTACAGCAAGGGTAAGGAAGTGGCAGAAAAAGTGGCCGAGCGCCTCGGCTACGAATGTATCAGCCGGGAGGTCCTCCTGGATGCAAGTGATCGCTTTCAAATCCCTGAGGTGAAATTGATCCGTGCCATTCATGATTCACCATCCATTCTGGATCGATTTAATCACGGCAAGCAGATCTTTATTGCGTACATCCGGAGCGCATTGACGTGTCGTGTGGCCAAGGATAAAGTTGTTTATCACGGCCTTGCAGGTCACATTCTGCTTACGGGCGTACCCCATGTGCTCAAGGTGAGGATTATTGCTGACATGGCCAACCGGATTCAGGCCGAGATGCAAAGGGAAGGCATAAGCCAGGATCAGGCCCTGACACTTTTGGAGAGAGATGATCAGGAGCGCAGAAAATGGACCAAGAACATCTATGGAGTTGACCCCTGGGATAGCTCCCTATATGATATAGTGGTCCATATCCATAAACTGACGGTTTCTGACGCGGTGGATTTTATATGCCAGGCCGCTACAAAAGAACAATTTACAACCACTGAAAGCTACCAACGCAAGATGGAAGACTTTGCATTGGCCTGCCAGGTAAAGGCCGCGCTTGTAGATCCATTCTTTGACGTTGGAGTGACATGCGAGTACGGCAATGTGTTGATATATACAAAGGCAAGTAACCATCAGATCAACAAACTGGAAAAAATGGCCAAGAGAATAGAAAAAGAGATAGAGGGTATCAATAACCTGGAAGTGCATGCAGGTGTACCAGTCCCCAAAAATGCCATATAGAGAGCTACCAACTGCTCAGGTTTAAAGTTGGCCGATGGAATCGGGATTCAAGGTTGAATTGATGAAAGGATGGAAACCCGCTACTGAGAGGATGTTATCATGCCTATAATCATTATTTCTTCCGACTCTTACAAGACGGGCCGGGAAATCGGCGAAAAAACAGCAAAGGCTACCGGATACGATTATGTAGACCGTGAAATCCTTGGTCCGGTGGCTGAAAAATCCAATGTCCAGGAAGAAAAACTCATTAAGGCGCTCGATGAAGCCCCATCCTTTTTAGGGCTCTCTTCCAAACTCAGAAATAAGTACCTGGCCTATATACAGGAGGCCACTCTGGGGCAGCTCTTGGAAGACAACGTGGTCTGTCATGGTCTGGCCGCACATCTGTATGTCCTGGGTGTCTCTCATGCCCTTAAGGTGAGAGTCCTCTCCGATCCTGAAGAATTGGCCAGTCAGCTGTCATCGGAGGCAGGCGGTTCGGCGGAGAAAGTAAAAAAACTGCTCAAACGTCAGGACGCACAACGCAAGCGCTGGTCCCTTGAAGCCTTTGACTTAGACGAGACGGATCCTTCCAATTACGACATGGTTATAAACTTGAGCCAGATAGACCCGGACGAGGCAGTTAAAACCATTGCCGATATGACAGCGTATCGCAAATTTCAGCCAATGACCTATTCCGTCAAATGCCTCAGGGATAAAGAACTGGCCAGCAGGGTGCGCATGGTGCTCATGGAACGATTTTCGGATGTAAGGGTGCAGGCAGATGGCAGCACGATAGTAGTGGAGACAAAAGCAATAAAGAGAGAGAAACAAAAGAGGACCGAGGCGATCAAGGAGTTGGCCGGGGGTATTGCGGGTGTTGGCTACGTCGAGGTGCATGTGGCCAATGATATTTTCAGGCAGGCCGCTGAAAGCTCACGGTAAACCATTACAAATCTAAGGAGGGAATTATGTCTGAAAGGCTGGATGTCATGCTCTTAGATGACGAACCCATAGTGGGTAAGAGACTAAAACCGGCCCTAACCAAGATCGGCTGCGAGGTGGAGGTCTTTCAGAATCCAAAGGAGGCCCTGGATCGCATCAATGAGAAGGAATTCGACATCGTGGTAACCGATATCCGGATGGATGAGATTGATGGTTTGCAGATTTTGGAAGAGGTAGGCAAAAAGTCGGAGCGCACCAAGGTGATTATGATAACAGGCTATGCCATGATGGCGGTGGCGAGGGAGGCCATGGAAAAGGGCGCTTTCGATTTCATCGCAAAGCCCTTCAAGCCGGATGACTTGAGGAAAGTCATTGCGAGAGCTGCAAAGGCCCTGGGCTCAACCATCGATTTTGAGGGTGCATCCACATAATACATAATAACTATTGCTAAATTTGCTTTATGATAAGGGCTGCGCTCTCTGCCCAGCCTAATGTGATCTGCATTGAAAATGCCTTGATTCAACCCGGGAACTGTTATGAGTAAAGAAGCCGACCATATCGCAGATGGGAAAGAAAAGGCGCCGGAGATCTTAGAGGGAACTTATGACCGTATAAAGGCGGTGAAGACGGCCAATGAAGCCCTCCTGTCTCGAAAATCTATCACTTTGCGGTTTCAGATCTATCTAAGTTTTTTAGTAGTCTTCTTGTTTGCATCAGGCATCGCGGTGACCCTGATCATGACAAATTCCCAGGTCGAGAAAAAGCAGCGATTTTTAGATATCACCAATGATTTCACGCTTGAAATTGTACAGGCAAGACGCTTTGAGAAGAATTTTTTCCTCTACGGAACCAATTTAAACGATGCCCTTGAAAACGTGTATCAGGCGAGAGAGATACTCAGACGAAACGAGGGAAGGATCAAGAATATCCTGGGAGATACTCACCGCGTTATCCTGGCAACTATAGACCAGTATAATAAGCTCCTGGACCGCCTCGCGGCCATGCAGGCAAGCGATAACAATAAACCTGACCAGCTACGCTTGAAGAAAGAGATTGAGCTTGGATTGAGGAAAAATGGCAGTGAGCTGGTTTCCATTGCCCAGGACCTGATGAAAAGGGAAAGAGAAGCCGTATCACAGATCCTTTCCCGCTCACGCACAATTCATATCTATTCCCTCATTTTCCTGCTTATTTCTCTTGCTATTATTGCCTCTTTTCTCAGCGGCCGTTTCCTGGGAAACATAAAACGCTTTTCAACCTATGCCCAGCGCATTGCATCCGGGGATTTTACCCCCATCACCCCTGCCAGGCGCTACTGTGACGAATTCACCAGCCTGGCCATTGCAATCAACCAGATGATCCTGGAGCTGGAAAACCGGGAGGCGGTGCTGGTCCAGTCACACAAGATGAGGGCTGTGGGCACTCTTACAGCCGGGGTGGCGCATGAGTTGAACAATCCCCTGAACAATATCACACTCACAGCGCACATGCTCCTTGAGGATTATGACAATCTGGACGACGAGGAGCGCAGAGATATGATCACGGACATGATAAACGAGTCGGGCCGCTCCAAAAAAATTATAAGTAATTTGCTTGACTTCGCCAGGGAAAGCAGCTCTCAGATTGAGTCTTTGGACCTGACCGGGCTTCTCAGCGATACGATAACCCTTGCCTCCAACCAGATAAAACTGTCGGGAATCAAGATCGTGTTTCAGGCAACAGATAATCTGCCCCGCGTGCACGGGGATACCCAGCAACTCCAGCAGGTCTTCCTGAATCTTATCCTGAATGCCGTTGACGCGTCCTCTAAGGGAGACAGAATCCAGATCCTGGTTCTTCCTGCCGATGATCCGAGCTATGTGGCCGTTAAGGTCATTGATACAGGCACAGGAATCCCTGAGCACATTCTGGCCTCAATTTTTGATCCTTTTTTTACCACCAAGGAGCAAGGAAAAGGCACGGGGCTTGGTCTCAGCGTCTCACAGGGTATTGTGGGAAAGCATGGCGGGCGTATTCGCGTGGCGAGCAAGGAAGGGCAAGGATCTACTTTTACGGTGACCCTGCCAATAACCACTATTCCAGCGCAAATATCCGGATAGAGGGCTATATGGTAAATAAGATCTTTCCTTTTCTTGGCTGGTTCAAGGATTACTCTTTAGGTGCATTTAGGGCCGACGCTATTTCCGGTCTGACGGTCGCGCTTGTGCTGATCCCACAATCCATGGCCTATGCCCAGTTGGCGGGACTCCCGGCCTATTATGGCCTCTATGCCTCTTTTCTTCCGCCCATGATAGCATCTCTGTTCGGTTCCAGTCGTCAACTGGCTACAGGTCCTGTAGCGGTTGTGTCTCTCATGACCTCGGCCTCTCTTGAACCGCTTGCAACCGCCGGCAGCGAAGGATACATCGTATATGCCATTTTGCTGGCCCTCATGGTGGGGATTTTCCAGTTTAGCCTGGGGGTCTTGAGACTTGGCCTCGTGGTCAATTTTCTTTCCCATCCAGTCGTCAACGGCTTCACCAATGCGGCGGCCATCATCATAGCCTCTTCGCAGCTTTCAAAGATGTTCGGTGTATACGTGGACAAGGCCCACCATCACTATGAGACAATCTGGAAGGTGATCCAGTCGGCCTTTAATTATACCCACTGGCCCACACTGTTTATGGGTGCCCTGGCCTTCGGGATCATGTACGGGTTAAAACGAATCTCTCCAAAGATCCCCAATGTCCTGGTGGCCGTGGCCGTTACAACAATCATCTCGTGGGCGACCGGATTCGATCATAATGTATTTGTGGATATCTCAACTGTCCAATCTGCAAAGGCCAGAGAAGCCATTGTGGATTTTAATAAAGCAGTTACCGCTATTCCCGTGCTGGCAGAGAAACGCACAGCGGCTCGAAAAAAGTTGGAAGAAGCAAAGGTCTCAGACAATTCCATTTCAATGCTTAATGCCAGGCACGGCCTGGATGTCATTACCATGAAGATTGAGGAGCTTAAATTTGACACCCATATTTTCAGGAAAGAGATCAGGGGATTTCTTTTCAAGGGCGTTAAACAAGGGGATGGTTCTTTGAGGTTTTACCTCCCGAATGAGATGCCTTCGGGAGTGAAAGATGACGGCCGGACCTGGCGGGTAAAAGTGGGCAACAAACCATTGGTCACGGGCAATCTGATGATGATTGGGGGCGGTGCGGTGGTCGGGGTTATTCCTAAGGGCCTGCCCGCCCTTAGCATGCCAAAGTTAAATCTTGGCATCATGCTTCATCTTTTTCCCTTTGCGGCCATCATATCGCTTTTGGGCTTCATGGAGGCCATATCCATTGCCAAGGCAATGGCCGCCAAGACCGGCCAGAGACTTGATCCGAACCAGGAACTCATCGGCCAGGGTCTGGCCAATATATTTGGATCTATTGGAAAAAGCTACCCTGTGTCCGGTTCCTTCTCGAGATCGGCGGTCAACCTCCAGGCAGGGGCATTGTCGGGGCTATCGAGTGTATTCACCAGCCTGATGGTGGTAATAGCCCTTCTGTTTTTCACCCCCCTCCTCTACCATCTGCCCCAAGCGGTCTTAGCGGCTGTTATCATGATGGCGGTCATAGGACTGGTGAATGTGTCCGGTTTTATACATGCATGGAAGGCACAGTGGTATGACGGAGCCATAGCAATCATTAGCTTTTTGCTGACCCTGTTCTTCGCACCGCATCTGGAAAAAGGTATTGAGGTGGGCGTGGTTCTCTCTCTTCTGGTTTTCCTTTATAAGAGTATGAGGCCTAAGGTGGCATCTCTTTCCAGGCGGGAAGACATGGCCCTCTCCGACTGCCTCGCCTATGCTCTCAAGGAATGCGAATATATGGCCCTGATCCGATTTGACGGACCACTTTTTTTCGCCAATGCCAGCTATCTGGAAGATAAAACAACAGATCTTATGCTCACAAGAAAAAACCTGAAGCACATTATTATTGTATCAAATGGAATAAACGACATGGATGCGTCGGGTGAAGAGGCATTGTCATTGCTCGTCGATAGGGTCAGAAGTGCTGGTGTGGACATCTCGCTCAGCGGCATAAACGAATCGGTAATGAAAGTGCTCAAGCGTACCCATTTCCTGGAAAAAATCGGGGAAGACCACATTTACCCCACCATGGAAAGCGCCATCGATGCAAATTACACAAAGGCCCACGCCGAGGGGAAAGAAGAGAAGTGTCCCCTTCTGACTTTCTGCAGCCTGGCACAGGAGCCCTGACTAATGCGTTGTATCTCTTAAGGGTATGTGTATGAAACCTTCTCGCAGCTCGACCAAAAAGGAGGAATGAAATGCCTATCGTGACCTTATTCAGCGGGAGTTTTTGCAGAGAGGAACGGGTTATTGAAAAACTGTCGGCCAGCATCGGTTACGAGCTGTTCTCTGATAAAGAACTGGTTCTGGAGGCGAGCAAGGTCTCTGCCATGTCACCAAACAAGATCGAGCGCGCCTTTTCGACAAGGACCTCGGTCTTTAATAAATTCACCCATGAAAAAGAGATGGCCACCTCCTGTCTTAGGTTTGCCCTGGCTCAAGTGATATCCAGGGACAATCTGCTCATAGCAGGCTTTTCAGCCCAGCTTGTCCCCAGGGAAATGAGTCACATTCTTCGTGTCTGCCTCATTGCTGATATGAAATCTCGGATTTCAGTAGCCGGGGAAATGAAAGGTCTGTCTGCAAAAGAGGCCACCAAACGGATTCATAAAAAAGATGAGGACAAGGCCTCATGGGTGAAAAATCTCCTGGATGTAAATGATCCGTGGAATGCATCCCTCTATGATATTGTCATCCCCATGGACAAAAAAACCGCAGAAGACGCTATTGCCCTTGTGGAAGAAAACCTGGCCGCGGATATCCTGAAGCCTACAGAGGCATCAAAGAAAGCCGCTGAAGATTTCCTTCTGGCCGCCAGCGTTGAATGGGCACTGGCTAAGGAGGGACATTTTGTGGCTGTAAGTGCCGAAAATGGCTCAGTTACCCTCACCATCAATAAGCATGTTCTTGCGCTGGGCAGGCTTGAAGAAGAACTTGGCTCTATTGCAAAAAACATTCAAGGCGTCAAGAACGTTGAGACCAAGGTTGGAAAGGACTTCTACAAGGCGGATATCTACCGGAAGTTCGACTTTGAGGGGCCATCAAAGATCCTGCTCGTTGATGATGAACGGGAATTTGTAACGACCCTTTCTGAGCGATTAGTCATGCGGGATATGGGTTCTGTGGTGGCTTATGATGGTCAATCCGCCCTTGATCTTGTGAAAAGTGACGAACCGGAAGTCATGATCCTTGACCTTCGGATGCCTGGAATCGATGGCATAGAGGTCTTGCGGCGAGTCAGGAAGTCCAAGCCCGAAATTGAGATTATCATACTCACCGGGCACGGTTCCGATGCTGACAGGAAGATATGTATGGATCTCGGCGCGTTTGCCTATCTCAACAAGCCGGTGGACATTGATGTCCTCAGCAACACGCTCAAAAAGGCCAATGAAAAAATCAGGCAGAAGAAGCTTGGAAAAACTGATTAGTTGATGGATAGAATCCGAGAACCTCCTGGGGGACCTACCCGTCTTGTTTCCAAGACCCACCGAAGCATATCCTTTTTTAATTCGCCAAGGACCAGCAATATTTTATGACATCCTCTGATGAGGTGCCTCACCGAAACACCCTGAAACCGTCTCATAGAACAGAATGGAGTAAACCATGAACAACCTCCCAAACATCCATCGAAAACCGGCCGGTATGGTCCCCATATATGCCCTCTGTCTCCTTTTTCTCTTAGGGAGTTGGATAGGTCCGGGCCATTGGGCATCCAAGGCCTATGCGGAGAAAACCATCACGATCGGTCTCCTGGAAGAGCCCAAGACACTCAATATATGGCTGGCCTCCGATGCCTGGTCCAACAAAGTCCTCTGCCAACTTTATCAATCGCTCTATATTCGAGAGCCCAAGGATTTGAAACTGGTTCCATGGTTGGCTGCGGATGATCCGGTGTATGATCCGGCTGCTCTGTCCTATACAGTAAAAATCAGGCCCTGCAAATGGTCGGACGGCTCCGAATTGACCTCATCGGATGTGGCCTTTACGGGCAATCTCATCAAGACCTTCAAGGTCCCCCGTTTTATGGCCAACTGGGAATTTATTAAAAAGATTGAGACCCCGGATAAACACACTGTCCGATTTCTCCTTAGAGAGCCCAAGGCTATCTTTCTGTCCAGGACCCTCACCACGCCCATCGTCCAGAAAAAGAGATGGGAGGCCATTGTTGCCAAGGTAAAAAAATTGAAAAATCCGCTTTTGGCGTTGCTCAGAGAGAAGGTAACCGACCCGGTGAGCAACGGACCATTCGTACTGAAGAAATGGCATAGAGGGAACTCCCTGTTCCTTGAAAAGAACGAGCATTTTTTTGGCCAGGGAAAAGAGATCTCGGGGTACCTCTTAGGGCCTTATATTGATGGCATCACATACAAGTTTTTCGGGACCACCGCCGCCGCAGTCCTGGCCCTCCTCAAGGGAAGCATTGACATGTTCTGGTGGGGGCTTCAGCAGGCCTATCTTCAGGACCTGGAGCAAAACAAAAACATCAGGATTTTCACCAATGAGAAAAGCGCCCTTTACTATGTGGGATTTAATGTCAGGCAGAAGCCTTTTGATGATATCCACGTCAGGAAGGCCGTCGCCCTGTCTACGGATAAGCGTTTTATTACCAAGAAGATCATACAAGGATATGCCTTGAGGGCAAACTCCATCGTCCCGTCCAGCAATGTCTTCTGGTATAATCCAAGTGTCCTTAGATATGGTGAGGGGCTTTCAAGAGAGGACCGGATTCGAAAGGCCTATGTGGTCCTCAGCCAAGGCGGGTACACATGGGAACGCTCGCCCGTCACCCTGGAAGGAAAGGTGGTTCAAGGGGAAAACATCCGCATGCCCGACGGCAGCCTCATGAAGGGATTTACCATCCTCACGCCTCCGGCGGAATATGACCCGCAAAGGGCCATGGTGGGGGTCATGATTCAGACGTGGGTCAAGATGTTAGGGATGCCTGCCACATCCAAACCCATGCCTCTGGGATCCCTGATTCAACAGGTCAAGACACGCCGTCAATTTGATCTCTTTGTATTGGGCTACGGCAACCTCTCATTAGATCCTGACTATTTGAGAAATTTTTTCATATCGAGAAATAATAAACCCAAAGGCAGGAATACCAGCGGGTACAGTAACCCCCGTTTTGATCGTATTGCCGATGCCAGTGCCGGTGCCATGGACCTAAAAGAGCGGAAAAATCTCATATGGGAGATGCAGGATATCATAATGCACGATCTCCCCTGGCTCCCTCTTTACAGCCCAAAACTGGCCGAAGGGGTGCGACGGGGCAGGTTTACGGGATGGGTTTCAATGGTGGGAGGCATCGGTAGCCGCTGGTCATTCTGCACGATTAAGCCGGTTAAAAATGGCAATCTCCGGGACTGAGCCAAGGCATTGTTTGCCCCTCTTTCGACACCCTACAATGTGATCATCGATCCTACGCTGTTGAGGATAAACTCGTCCGGGAATTCCTGAGACATCTTCTGTATGGCCTTCCAGCCAGTGCAGTGCATGGGAGAGAGAAACTGCGGCCGGATCTTTTTCAGTTCGCCAAGGGTCTGTTCAATGATCTTTTCAAAATAAGGCCCGGAGAGGTGAAACCCCCCGATAACCGCGTGGACCTTTTCGATGCCGGTCATCTTTTGGGCATAAAAAACCGTGTTGATGATGCCTGCGTGACTGCAACCGGCAATGACCACCAACCCCTTCCCCTTCAGGTGTATCACCAGGGCCTGATCGTCTAAAATGGGATCCTCTTCAATCTTTCCATCCCGTTCCAGGACGGCATTGGGAAGCCCTTTTTCAAAGGATGTGACCCGTTCCACCTCTCCGGTTACCAGGATTCTCTCACCGGCAAGGGGTGTGGGTGTTTTGCTTTCCACAAGGTCGATGTTCCGTTTTTCCAGGTTCTCCTTCACCAAGGTCTGGGGAAAGAGGAGTCTTCGGCCGTCGGCCAGACCGAAAAAACGGGGGGCGTCAAAGGCCCCCGGATGAAGGACAAGGGGAATCTTGTTCGGGATCCTGTCGAGAACAGGATACAGGGAACCGGTATGATCCATATGGCCATGGCTCAATGCGATGGCCTCCACCCGAGTGAGATCTACCTGCAACTGGTCCAAATTATGCGGCACCCCTATCTTGGTGTATCCCGTATCGAACAGCATGGTATGCTTCTCTTCTCCTTCATAGACAGTCACCAGCAGAGAAAGCCCATGCTCTGCAAGGAGGGTATCCACCGGGATCGTCCCGGTTTTTGCTAAGGGAGGGCGGGTGATCACCTCGGTATTGGTGAGCAGTACATCCACGTAGTTGTCGATCACGGTCAGGATCTCAACACGATCCACCTCTTTGAGCGATACGGATAGCTTGTTCATGATTCAAACCCCCTGAAAAGTTAAGGTGTGTAATTAAATGGATCCGGCCCTTTCCTGCCGGGCCTCTTGCAGCGCTTGCCACAGGGCTTTGACCTCTCTCCTTGTTTCGTCAACGTGCCCCTCGTTACGGATCACAAAATCGGCGAGACCCACCTTTTCATCGATGGGCATCTGGGCCTTTAGGATATTTTCGGCTTCCTTGTGGCTGATTTTGTCCCTTTTTGTGAGACGTTCAATTTGCTTATCGGGGGAGATATAAACTACCAGAACCTTGTGGACCAGATGTCGCAGATTGACCTCGAACAGGAGGGGGATAACCGCTTGAACAATCCCGTGAAGATCCTTTTCAGCCATTTCTCTAATCTGATGCAGAAACGCCTCAAAAATGCGCGGGTGGGTAATCCTTTCTAATATTTTTCTCTTTTCCGGGTCGCGGAAGACGATCCCTGAAAGCCGCTTGCGGTCAAGGCTCCCGTCCTTCAAGGTTACTGCGTCTCCAAAATATCCGACGATCTCGCTGAAGGCGGGTTTGTCAGGTTCCACCACCTGTCTCGCTAAAAGGTCAAAATCGATGATCGGGACGCCTAATTCCGCTAACATATTGGCCACCGTGCTCTTGCCGCTTGCAATGCCACCGGTGACCCCGAGCACTAACAGGTCCCCGCTTTCCGGCAGGGAAAGATCGAAGGTGTCCCTTTCCACCACCTCAGTCGATCTCCCAGTTGCCCGGATTCATGATCCCGTTGGGGTCTAAGAGCTTCTTTACCCTCTTTATCAGTTGGACCGTATTCGGATCCATCCTCTCTAAAGTCATTCGCTGCGCGTCTACCTCCCCCTTCCAGATCATTCCACCTAAATCGAGCGTTACCTGATTAGATTCGTCCAAGGCCTTTCTTGTCTTTTCAATGTCTTCCTCATCCGCCCGGTTAAAGGAATAGTTGAACCCGAACATAACGCTGTGGCCGAGCAAGACCTGATGGACATAGGAACAGATCATGCTGTATTTGTGTGAGATTTCAATACCTTTTTTCCATGCCTCCGGGACCTTGTCGATGGGCAGTATGGCGCCGGTGTACTCAAACCCGCCCCCTTTCCTGAAATCTGCGGCCAGGGCCGCTAAGGGAGGGACATCCAAAAACCTCTTTTCAAGGGAAGGATGGAGATCTTCGACAAATGTGAAAGCGCTTCCGCCTTTGAACTCCCTGAACAACCGCTTGAAAATATTCTTCTTCAACTCCAATTCTTCCTCAAAATGCCCGGAGATGATGATGATAAAAAAGACATGGTCCATCCAGTCCGGTTTCTCCTGGCTGATGAGAAAAAAGTCCTCTAACAGATCGAGTTGGGTCACCTCAAATATGCCCTCTGAGATGAGGTCGATATCATCTGTGTAAAAGGCCAGGACCTCTCGATAGGCCGGCTTGGGAAAGAGCTTCATGGAGAGCTTGGTGACAATGCCTGTGGTGCCGAACCATCCGATGAAAAGCCCGGGAAGATCCGGCAAGGGTCCCCTGGTGAACCAGGAAGGGCTGACAGAGCTGGAGCCTATCTTGCAGACCTCGCCGGTGGGGAGGACCACTTCCATGCCGTTCACCATATCGGAGTTGACCCCGTACCGCGGCGATATATGCCCATGCCCCTGGATCAGGGCATTTCCTACTACCGTTACCGTGGGGGGCGCCTCCGGGGTAGAATGCTGGAGATGGGGATGGTGTTTTTTGAGATGAGACTGGAGGGCTGCCTGGGATACCCCGGGTTCGATCAATGCGTATCGGTTGATCTCATTGACCTCTATGATCCGGTCCATCTGTTTCATATCCAGGACGATCCCCCCTTGATTGGGCACTACCAGGGCGGACAAGGTAAAGCCGCCGCCCAAGGGTGTGATGGGAATCTTCTCCTGGTTGGCGAGAAGGACGACTTTCCTGACCTCCTCAACCGTTTTCGGCATGACCACATAGTCTACCTGTCGGGAAGCTTGCGCCCCTGAATCGCGAGAATAGATAAAGAGCTCTTCCTGACTATTTGACATCCTATTTTGACCAACGATATCAATTAGTTGGCTGGATATATCCATAAAACCTCCTTCCTTATCTTCTATGTCTCATACCTTGATACGGCCCTGGTTCCGGCATTACTACTTATGCTACTTTCTTCATGATGTCAAACGGCAAATCGGCTTTGTTCTTGACTTATAAAGAGCCCTTCATATATCTATAGCAATGACCGTTCAAATGACACCCCACCCACAACACATGCCCAAAAAGGGGGGATTATGTATTCACTAAAATTTGATGAAGACGTGTGCAGGACCTGCCCAACCGGCGATTGCCTCGTTAAATGTCAGTACCTGGAAGTGGAGAAAGAGACGGCAATCGCAGAGATGGTGAAGATCGGTCAAGGAGAGGACTCCTTTGTCCTGCACGATTGCGTCACATGTTACGCCTGTGAGGAGTACTGCAGGAGGGGGAATTATCCTTTTTATCTGATTACGGAGAGACGTCAGGAAAAGGGCCTTTTGACCACCCCAAGGGCCATCACCAGGCAGTGGATCAACATCGGTGAGCCCCAGGGCAAGTACAGATTAGGAGACGTTAAGGAAAGGGTGCTCTCCTTCGGTTTCATGCCGGAATTCCTGCGGTGGATTAAGGGGAAGCTCTTTGAAGATGTCATGCCCTCCTTTATTTTTGGCCAGGAGTTTTTCTGCAATGTGGTTTACATCCATTTTGCCAATACCGCCATCATCAAGGAAAGATTGCCCAAGGTGGTGGATAACTTCAGAAAACTCGCTGTCAAAGAGGTCATTTTTCTTCATGATGAGTGTTACGGCGCGTTTGCCCACCTTGCCCCGGCCTATGGCATAGAGGTTCCGTTCAAATCGGTTCACTACTTTGAATATCTATATAATCGATTGAAAGAGTTAAAGGACTTCATCAAACCGTTGAATATCAAGGCTGCCTACCAGAGGCCTTGTTCGTCTCGACTCTCTTCGGACAAACACCACTTTGTAGCGGACATCATGGAACTTATCGGCGTTGATCTTGTTGAGAGAGAGTATCAGGACGATAATGCCCTTTGCTGCGGGGGGATCTTCAGCATGTGCTTCGGGTATGACCTGGCCCATGACGTCCAGAAGCGGAACATAGACGATATGGTGAAGCACGATGCCGAGTACTGCATCTTTAATTGTCCGGCATGCCAGGGGTCCATTGGAATCCAGGTGGCCAAGAGGGGGATAAAACCGATCCACATGATCCACCTCTGCAGGATGGCCATCGGCGAAATGTAGGAACCGGAGGAAGATAATATGAACGATATCGCCCAGTCACTTACCAAGATTGTAGGGAAGGCCTATTTTTCCGATCAGCCTGAAGAGGCCTATTTCTATGCCCGAGATCCCGGTTTGATGCCCCCGCACAAACCGGATTATGTGGTCGTCCCGAAGCGTGTGGAAGAAATACAGGAGATCGTCAGACTTGCCAACAGAGAAAAAATACCGATCGTCCCCATGGGGGCAGGCCTGGCATTGACCGGCCTGGTCATTCCCCTTAAGGGGGGAATCGTTATCGATATGAAACGGATGAACGGGATCATAGAGGTCAATGAAGGAGGCCGGCATGTCATCGTTGAGGGAGGGACCTCACAAGGCTTATTAAAGGCATACTTAGAAAAAAATTATCCGAGGCTGCGACACAGTATCCCTGACTCCCCGGCAACGGCCACCATAGCGGCAAACGTGATGATCCACGGGCAGGGCAGGTTGACACAGCAGTATGGCTTCAACTCTGACATGATTGCCGGATTGGAAGTTGTCCTGGCATCCGGTGAGATCTGCAAGATCGGTTCATGCGCAATATCCCCTGACTGGTTTTCCAAAGGCGCACCCCTGCCGGATTTGACCGGATTATTTTTGGGCTGGTTTGGGGCAACCGGTATCATTACCAAAGTAGCGGTAAAGCTCTATCCAAGAAAGAAGCTGAGAGATGTGGAGATATTTATTACTGACAGGGAAGACCTGATTCCCGCAATGGTATATGAACTGACCCACACAGAGATGGTAGAGGATATTAACATATTTGCCCAGCCAAAGCCGATGATATTCAAAGACAACCACCATATCACAATATTCATGACCGGGGATACGGATGAGGAGATTGAGTTTAAGAGAAAAATGATCTGGAATGCCTTGGACGGGTTTATAAAGAGCAAAGACGGTGGGTTCATGGGGGTACCACCGGTCATGAAGCCGACCCTTTTGGAGACGCCTCAGCGGAGTGTCAGCAGGTTTGCAGATGTAAAAAAGGGCGGGGGTTTTGAATATTCCGGGCCGATTATCATGATAGACAAATATCCCGCATGCGCCCGCAAGATAGTTGAGTTGGGCGAAAAATATGATCTTGGATACTCCGGTATGGCAAGGATCATAGGGAGGAGTCACGCCATGATGTACGGTTTTGCCTTCACCTTCAACCGGGCAGATCCTGACATGATGGACAGGACCAGGGAAGCATTGCACGAGGTAAGCGAATTCGCCTTAGAGGCCGGAGGCGTATTCTGGAAGGCCACCGTAGATGAGCAGAAAATGGCCATGTCGAAAATGGACCCCAACACGCTTGACCTCATGAAAATGATAAAGGAAAACATGGATCCCAATGGCATTATGAATCCCGGTAACTGGGAGGTTAATTAGAGATGAAATATGCAGATATTGTCCACAGATGCTTCAGGTGCGGTTACTGTAAGTTCACCAGTGATTATACTGATTTTAACTGCCCGACCTACCGGAAATTCAGGTTTGAAACCTATTCCCCGGGCGGCAGGATGTGGCTCATCAGTGCCTGGCTCAATGATGAGATAAAGAACAGCGAGCGTTTTCAGGAAATCCTCTTCTCATGCGCCACGTGCGCCAACTGCGTTGAGCACTGCGTATTCACTTTCAGTGAGGACCTTGTTAACATCTTTATCGCGGCGAGGGAGGAAATGGTCAATAAAGGGATCATACCGCCGCCAGTGAGGGACTATCTCAAAAACATCAACGTCAATGGAAATCCCTACAAGGAACCTGCCTCTGATAGGGGAAAATGGGCGGAGGGGACCTCTGTTGAAACTTATAGCGATCAGGAGTATCTCTTCTATGTGGGCTGCGTCGGCTCATACGATGAACGGGCCAAAAAGATCGCTAAGGCCGTGGGCAGTCTGCTGTTGAAGGTCGGGCTTTCACTTGGGATCCTCGGGAATATGGAAACCTGTGACGGAAACGAGGTCCGTGCCTTGGGAGAGGCAGGGCTTTTTCAGTTTCTGGCCGAACAGAATATCGCTTCATTCAGGGATCTTGACGTTAAAAAAATCATTACCCTCGATCCCCACGCCTTCAATGTCTTTAAAAACGACTATCCCGGCCTCGGCGGGGAGTTCGAGGTGTATCATTATACCCAGGTCTTAGCGCCATTGATTCAGTCGGGTAAGATCTCTTTGAAAGAATGTAACGCCAAAGTTACCTACCACGACCCCTGTTACTTAGGGAGACACAATGGCGAATATAATTCCCCGCGAGAGGTCCTCAAGTCTGTCCCGGGTCTTGAACTGCTTGAGATGGAGAGAAACAGAGGGAATGCCTTTTGTTGCGGGGGAGGGGGCGGGAATTTCTTTACGGACATCTTAGGGGGGGGAGAGGATAGCCCCGCCAGGATCAGGGTTAAAGAAGCCCTGGATACGGGCGCCGAGATCATCGCGGTTGCATGTCCCCAATGTGCCAAGATGTTAGATGATGCGGTTAAATCTGAGGAATTAGATGACAGGTTGGCGGTTAAGGACGTGGCAGAAATTGTTACAGGTTGCCTCTTGTGAGTTGAAGGATGGCAGAAAAAATGGACAACGATATTAAGTGGGTAAAGACACACTGCGCTCGGATGGACCATGGTGGATGCGGCATATTGGTGGGTGTAAGGGATAACGCTATTGTACGGGTCAAGGGGGATCCGAATGGTTTTTTGAACAAGGGCTATATCTGCCCCAAGGGTCTGGCATCGCCTGACCGCCTCACACATCCTGACAGGCTTAAACACCCATTAAGACGGGTCGGGGAACGAGGAGAAGGCCGGTGGGAGAGGATCACGTGGGATGATGCCATAGAGACGATCAGTGAAAAATTTCAGGGCATTAAGGAACAGTATGGGGCTAAAGGAGTCGCCTTCTGCCAGGGGATGCCAAAGGGGATAGAACATTTTGTGCTGATCCGATTGGCCAATATGTTTGGCTCTCCCAATGTGGTTTCTGTCCAGGACGTATGTCATGCGCCAAGGGAAGTTACCGGGCTGCACACGTGCGGTTTCTATCCTGTGGCTGATTTTCACCACCAGAGCAAGCTTGTGATGGTGTGGGGGAGCAACCCGACCAGCACCAACGAGGAGGGCGAAATCTCCAGTCTCCTTTTGGAGCAGATCAAGAGCGGGACGGAATTGATTGTGATTGACCCGAGACAAACGGAATTGGCTAAAAAGGCGAAAGTATGGCTCCAATTAAGACCCGGCACCGATAATGCCTTATCCTTGGCGTTTTTAAACGTTATTATAGAAGAGCAAATTTTTGATAAGGATTTTGTTGAGAACTGGACTCATGGGTTTGAAAAATTGACCCATCATGTCAAGGAGTATGCCCCTGAGAAGATGTCAGAGATAACGTGGGTTGAGCCGGACCTCATCAGGGAGGCCGCACGATTATACGCCCGGTCCCGGCCGGCCGCCATACAGTGGGGCAATGCCATAGAACAGCATAACAGCACCTTTGACACGGCCAGGGCCCTTACCTCTCTCATGGCAATATGCGGGAATTTAGATGTCCCGGGAGGCAATGTTCAGGCAAACGAACCGAAGATCCTCCCCTTGGGAAAGTTCGTCAGGGCCGATCTCTTGCCTACAAAATGGAAAGAGATGATCCATACCTTTCATCACACCATTCCCAAACTCATGACCGTTCCCCCCGCCTTTTTGAGAGAGGCGATCATTGAAGAGACTCCTTATCCGGTCAAAGGGGCCTATGTGCAGTGCTCCAACCCCCTCCTGGCCTACGCAGACAGTCGCATGACCTTTAACGCCATCAATAAACTCGATTTTTTCGTTGTCGCTGATATATTTATGACCCCCACGGCCTCGCTCGCGGATATTGTTCTCCCCGTTGCCAGTCAGTTTGAATTCAACGACATAGGCCATTACGGGCTTGGTCACGGGTATATCCTGGCTAGGCCAAAGATAGTCGATCCGCCGGAGGAGTGCTGGTCCGATATCCGCATACTCAATGCATTAGGCCGCGCCATGACCCCCGGGGAATATTGGTTTGATGATCCTAACGACCTCTTGGCGGCGTTACTCAAGCCGAGTGGCCTCAGCTACAGCGAGTTTGCTGAGCAAGGTTATCTGAAAGGGGAAGACAAATTCAGGAAATACGAATCACGCGGTTTCAGAACGCCTACCGGAAAGGTGGAACTCTATCTCAGCACCAAAGAAAAATTCAATCTTCGGCCATTACCGGAATTTACCGGACCGCCGGAGGAGGATGATCCTGCGTTCCCCTTAATATTGACAAGTTCCAAGAATCCTTACTATATGCATTCATCTTACAGATGGATTGAAAAACTGAGGAAAAAGAGCCCCGAGCCCGTTGTTGAAATTCATCCGGAAACAGCCGCAAAGCTGAATATTAATGAAGGGGGCCAGGTGCTCATTGCGACAAAGCAGGGTGAGATTACCCAGACAGCGCACCTGACCGAAGGCGTACACCCGGCCGTCGTCAATGCCTCATACGGATGGTGGTTCCCGGAAGAGGATATAACCTCTCAGGATAATTGGACAAAAGCCAATCTAAACATCCTCACATCCGTGGATAAAGTGGGGAAGGAATTCGGAACGCCCAATCTCAAGGGGATCTCCTGCAGAATAAGTCCGGCAGCCTGAACAAGGAGTATATTGTCCCTGCTTCAACCTAACCGCTCTCAAAAACACCCCATTCCCTTTTTTCCACTGAAAGAGCGATTCCTTATCACCTATCACCTATCAGGCTTCCTGATGATCAATGCTTCCCCGGCGCCAGTGGCACGCCACGCCGCTCATAGGTCATGTAAGAAAGAAGCGCGGCCATTTTAGGATCATCTGCAGGTAAAGGGTCACCCTCCAAAGGGTTCTGGATACACCAGTTGACCATCTCAAAAAGCGAAACGACTCTCCCGATCTGTTGCTGAAATTTGGGATAGGTCTCCGGGTGCGTGTTGGCGGCGTTGGGGTGGCACTGATCACAGGACACTTTATTCGTCCCGAGGGCGCTGTGAAACAGCTTTTCACCCTTCATCACAACGGTCATGAACTCCTTGTCCCAGCGCTCCAAGTCCTCCTGGGTGAAATCACCCGCCTGTATGGAAAAAGAGATCGCCAGCAGGACAGAAGCCATTAAAATCACAAAAGAAACGCCAGGCAACTTTCGATTTTTTCGCATGAAGCACCTCCTTGCGCCGTCTAATAGTGGGTTTGAGGCGGAATGCGGCTGCCGTAATCCTGGTAATTCACGTCTTGCGGCTTGCCGGCCTTGGAATTGAAAAGAACGCTGCGGTTCTTGTTGTCGGGCAACTGGTAGTGCATGCCCACTTTCCCTTTGCGCACGTCTATAAATTGCCAGCCCGTGGCATCCCGTTCAAAGAAGGGATCAGCCCGGTTCATGGGCACCGTCAGCTTGGGCAGGCAACTGGCCGTCTGGGAGTAGGATTCGGGATACGGCCAGGGCCAGGCCGTGGCCATGACGGCGTGAAAGGTGATATTTCCAATCTGATTATACTCGATCTGGTGGACATGGCCATAGATCACGGTTGCTTTTTCAAAAGGTTTCAGCAGTGCCTGTACCCTTTCTGCATCCTCGGTCCAGAAGTTCCAGGGCTTGAAGATCTTCTGAATCGGGGAATGGGAGAATAGGACAACAGGGGTGCTGCGGTTGACCTTCTCCAGGTCTTTCTTCAACCAGGTTAACTGCTCCTCACCCACCATGAAGGGTGAGCCGTTGGGATTGTCGAGTCGCGCCATAGCCAACATGCGGTCCATGGGGGAGGGCCACTTCTTGTGAATCCAGCTGTCATAGGTGAGGATACTGTTGAGGGTAACGAAATGGACGCCCTTATGATCGAAACTGTACCAGAGTGGCCCGATCTTGGACTGCCAGTATTCTCCGAGATCGAGGTAGTAGTCGTGTTCCCCAATCACGTAGTGGACTTTTCCGCGCAGGTTGGACATGATCTCCAGGCCGTGATCCAGCTCTTCCTTTTTGCCTAATTGCGCCAGGTCGCCGCCAAACATGAAAAAGTCGGGCCGCGGCGTGAGCAAATTAGCCTCTCTAACCGCCCGAATGAGCCCCATGTCCCAGTTGCGCACGAATTCGTTCCCCTGAATCTGCTGGAGATGGGCGTCGGAAATGTATCCAAAGGTAAAGTCCTGTGCAGGGGCCTGGCCGCCAAAGGCAATCTTCACCAGACTCAGCGGAAAAGCGGACGCCATTAAACCTGCACCGGTTGTCTTGAGAAATGCACGTCGGTTCATGTTCATCGTATCTTCCTCCTTTGTGTGCTTGAGACCGCGATCCTCACTTTTGGACAAACTGAGGGCTCGTAAGGGCCTTCAGAAATTCCACCAGATCTGCCTGCTGCTTCTCGGTCAGGTTGAGTGGTCTGATACCACCACTTAAGAGTTCGGGCAAGGGGTCGGTCTCATTCAACCGTCCCCCATTATTGTAGAACCGCACCACCTCCTCGAGGGTCTTATGGCTGCCATCGTGCATATAAGGGGCGGTCAGCTCGATATTTCGCAGTGTAGGGGTCTTGAAGGCACCGATGTCTGTGAGATCCCGTGTCACCGCGTACCGGCCGAGGGACGACGTTTTTGGGTTACTGAGTACGGCGATGTCGGTTCCTTTCTTCTTCACGTCCTCAACCGCAGCCAATAGCTCATCCAGGTCCTGAGGCATCTGGTTGGCCGAAACCCCGATCATATGGAAACGGTTGTCCGTAAAAAGGGCCTGAGTCTGCTCGATCAAGTGGCATGAGACGCACCGCCCCTGCCCGATGTAGATGTCCAGCCCCCGAATCGCCGCAGGGCTCATGGCCTCCTTTTCGCCTTCAAAATAGTATCTATCAAATGGGGAGTTGCCGCCGATCAATGTTCTTTGAAAGGTGGCCAGGGCCTTCTGGACCTCAACCATGGTGATCTGGTCACCGGTCTTGCCAAAAACGTTCTTAAAAAGCTCCGCATATTCCGGGTCGGTTCGCACGATCTTGAGAATCGGTTCGTGGTCTTTAAGACCCATTTCTACCGGATTCAGAAAAGGCTGGGCCGACTGGCTCTCGAGGGTGGGCTCGCGTCCGTCCCAGAACTGGGTGCGGAGATATGCCGAATTGATGACCGTGGGTGCATTTCGAGTGCCCTTGAGACTCTTAATTCCCTCTGATACGGGGAGGGAATCGGCGAAGCCTTTCTTCCTGTCGTGGCAGGTAGCGCAACTGACCTCTTCCGTGCTGCTGAACCGGGTGTCGTGGAACAGTTTGTCACCAAGTTTTACCTTCTCAGGGGTGATGAGGTTATCAGTCGGTACTGGAACCGGCGGGAGTCCGACCGGTGCAGCAAAGGCGACACAGGCCGCGAACGTCGCGGCAATTATCCCAGTACGGAAAGTTCCTTTAAAATAGCGGGCTGTTGTTTTCAAAGTCCTTCCCTCCTTTCTTGTTGGTTTGTTCATGGATTATGCACGGGAATCGTGCAGGCCGAAATAAAAAGCCTGTGCGGGCACAGGGATTAATCTCTCTAAAGCTAACCAACCAGATCCGGCCCGTGGTGCTGAACAAGAGGTGCCCGCATTGCGCGTTGACGTCGGGCCCGTCAACCTTTGTCAAGGACCAACACATCGACCTTTCCTTCAAGGGCCTTCTCAAAGCTGAGTGCGTCTGCCACATCTCCCACAATCGCCCCGTAATGCATGGGAATGGCGAGTTTGGGATTGATGGCAAGGGCGGCCTTTACTGCCTGTTCGGCGGTCATAACATAGGTCCCGGATACGGGCAGAAGGGCGATATCCACTTCAAGATCCTTCATCTCAGGGATAAAATCGGCATCACCCGCATGGTAGACCCTGATCCCTTCAATCTCCACGATGAATCCTAACCACCCGTTCTTTTTTGGGTGAAAGTCCTTATCCGTATTATAAGAAGGAACAGCTTCGATCTTTACCCCTCCCACATCAAGGATCTCGCCCGGTTTCAAGACCCTTATATCACCCGTGAGCTTTTTCGCGGAGTCTTTCTCTGTGACGATGACTGTTTCAGGACCCTGGATCTTGGCAACATCTTCGGGCGAGCAATGGTCAAAGTGATCATGGGAAATAAGGATCAGATCGGCCACGGGTCCTCCCTCGATCTGGTATGGGTCAAAGTAAACCGTCTTTTCGGCATCAATACGAAACCCGTCATGGCCAAGCCACGCAATTTTGTCAGTAAATGCTTTTATCATCTCAATACCCTCCTTTAGTGTCCGTAGCCTGAATTGGATACGGTTTTCAATGAATTTGGTAGATTGTGCCTCGCTTATTTAAAGAAGCAGATGTTTAAAAACAATGAGCGAAGCAACCCCGATTATAGGCATTGTAGCTCAATTTAGATCGCCTCAGTTAAATAGTCTTCACCCCAGAGAAATAGGCTGCATATAACGGGGTGAACTTTAGGCATTTTCCGTTCTATCATTAAGTAGTGTATGAACGAAAACTAGGATTTTTTGTCAAGGTCAAGGAAGATCAAAATTTTAACCGCAGGAATACACTGAGTATTTTGAGGATTAAAATTTTGATCTGACGCAGAGATTGGCTAAAAAGACAGTTTTCGTTCGCGCACTAATTAGGTTCCAAGATTATCTTGTGGTCTAAAAGGGAAAAACGCTTGACTTTGGCGCGAATGGTCTTTTCATCGCCAAATATATCGACCATCTTCACACCATCATCGGTGTTCTCTAAAAGATCTACCCCCTCAAAAACAAGCTCTTCCTTCCCGTCTTTCAAGATATACGCGGTTGATTCACACATATCAAATCATCTCCTTGACTATTTTTATTACCAGGTTTACGAGATGGGGCAAAGGCTCATCTAAAACACCAACGATCTTGATTTTCTCCTGTGTTAGGGGAATCAGGATTTTTTTGGCCCTGCTTGAACTCACTGCCGCGGCCATTTCAGGAGTGACTTCACCCATCATTGCGTTGGCCATCAAAATCGCGAGAGGCCCAATGATCAGATCGGCCACCCGGCTGGTACAAACAATGGCGTTTGCCCCCGTACCACCCCTGTTGGCCCCGGCCTTCATCATCCTCGATGTTGCAATAGAATTGGTCCCAAGGGCTAAAATTTCCAGGTCAGCGCCAATTGAATGTCTCAACCCCTTGATAACGGTTGCTCCGATACCCCCGCCCTGTCCATCCATAACCATCAGTTTCATGGGTTTAACCTGTCCCGGTAGCGCCATCGGCGCCCAAAAAAGAAATTGCATCCTTGGTTAAAAAAATATATTTTCATCACTACAAAAATCGTCAAATCGTTTAGTCCAGCCTGGGGCGGGATTGAGTGGCTAACATGGGCTAAAAACCTTCGCATCTTTGCGCCTTGCGTAAGACCTTTTCTGTTCCGGGTTATCCGGGTTAGGGGTTTTAATTGGTCTTTCAAACAATTATTTTTGCAATAGCGGGCTATATCAGCGGCGCAATCCCTTTTGGGCAAATAATCGCCAGATATGTGGCGCGGATTGACATCACCAAGCGGGGCAGCGGAAATATCGGGGCCACCAACGTGGCGAGAGAACTCGGTATGAAATGGGGAATCATTACCCTGATTCTCGATCTGCTTAAGGGTTTTGTCCCGGTAATCCTCTTCTCTCACCTTTTTTATCAAGCATGGCCAACCCATGAAATAGCCTTGGCTGGCATCGGTATATGCGCGCTATTAGGGCATATGTTCCCTATCTTTCTTGGATTTCGGGGTGGAAAAGGGGTCGCAACCGCGTTGGGCGTCTACCTCGCGCTCTCACCATTATCGTGTCTTTGCAGCCTCGTATTGTTTATCATAATTGTAGCCATATGGGATTACATTTCTCTCGGTTCAATCCTCTCAGCGGCTGCCATGCCCTTTTTTCTTATGCTGTTCGGCAAGCCGCAACCGCTTATAATCGGCTCATTGATTATGGCGCTCCTGATCTGTTACAAACACAAGGTGAACATCCAAGACCTGATCAGGGGCGAGGAGCGAAGATGGAAAGAGCGTAAAGGGAAAGATGGGAGCAATCAACCCAACAGCTCAAGCAGCCTGTCTAACTCATCGTCGGAATAAAAATGGACTACCAGGCTACCCTTCCTCCCCCGTTTCTTGATCTCGACTTTCGTGCCAAGAGACCTCTTGAGGTTATCTTCTAATGATCGCAGATAAGGATCTTTGGTAGATCCCTTCTCCCTCGTATCTGTGGAGTCCTTTCCCCGCTTCGCCAATGCCTCCGACTGCCTGACAGAAAGCCCCCTTTTAATGA
>Ga0307425_1000307_pt1 | contig 31198 bp, 30 predicted proteins | sample SalMarWE160330MG_FD_202152 | JGI IMG/M metagenome (GOLD analysis project Ga0307425, IMG submission 202152) | Salt marsh sediment microbial communities from the Plum Island Ecosystem LTER, Massachusetts, United States - WE1603-30 | ecosystem: Environmental > Aquatic > Marine > Intertidal zone >...
TGATCATCGCAGGCGGCATGGGGCAACGCGCCCAGCAGCTTTTTGCTCAGAATAACATTAAAGTTGTTGTGGGAGCATCCGATCAACCTCCTGAAGAACTTGTGTCAGCTTATTTAAATAACACGCTTGAAACAGGGAATAATATCTGTGACCACTGATTCAGCAGGAAAAGATTTGCCTCTTTTGCAGTGGTGAGTTGAAAGATCCGACAAGGGTTTTGGAGCAAAATATTCAGTCGAGACGCGGATTACTTCTTATGGGTCCGGATATTTGCATCACTACGTTAGTTGAAAACACGATGTCCAGCCAGGGGTTGTTGGCTGAGCACGGTTTATCATTCTGGATCGAATATGGCAATAGACATATTCTTTTCGATACGGGTCAGAGCGATCTTCTGGTTAAAAATGCAAAGGTACTCAACATCGACTTGGCACAGGCTGATGCGATCGTACTTAGTCACGGCCATTACGACCATACAGGTGGTTTATCGACAGTACTTGACATTGCTCCAAAAGCACGACTTTATTTACATCCGGCAGCGATAGAGCCGAAGTTTAGCCGAGGCAGCCCCGGGACACGCTCAATCGGTATGCCGGACTCAGTAAAAAAAGCTATTCATGACCAGGAAATCATCTGGACAGAATCGCCAACGCAAGTATTTGACGGAATTGGCCTCACCGGCCAGGTGCCACGTGTCAATAATTTTGAAGATGCCGGCGGGCTGTTTTTTCTCGATGATGATTGCTGGGAACCAGACCCTTTGTTAGACGATCAGGCTTTGTTTATCGAATCGTCGAAAGGCATGATTGTTGTCTTTGGATGTGCCCACGCGGGAGTTGTAAATACGCTGCAACGGATTTCGGATATAAACCGGGGAAAGCATTTTTATGCTGTAATGGGTGGGATGCACCTTATCAATGCCGATCCGGAGCGGATTGAAAAGACAATAACCACTTTTCGGGAATACAACCTACAAAAAATAGGCCCGGCTCATTGCGCGGGTGGTAATGCCGTCGAAAGAATTAGAAGTGCTTTTCCCGAGCAATGTTTTAATTGTTCTGTGGGTACACGGGTGCAGTTTTAGGGGAAAGAAAATAAGGCTGGAAAAAATGGCAGACAATATCGATGAAATAGTAAAGAGCCTTCAGGAAGCTATATTGGCAGGCTACTCGCAGAAGTTTAAAGATGAGCTTTTTAATGCTAAGAATATCGGCACGATAGAAAATCCGGACAGCCACGTTCGTATAACAGGCGTCTGTGGAGATACGATTGAGATGTCTTTAACCGTCAGGGATGAGATAATACATGATATCAAGTTCGCCACAGATGGCTGCGGTGCCACTGTGGCATGCGCTAGTTACGTTACAAGAGCAGCACAGGGAAAATCTATCGAAGAAGCACTTGGGATGGAACCGGACGATGTTGACCGATACTTCGAAGGTCTACCGGAAGAACACAAACACTGTGCGAAGCTGGCTGTTATTACACTCCGGGCCCTATTGGAGGAGTATTGCAGTAAACCGAATCCGGAGAATCCTGGCGACGTAGATGTTGCAGAATAAATCACGGCGGTTGACGGATCAGTGAAGCATCTGCTATATTTAGCCTGTTATAGAGACATTTGATATGCCGAGACCGAGACATTGCAGACGCGTGGCGCAATTGCCACAGGCGAATTACTACAAACCCAGAGGGATTCCTCTTTCGGTTTTGGAAGAGGTCATATTAACCGTCGATGAGTTTGAGGCGATCCGCCTTACGGACCTTGAAGGGCTCTATCAGGCTGATGCCGCAGAAAAAATGAGTGTTTCCCGCCAGACGCTCGGCAGGATCCTCGAAACCGCCCACAAAAAGATTGCCGATGCCCTGGTTCATGGAAAAGCTCTGCTCATCAAAGGCGGCCCAATTCAAATCATCACCGCTCGTGTCGAGGGCGTCCCGCCCTCGAATCGCGGGCTGGATGCCTGCGACGCAGGCGGACCTAACCGCTTTGACCCCGGTACCGCCGGCCCAAAACGAGGCCGAGGCCAATGCAGAAGAAGACGAGGGGAACATTAATCGGTTGCCGAGATTCTCGTCACAGGAATCATTATCTCTGATTTCATCTGAGAATAGTCTCCAGTCTTGGCGTTGGCGAGAAACTTTTCACAGGGACCTCCATCAACTATATAGCCTTTCTTGAGAATCCAGGTACCGAGGTTTGTATAGAGAGGTCCTGGGTCTGCCTGGCCCGTTGGTTTTACCGCAACGGCAACCTCCATAGCCGGCAGTTTTTTGACATCGGTCATCTCTCCTAATGTTCCGGCCAGCTTCAAAGCCTCCTCTCTCACCGGTATACGGATCTCCGTTAGCCAATGCTCTTTAGAAACATGTTCGGGATTATTTAAGTAGGCAAAATGAAGAGAGCCGCTCGGCCATATTTTCTTTTGAATAGCCAGAGCATATAGGCTGCCGATGGCCTGACCAACTTTGTCGTAATCCCCTCGATAAATAGTGTAGAGAACCGTTTGTGGTTTCACTTGGCGAATTACAATCTCGGATTTCTCGACGGCTTGTCCGCCACGAATTGTAACGGTCACGATAACTGTTGATGTCAATGCCACCAACAACAGTAACCATACTTTTGGCCTGTTCATTGTTTTCTCCTTTCATGTATTTGATTCAATTTGTGTTCCAGAACCTTCGACAATTTTTTTGAGTGCTGCAACGTGTCCTGCAAAAGCGTCCCGGCCTTTTCCTGTGGCGCTTATAAAAGTCTGCGGTTTGCGAGCAACGAAAGTCTTTTTGATTTTAATGTAGTTTGCCTGCTCAAGTTTACTCAGGTGCGCACCGAGGTTGCCATCGGTAAGCTTCAGCAGTTTCCGCAGGTAAGTGAAGTTGACCTGCTCGTTCTGATCGAGGCTGACAAGCGACGACATGATTTGCAGCCGAATCGTCTGATGAATTATATTATCAAGCTGAGCCATTTTTTATCTCCATCGCAATCGTATATACAGGCCGGTACCTAAGAGTGCTCCACCGCCTACAAAAGCCATCCAAAGGCAATAGTAATCTCTTAAAATGTAAAAACCTACTAATGTCGCGGCCGTTAGTGCAAGTCCGAGTACGATCATAAAACGACTGTCAAACCAGAGTCCCATTACGATATAGGCAAACATAGCTGCTGTACAAATAAACGCATTACATTGCAGGCCGCTAAAGGGAGCTAATAAAAACAGCCAGATAGGAATATAGACACATAACAAAATCCAAAATACAGCTATACGCCAGCCGAGCTTTGGGCCGGAGGTCTCTTGTATAGGACCCTTGGAGTGAAAGACCAAACAGATCACGGCGGTTCCTACTCCGCCGACCGCGGCCATGGCCGTGAATATGTGAAAAGCATAAGACAGATAAAAATGTGCCGCGGTAAATGCGATGATCCAAAGCATACCCCAAAGTATCAGCAGAGGATTCGCATAAGCCGAGGCAATAGCCCTCTGGGTCCGCACAGTTGCATCTCTGACTGCGGATAACGATGCCTGGGCTTCTTCCTGAGATACGTTCATAATTAATCTCCTAACAAAACATAGCAAGTTTAATCTATATTACAGAGTACTCTATAATATAGAGTCAATTTTGTCAATCCTTTTTTTCAAAAATTTCAAAGATTTTCAGAAAATGTCGATTTTTACCTTGGGAAAGCTGTTTTCATGTTAAAAATAAACGGAACATCTGTACGTTGATCTATCAAGATGGGCGGAAATGTGTCAAGTATTCTTTATATTTGATATGGCAAGCTAATAACGGTTGGGTATTCTATAGCACTATTACCATATTTCGCAAGTTTAGTGACTATGTCGTCATTTCGACCGAGCGAAGCGAGCGGAGAAATCTATTAAAAAGGTAATATTCATTTTTCTCATAGTCGAATTATTTATGAACCGCGGTACTATTTTGAGAGCAGCCTGTAGTAAACGGGGCAGCAAATATTACTATGAAGTCTTTCGCTTTGACTGCCCGGCGTGCTACACTTTCCGCTGGGCGACTTCCAAACCGTGTTCGGTCATCAGTTTGGCATCAGACATTATTTTCTTAGCTTCGCCGTCGGCGATAATCCGGCCCTTGTCGAGCAGGACGGCCCGGTCGGCGAGAGAAGCGGCAAAGCTCATATTGCAGGTGGCGATGATCAGCGTCTGGGGCAGGGAGCGGAGTAGCTTCATTAGGTTGTTACGGTTTCTCGGGTCGAGACTGCCGTCCGGCTCGTCGAGCGTGATAATCCTGGGGTTCATCGCGAGTATGGTTGCGATGGCCGCGGCACGTTTCTGCCCGGCCGATAGATGGTGCGGGGCCTTGTCGGCCATCTCGGCAAGGCCGACGGTGGCAAGTGCCTCGGCCACGCGTGCTTTGACCTGTTCCGGGCCAATGCCCATATTGAGCGGGCCGAATGCCACGTCGTCGAACAATGTCGGCATGAACAATTGATCGTCGGGATTTTCCAGACAGCAGCCGAGGCGGGTGCGGATTTTTTTCAGGTTCTTGTTGTTTACTTCCAGACCGTCTATAGATACTTTTCCCGTGCCTTTGGCAAAACCCGCCATGACAAGGAGCAACGTTGACTTGCCCGCTCCGTTGGGACCGATCAGGGCCAGTTTCTCGCCGTGCTCAACGCTAAGGCTTATGTCACTCAAAGCGGCAGTTCCGTCCGGATATCCGTATGTAAAATTTTCTATTTCTATCGCTTGAGACATCATTTTCACTGCAAAATCGGTTTTACGAAAAAATACAGTCCCGACACGAAAACTGCTGCTGTCAGGACAAAGAATAAATCGCAGCGGCGAACCTTCAGCTTCGAGATTGTGCGCCAATTCCCATCGAAGCCGCGAGCCTGCATGGCGATGCTGATATGCTCTGCGGTGTCGATGCTGCGGATAAAGAGCGAGCCGAGCATGGATGCTGCGGTTCTCAGCTCTGTTTTGAATCCGAGATTTCTGAGTTTTCTGCCCGCCCTGGCGCGCAGGATGTGATGCGCCCGGTCGATTAAGACAAAGATATAGCGGTACAGAAATCCAAGCTGGATAATCAGCAGCCTGGGCAGGCCGAGCTTTTGCAGGCCGGCGAGTAAATCGCTGAACCGCGTGGTCGATACCAGCCCTATCAGGGCCAGCATTGTCACGATGAACTTTCCGAGAATGACGAAACAACGCAACCATCCGAGCGAGCTTTGCCACGAAAACGGTCCAAAGCTGACGGCGACAGGCGTTCTGTCATACAAAGGGCAGCTCAGGGCCAGGACAATAACAAACGGGCTGACCAGCAGGATTTGCTTAAAGACGAATTTCAGTGGAATTTTAGCCCAGACCAGCACGGCAAACGGCCCGATTGCGTAACAGGCCAGAATGCTCAGCGAGCTGCGCGGCAGGGAAATCACCACGGCGGTAAAAACGAGCACGACCAGAAACTTGACCCGGCTGTCGAGCCGGTGGATGGCCGAGTCCTGATAAGCGAATTTATCGATGTGTGCGTGGTGCATGTTCTGTATCTCGCTTTTCGCATCTTCGGAGAGATATGCTTATAATGCCTGCTTTCTTCTGAGCATCCACGCCGTAAGCCAGATGACGGCCATTGTAAATACCGAGCCGACGACACCCGCGAAGCTGGTCCAGCCGGCTCCGACATCGGCCTGCTGGTCGGCGACATCACCGAGCTTCGACGCCCGCGCGGTATAATCGGGCATCAGGGAATACTTTGACTGGAAGTCGTCTATCGCGGTAATTCTGGAGTCCGGGTTGGACACGACAGTTTCGAACTCAGGCTCATCTGGCCTCTCGGCGTAGCTCCATTCGAGCCCATCGGGAAGGTCGGAGGCGAGCAAAGACAATCCCGCGCCGATAAGCACTGCAAGAATTCCCAGCGTTGCGAGCACGGCGTTTTTGCTCAGCCTGACTGTCCCCGGCAGAGAATCGGCCACGATGTCGGGTCTAAGCTGCTGGAGGTATGCCAGTACCGTCACCGTGACTAAGCCCTCGACAAATCCGACGAGGAAATGGACGCCGATCATCGTGATCAGAAAGGTTGACAGCGGAACCGCCAGGACGCCCGACAATGCCGCCTGGATAGCAACGAGAATCGCGCCGGCTTCGGTCGCAATCACGCAGGCAAGCATCGCCCCAATGTACACCTTCAGACTGCTGAACCTGCCGTTTGTGATTGTTCTGTACAAAAAGTAGCCCAGATAGCTCGGCACCAGAGCCATATTGATGATGTTACATCCGAGGGCCAGCAAGCCGCCGTCCTGGAATATCAGGCACTGAACGATCACTACCGAAGATATGACAATCGCGGCCAGGTGCGGGCCCAGTATAATTGCAAGCAGCACAGCCCCGACCATGTGACCGCTTGTGCCGGGCATCGCCGGCAACTGGAAATTGACCATCTGGGCGGCAAAAACGAACGCACCCAGGATTCCCATCAGGGCAAGCTTCTCGGCGGCGATTACCTGCCTGACCTTTCGACATATAAAACCCAGACTGCCGGCCGCAATAGCCAGCGTCCCGGTAGCGACCGGGATCGAAAGCAATTCATTAGCCATGTGCATAGTAGGAATCCTATAACATCTTGTTGCTCAGTTTTTATAAAAATTACACAGACCATTACAGCTTGCGCATAAAAGTAACAAAATAGTGCTACCAGTTCAAGAAGACTTTTGAAATTTGTCAAGAATTCCCCTGTGCTCTGGCAAAATCCCGGCGTTTTCTTCTCTCGATTGTTATCCTTAGTTTAATTAGTTCGGTGAATCTCACCTCTGGTTTTTCGACGCCGTGATCCGCTGTATTTCGAAAAGGTCATTTTCCTGCATGTTGCCGCACTCTCGTGAAAGCTTCTCCAGTTCATCCGGCTTCGGGGCGTCTATTTGCCGCAGGTAAGCTGGCCGGGGCTTAAAAATAAGAACAGACCCCGTACCGTCCTTACGGTGTACACAGACGCTGATGAGATCCAGGCAGGCGACTTCGGCCAGACGAAGGTCGAGCCGGCCGATTGTATTGCCGGTGCCGATTACCAGGCCATCGGCCATGCAGGAATACGGCGTCTTAATGGGAACGTAGCAAATAATGTCAAGTTCGTGTAGGCCCCATTTAGTGTCCAATTCATGCAGGGCGGCCTGGCCGATGCGCCATCCGAGAACGTTCCAGGGACCGACATGGCCGTGCATGCGTTTGATTTCGCCCCACCAATCCTCAGGCGCTTGTCCTCTGTTATAGGCGTTATCACCTCCGACGGCGCCTACGAAGTGGTGTTCCTCCTCTGAAGAACCTAAGACATGGCGCGGGTAAGTCAAAACACAGATGACAAGGCCACACGTAACCATAAGAACCAAAACCAGTGAAACTTTTTTTATCATTTTTTATCCTTTCATATCGATTGTCATACAACTTGCATGCTGGCCAGCCTTGCTCAACGAGTCTCAAATGAACCAATCTGGCGGCCGTTTCCAAGACGCATTCGAACAATTACACCCTGCCGGGTCTGCGGATTATACCAGGTGTTTGTCGGCACAGGGTAGTTGAGTTCTCTCATTCGATCCGAATCAAATCTCGGCCCTTCGCTGTAGAGGACCCAGCTTACCGGCGATTCTTTTGGATCTGTATAGTCACGGCCTTCCTGCTGCTCGTTGTCGGGAAAACCATCGGGAATCCACAGAGACGCGCCATTTTGAATAACAACAGTTCTATTGTATATTAGTGTACCCACCGTTCTGTACTTGTATGTGTATCCTCGATTGAATCTGTCTTCTATGCCTGCGGCCATAAATGTGTTCTCGCTGGGAGCCGGCAGATACTTGCTCTCGACAAGTTCACAGGGAAGCTGATAGAAGTGGCCTCCGAGCATACAATCGACGCGGGTCGGCGGGTATTTATCGCTGTTATCGAACGAATAAGCCTCCAGTGCCATGCCGATCTCGCGCAGCTCGGCGTTGACCGCGACCACTTTTGCCTGAAGGCGCGCCCGCCCTGTCACGGGAAGCAAAATCCCCAGCAGCAAAGCGATTATGGCCGTTACCACCAACAGCTCTATCAATGTAAAGGCACTTTTCACAATTGGTGATCCCTTCTTATGTCATGTGTTATTGGAGCCAATCCTCCAGCAGTTCGTTGATGTCATCGTAGTCCACAATCCCATCCAGGTTAATATCGCCGGGTTTGTCCGCCCGGCGGTGTTCGCGACTGGCCAGCACGGAACCATTTCCATCGTAGTTCATCACGTAGAGCCGATAGCCATCGTTTAAGTTCGGGCTTTCCTGATCCAAAATCCCGATAATGTCGAATGGCTCACTCAGATTGTTCGAGCCGGCGTAAATGCCGTTACCACGCCCCAGCTTTATACCGAGTGTCTTTACGCCGTCGGTGATCACCAGCTCACCATCCGGACCCCAATTGTTTGCTTCCACAAAAGAAACCTCTTCAATCTTAATCAGCCGGGCCTGATAATACTCGCCGCCGGTCTTCCGGGTCGGGTCGAAAATGAAGTCGTCATTATCGTCTTTTAAATCATCCAGCGTAACAACTTCCGGCCGGGGCAATCCGACACCCCGCTGCACAAGTTCAATTGTGAAATCGTGGTCTGGATTCTTGTTGTGCTGCTCATTCACGTTCATTTTGCCGTTGTATGATAGATAATAACCCGTCACCCGAATCCTGTCACCGGGGCTGAACCGCGCTGCGTTCAATCTACTCAGCTCGGCTACGAATTCTGTGTTGGTGTACCCACCGTCCAGCGCAATCCAGGGCATATTGTTGTAAAGCTGTCCCATCCACACGGCAGTTCCCGCATGGTCGTCATCCTCGCCCTGAAAGATGATCTGCCATTGTCCGCCCATGTTGAATGGTTCCGTTATAGTGTCATCCGGGGTCGGGTCCAGCATATCGGCAGAATTATGCAAAAGAATCCCTTCAAGAATAACTTTCTCAGTGGCGTTATACGTCTGCTCACCGGAAGCATTTACCGCCTGAAACTCCGAGTGGGTCACGCTGGCTACCGTAGGGGCGGATTGCACTACGGCGACAAGAGCCAAACTCGTAATGGTCACTAAAACAATAAACCTCCTCATGATTTACACCTCCAAATAGAATTATAAATTATTAAGATCCGTTTGTGTGGAACTCGAATCATAGTCATTGCGCATAAAAATATTAAATTCGTGCTACTGCGTCAAGGAAGTAATTGACAGAAAAAAGAAAATTCTTTAAAAAGGCTCATTCGACAAAGAGATGACTATTTTTAGGAGATTTTATGGCATCGCCACAAAAGGTTCTGATAATCGATTTAAACGAGAACCCCGAAAACCAGCGGCTCCTGGCCGGCGAGCCGCAGACCTGTGGAATGCGCTCGGGCAAGGTTTATTTGGCGCCCGGCAAGTCCTGCGGTCAGCATAGCACGAAAGACCGCGAGGAACTGCTGGTTTTCCTTGCCGGCAGCGGCGAGCTGCTGATAGGCGAAAATGACCGCCACCAGGTCGGGCAGGGCAAAGTCGCCTATATCGCCCCGCAAACAGCCCATGACGTCAGCAATACCGGCACAGAACCGCTTATTTACGTCTATTGTGTCGCCCTCGCGGCCGGCGAAAAGGGCGAAAAAAGTTAAGGAATTTTCAAGAAAATTCTTGCAAAAACAGAACAATGGCATATAATGGAAATTGAACTTATAGAGTCCTTTTCTTCTAAATATGTCTTGGTTTTGGTGAGACAGTAGATTTTTTATAAGTTTGCAGTTCATATTCTAAATGATAAGCTGTCTCACAAAGGCTGAAGTTTGATCGACTTCAGCCTTTTTTCTTCGCTCACATACGCTGTCGCTTAAGCTTTGTCGACAATGCTGCCGGGATTCTTTTGCGCGATTTTAGCTGTCCAAAGCCGCACTTCGCCCATATAATCAGCCTCATTATGGAACGTGCGGCTAATAGAATTATCGACGCCAATTTCAATCGTGCTCGCGAGGCGTCTCGCGTAATAGAAGAGTTCTGCAGGTTCGTTTTGAATTCGAGCCCATTGACCGAGAGAGCCAAGAAGCTTCGGCACGAACTCTCGGCATCTATCGGCAGGCTTGACGCTGGACGGCTCATATCGAGCAGGGACACGCTCGGGGACGTCGGTGTCGGAAAAACGGTAGAAAAGCAGCTCACTCGTGGCAGTCTCAGTGATTGCTTTACCGCCGGCTGCAAGCGTCTGACCGAAGCCCTGCGAGCCCTTGCCGAGGTCATCCGGATCGATAATGAGCTTGTCGCCGCGACAATCGAAAAGCTGCGGTACGATGCTTATACCCTCGAGAAGGACATCGTTCTTTTCAGCGATACTTCTGCAAAATTCAAGAGCGTCAGGTTGTATATTGTCATTACGAGCAACCTGCCGGCGGAAGTCATTTCGCTGACGCACAAATGTGCCGCCGGCGGGGCCGATTGTATCCAGCTTCGGGCCAAAGACATCGAGGACGACAGGTTTTTTGCTATTGCCATCGAGTTCGTTAAGATATGCAAAAAAGCCGGCATAGTGAGCATCATTAACGACCGGACTGATATTGCCGTAGCCGCGGGGGCCGACGGAGTGCATCTCGGCCAGAATGACCTGCCGATTGAGCAGGCTCGCAAGCTGCAATTGGCCCCGTTAATTATCGGCAAGAGCACCCATTCACTCGAGCAGCTTAATGCCGCCTGTGCCGAAGGCCCCACCTATGTCGGCCTGGGGCCTGTCTTTGCCACGGCGACAAAACCCGGAGCCAACGCCGTCGGCCTGGAGTATGTCACCGGCGCGACGCAGGTGCTTGCCGGAACGGGTATCGGTCATACCGCTATAGGCGGGATAACACCGGATAATGTCGAGCGCGTGCTGGACGCCGGCGCCGAGAGCATCGCGGTCTGCTCTGCCGTAACACATGCGAGCGACCCGGCGGAGGTCTGCCGGGCTTTCAAAGAGAAAATAGAGGCTTTTGGAAAGGATTAGTTTTGGCAACAAGTATGGTCAATTTTCGAGTGATGATAATCTTGTCTCTGTGCTGCGCGATAGCGGTGGCGGATGATGTGCTGCCGGAGAAACCGCCCGGTGAGTTTTTTCCGTTGCGACAGGCCGATCATAAGCACGCCGATTCGTTCACACAAAACCAGCCGATTGTCGGAACGACCTATTTCTACTGGTACGATATCGACACCAAAAGTCATATCATCGACGGTGACGGGACGGATGCTCTGACCGATCATCCGGCCGATATGAAGACGATCAGCTATAAGCGGCCTGCTTGGCATAAGCAGCAGCTTGTTGATATGATGGACGCCGGCATCGATTTTCTAATGCCCGTGTTTTGGGGAGTGCCGGGAAAGTACGATGGATGGAGCTTTGCCGGCCTGCCGCCTTTGGTCGAGGCCCATAACCGGCTACAGGCCGAAGGTCATAAGCCGCCGGCCATCGGTCTTTTCTACGATACTTCGATTCTCCAGTGGAACGGTTTTAACAAAGACGGCTCGAACTATCATGTCGATCTGACGACGGACTTCGGCAAGCAATGGTTCTACACGGCGATTCGTGACTTTTTCAGTCTCATCCCACCGGCCAAGTGGGCGCGCATCGACAGTGAGCCGATTATCTTCTTCTACGCCTCGGCCTTTGCCAAAGCGCAGGACCCGGCACAGTTCGACTACGTCAAGCAAAGATTTAAGGCCGACTTCGGCGTCGAGCCGTTCCTCGTCAAATCGTCCGGCTGGAAAGGTCAGGCCGATGCGATATATTCCTGGGGCGGCGCGGTCGGCGGGCCGCTGATTTTCAGGCAGACTGCATCTCTCGGCCCCGGATACGACCACAGCGCTGTGCCCGGAAGGCAGCCGTTGATCGTCGAGCGTAACGATGGGCGGACGTATATCGACCGCTGGCTGCAACTGCTGGCGCTGCGTGCCGATAATCGCCCGTGGATTGTGCACGTGGAAACCTGGAACGAATGGCACGAGGGCACCGACGTCGCCCACTCGCGTGAGTACGGCCGAAGCTATATCGTGCTTACACGGCTTTTCGCGGATATGTGGCGCGCCAAGACAGTTCTTAAGATTGCCTCGGGCTATGCCGATGCGGACGGCGTCAAATGGACGCCGGGACGGGCGGCGGGCCTGAATATTCGCCCGAGCGGCGGCGACGGCGTCTGGAAAAAAGTCACGACCCCCGATAGCGAGTCGGTCGTCTCGGCGGCGAATCCCCATTCGGATAACAATCGTTATCTTTACTTTGACGTGGACGGAGCCTTTGCCTACGGCCTGTTCGACCAGACTGCCGTCGTTACTGTCACCTACCGCGATGCTGGTTGTTCGGCTTTCTGTATAGAATATGACAATACCGATTCGGCCAAGGGTCTGCTCGAAGGCGCGTTTAGAAAAGTCGGGAACGTTGCCGTCGGGGACACGGGAACCTGGAAAACTGCCGAGTTCACGCTGACGCAGTGCCGCTTTATGAATCGCTGCAACGATGCGGATTTTCGAATCGCGGTCCTCGGCGGCGAATTGGAGCTGGCCGTAAAAAAGGTCGAACTGATGCGTACAAAAATTACAGGAGACAAAAAATGATGAGATTCAAACATTCGAGATACATTCTTGCGGCGGCTCTTTTTATTGCATCGACCGCCCTGCAAACCGAAGCTCAGCCGCTCTGGGATTTGGCCAAGGAAAACAGGGGACTTTTGAAGATTTCGACGCTGTTCACGGCTCAGAATGTGAGGAATCATTTGTCCGGCGAAAAAGGCATAAACGATGCGATTGACTGGTGCAAAAAAACCGGTGTCACGCACGTCTTCATCGAAACTTACAGAGATAACTACACCGCCGAGCGAAAAGTACTTGAAAATGCCAAAGCGAAATTCCAGGCGGAAGGCTTCGAGGTTTCCGGCTGCGTGACTACCACCAGAATAGGCAAGAGTTCGAAAGGTTGGGATGGGATATCCTGTTACACCAATAAAGAAACCCAAGACCAGCTTCAGAAGATATTCGAGTACACAGCGTCAATGTTCGATGAGATTATGATCGACGACTTTCTTTTCACCGATTGCAAATGTGATGAATGTCAGCAGGCTCGCAGCAGCAGGTCCTGGGCCGATTACCGCTGCGATCTGATGGTAAAGGTCAGCCGGGACAGGATTTTGGGCGCGGCAAAAAAAGTCAATCCGAACACCAGGATAATCATCAAGTATCCCCAGTGGTACGAAGATTTTCACAATCGCGGCTATGAAGTTTTGCGTGAATCAGCCGACTACGACAGAATCTGGGTCGGCACTGAGACACGCGATTTCGATAATCAGCGCTGGGGCAGAAAAGTCCAGTACGAAGCCTACTACATAATGCGCTGGCTCGGTGAAATCGGCGGCGACAAAACAGGCGGCGGCTGGTTCGACCCGTACGGCACCACAGAGGACACCTACGTCGAGCAGGCCCGGCAGACCGTTCTGGCCGATGCCAAAGAGATGCTTCTGTTTTGCTACGGCTCGCTCCTGAGGGATACCGGCCCGGCAAACGTTGAGAAGCTGCGCGTCGAGATCCCTGGCTTATTCAAGCTCGCTGGCCTCGTGCGGTGCAAGCCAATCAAAGGTATTGCCGCACCGAAACCGCCTAACAGCGATGCTTTCGATGAGCAGTACGTATTCGATTTCGTCGGGATGCTCGGATTGCCGCTTGTGCCCACGGCGAAGATTAGCGCCAATGCCGAAGCGGCGTTTTTCGCCGTCCACGCTCTCAAGGAGCCGGACTTCACCGACAAACTCAAAAAAATGCTGGCCGCCGGCAAACCCGTGCTGATAACGGACGGATTGGCCAAACGGCTCGACGGCGTCAATCTTGAGAGCGAGAGCCTGACTGTCTTAAAGATCGGTGGAAGTCCGCGCAGCCTGCTTGAGCTGACGCGGCAGCAGCTCAAACCCATCAGGGACAAAATGCTGGCGCCGTTCGGCATGAAATTCGATGCTCCGAACAAGGTCGCTCTGTATTTGATCGGCGATAATTGCCTGATTGTCGAAAATTTCAATGATGAGTCCATCGATGTAAGCATCGAATTCTCCAAACCAGTCACGGCACGCAAAACATTGGTCCTGCCGAAAGACGGGAATGTTGATTTTTCCCTTAACGGGGGAAAGCTGACATTCGCAAAAATATCGCCGCGTACTCTGGTTACTATCGAATACCAATAGGCAATTAACCGCTGATTAACGCTGATAAGCGCGGATTTTCGGTCACACATTTCAAATTCTGGATTCCACAGGGCCGGTCGTTCCATATTTTTTATGAGGCTATTTGTTGCCGAACATGTTTGCTATGGGCTGGGAAAATGAGTATAATACGGAACAGCAACTCTGATTGAGCGACAAAACAAGGGAATAAAGATGCGAGTTGTTTGGGCAGCAGATGGATTGTGTCAAGGAGATGTGATCAAAACTGTAGTTCATTGCTGTCTATATAGTACACAAGGTTTTTCAAATGGCCGATTTCGATGATTACTTTGATTTGTATGAGAAAGGCGCCTATCGAGAAGCGTACGCCGTTCTGCACGATATAATTCAAAGCCGACCAAGGTTGTCCAAAGTTGGCAACATGTATGTTTGGTGCACAGATCTCGAACTCATAGTAAACAACGATGTGCAAAAAGCCCGACAGCTTTTGGACAAGGCTCACGAGTTGGGCTGTTCAGACATGGCGTTCTACTACAATACCCTCGGATACGTCCTATGGAGAACTGGTGATCGTGATAGAGGGATACAATATCTTGAGGAGAGTGTTGTATTAAAACCTAGCATTTCCAACCTCAAGTCTCTGGGCAGGATACTGTCCCATGATAATGATCAGGATGCCCTGAGGATTTGGCAGCTCATTCTTGAACAGGATCCTGACCATTGTATGGCGCATGTATATTTGGGCATAGAAGCGATTAAATCTGGTAATCGAGACAAAGCGTTGGACATGCTGAAACGTGCTGAGAACCTTTCGCCCACGATCCGCGATTATTTGGACATCGGACGTTTGTACTGTGAGTTGGAACAATTCCAAGACGCGTTGAATATATTACTCGAAGCAGATAAAGGTGGTTATGAACCGAAAGGATTCTTATATTCTTTAATCGGGGCTTGTTATCGTTCGATGGGTGATTACGATGCAGCTATCGATTATTCATCGAGGGCTATTGATCTGAAGTTTGATGATGATTATGCCAAAGGTGTATTACTGTCGTGTACGGAAGAAGGGAACACGTCCGATGCATTGATTGGTTTTGTGGAAAAATATCGTGACACTTGTCTTGCAGTTATACTCCTTGCACAGGAGGCCTTCAGACGGAAGAATTCTTCCGAGGTTTATAGAATGCTTTCTAAAGCGATGCAGTTGGAACCTTCTCCAGCAGAAATGTATTACATTGGGCGGCTATACCAATTTCTGGGATTCTTGCAAGAGGCACTTGATGTATATTTAAATGCAGGAAGAAGGGGCTATGATGATAGAGGAAATTTGTATGGTAACATCGCAAGTTGTTACTTACATTTGCAGAGCTTTGATAAAGCTACTCAATATGCAAGCAAAGCTATTAAAATCAACATTGAAGGCCGATAAACTTGGTTATAATTATAAACCTCGGTTATATGAGTCGATTGCTTATTGCTATTACTGGCTGGAAAAGTACGATGCTGCTATACAGTACGCAATCAAGTTACTTGCCATAGATCCTGACGATGAGAATGCGAAGGAAGTATTATATTCTTGTAGAAAAGAAGTGTGGGGATCAGAGTTTGGTGACAATTATTAAGCCACGTAAGGCGCGCTGTACTGCTCTGAAGAAATATTGATAGAAACCAGGGACAGTGTCGAATGGCGATCTGTTAAGCGGTATTATTGATTCTCTGTTGCGCTCTTGGTGTTTTCAATGACTTTATAGCTGGTCGAATTGACCGTTGAGGCGGAAATTTGATGCTTTCAGGGGCAAACAGCCATTTTACAGGCGGGGTTTTGCTCGGAGATTCTGAGAGTTTTTCTACTAATTATCCACCACCGGTAGGATTTTTCTCAAATCCTTTCCGAATATCGGGAAATTCGGGCATACTATTTGCTGACAGCCGGTTAAATAAAGACGATTTTTAAGAGCAACTTTGCGTACAAATATAAAGTCTTTATTAAAAATAAGTTACGATAAAAACAACAGCTTTTCGGTTCAGGTTGGAACAGCAGGGGCGTAGAAGGTTATATCCATTTTCCGGCATTGTCCTAATCGTTCGAAGGAGGTTCGGACGGCGGGATTTAAGTTATCAACAGGTTATCCACAATCCGGATTTCTTATAGGGCCGGACTTGTTGACTTGGCCAAACCAAAGAAATATGCTAAACAGCCGCCAGACTGCAAATATTTGCACATACAGGTCATAAATAGATAGCAGCCAGATAAGAAATTTGATACTTTGGCTTCTATGAGAAATCCGTTGATTAGTATTGGTGAGTCAGTCCACGCTTCTATTCCCAAAACCGGGGCTGTTATGCGGCGGTTGGTGGAACTCGGCTCCGATGCTTATTCTCAATCCAGCGAACCGTTGAATTATATCAAGGCCTTAATCGAATCGCAGGCCGGCGATGGAGCGGATTATATAGCGGTGAATCTCGACGCCTTCGGCGAAGGCGATCCGCAGGTCACTGTCGATATGATGACCGAATACGTCAGGCTTGTTCGCAAGTGGGGCCGGGGCGTGCCGATTTGTATCGACAGCAGCGATAACGATGTATTGATGGCCGGTCTTAGGCAGTGGTATGAAACCGGCCGGCCGGTCAATCGGCCGCTTATAAACTCTGTTAAAGTTTATACGATGGATGAAATCCTGCCGCTTAAGAAGGATTTCGATTTTGCATTCATCGGCCTGCTGGTCAGCGAGGATGCACCCACCGGGCCGGGCGGTTCGCACTCGGTCGATGAGCTTTATTGTCTTGCGAAACAGATTTTCGAGGAAGCCGTTGGCGAGTATGGTTTCAAGCCCGGCGAGATTTTCTTCGATTCGACTGTTTTTCCGCTGGCGATAGATATGCCAATGGAGCCGAACGTGCCGGGCTATACATACCGGGCCTTCGAGACAATAAAGAAAATCAAAAACGATCCGAAAATGAAAGGTGTGCATTGCTCGCTCGGCGTCAGTAACAGCGTCCGCGACTTGCCGGGCCGGAAAATTGGTGTATGCCGAGCTTATGTCGCTAAAGCCATGGAATATGGTCTTGATGCCGCGATTGTAAATGTTGCTCACCACTACAGCTCGGTCGAGCCGGCCCTGGAGCTGTTGGAGCTGGTTGATGCTTACGCCAAGATGGACGGCTCGCCCGAGAGCATGAACAAAGCAATGGAGCTAATGGGCAAGTTTTGCCGGGAAAACAGGAAAGGAACAAAACAATGAAAAAGATTCGATCTTTTGGATGCGGCTTTTATTTAATCGCAATGATAGTCGTATTAGCGGCTCTGGCGAACTGCCAGGCTCAGCAAAAATCGGACAATCTAATCGCCGTTCCGTTCACTGGTGTTACGGTCGCCGATGAGTTCTGGGCGCCCCGGATGGAGACCAACCGCAGGGTGACTGTAACTTATGATTTTAAAAAGTGCGAGCAAACCGGACGAATCGACAACTTCGCAAAGGCCGGCGGTCTGATGGGAGGAGAATTCGAAGGTATCTACTTCAATGATTCCGACCTGTACAAGGTCATAGAAGGCGCTGCTTATTCACTTAAAATCCATCCCGATCCGGAACTCGAGAAATACGTTGACGGCGTCATAGATAAAATCGCTGCGGCACAATGGGAAGACGGCTATTTGTACACCTTTTATTCGCTGCCGAAGCACCAGCCGGAAAAACGCTGGACAGACGTTCAAAATAAGCATGAGCTGTACTGTTCGGGCCACTTTTTCGAGGCCGCCGTTGCGTACTACCAGGCCACCGGAAAAAGGAAGATTCTCGATATGGCTGTTAGGCTGGCAGATTACGTCGACTCGGTTTTCGGTCCCGGCAAAAAATATGATGTTCCCGGACACGAGGAAATCGAGATAGGTCTTGTTAAGCTGTACGGTGTAACCGGCGATAAACGGTACCTTACGCTTGCAAAGTTCTTCCTCGACCAGCGCGGCCGGGCCGAACACCGCGAGATTTATGGGCCGTATTGCCAGGACCACAAACCGGTTGTCGAGCAGAATGCGGCGGTCGGTCACGCCGTCAGGGCCGGGTATCTGTATACCGGCATGGCGGATGTTGCCGCCTTAACGGGCGATGCCGATTATATCAAAGCACTCGATCGGATATGGCTGGATGTCGTTTCGAAGAAGCTTTATATTACCGGCGGTATTGGCGCCAGGGGCGGCGGTGAATCCTTCGGCGAAGATTATGAGCTGCCGAACGCAACTGCTTATTGTGAAACCTGTGCTGCTATCGCCAATGCCATGTGGAACCATCGGATGTCTCTGCTGCACGGCGACGCAAAGTACATCGACGTTCTTGAACGGATTATCTATAACGGATTTCTATCCGGTATTTCGATGAGCGGCGACAAGTTTTTCTACCCGAATCCGCTGGCAAGCGAAGGCAAATATCAGCGAAGCCCGTGGTTCGGCTGTGCCTGCTGCCCGACGAACATCGTGCGTTTTATGCCATCGCTGCCGGGCTACGCCTATGCTCAGCAGGCTGATAATGTGTATGTGAATCTTTTCATCGGCGGAAGCGCTGAGATCAAGCTGCCTGGAAATACCGTTGGCCTGCAGCAGCAGACGCGCTATCCCTGGGACGGTGATGTGAAGATTACGGTTGAGCCGGAACAAACAGGCTGGTTTGCGGTTTGTATCCGCATTCCGGGCTGGGCGCAAAACAGACCAGTGCCGAGCTATTTGTACAGCTACATGGATACAAGCGCCGAGAAGATTTCGCTCAAGATCAACGGTGAGCCGATTGCCGTTAATATAGTTAAAGGCTATGTGCCGATTCGCCGGACGTGGCAGAAAGGCGATACAATCGAATTGAACCTGCCGATGCCGATACGGCGTCTGAATGCTAATCCAAAGGTCAAAGATGACCTTGGACAAATCGCCGTCCAACGAGGGCCAGTTGTTTATTGCTTCGAAGGAGCGGACAATCCGAAAGGTGTGGCAGATCTGATTTTGCCGCCGGCAGCGAAATTGCAGAGCGAATATCACGGCAACCTGTTAGGTGGTATTGTGACAATAACAGGCCAAGGACAAATCCGGCAGACCCAACAGGATGGGAAAAAAGTAGTAGAAGACATTGACGTGGTCGCTATTCCGTATTATGCCTGGGCACATCGAGGCAAAAACGAAATGGCCGTCTGGATGCCGAAGTCCGCAGAAATGGAGAATTGATGAAAATACGACACATTTTTTTAATCATCACGGCATTGTTCGTCGTTGGCTTATTATCTGTTCCTGCTTCGGCGACGAACGTCGAAGCCGAAACTTTTTTTGTCGCCGTCAACGGCAACGATTCGTGGTCGGGCCGTCTTTCTGAGCCTAATGCAGGCCGAACTGATGGTCCGTTTGCATCACTTGCCGCTGCCTGTAGAGCAGCGCGACGGGAAGGTACTAATCAGCCTCATAAGGTAATAGTGCAAGCCGGTCAATATTTCTTTGACGATCCGCTTATGCTGGGTGCCGATGATGCTGGCCTTACAATAGAATCGGCACCCGGGGTGGATGTCTGTCTCTACGGCGGAAGGAAAGTCACCGGCTGGGAAAAGGACGGCGAAAAGTTCTATTCGGTCGCACTGCCCGGCGTCAAAGACAGAAAGTGGGACTTCCGGGCACTGGTCGTAAACAGGCATTTCTGTGGGCGTGCCCGGTTGCCGGAAGAAGGCTTTTTCGAGCACCTCAGCAGCTTCAATGTCCCCTGGATGAGTACTACCGGCGGGGGCTGGAAACGCAAGCCTACCAGCGAAGAGCTGACCACGATGAAATACCGCCCGGAGGATATCGGCCCCTGGCTGGACGTCAACAATGCCGAAGTCACCATCTATCACATGTGGGACGAGTCGCTCGTGGGCCTGAAAGCCATTGATACTGATAAGCATATCCTGACGTTTGCAAGTCCATCGGGTCACCCGCCGGGGGCTTTTGGCGTTAAAAAGTACGTTATCTGGAATATCAGAGAGGGAATGACCCGGCCGGGACAGTGGTATCTCGACCGTACCGCCGGAAAGCTGGTTTATTGGCCGATGCCCGGCGAGGATATGGCTACAGCGGAAGTTTTAGCTCCGACTATCGAGTCGATTATTCGCATCCGCGGCACGCGGGAAAATCCCGCGCGGGATATTACAATTCGCAATCTAACGCTGTCGGTGACGACAACGCCACCCGAGGCCGGCGGTTTCGGCGCCGGAAGATTCGATGGGGCGGTTTCCGTCGCATCTGCTGAGAACTGCCGCCTTATCGGCCTGGAAATCGTCAACGTCGGTGGGCAGGGAATCAAAGGTTCCGGCGATAACCTGCTAATCGAACGATGTCACGTTCATAATGCCGGCGCCTGTGGCATCAGGTGCCGAGGCGCTAAAACCGTCGTGACCGACAATACAATCCACAACGTCGGATTGACCTATCCCAGCGCCATCGCCTTGCAGGGCGGCGGCAGGGACTGCATTATAAGCCACAACGAGATCCACGATTGTCCTTATACCGCTATCAACTGCGGCGGCGAGCGAAACCGGATCGAGCATAATCTGATTTACCATGCGATGAAAGAGCTTCACGATGGTGGCGGAATCTACTGCTTCGCGGGCAAAGACCTCGTACTGCGGGGCAATTTCATCCGGGATATTATCGACACCGGCGGATACGGAGCCTCAGCTTATTACCTCGATGAGCGATCGGAGAATTGTCTTGTCGAAGGCAATCTTTCGGTTGGTGTCGTCCGGCCGTCCCACAATCACATGGCCAAAGGCAATACCATACGCAACAACGTTTTCATCAGCGATGCCGACGCCAGGATTACGTTTCCCAGGTCATCGGACTATACTTTCGAGCGGAATGTTATGTGCGCCAAAGGTCAAATTGTGCTGGAGAACCCGGATGCGATTACAACGCTGCGGAATAACGTGCTGTTCAGCGCCGAAGGGAAAATTCAGTGCCGCAAGCTGAAGGACTACAGCCAGGCGGGCAGTTATTCGTTCGAGGCCGACGGGAAAAATCTTACGGCCGATCCGCATATTACCGAGTTTGAAAAAGGACGGGTCAGATTCGCCCCCGACTCGCCCGCACTCAAGCTCGGCATAAAACCGATTGATGTCAGTGACGCCGGCCCGCGCAGCGGCCGAGACGAACAGTAATAAATCATCCGTTTGGGAAAACCGAGCCGGCCCGGCAGAATTTTATTCTTGCTCCTTTAGCCGGATTTTGCCTAAAATGCGTGTGGGTGCGATGAATCGCACCAATCTTCCATCAATGTAAATAAATGGTGCGAAATATCGCACCCACATATGAAGGGAGTTGGATTGTGACAGAGGCTAATGAAGAGATCAGCAAGGACGCTCGCATGTGGGCGATGTTCTGCCATCTTGGGGGTCTCGCAGGATTAATTCCTATGACGCCGATTTTTGGCAGCATCATTGCGCCGTTGATTATCTGGCAGGTAAAGAAAGATGAATTCGGATTTGTAGATGAGCACGGCAAAGAGGCAGTGAACTTTCAGATCTCGATATTAATATATGCGCTTGCGGCAGGGCTTCTTTGTTTTCTGTGCGTCGGCTTTGTTTTGCTGCCGGCGGTGTATATTTTTGACCTGGTCTTCATGCTTATCGCAGCGGTTAAAAGCAATAACGGCGAGCATTATCGCTACCCGCTCACCATCCGGTTTTTCAAATAATCATCCGGAGAGAAAAATCTATCGTTCGATATGAAATTCGCAATCAAACTATTGATTAGTGTATGTGTTATCAGCATTTGTGCGGCGATAGCCCGCAAGGTGCCGACTTTGGCCGGGCTGATTGCCGTGATGCCGTTGACCGGGCTTATCGTCCTTGTCTGGCTTTACCTCGACAATCCCGGCAACTTTGCCCTGATGACCGATTACACGAAAGGTGCGTTGTGTGGAATCGTGCCGACCATTTTGTTCTTTCTCGTGGCTTTTGTATGTTTCCAGAAGCACCTGCCTTTGTGGATCGTGCTTTGTGCAAGCTTTGCCGTCTGGCTCGTCGGGGCGTTCTTTCATCAATGGCTGCTAAAGTAGGTCGATAATCACCGGCTGTTATTTAAGTATTCTGACCACGCCTCGGTTGCCGTCCACCTGTATCTTCTGGCCGGTCTTGATAATTTTAGTGGCGATCCCTACATTTACCACGGCGGGCAGGCCGTACTCGCGGGCTACGATACTGCCATGAGAGATAACTCCGCCCTCGTCCATAACTATTGCAGAAGCCGGAACAAAATAAGGCGTCCATCCCGGATCCGTGAACGGCGCAACCAGAATCTCACCCGCCAAAAGCTGCTCGTTTGTATCGGCTCTGAGTATCACTCTCGCCTTGCCTGTAGCAATACCGGGACTTACACCAAGGCCTTTAAGCTCCTGTGCCTGCTCATCTATGGCATCAGGTATGTAATTATCCGGATCGAATTTTCCAAAGACAACGTCAGGCGGCGTTACCGTACTGTTTTTATCATATTCAGCCCGCCGAGACATTATAACCTGGTGGACATCAAAGTCAGCATTGCTCTGTACTACAGGCACAATCTCTTCATACCTTAAAAAGAATATATCGTCTTCGTTTTTCAGCACTCCTTTTTCTTCGAGTCTCTTGCCGGCTCGTCTCGGCCATTGGTGCCTGTAAGATGGCCTGCCGGAGAGTCGAAAGGATTTTTTCTTTTGCCTGGCTTCCTGTTTTGGCGAGTTCGTCCACAACGGCTTTGAGGCGGTCGAGCAGGTTATTATGTTCAAGATGCTCCCGGAATACAGTAGCTGTAATGCAAAAGCCGGCAGGAATTTTAAGCCCAATTTGGCCCAGGTGGATAAGGCTGAGGGCTTTTGGGCCGATAGCGGTCTTATCAATATGTAGTGTTGTATCAAGCGGGACGATTCTGACCTGGTTCAAGATGAAATCTCCTTGCACACGACACTCTGGCCTTACAAAAAGTTACTCTCGGTTTAAGGTTATGACTGCCTGTTTTCTTGCACGATTGCTGCTGACTCGTTATTATAGCCTCATGTGACATTTTCAATATTCAAAAAAACGCGTGAAGGAGCCTTTCTATGAGCACTTATATCAACCGCCGACAATTCATCAAATCCATCGGTCTTGGGGCCGGAGTTTTTATGCTGGGTGGATGCGCCGAGCAAATCCATCCGCAAGCTTCGCTTGAGGCTGCCACCCTGTCATCATCGAAAAAGCCGAACTTCATTATCATATTTTGCGATGACATGGGCTACGGCGACTTAAGCTGTTATGGCCATCCGACGATTCGCACGCCAAACCTTGACAAAATGGCTGCCGAGGGCCAGAAATGGACGAACTTTTATGTCGGCGCCTCGGTGTGCACGCCGAGCCGGGCGGCGCTTCTGACGGGACGGCTTCCTATTCGCAGCGGGATGTGCGACGACAATCGGCGCGTATTGTTCCCTGATTCGGCGGGCGGTCTGCCGAAAAACGAAGTGACAATCGCCGAAGCGCTCAAAACTAAAGGATACGCCACGGCATGTGTCGGAAAATGGCACCTCGGGCATCTGCCGCAATACCTGCCGACCAGCAACGGCTTCGATTCCTATTTCGGCATTCCGTACAGCAACGATATGGACAGAATTGCCGGCGAAGGAAGACAAGCCCTGCTTGAACCTAAAGTCGAGTATTTTAATGTCCCTCTGATGCGGGACGAAGAAATCATAGAACGCCCCGCCGACCAGACCACCATAACAAAACGCTACACGCAGGAGGCAATCAAATTCATCGAGAAGAGGAAGAACAAGCCTTTCTTTCTTTATCTGGCCCACAATCTGCCTCATGTGCCTCTGTTTGTTTCGCAAAAATTCAAAGGCAGGAGCCTGCGGGGTCTGTACGGCGACGTCGTCGAAGAAATTGATTGGGGCGTCGGGCAAATCCTCGAAACGCTCCGGCAACAAAACCTGGCCGAGAATACCTTTGTCGTCTTTACTTCCGACAACGGTCCCTGGCTGATATTCAACGAGCACGGCGGCTCGGCCGGCCTGCTTAGAGAAGGCAAAGGCTGTACGTTCGAGGGCGGGATGCGTGAGCCTTGTATTATGTGGTGGCCCGGCAAAATCAAGCCCGGCCTCGTGAACGATATGGGCGCCACGATGGATTTGTACACGACGATTCTGACGCTTGCCGGCGCGAAGGTGCCGGATGATCGCGTAGTTGATGGTTTGGACTTGTCACCCGCTTTGTTCGGAACCGGGCCTAGCCCGCGCAAGACGATGTTCTACTACCGTGGGGCAAAGCTCTACGCGGCCCGCAAAGGCCCTTATAAAGCCCATTTCATAACCAAGCCGGCGTACGGCGGTGGCGCCGAAAAGATGCACGATCCGCCGCTGCTCTATCATCTCGGCCACGATCCTTCCGAGAAATATGATATTTCCAAAGACCACCCGGAAGTTATCGAAGATATCCGAAAAGAAGTTGCGCTGCACCTTGCCAACTTAACACCGGGCGAAGATCAACTGGCAAAGCGCATCGAAAAGAAAGGATAAGAACCTGCTATGAAGTCAAAAATCGATCGGCGACAATTCATTAAAGCTGCGGGACTGGGGGCAACATTTCTGTTAATGCCTGATAGCCTTAGCGCCGGCCGGCAATCTACAACAAAGAAAGTCAACGATAAGCCCAACATTGTTCTTATCATGGCTGACGACCTCGGCTATGAATGTCTCGGCTGTTACAGAAGCGAATCCTATAAAACACCCGTGCTTGATAAGCTTGCCGCAAAAGGTATGCGTTTCGAGCACTGCTATTCCCAGCCGTTGTGCACGCCATCGCGCGTTAAGATCATGACAGGCCAATATAACTTCCGTAACTATGTGAATTTCGGCGTGCTGGATCCGAAGCAGAAAACATTTGGCCATCTGCTGCGTGATTCCGGTTATGCGACCTGTGTCGTGGGCAAGTGGCAGTTGTACGGCAGTGTCAATCAGAGCGCTGAGGTTCGCGGCACCGGCAGCCTGCCTGAGCAGGCCGGCTTCGACGAGCATTGCCTCTGGCAGATAAAGGACAGAGGCTCGCGCTACAAGGACCCGATAATGGTTCAAAACGGCAGGAGCCGCGACGGCCTTGAGGGTAAATACGGCCCCGACATTTCCTGCGATTATGCCCTAAATTTTATCGACCGGCACAAAACCGGGCCGTTTCTGCTTTACTTTCCCATGGCACTCGTGCACAGCCCCTTTGTCCCTACGCCGGACAGCGAAGACTGGGAAAAACCAGAGCACAAGAACAACACGAAATATTTCGCGGATATGGTTGCCTTTATGGACAAAATCGTCGGACGTATCGTCGGCAGGCTGGACATACTTGGCCTGCGGGAAAAGACTCTGATTTTATTTGTCGGCGACAACGGCACAGACAGGAGCATTCGATCGAAAATGACGGACCGGGTCATCCGGGGTGGCAAGGGCCTGACTACCGACGGAGGCACACACGTTCCTATGATTGCAAACCAGCCCGGGATCGTTCCCGAAGGGAAGGTATGCGACGACCTCGTGGACTTCAGCGATTTTGTGCCGACTTTTGCCGAAGCAGCCGGCGCGGAAATTCCCAGTGATATGCGTCTTGACGGCAGGAGCTTCCTGCCTCAGCTTCACAGCGAAAAAGGCAATCCGAGAGAATGGATTTTCTGCCATTATGACCCTCGATGGGGTAATCACAAGATGCGGCGTTTTGTGCGTGAGAAGCGATGGAAACTATATACTGATGGCGACCTTTACGATGTGCCGGCTGATACACTTGAGCAGAATCCGAATCCACACGGCTCGGAAGCCTTGGCGGCTAGGAAACGGCTTCAAGCCGTACTGGATTCGATAACATGATAAGAAGGAAATAATTATGAGTTCACAATGTTACACACGCCGAGATTTTATCGAAACAATCGGACTTGGGACAGCGGCATTTGTTGTTACCGGAGGCGTGAATGCTTCCGGATCACGAGCAGAGAAACGCCAGCGGCCGAATATCGTGCTTATCATGGCCGATGATATGGGATACTCAGACATCGGCTGTTACGGCGGGGAAATTCGCACACCGAATCTGGATGGACTTGCCGCCGACGGGCTTCGTTTTACACAGTTCTATAATACTGCCCGCTGCTGTCCGACCAGGGCCTCGCTGATGACCGGCCTTTACCCGCACCAGGCGGGTGTCGGGCACATGATGGAAGATAATGGTTATGAAAGTTATCGCGGCGATCTTAACAATCGATGCGTCACCATCGCCGAGGTGCTCAAGCTGGCCGGTTACAGCACTTATATGGCTGGCAAGTGGCACGTGACGAGGTTCCGTGGGCCGGATTGGCCGAAGCACAACTGGCCCCGCCAGCGCGGATTCGACCGCTTCTTTGGGACTATTCACGGAGCAGGAAGTTACTACGATCCGTGTTCACTGACCCGCGACAATACTCAAGTTCCGCCCGGCAGCGATGATTTCTATTATACCAACGCCATCAGCGAAAGTGCTGTGACTTTCATTAGAGAGCACAAATCGGACAATCCGTTCTTCATGTATGTTGCTTTTACCGCACCTCACTGGCCGATGCACGCGCTGCCGCAGGACATTGCCCGGTACAAAGGCCAGTACGCCGGCGGCTGGGATGCGCTTCGTGCCGAACGGCACAAGCGAATGATCGAAATGGGAATCGTCGATGAAAAGTGGAAGCTTACGCCGAGAGATAACGATGTGCCGCCGTGGGAGAAAGCCGAGGACAAGCAGTGGTTCGAGCGCCGTATGGAAGTTTATGCCGCGATGGTCGATTGTCTCGACCAGGGCGTAGGGCGGATCGTCGAGCAGCTAAAAAAGAGCGGAAAATTCGAGAACACGTTGGTTTTCTTTTTAGCCGACAACGGCGGCTGCGCCGAGGAGTACGGCAGCCGCGGCCCGATCAAACCGGACCCTTCTGAAGATATCCCATTGAAACCGATGGATAGAAATGCGTTGCAGCGCGATATGCAGCCGAAAGTAACTCGTGACGGCAGGCCGGTGCGGACCGGTAGAGGCGTAATGCCCGGTCCGGCTGATACTTACATCGCCTACGGTAAGCCCTGGGCTAACGCCAGCAATACACCGTTTCGACTCTACAAACACTGGGTTCACGAAGGCGGCATCAGTACGCCGTTGATAGCACACTGGCCCGAGCGCATAACGGCACGTAATGAACTGCGGCGACAGCCCGGCCATCTTATCGACATTATGGCGACTTGTGTGGACGTCGCCGGCGCTGAGTACCCTTCCGAATACAAGGGCAACAAGATAATACCAATGGAGGGCAGAAGCCTTGTGCCGGCATTTGACAACAAGCCTATCAAACGCGAAGCGATTTACTGGGAGCATGAGGGCAACCGGGCCGTTCGCCAAAGTAAGTGGAAACTCGTATCCAGGCATCCGGGCCGATGGGAGCTATACGATATGGAGGCCGACCGAACGGAGCTGACAAACCTGGCGCAAAAGTATCCGCAAAAGGTCGAGCAGTTAAAAACGCTGTATGAATCATGGGCGGCAAGATGCGGTGTCCAACCCTGGCCGTTAAATAAGAAATGATAAGCAGAGGGTTTTGTAATGAGCGACAATTTATTGAACCGGCGTGAGTTTTTAGGAGCCGCAGGTTTGGCGGCGACGGTATTAGCGCTGCCGGGATTCGGAGGCCGCCGGCAGCATTCGTCGGGCGAATACAAGGGCCGGAAGTGGCATATTGATGAAAACCATTTGATGTGGTGGGATGGGAAGCCATACGTACGATTCGGTTTCACCGGCAACGGAGATCCGGCTCGAATGCTCAAGGCCGGCTTCGACCAGTTTACCCTGATGCCGTCCGAGCAGTGGCCCATCTCAGGCCCCGATCCCGGGATCGTTCGGAGTGTGAATGAAACGTCCGACCTGTTGGAAAAGGCTGGAGCTACTTATTACGGCACATTGAATGCTTTTTGGCCCTGGCGTTACGGCAACCTTATTACTGAATCGGACAAAGCGGTGGTGTTCGTCCGGGATGTCCGGGACGTCACGGAGCATTTGGCGCAACATCTCGCTCTGGATTTCCAGTTTCACTTACCCATCCACCCTGTTGAGCGGAACAAAGTGAAGCCGGAGCGCATACACGCCGTGCTTTTCGACATGGAAAGCAGTAAACGTTACGATGTCAGCGATAAGGTGGAAAGTGTGGTCCCAATAGTTTCGGAGCTCGGCTCGGAAGTCGAACGCGAAGGCGACGACGAACGGCGCGGCGGGAAAGCTTTTCGAATGCGGCTAAAGCCGATTCACTTTCCGGAATCGTCCTCGCTCCGACTGGTATTCACCATGGAAATCCGTTTGGCGGGATTACCCGGCGTTCACGGCTTGCCACCGCTGTGGAAACCGGGCATCCGCGAATTCTATCGCCGTAGCATAGAAGCTTTTCGTTCCGCCTATGCCAAGCCGGGTTTGCGGGGATTGCAGTTTGGGGACGAAATTAATACTTGGCCATTGTCGCTTCTGACGGCCCGTACTTATCTTGATATCCGACGTGATCAAGTAGCGCTCAAAGCTTATCGAGATTGGCTGGCCCGGAGATTTGACAGCATCGATGAGTTGAACCGCCAATTTGGTACCCACTATGCCTCATTCGATAACGTAGAATGGAAGGTGCCGATGCACCCCTTTTCTCCGGAATTGGCTCGCTCGGATGAGGCTGCGGAACGGGAAGAATCTTGGGACGGAGCGAAAACTACGTGGGGCCTGGCTGGTACTTTAGAGCAACTTCAAACTATCAGTCGTGTGCAGGATGAATTCCGTGTTTGGTTCTGCGGCCATTGGCTGGCCCAGTACGCGAAGCTGGCCAAAGAGATGATCGGAAACGTGCCGGTTTTTACCTGCTCTGCCGGCATTTTGGGTGATGCCGAGCTGTATCTGGCGATGCATAGATGGGCCTTGCGAGAAGGTGTAAATGGACTGATTCGCAATCATTACGGAAATGGAGGCGAGCAGGAGCGAGACACACTGACCAACCTCGCCCAATGGCTTGAAAAAGTGCAGCGTGAAAGTGGTTGCGCCAAGCATCTTTGGGCCAATGAGGTAGGTTACGTTCGGCCACATCTCACCGATGATGAATGGGCCGAGACTGAGGCGGCGGAACTCGAGGCCGGAGACTCTTTCGGCAGCCAGTGGGCTTTCCCATCAAAAGAGTCTCTAAGAGAAATGCTATTATTGCTGACCCAATATGGCTACCGGGGTTTCAACCGGTTCCTGATGAATCCGTCCGCTCGACGAGCTGCACAGGAGGTAAAATGGATGTCCGAATTGCGGCAGGAGATCGTACAATGTGTGAAAGACAAAAAAATGAACTAATCTTTCAGATAGGGCTGACTATAAGAAAATTGGACAACAAGAAATCTTCAAACAGGAGAATCTTCAATGGACAAGAATTTGAACAGGCGTAAGTTTCTAAGAGCAGCAGGTGTGGCAGCGGCTGCGCTGGCAATACCGGGATGCGGGGGCCGCTTGCAGCAGGCATCGGGTGGGAAGTCTACGGGCAAACCGAATGTTGTTATTATTTTCTGCGATGACGTTGGCTACGCCGACATCGGCGTCTTCGGAGCCAAGGGATACGAGACACCCAACCTCGACCGGATGGCGGCAGAGGGAGTGAAGTTTACGGATTTTTACGCCGCTGCTTCGTTGTGCACGCCGTCGCGGGCGGCGTTGATGACCGGCTGCTATCCGCAGCGCGTCGGCCTGCCGAACGTAATCGGGCCGAACGCGACAATCGGCATCAGCGACCAGGAGCAAACTATCGCCGAAATTCTCAAGCCTCTGGGCTATGCAACCGCCTGCTATGGCAAATGGCACTTGGGCCATCATCCTAAATTTTTACCGACCCGGCACGGATTCGACGAGTACTTCGGCCTGCCATACTCGAATGATATGTGGCCGTACCACCCGACTGATAAGAGCTTCCCCGACCTGCCGCTTATCGAGGGTGAAAGGATAATCGAATACAATCCCGACCAGACCCAACTGACCACCTGGTACACCGAACATGCCGTCAGGTTCATCGAGAAAAACAAGGACAAGCCGTTTTTCCTGTATGTACCGCATTCAATGGCGCACGTTCCGTTGTTCGTATCCGACAAATTCAAAGGCAAATCCGAGCGAGGTTTGTATGGCGACGTCATGATGGAAATCGACTGGTCGGTCGGGCAGATTCTTTCGACACTGAAGCGATTGGACATTGACGAAAAGACATTGGTGATATTCTGCTCTGATAATGGGCCGTGGCTAAGCTATGGCGATCACGCCGGCTCGGCAAAGCCGCTGCGGGAGGGAAAAGGCACAAGCTTCGACGGTGGTCATCGGGAGCCGACCGTCATGCGTATGCCCGGCACAATTCCAGCCGGCATCGTCTGCAACGAACCTGCATCGACGATGGATATCCTGCCTACCGTCGCGAAGCTGACCGGGGCGAAACTTCCCGCTCACCGGATTGACGGCAAGGACATCCGGCCGTTGATATCGGGTGTTCCCGGCGCCAAATCGCCGCATGAGGCGTTTTTCTATTACCTCAGCTATTCGCTTGAGGCGGTTCGCAGCGGAAAGTGGAAGCTGCACCTGCCACATTCATACCGCACTCTCGCCGGACGACCGGGCGGTACGGGCGGCTTGCCGGCCGAATACGAGCAGGCCAAAATCGGCCCGGTGTTATTTGATTTGGAGAACGATATAGGTGAACAGCACGATGTTTCGGCCCGGTACCAGGCAGTGGTTGATCGGCTAATGGCTCTGGCTGACGAGATGCGGCAGGACCTGGGCGATTCGAATCAGAAAATGACAGGGCAAAACAGAAGACCACCCGGGCGCATATAATATAATATGGGCAACATCAATATATGCGATTCCGGCCTGATAAAAAGGCTGCCGGGCAACTTGTTAAAAATTTTCAAGAAAATCTGAGGAATTTGACGAAATTTACTTGACAGGGAAAACTAATTTGTATTAGAATCGTATATAGATATAGGCAGGCTTGAAT
>Ga0307425_1000308_pt1 | contig 31180 bp, 23 predicted proteins | sample SalMarWE160330MG_FD_202152 | JGI IMG/M metagenome (GOLD analysis project Ga0307425, IMG submission 202152) | Salt marsh sediment microbial communities from the Plum Island Ecosystem LTER, Massachusetts, United States - WE1603-30 | ecosystem: Environmental > Aquatic > Marine > Intertidal zone >...
GGGTAACGCACAGAAACGCATTCAGCTGCGCCAGGCTGCTGTTTTCTATAAAGCAGATCCTGAGTATGGGAGCCGTGTGGCCGAAGGGTTGGGACTGGATACAAAAGAGGTAAAACGCCTGGCGGAGATGTCCCAGGAGGATCGGGCCAAAGCCACCCAGGGGTGAGAAAAACGTATGGATAGCAAGGTCTTTCGCAAAATCAGTTACGGCGTCTACATCGTGACTTCGAGAGACGGAGAGCGCATCAATGGACAGACGGCCAATGTCGTAATGCAGGTATGTTCAAAACCACCTCTGATCGCCATCGCCATAAATAAAGAGAATTTCACCCATGAGTTCATAACAAAAAGCGGCGTCTTTTGTGTCTCGATCCTGGCACAGGATGCCCCTCTGACCCTCATCGGGGGCTTCGGATTCAAGTCAGGGAGAGAGGCGGACAAATTCGGCGGCATTACCTACCGTCTGGGAGCGAGTGGCTGCCCCATTATTGCAGATTACACCGTCGGCTATATCGAGGGAAAGGTGACCGGGGAGCTCGATGCAGGGACACACACCATCTTTCTGGGAGAGGTGACGGAGGGGCAACTCCTCAATGACGGAGAGCCGATGACCTATGCCTATTACCACCAGGTGAAGCGGGGGGTCACTCCTGAGACGGCCCCCACCTATATAGGAAAGAATAGAGAAACAAAACAAAAAAAGAAGGAGGAAGAGAACATGAAAAAGTACAAGTGCACGGTATGCGGTTATATCTATGATCCCGCAAAGGGAGATCCGGACGGCGGGATCGCCCCTGGAACCGCCTTTGAGGATATTCCGGATGATTGGGTCTGCCCGGTGTGTGGAGCGAGCAAAGACCAATTTGAGCCTGAGGAGTAAGATAGCAGCATACACGGAGGCCTCATGAAAGTAGAGCTCAAGAAGGGAATTTATTGGGTCGGCGTCATAGATTGGACAATCAGGGATTTCCACGGATACAGCACCCGCAAGGGATCTACCTATAACGCCTATCTCGTCGTGGGGGAAAAAGTGGCCTTGGTGGATACCGTCAAGGCACCCTTTTTCGAGGAGATGATGGAACGGATCAGGGAGATCATGCCGCCGGAGCGGATAGACTACCTGATCGTCAACCACGTGGAGATGGATCATTCAGGGTCAATGCCCCTCTTTAAAAAGGGCCTCCCAAAGGTCGAGGTGTTGTGCAGCCCCAGGGCCGAGGGGGAATTGAAGCTCCACTATGGCGGAGAAATTCCGTTGAAGATCGTTAAGACGGGCGATACCCTGGACCTCGGGGGAAAGACCCTGACCTTTGTGGAGGTCCCCATGGTCCACTGGCCGGACTCCATGGTGACCTATATCAAGGAGGACAAGACGCTTCTGCCCAACGACGCCTTCGGCCAGCACATAGCCTCCACCGAGCGATTCGATGATGAGCTGGGGTGGGATGTCATATACCCAGAGGCGACGAAGTATTACGCCAACATCGTCATGCCCTATGGACCGCAGGTCCTCAAGGCATTGGAGGCCTTACAGGGGATCGAGATCGAGGTCATCGGGCCAAGCCACGGGGTCATCTGGAGGAAGTATATCCCGGAGATCGTGGCGACGTATAAGAAATGGGCTCAAGGGGAGACGGAGCAAAAGGCCCTTGTTGTCTACGACACCATGTGGGGGTCTACGGAGAAAATGGCGAAGGCCATCTACCGGGGGCTTGCTGAAGAGGGCGTGCCGACCAAGGTGTACCGTCTGAGCGGCTCAGACAAGTCTGATATCGTCACAGAAATCCTGGAGACCCGCGGACTGGTGCTTGGCTCCCCCACCTTGAACAACGGTGTCTTCCCTACGGTGGCCGAGTTCTCCTGCTATATCAAGGGGCTGCGTCCTCAGGGGAGGATAGCTGCTGTCTTCGGTTCATACGGCTGGGGGAAAGGGGCAACGACCAAGGCCCTCACGGCGGACCTCGAGGCCGCAGGGATGGAGGTAATGGAAGAGTTACAGGTACAATTTGTCCCCGACGGGGATGCCCTCGACCACTGCGAGGAATTGGGCCGACGGGTGGCCCGGAAGATAAAACAGAAGATAAAACAATCGTAACAAGGAGGAACCATGGATGTAAAGATCTTTACCACCCCGACGTGACCCTTCTGTCACAGGGCGAAGGAGTTCCTTTCGCAACAGGGGGTCAGTTATGAGGAACGAGACGTCACCCAAGACACACAGGCCCGGGAGGAGATGGTTCAGCTTTCGGGGAGGATGGCCGTGCCGGTAATCGTCATCGACGGTGAAGTCATGGTGGGTTTTGATCAGAAGGCAATTGAAGAAAAATTACAAGCGAAAGGGGGTTAATATGACCATAACAAGGGCCTTGACAATACTCTTTGCCTTGATCTGGCCCTGTTGCACCCTGGCGGCCGAGCTCAGTCCGGCCACGAGCAATTGCCTTGAATGTCATCGATCAGCTAGCCCCGGGGCAGTTGCCGACTGGGAACGGAGCCGACATGCCCAGGTCACCCTCACGGAAGCGCTGGGAAAGCCCTCTCAGGAACGGCGGGTCTCCCTCGTCAAGACACCGAAGGGAATAGCAGATGTGGTGATCGGCTGCGCCGAATGCCACACCATAAACCCTCGCAAGCATCACGATACCTTTGAACATGAGGGCAATGAAGTCCATGTGGTCGTCACCCCTCAGGATTGTGCCTCGTGTCATCCCACCGAGGTGAAACAATACAGCCAGAACCTCATGTCTCACGCCTATGGGAACCTCAATAAGAATCCCGTCTACCACGACCTGATGGAGCTCACCAATGGGGTTGCGTCCTATGACAACATGAAGGTCACCTACAAAAAACCCGATGCCGGGACCGATGCTGAATCCTGTAACTATTGTCACGGCACTCACATAGAGGTGCAGGGGAGCACAACGAGGGATACGGACTTTGGAGAGATGGCGTTTCCAACCCTGATGGGATGGCCCAATCAAGGTGTGGGGAGGATAAATCCCGATGGAAGCATGGGGTCGTGCACCGCATGCCATACCAGACACCAGTTCTCCATCCAGATGGCGAGAAAACCCTACACGTGTGCCGAGTGCCATAAGGGACCCGATGTCCCAGCCTACAAGGTCTATGCGGTCAGCAAACACGGCACTATCTTCTCGTCCCTTGGCGAGCAATGGAATGCTGAGAACGTACCGTGGACAGTAGGCAAAGACTTCACCGCGCCGACCTGCGCTGCCTGCCATATCAGCCTTATCATGACTGAGGAAGGTGAGGTCGTGGCAGAGAGAACCCACCAGATGAACGATCGACTCCCCTGGAGGCTCTTCGGCTTGATCTACGCCCACCCTCATCCTCAATCCCCCGACACCACCATCATAAAAAACAAGGCTGGCCTTGCCTTGCCCACAGAACTGACCGGAGAACCAGTGGCCACGTATCTGATCGATGATCAGGAGCAGGAAAAGAGACGCAGAACTATGCAGAAGGTTTGCCTGTCATGCCATCATGCCGGATGGGTGGAAGGACAGTGGAGCCGATTTGAACATACCATCAGGACCACCAACGAGTCGACCTTGACCGCTACCAAGATCATCCTCGCCGCCTGGGACACGGGTGCGGCCATGGGACTTGCCGATGACGACAGCATCTTCAATGAGGCCATTGAGAAGAAGTGGGTCGAGCACTGGCTCTTCTTTGCCAACTCCACCCGCCTTTCTTCCGCCATGGCTGGTGCCGACTACGGCGCCTTTGCCAACGGCCGCTGGTATATGAACAAGAACATACAGGAAATGGTTGACTGGCTCGAATTCAAACAGCGGGAGACGCAGTGAAAACGTACGAATTGATTATCGTCGGGGCAGGGCCGGCAGGCATAACCGCCGGTGTCTATGCCGCCCGCAAGCGCATGAATGTTCTGATGATCACCGGAGACATTGGTGGCCAGACTGCGTTAAGTTGGGATATCGAGAACTACCTCGGGTACCAATTCATTACTGGCCCGGAGCTTGTCCAAAAATTTAAAGAGCACCTCGGCCAATTTGATGTGCAGCTCAAGGAGGACGAGAAGGTAACGTCCGTAGAGAAATCCAATGACACCATTACCATCAAAACAGATAAGGGGGACTATACCGCCAAGACGACCATCATCGCCTCCGGGAGAAACCCCAGGAAGCTCGGGGTGAAAGGCGAGGATGAATTCAAGAACAAAGGCATTACGTACTGCGCTACCTGTGACGCTCCGCTGTTCGCCGGCATGGATGTCGCCGTCATCGGAGGGGGGAACGCAGGCCTGGATGCAACGCTTCAATTAATAAAGATAGCGAAGCGAATACACCTCATAGAGACAAAGCCCAAATTAGCAGCAGACCGTATAGTAATAGAGAAGGCCAAAGAGAGCGGCAAGGTAAGCTTTTACACTGACACGAAGGTAAAACGAATCTACGGGGAACAGCTTGTTAAGGGCGTGGAGATAGTAACGGGTGATAAGGCAAAAGATATACCTGTCGGTGGCATATTTGTCGAGATAGGATCGATCCCTGCGTCGGAGTTTGTCATGGGTGTGGAAAAGAACAAGGACGGAGAAATAACAGTCAATTGCAGCTGTGAAACAAATATACCTGGCATCTTCGCTGCCGGTGATGTCACCAATGTATTTGCCAAACAGATTATTGTTGCCTGTGGCGAGGGGGCAAAGGCAGCGATTGCAGCGTTTGATTACGTAAACAGAACGGGAGGATAACTATAGCGACGTACTCCCCTAAAAGTAGGGTTTTGACAAAAACACATATGTTAAGGAGGGAAATATCATGACAGAAAGGCTTCAGATCTATAAGTGTGAAGTTTGCGGCAACATCGTAGAGGTTCTTCATGAAGGAGTGGGTGAGCTCGTGTGTTGTGGACAACCCATGACGCTCCTCGTAGCAAACACCGTCGACGCTGCCAAAGAAAAACACGTGCCGGTGATAGAAAAGACCGCCAGCGGCGTCACGGTAAAGGTGGGAAGTGCCGCCCACCCCATGGAGGAGAAGCACTACATCGAATGGATCGAGATCATAGCGGACGGCAAGACCTATCGGCAGTTTTTAAAGCCGGGTGATGCACCCGAAGCCACGTTTAACATTACGGCGAACAAGATCGATGCCCGTGAGCACTGCAACATACACGGGCTGTGGAAGGCCTAGGCGCAACAGCGCTACAACCGATTTCTCTCATGTTCCACCATACAGGGGTGAAGGTTAGGCTCTCGACCCCACGATAGACCCTTGACGATGGACTTCCTTCGAGCGCACATTCGAGGTGCGGCCCCTGATATCCTTGAGAGAAAAATCAATACAGGTCCGGTATGGATGCTGATAAGAAACGCATCATGAACATCCTCATCGGCGGCGAGGCAGGGCAGGGGTTGGTGACGGTCGGGCAGATACTGGCCAAGGGGCTCGTGCGCAGCGGCTATGCCATCTGCGTTACCCAGGACTATCAGTCGCGGATTCGGGGTGGGCACAACACCTTCGCCATGAGGGTAGGCACTGACGAGGTGCAAGCCCCCCAGGAGGCCATCGACCTGTTGGTCGCCCTCAATGCGGAGACAGTAGGGCTCCACAGGAATCAGTTGTCGGACCAAGGGCTTATCATCGTCGATGAAGCGCTTGAGATAATTGATGATAATAATACCCTGCGGGTACCATTCAAAAGGTTGTCATCCGACCAGTACACGAATATCGCCGCACTGGGCGTGTGCTCGGCCCTCCTCGGTCTCGATGAAGGGGTTGTTTCTCAGACAGCAGTCGATTTCTTCGGCAAAACTCATCTGGAAATCGTTGAGGAAAACCGGCGTGCCTTAGAGGAATCATACCGATGGGCTGCTAAAAAGAACGTGGCCTTTGAAAAACTGCCCTTTATCGACGATCCACCGCAACGCATGATGATGAATGGAAACGAGGCCATAGCCCTCGGAGCCGTGGCAGCGGGGTTGAAGTTCTGCTCCTTCTATCCCATGACGCCTGCTACTTCCATCGCCTTGAATCTGGCACGGTGGGCGAAAGAGATGGGCTTGATTGTAGAACAGGCCGAAGACGAGATCGCAGCCATCAATATGGCTCTCGGCGCATCCTTTGCCGGGGCGCCGAGCATGGTGGGGACATCCGGCGGTGGCTTCGCCCTCATGGCGGAGGGGATAAGCCTGGCCGCCATGACCGAGACACCCGTGGTCATCGTCATAGCCCAGCGCCCGGCACCGGCCACCGGGCTGCCCACTCGCACCGAGCAGGCCGATCTGGAGTTCGTCCTGCACGCAGGCCACGGGGAATTTCCTCGGGCCATCTTCACTCCGGGGACGATTGAACAGTGCTTCGAGCTGGCACAGAAGGCCGTGCATATAGCCGATCTTTATCAAGGCCCGGTCTTCATACTGACAGATCAATTTCTCGCCGATTCCTACCGAGCTGTGATCCCGTTCGATCTTAATGGGATCTCGCCGGTGCAGCCATGGTCCACAAAAGGGCTTAAGTTCTCCACTCCGTATCGCCGATTCGCTGTTACTGACAGCGGCATCTCCCCCCGCCTCCTTCCGGGTCTGACAGAGCACCTGGTTGTGGCTGACAGCGATGAGCACACCGAGGATGGTCACATCACTGAAGACCTCTCGGTGCGCACGCAGATGGTTCAGAAGCGCCTTAAAAAGGGGACGGGTATCCGCGCAGAAGTCATCCCACCCGAGCTGCAGGGGGAAGAAAAACCAGATCTCCTGTTGGTAGCATGGGGATCGAGCAAGGGGGCCGTTGAGGATGCCGCGGCGACTATGAGGGCCAGGGGAATGCGTGTTGCCACGCTCCACTTCGCACAGGTCTGGCCTCTGGTGCCGGAACTCTTTATAGACAAAATGCAAGAGGCCAAAGAGGTGGTCGCAGTGGAGGGTAATGCCACCGGACAGCTTGCGCGATTGATCCGGCGGGAGACCGGATTTCATATCAAGGATATGATCCTGCGTTACGATGGGCTCCCTATGACTCCGGAGTTCATCCTGCGCGCACTGAAACCATAAGCATAGCAAAGGACGTATGCCATGGTAACTCTTGAAGATTACGGCCAGTATGAGACAGCTTGGTGTCCAGGGTGTGGAAACTTCTCCATTGTGGAGGCGGTAAAAAAGGCGCTCGTGGCCAGCGATCTGGAACCCCACCAGGTCCTCTTTGTCTCAGGTATCGGCCAAGCAGCCAAGGCACCCCACTATCTCAATGCCAACGTCTTTAACGGCCTGCACGGTCGATCCCTCCCCGTTGCCACAGGGGCAAAGCTCGCCAACCCTGACCTTACGGTGATTGTTGAAAGCGGCGACGGCTGCAACTATGGAGAGGGAGGAAACCACTTTCTGGCGGGCATAAGGCGCAACATCGATGTGACCTTACTGGTTCACAACAACCAGATCTACGGGCTCACCAAAGGACAGGCCAGCCCGACCACTGCCGAGGATTTCGTCACCAAGGCCCAGCCAGAGGGGGTAGCTTCGTTCCCCTTCAACCCCATCGTCGTGGCCGTGGCCATGCAGGCCGGTTTTGTCGCCAGGGCCTTCAGCGGCATGGTCGATCACCTATCGGAGCTGATCCAGCAGGGAATTGCCCATGCGGGGTTTGCCCTGATCGATATACTGCAGCCCTGCGTCTCATTCAACAAGGTCAACACCTTTGCCTGGTATAAGAAGCGATGTTACACGCTTCCCACGGAATACGATCCCAGAGACTGGGGGAATGCGATGAAAACGGCCACGGAGTGGGGCGCAAAAATCCCTCTTGGGATCATCTATCGCAATGCGAGACCTTCTTTTGGGGAACGCATTGGCCGAGGGCGATTGGTGGGGAGAGAAACCGATAGAGGCGTACTAGGAAAAATCATAAAAGGTTTCCAGTAATATATTGCGCAACCCGTCTTGCTTTTGAACGATGCAAAAAGAAATGAGTGCCGGAGTGCCTAACAGGCTTATATCAGAAAAAAGCCCTTATCTCCTCCAACATGCCCACAATCCCGTTGAGTGGTATCCGTGGGGACCCGAGGCCTTCGAGCGGGCGAGCAAAGAGAACAAACCGATCTTTCTCTCCATCGGCTATTCCACCTGTCATTGGTGTCACGTCATGGAACAGGAGTCCTTTGAAGACCCCGAGGTCGCCCGGATGATGAATCAAACCTTTGTCTGTATCAAGGTAGATAGAGAGGAAAGACCTGATATAGACAGTATCTACATGACCGTCTGCCAGATGATGACCGGCAGAGGGGGGTGGCCCATGACCATCATCATGACCCCCGATAAGAAGCCATTTTTTGCAGCCACCTACATCCCCAAAGAAACCAGGTTTGGCCAAACAGGCATGAAAGAGCTCGTTCCCAGCATCCGGGCACTGTGGGAAGAGAAAAAAGAAGAATTGCTCACCTCAGCAGAGCGCATCACCGGCGCCCTCGACCAGATAGCGAGCGAATCGCCTGGGTCCCTGAAGTCCCTGGCGGGAGAACTGGGAGAGAGTACCCTCAAGCGAGCATACGAGCATTTCTCCCACATGTTTGACGAGCAATACGGCGGCTTTGGGACGGCGCCGAAGTTTCCCACACCCCACAACCTGATGTTTCTGCTCCGATACTGGCGACGCACCGACGATGACCGGGCCCTGGGGATGGTGACAATGACCCTCCAGGGGATGAGGCTGGGAGGCATCTACGACCATGTGGGGTTCGGCTTCCACCGCTACTCCACCGATAGTCGATGGTTCCTCCCCCACTTCGAAAAGATGCTCTACGACCAAGCTCTGTTGGCCATGGCCTACACCGAGGCCTATCAAGCCACCGGCGGCACAGCGGAATACGAGCAAACGGCTCGGGAGATCGTGGCTTATGTCCTGCGGGACATGACCGATCCAGCGGGAGGCTTTTACTCTGCCGAAGATGCGGACAGCGAGAGTGAAGAGGGGAAGTTTTACCTCTGGACCCGGGATGAGGTAAAAAGCATACTCTCCAAGGAAGAAGCAGATCTGGTCACTTCGGTCTTCAATATCGAGAGGGAAGGAAATTGTGCAGAAGAGGCAACGGGAAAGGAAACAGGGGGAAATATCCCCTTTTTGAAAAAACCCCTTCGTGACATCGCCTCGGACCTCGCTGTCCCCCTGGAGGAGCTTGGTCAAAAGTTAGAGGAAGCGCGCGCAAAACTCTTTAATGCACGCACAAAACGCGTGCATCCCCATAAAGACGATAAGATCCTCGCCGACTGGAACGGCTTGATGATAGCGGCACTGGCCAAGGGGGCCCAGGTGTTTGGTGAACCACTATACGAAGAGACAGCGAGGCGTGCAGCAGATTTTATTCTGACCCATATGGTCGATGCAAGGGGTAGATTGTATCATCGCTATCGGGATGGTGATCCCGCAGTAGCGGGATTTTTGGATGACTATGCCTTTTTGACATGGGGGCTCATAGAACTGTACGAAGCGACCTTTGAACCACGCTATCTGCAAAAAGCCCTTGACCTCAATACCATAATGCTCACACACTTCTGGGATGGGGAAAAGGGTGGCTTCTATTTCACCGCGGATGACGCAGATATCATCCTTACACGAAAAAAGGAGATCTACGATGGTGCCGTCCCTTCAGGCAACGCAGTGGCCATGTTGAACCTCCTGCGCCTGTCGCGCCTGACAGCCCACCCTGTATTGGAAGAAAAGGCGGCCCACATCTCCCGCACGTTCTCCAACGCGGTCTCTCAATCACCAGGGGCCTTTACCCAATTGATGGTCGCCCTCGATTTTGCACTCGGCCCTTCTTACGAAGTCGTCGTTGTCGGTGATCCCAATGCAGAGGACACCAAGGTGATGGTGAAAACCCTCAGAAAGGCCTTTGTCCCCAGCAAAGTGGTACTCTTGCGTCCCGCGGACGGAGCAACTGCCGATATCACCCTTCTGGCTGAATTTACCAAAGACCTTGCCAGCCTCAAGGGGAGGGCCACGGCCTATGTGTGCAGGAACTTTCGATGTGAGCTCCCCACAACGGAAGCGCACCAGATACTGGCACTGTTGGAGGGACAGGCATGAAGGCACCCAAGGGATCGAAGACAAAAGAACAAGCTGGGATAGGCGGCCGGTTTCAGCAGGAGACCAAATACCATCCAGATGCCATGGAGGGCCATACCCTCGACTGGAATCGGCAACCTGAACCATACAAAAACTACGAGGCCCCTCTCGCGACCATCCCCCTCCCTGAGCCTGATCGAACCGGAGACCCCAACCTCTGGCAGCTCCTCGCTCGTCGCAGATCGAGAAGGGAATATGATGTAGGGCGACCCCTAACACCTGCAAAGCTCTCCGCTCTGCTCTGGGCAACGCAGGGCGTCACGGCACGATACGGAGAGATTCTCTTCAGAACAGCACCTTCTGCCGGGGGGCTCTATCCAGTTGAGACCTATCTCTTTGTGAGGGCGGTTGAGGGGTTTGAGCCGGGTATCTATCACTTCAGGCCTCAGGCCTTTGACCTCGAATTCCTGAAAAAGGGAGATCATGCACGGGAATTGGCCGATGCCGCCCTCGGTCAGACACTCGTGATGGCAGCCAGTGTGACCTTTATCTGGACGGCACTAGTGGAACGGTCCAGGTGGAAATACCGGCAGAGGGCCTATCGGTATATCTACCTCGATGCAGGGCACATCGGGCAGAATCTCTACCTGGCTGCCGGCGCCCTCGGGCTGGGGGTCTGTGCGATAGGGGCTTTTTATGACGACAAGGCAAATAGCATTGTAGGGGTCGATGGGATAGAAGAAACCGTCATCTACATAGCTACTGTTGGGTGGCCCCAAACATGAGAACATGCTTAATAGATCTGGATGGATTGTATAATCGTTGCTATATTATAGATAATAACACAGAGTATACGCAGCTATAACACATAAAGGAGGGATATATGACGAAAAGGATATTGATATTCTTCGCAGCCCTTGCAATCTGCCTTGCTGTGCTCACGAATGCACCCGTGGCCTCTGAGCAACCACCAACCACCGGTGATGTCCTCGAATCGATCACACTCCCTGTGCCTCAGGACCAAAACGCCAAGAACTACCTGGGGGTTACAGGAGAAGGATCGTTCACCATATCACAGATAAAGGCCCAGGTGGTAATCATTGAGATCTTCAATATGTACTGCAATAACTGTCAGAGGGAAGCACCACGGGTCAATGAACTCTATCAGGCGGTGGGCAAGAATCCGAACCAGAAGGGTAAAATCAAGATGATAGGGATTGGAGTAGGGAATACCCCCCTTGAAGTCGAGGTATTCAGAAAGACCTACGGGGTCCCTTTTCCTCTTTTCCCTGATGAGGATTACTCCATCCATAAGGCAACGGGTGAGGTGAGGACACCATACTTCATCGGCGTAAAGATCAACGCAGACGGGTCCCTCAGTGTTTTTCATACCAAAGAGGGTGGCTTCCAAGACCCCGCTCAGTTTCTCAAACAACTCGTTGCCGCATCAGGATTATAAGGAGGACGAACCATGCTGAAGAGAAAGATAATCTATCGCGGAATCTTCATGGGTGCAATTGCCGTATTATGCCTTGCGGCTGTTACCTACGGCGCTTCAGATACGTTAAAGGATAATGTGTACCAGGTAGAGCAACTGAAGCCGATTGACAGTGTGCCGAAGCTCAAGGTCGGGGATAAGGCCCCTGACTTCACCCTCCCCGCTGTCTCAGGGGGAAAGGTCACGCTCAGTCAGTACCGCGGGAAAAAGAATGTGGTCATCTCCTTTGTCCCTGCAGCCTGGACACCGGTGTGCTCGGAGCAGTGGCCGGGCTACAATATCGCAAAGACCATCTTTGACCGGTATAATGCACAATTGATCGGGATTACCGTGGACAACATCCCCACCCTCTATGCATGGACCAACCAGATGGGCCAGGTGTGGTTTCCTGCCCTCTCCGACTTTTGGCCCCACGGGGCTGTAGCGGATACGTACGGGATTTTGCGCTCTGACGGAACATCGGAACGGGCCCTCTTTGTTATTGATAAAAAGGGGATTGTGCGCTATGTCGACATCCATGATATCAATAAGAGGCCACCCCTCGATGACCTCGTCAAAGAGCTGGAGAAGCTAAAAAAATAAAACGTGAGGAGGCAGCAATGGAAAAGATAGCGAATCTTAAAGATATTAAGAAAGGGGAGTCACTGTCCTTCACCTATAAGGGTAAAAAGGCAATCCTGATCAGAACCAAGAAAAAAGATCTTGTTGCATATGTCGCCGTTTGCCCACATGAAGCTGGGGATATACTGTGGGATGAACAACTTGAGATGGTGATATGTGAATGCCATTTATCTCTGTTCAACGTGAAGGATGGATCTGTATACAAACATAGCTCCCTGTTCGAGCTGAAGAAAGGCCTGACTAAAATAGACCTTTCTGTAGACAAGAAGAAGGATATTTTCGCGGTCTGAACCTGAATCGTTTTCAAAATCTCTGGGCCAGAAGAGTAGCTCAAGTAAAAGAAAGGCCCACCCCGAGATGGGATGGGCCTTTTTTGTTATCGATGAGAAGATGAGCTCATCAGGGAGTCGGAGAAGCTACAGAAAGAGGGCTCTTGTACCGGCGCGTAACGCACATAAACAAATTTACTGAAATAGTTAATCTGATTGTTTTATATTGAACACCCCGCTTGAGTCGCCGAGGGACACGCAGCATCTCCGAAGTCTGACTCAAAGCGGTTGTTAGCCGAAAAATGACTCTGGATATGAATCATTTTCGGCATAGTAAATGGCACTCTCTAACGCAGCATCTATAGGTGGTGTTTTGTCACCATGATTTTTACTCCAGCCTTCCAAAATTTCTTGGATGATAAACACCTCTAAGAAATAATCTTTCCCTGCAGCTTTTCTTGTAGCAACCTCACTCGTTTGTTGTTTTAATTCCTCATCGGTCATTTCTACAACCTGCACTTCCGAGTCCGCACAGAACTCCCCGTTGATTCGTTCAGCGAATACTGTCCCATTTTCAGGAAGTGAGGATAGGTTTTCGATTACGTCTTTCAATTTCATATTTACGACTTCCAGTATCAATAGATGGAAAATGTTGCTTGCTATTATCCTCGTAGCAAACTGAATTCTCTATTGTAGAACCCTGCCGGGCTCACTCCGGTTTCCCCATGTGTACGAGGACCCGATGCTTGACCAGGTCCCGATCCAGCGGGATCACTCCATCCTGTACGCGCCGACCATCCAGCTCCACCCACGCAACGCCTCGCTCATGACCTTCCGGGTTCTCGACCCTGATCTCGTATATCGCTTCACCGTGACGATAGCGCAAGGTGAAACCCTCCCACGATTCGGGGATGACCGGATTTACCTGCATGTGGTCTCCCCGCACCTGCAAGCCCAGGACCTCTTCAACCCAGGCCCGGTACATCCACGCCGCGGCACCCGTATACCACGACCAGCCACCGTGACCGATCCTCCCGGGCAACCGGTATACATCCGCCGCGATCACGTAGGGCTCGATCCCGTAGCGCCGGAGCCCTTCCGGATCACGCGCCTGCTCGATCGGGTTGAGCATGCGCATCATTTTCACCGCACGCTCACCATCCCCGCGACGCGCCATGGCCATGGCGAGCCACAGGGCGGCGTGCGTGTACTGGCCACCGTTCTCGCGCACCCCCGGCGGGTACCCCTTGATGTAGCCGGGTGACGGCTCCGATTTATCGAAAGGAGGTTCGAGAAGCAGCACGAGCCCCTCATCCTCGCGAACGAGCAGTCTCCACGCCGATTCTAAGGCCTTTTCCGCTCGAACCGTGTCGCCGCCGCCGCTCAGCCACGCCCAGGATTGGGGGAGGGAGTCAATCTTTGCCTCCTTATTCTTCGAAGAACCAAGGGGTGTGCCATCGTCGAATATCGCCCGAAGATACCATTTCCCGTCCCAGCCTGCTCGTTCGATACGCTTAATCAGCGCCTTCCTTTTTTGTTGATAGGTTTTACTCAGCTTCGACTGATCCAGCAGGTCAGCCAGCTCGATCATGCCCTGCAGCACATCCGCCAGGAACCACGCCAGCCACACACTCTCCCCCTTGCCCCCGATACCCACGAGGTTCATTCCATCGTTCCAGTCCCCTGTTCCCATTAGGGGCAATCCCTTGGGTCCAGCAGTCAGCCCGTGCGAGACCGCGCGCCGGCAGTGCTCAAACAGCGTACCGTGTTCCCGCGCGATCTCCGGTGTGAAGAAGTCTTCGCGCTGATCGTCTTGCAGCAGAGGGGCGTTGAGAAAGGGAACCTCCGCGTGCAAGATGTCCACATCACCGGTGATCCTGATGTAGTGCGCGACGACGTAGGGAAGCCAAAGAGGATCATCGGAGATTCGCGAGCGGATACCGGCACCATTCGGCGGATGCCACCAGTGTTGGACATCGCCTTCCTTGAACTGACGACTCGCCGCGAGCAGGATGTGCTCTCGCGCCAGCTCGGGATATGCGTAGAGGAAAGCCATGACGTCCTGCAATTGGTCGCGGAAGCCGAACGCGCCACCGGACTGGTACACGGCGGAACGCCCCCAGATCCGACAGCTCAGACTTTGGTATAGGAGCCAACGGTTGATCAGGAAGTCGGCTGCGAGTTCGGGGGTATGGACTTCAATCGTGCCCAACAGATTATCCCACCATGCCTTCGTGAGGCCCCATGTTGTTTCGAACGCCACGCCATTCAGGTAGGTTTGAATCAGCTTATGGACCTCCTCCACTGATCCGGCCTGGCCCAACATGCACGTGATCTCAGTCCTCTCACCGGGTGCCAGTTCGACCCTGACCTGCAGCGCCGCACAGGAATCCAATCCTGCTCCCGTCCGCAGAGAAAGCCTCATCCGCTCCATCGCCGCAGGGTTTTCCATCGAGCGATTGCGCCCCAGGAAGTTCGTGCGGTCGCCGTTGTATGACTCCGCACGCGGGCTGATGGCCGCGAAGGCCACCCGATCCCCATACTCAGGGTGGTAACGATTTCGGGCAAGCAGGGCCTGGGCTTCGTCATCCCAGGTGGTCACGACGTACATCTCGGATGATTCACGGTCCTCACCCAGTGTCCACTCTGCGTAGTACGTAACCGACAGTATGCGATGCCGGGCGGAGTCGTTTCTCAACCGCAGCCGCTGCAGTTTGATCGGCTCTCCTCCCTGCTCGTCCATGGGAACGAAGACCACGAGCTCCTGCTCGATCCCATTGCTATTATGCTCGAATACCGTGTACCCCGCTCCGTGCCGTGTTCGATAGGGGGTCTTTTCGCGGATCGGAGCGGGGGTCGGTGTCCAGTAGACACCACTCTCCTCATCCCGGATGTACAGCGCCTCGGACGGCGGATCCGTCACGGGGTCGTTCGACCATTGCGTCAGGCGGTTGCGCTGGCTGTTCCCATACCAGGTAAAGCCGGCCCCTGTTTCGCTGAGCACTGCTCCGAAGGTTGGATTGGCGACAATGTTTACCCAGGGCGCCGGCGTGTGGGTGTCGGGCCCGAGATAAATCACGTATTCACGTCCATCCGGAGTAAAGCCACCCAGGCCATTAAAGTAGGGTAGTTCAAGAAAGGGCAGAGCCGGCGAAGGCTCCCGAGGGGCAGGCTTCTTGACCATGGGTTCCGGCAACTCAGGAACCTCCACCGGCATACTCAATTGCTGGGGCACGGTGCCGCGGGCCGCCACCAGCACCACACTCGCCGCTGTCCTGAGCAACGTCAGATCTCCTTCCGGCATAAGATCCGCGTTGCGCACATAGACACCACCAGGCTGATCGATCCCCGTGTGCATCGCACGCGTCTGAATCAGTCGATCGAGTCGTTCGCGCATCGGTTGCTCATAGCCGCTCGCCTCCTCGTTGAGGATCACCAGATCTGCCTTTAACCCCTGATTCCGCCAATAGGCATGCGCCTGGAGCATTTGACGGACCAGGGTTATGTCCTGCGTCTCGCCGATGGTGATCAGGGCAATCGGCAAATCGCCGGAGATTCCGTAAGGCCACAATCCGGCCTGACCCTTGCAATTCTCTTTGATGCATTCGGCGGGAGTGCGCAGGAAAGGGTTGGGAAACAGCAGGTGGCTTGCCAACTGTTGGAAGCGGCGGGCGTCGTCGGGCTGGATGTGCAGTAACCGCAACTCAAGATGGGCAGAGGCCTGGGAGAAATCCATCGCCCTCTCGATCGTATGGGGATCGCTGTACTTACCCATCAGTTTCAAAACCTGTTCGCGTGTTTCCCCGGCGGCGATAACAAAAGAACCATGGACACGCTGCCCCGGACCGAGGACCACGCTCTGCCGCAGACTGAGGATCGGGTCGAGGACAAAGCCCTGGCTGTTGCCGAGCTTGCGAAATACCCCCAGAGGATTTGCGAGCGTCCGTCCGCGTCCGATGAATCGAAGCCGGTCGGTCTCGAATTGCAAAGATTCCTCCTCGGCCTGTTCAAGCATAAAATGGTGCGCAACATAGATGGGAGGGTCGTTTTCTTCCCGAGGTCTGCGGTACGCAAGGAGCGCTTGATGCTCAGGAACCGCTTCGGTCTGGATGAACATCTTATTGAAGGCCGGATGCTGCCGGTCAGCGTTGTGCGGCGCCATTGAGAGTTCAACGTAGCTCGTGAGCTCGAGGCGGCGGGTACGCATTGAACGGTTGACCAACGTGATCCGCCGGATCTCAACGTCATCTTCCGGCGAGACGATGACCTCGGTTTCGGTTTGCACATTGTTATCGGTGCGCCGGTACACGGCACGGTCGAGTGCAAAATCGGCGGAATACTCCTCGACCTTCCCGCCGGTCGGGTGATACGTGATTGACCACAATTGATCCGGATCGACCTCACGGATATAGCAAAAGGTCCCCCACTGATCCTGAGTCCGATCCGACCTCCACCGTGTGATCTCAAACGTGTCCCATTGACTGTATCCACCACCGGCGTTCGTGAGCATCAGGCAATAACGACCATTCGAAAGCAATTGGGTCTTAGGTATACCGGTATGGGGTGTATCGAACTTGCTCACCGACGGCGCTACTTCGCCGATGTCAATCACTGAAGGCACTTCCTCCCGCGTGAAGATATGGTGCAGCGGAGGAAGGACCGGGATGCGTTCGTGGAGCAACGGCTCGGCCGCACGCACGCGTGTGTCGGCATGGAAACGGCGCTGGATGGAATTGCCATGGATTAAGTTGGTCAGCGACAGGAAGCCCATCCCTTGATGATGGGTCATATACGCTCGTACGATCACCCCACGCTCGCCCTCACGGCTTGGTTGCCGGTTGAAGTCAATCGCTTCGTAATAGCCGTAATCGTTGAGAAGCCGTAACTTGGCCAGTCTTCTCAAATTCCGTACGCTTGCTTTCGGCGCCCTGTTCATCGCCAGAAGAGTGGCATAGGGTGCGACAACGATCTCCTCCTCCAAGCCGCGTTTTAATCCGAGGGCCGGCACGCCAAAGGCCTTGTATTGATACGTCTTGTTGATGTCCAGATCTCCAAAGGCAGACTCGGAGATCCCCCACGGCATGCGATGCTTGCGGCCGTAGGCAATGTGGATTGCCACGGCATCGCTCGTCGCCCTATCCAAGAGCGATTTTCCGTATGAGCGTTGAAAAATCAGCGGCATCAGATATTCGAACATCGTCCCGGCCCAACTCAAGAGCACCCGGCGCCGATTGATCGATCCGTACGGTCGACTCATGGAGAACCAATGCTCAACGGGGGCATCGCCCCGGGCGATGGCGACGAAACTCCCGAGCCGCGCCTCACTCGCCAGGAGATCGTAAGAGGAGCTATCCACGCGTCTTTCGGAAACGTTGTAGCCGATTGCGAACAACCGTCGTTCGGGGTCATATAAGAAGCGCATATCGATCGATTCTGATAACTCGCGTCCGTTCTGCATTAACCGCTCGCCCAAAGCGAGCATCTCACCGGCCAAACCTTGCGCCTTTGCGAAGGCCTGCATAAGGCGGTCGATCCATTCGAAGAGGAGACCCGCTGCCGAGGGTGCCGCCTCCCTGATCGGCTGGAGGGTTTGAATACAGCCGACGTTCCCGTTGGCGAGATCGCGAAGCGAAGGTGCGTGATGCAGATTCTCGCGCAACGCGCGCACGGCATCCGGACCCAGCGAGGCTATATCCTCCTCCGTTTTTTCATCGATGATTTCGATCCAGTCGAGGTAACGATCCGTAATGCTGAGCCAGGCTGATACCTGATTCTGCAACTGCCCGGTCCAATAGGCCGCGCCGGCTTTACCTCCGGCTTCGTCTCTGGGTCCCCCTCCGGCTCCCCCTTCGGGTCCCCCTTCGGGGGACTTACGTCTTTTACGGTAAAGACCTTTTACGCTGCCTGCTATCCGTCGCAGCAGGCGCAGCGCGTCGGCAATGCGATCCGGGGGGTCTTCGCACGCGCGCATCAGTTCGTCAAGGCCGTGGGCATTGAGATCGGAAGCGCCTTCCTCTCCGGCGACCTGCTTCAAAATTTCACTGGTGTCCCGCAGGCCTGCAAAGGTCTTCGCATCTAGGATGGGGCCCTGCATCAGCTCGTCAAGACCATGCTCCAGGGCCCATAAGGAAGCAAGCAGATTTCCGCTGTCTACCATGGATACGTAGCGGGGTTCGAGAGGGGTCAGGGTTTCTATATCGTACCAATTCAGCAGATGACCCTTATAACGCTCCAGCTTGCCGATCGTCTCCATGGTACGCGTCAACTTGTCGACGACCTGATCCACCGTCAGATATCCGAAATCATGAGCGGCGAGCGCGCTGACCATCCAGAGGCCGATATTGGTGGGACTGGTACGCATTGCCAGTTGATTCTTATGGGAGACCTGATAATTATCCGGTGGAAGCCACGAAGTGTCATCCCCGACAAAGTCAGAGAAATAGCGCCAGGTTCGTCGCGCGACCTCCCTGAGGAACCGCAGGTCATTTTTAGAAAGCAGGAGTAGCTGCTGCTTCGCCTGTGATCTCAGGGTCAAAAGCCAACCGATCAGAGGGGATAGACACCACAATACGAGCCAGGGACCGGCCACGAAAATGTTCGACGGCATCCAACGCTGCACCGCCCAACCCACGATCACGCTGAAGATGCTCGCCAGGCCCAGCAATATCACGAACATTCGCACTCGATCCGGGGCATTCCCATGCCTCACTTGGGCCGAAGTCCACTCGAGTAATCTCCGATGAGAGATGAGGCGGCGATACCAGACCCGCAGAATGGCATCCAGGGCGAGCCAGGCTTGGTGCGGAAGCAGTGCAGCGTCGACAATCGCCCGCAGCAGGTCGTGCGCCACCTTTGATAAAGAGAAGCTCTTTATCCCCTGGCGGGTGGTCGCCATTGTGAAGGGCTGCACCAAAGGGTGGAAGAACAGTTGCATGGCGACCACAAGGCTAGAGATCAACCCGATCTGAGGAGAAATCAACCAGGAGGCTATGAGCAATCCCAGGCTGATCGGGGATATCAGGCTCCGGCGTAGGTTGTCGAAGATCTTCCAGCGGTCGAACCAGGAGAGCAGGTTTGCCCCCCGGTGTCCTCCGGGCTGGGGAACCCGCGGCAAAAGCCAATCCGCAATTTGCCAGTCACCGCGAATCCAACGATGCTGCCGACCTGCGTAGCTCAGGTAATCCTGCGGGAACTCATCATACAGCTCGATATCACTGGCCAGACCCACGCGGACGTGAGCGCCTTCAATCAAGTCATGGCTCAGCAACCGCTCTTCAGGGAATCTCCCAGACAGCACGTGACTGAAGGCGCGCACATCGTAGATGCCTTTGCCATGGTAGGAGCCTTCACCGGCGAGATCCTGATTGACGTCGGAAACAGCCCGGGTATACGGATCAATGCCGACCGCGTCTGCGAAGAGACGGCTGAAAAGCGAGGTGCTCGCGCTCGGCAGGGAAGGGCTTACGCGCGGTTGGATGATTGTGTAAGAGCCGGCCATAATGTTGCCTGCGGCATCGAAGCGCGGGCGGTTGAGGGGGTGCGCCAGGGTCTCGATCAAGCGGCGAGCGGTGCCGAGAGGCAGTTGCGTGTCACTATCCAACGTGATGACGAATCTTACATTGGACAGATGATCCGGGTTGCCGACGTACACCAACCGATCGGCATCTTCTGGCCGCGTTCCATCGATCAGACGATTGAGCTCTTCTAACTTGCCGCGTTTGCGCTCCCAGCCGATACATTTCTGCTCTGTTTCACACCATCTTCGCTCCCTATGAAAAAGGAAGAAACGCTCACCGCCATACCGATGATTGAGCGCTTCGACGCCCTCGATCGCCGCTTTGAGCAGATCTTCATCCGTCTCAGCATGTGTGTGCTGTGAATCCGTATAATCCGAGAAAAGGCCAAAGAGCAGATTGTCCCCTTTATTGGCGAGAAACCTGATTTCGAGCTTGTCTATCTCGGCCTGGATTGTTTCCGCATCCAGTAGCAACATGGGCACAACGACGAGCGTGCGAAATTCATCAGGAATGCCTGATTTCTCAAAATTCATCTTTGGCAGTGTGCGTGGCGGTAGCATCCGCGTAACCAGGTAATTCACAATCTCGAGCGCAAGCTGACTGGCGGGGATCAACAGGGGAAGGGCAATCAAGAGCCTCATCCCGGGTGTTACTCCGTGCAGGCCAAGCAAGACGATAAGGGAGATGAATACGGCGGTGAAAAAGCTGAGCCCAAGAACATACACGGCAAAATGATGTCGATAGACCCATTGCAAGGCCCGGAAACGGAGCGTTTCGCGACATTGTATAAACTGTGCCAGCTCTTGTCTTCCTGCGCCAATCAGATACGTCCCGACATGAATCAGCCGTTCATCCTTCGCCGCTTCACGGGCGGCTTGCGTGGCAAGCTCGATGGCGCGTTGGGCAACGTGTTCCTCTGCCCGTCCCGACCTGCGGGCAAGCTCTTCGATCGCCTGACGATACCGATCTCGTGTATCGAAATCCATCTTGGGGTAGACACTCGCAGGATCCAGCCGAAGTAACTGCTCCACCCGGCTGAGCTCTTCGAAGAGCTGTCTCCAATCCAACAAGGAGAGATGTCGCAAGCTGGTAAAGGCATTTCCGATCGATATCAAATCTTTAGTCTGGCGGTTCTGCTCACGCAGGTTGATCTCGCCCAGGGATTTCCGAAATGTGCCCTCGAGCCAGCTTCGGACCGGCACGAGCGCGGATTCATGGTCATAGAGGTTATCGATCAGTTGAAGACTGAAATAGGGACTCGGACTGGGTTGCGATTCGGCAAGTTCGGCAAGGATTGCAAGGATCGAGAAAAGCTGGTTGGGATCTCGCCGAATGGCCGTAATGAGCCTGTTTGCCCAGAAGTCGGCAATCTCACGCTCTCGCAGCTCTGTCAGGGCTCTTTCGGTCAGATGTAAGATGCTCTCGATCACTGTCATGCGCAGCATCTGAGGGACAGCCCAGAGTTCGCCAATCGACAATGTACTCACAGATTGATAGGCCTTGATGAACGCAAGGATGTTTTCCTTATCCAGACGCAAGTCCGCATGAGAGACGAGTTCCTTCGCAAGGCCGTAAATGCGCGGCAGACCCCGGTAGGGCCCGTTGGCCAGCGTCGGCAGTTCCTGGTAATAGCGCTGGGGAAGGTTCAGCTGCACTTCGCGCACGTTACTCTCGATGATGTACTCATTGTCGAGGAGCCACTCGGCGCTTGGCGGCGTACTCTGTCCCAGTCGACTCGCTTCAGACAGATCCAGGCAAACACGATGGATCCATCGCCCGGTCTGTCCGAGTCGCTTGAGCAGTTTGATGTTTCGCCGGGGATTCGGGTCCACCTGATGGTCCCTGGCGAGCTGCTCTGCATACGTCTGGATCTGTGTCCCCGAGAGAGGACTTTCGCGGCCCTCCGCCTCTCTGTCGAGCTTTTTTCGCTTCGGATGCAGGAAGAATATGGCGGGCGGGATCTCGTCGCTTTCCTGCAACACCGTCATGGGGGAACGCAATGCTTTGATCGGCGCTCGGAGAATCAGGACGGTCTCCTCGGACACCAACCAGCGCGCATGGTCCTCGATCAGCCTGCGTTCGACGCCGAACCTTGATCGTCGTATCCAAGCCACACTCAAGAGGACGCCGACGAAGCCACCTGCCAGGACCGGAAGCAGAGCAGCAAGGCTTCCGACCGGAATCGGCACCGGCCACTGAAGGATCATGGTGGCAGCCTCGGCGATGACTCCACAGAGGATGAAAGCCGTGGTCACCCCGAAAACCTGGTGCCGCAGGAAGGGGTCCCGCGTTTGAATATGTCCATCCGCGGTCTTGCTCACCAAGGCGATGCGGCGGAAACCCCTCCTCTGCAGCTCCTTGAGGGTCCTGCGAGCTGCATCCTGTTTTGCGAAGTAGGCTATGAGAATGCCTGCTCCCACGTCCCTTCCTTTCTTCACCGCGTGGTACAGATTTCTAGACAGCAAAATGGATACCACGAGATGGAAATCTACGAGCCAACGCTACCTGTATGTTGTATGTCATCCCGAGTTAGCGCTGACATTACGGGGCAATCTTCCTTCTTGCGCGAACCAACTTCACAAAGGTGCCGGGACATTGCACGATGACGTACAGTCCCTCACTCCTCCCAACTGATACATTCAACCGGGCACGCCTCTATCGCCTCCTCAATCTGATCTTCAGGAGTCCCTTCTTGGGCAATGACCTCCGCCTTGTCCGTCTTTTCATTGAGTTTAAAGACCTCCGGGCAGATCTCTTCACAGGTGCCGCACCCGATACACTCCTCTTCATCTATGAGGATCTTACGACCCATGGGAACCCTCCTTTGTTTGCTCATGAAATACCTTAACAGAGATCCCGCGAAAAAGTAAACCTTCATTTCCTCGCCGACAAAAGATAAGGATTCAGGCCCGTCATCTGTTCTTGACAGGAGTGCTGATCACCTTTCTCTTTTTTGAAAAGAAATATTGTCTTAAACCGTTCGAGAGGCTAGAATATGGAGCATAATGACACTCTTCCTCATTTTTACAGCCCTTGTAATGGTGGGGATTGTCAACATCGTGCTCCAAAACCTCGCCATACGATCCGCCATCCCGAAAAACCAGATCTTACCGGAATCTGATTTTCTTGCCGGAGCAAAGAGAACGATGACAGGCAAGGAAAGTGTATCCTCCCAACCGTCGTCGACCGGGTTCTCTCCCCCCATATCGATCCTGAAGCCCCTCAAAGGGTTGGATGACAATCTCTTTGATAATCTCGTGAGCTTCTGCGAACAGGACTATCCGGACTATGAGATTATATTCTGTCTCGAAGAAGCGAAGGACCCCGCTCTGAAACTGGCAGAAAAAATCAAGAAGATGTACCCCCACAAAAAAATCTCAATCGTTATAAAAGAAGGTGAGTATGCATTAAACCCAAAGGTTAACAACCTCGTTGCCGCCTATAGAAAATCGCAATTTCCATACTTCCTGATCAGCGACAGCGATGTCAGGGTAGACAAGGATTATCTCACGGAAATAATAGAGCACATGGAAGATCAACGCGTCGGGCTGGTGAGCAACCTCATTCGTGGTATCGACAGCCGAACTATCGGAGCACTGCTGGAAAATCTGCATCTCAACTCTTTTGTTATCGGTAACGTTGCCCTGCTGACTACGTTTTTTAAGATACCCGTCGTCGTTGGAAAGTCTATGCTGATACGGAGAAAGACATTTGAGGAGATAGGAGGGTTTGATGCCGTGAAGAACGTCCTCGCTGAGGACTATATTATTGGGCAAAGGATGCACAAAAAGGGCGCGCGGGTGATCACCTCTGGCCACGTGATCAATGCTGTCAATCACTCGCGCACTATGAAACAATTCCTTAAGAGGCACGCGCGATGGGGAAAATTGCGATGGAAGCTCGGAGTGATCGGGTATGTCGCTGAGATCATAAGCAACGCCGTATTCATAGCGTGTCTCTCACTTGTCGTATTGGGGCCGACACCCCGCTCGATCGCCTTGGCTGCTGCAGTCTTTTGCTTAAAGATTGTGGGGGATTACGCCTTGGGCAAAAGGATACGATCTGCCCATCGCTGCTTTCATTATTGTATATCCCCCCTCAAAGATATCATCATAGGCTTCATCTGGTTTGTCCCCTTCATCAGCAGGACGGTGATGTGGAGAAGACATAAGTACAAAATTACCAAGGGCTCGGTACTGGTGCCACTGTAAACCCTTTGCCGATGAAAAGGCTTATAAAGAATGCTCTACCATCCCAACGCCACTCTATATCAAGCCACCAATCGTTCCCGCTCCGGGATTTCACCCCTCGTGCTGATGATTATCTGTTCCGCAGGTATTGATTTACCTGCCAGCTCCATCCCTTTTTTAATAATCACGGGCAGCCCCTGACAGCAGGGTACCTCCATTACCACTACGGTGATCCCCTTGATATCAGCCGTCTTGAAGATATCGGCAAACCACTGTCTATGCAGAGTGACAACTTATCCCTATCAGAATAGGAGGAAATATGCTTTGACTTACGTCCAGGAGAGGTGTTATTTTTTATCGTAAAACAAAAACAGAGCAGAGACATTTCTAGAAAAAAAGGGGGGTGACCATGCGTACTTCATGGCGTATCTTTACGATATTCGACATCCAGATCAGGATTGACTCGAGCTGGATCCTTATCTTCGGCCTGATCACCTGGGCCCTTGCTGGACGCTACTTCCCCAGCCAGTATCCTCACTGGCCCCTTTTGCAGTACTGGCTCGTTGGCATCATCGCCAGCTTGCTGCTCTTCTCATCGGTATTGGCCCATGAGATGACCCATTCACTGGTGGCCCGCAGCAAAGGGGAAGAGGTGCGTAGCATCACCCTTTTTCTCTTTGGAGGGGTTGCCGAGATCTCCGAGGAGCCGGAGACGCCGGCCAAGGAATTCATCATCGCCTTAGTAGGTCCCTTATCGAGCATAATCATCGCCGCCCTCTTTTTTGGACTGTGGTATGGCATGCAAGGGATCAACGAGCCCGTCGCCGCCATGGCCCGCTATCTAGCTTTTATCAATGCTATCCTCGCACTCTTCAACATGGTCCCCGGATTCCCCCTCGATGGGGGACGGGTGTTGCGGGCTATTGCCTGGAGGGTGACGGGTAATCTCAAACGGGCCACCCGCATCGCCTCCGTCACCGGAAATGTCATCGCCTTTCTCCTCATCATCTTCGGCATCTGGCAGATCTTGCGAGGTTTTTTCTTTAACGGCCTCTGGATTGCCCTCATCGGATGGTTCATCCACAGTGCGGCTGAACGGGGATACCGGCAGGTCCTCATGAAGGAGACGCTCAAAGATGTCAGGGCAAAAGACCTGATGGATACCGCATTTGAGACGATAGATAGCTCGATCTCCGTGCAGGAATTGATGGAGGATCATATCCTCAAAAAGAAGGAACGCTCCTTCTTGGTCACAGAGAGGGGCGGATTGGCGGGGATCGTCTGTCTGGAGGATGTCAAGGCCGTCCCCCCCGAAAAGAGAATGGATACCGAGGTCAAGAAGGTCATGACCCCTCGGGAAAAGTTAGAGGCTGTTGCTCCCGAGGCAGATGGGAATCAAGTCCTCGCCAAGCTGACCAGCAGCGGGATTAATCAGGTTCCGGTAGTACAAGGGGGCGAGATCAAGGGGCTGGTTTGTCGCACCGATATCCTGGACTTCATCCACCTCCGCTCCGATTTGGGGATGTAATGTAAGGGGGCCAAGGGAGAATACGCAATGGATATCATCATCCATACCGTTAATAACAGTCTGATGATCACTATGTTCGTCTTTGTGATGATGACCATGGTGGATTACCTCAATGTATTGACCGAAGGGAAAATGAATAGGCTGATCAGGGGGGGGCTCTTCAGGCAATACATCACAACTGCGTTTCTCGGGGCGACACCCGGCTGTCTGGGCGCCTTTATGAACGTCTCCTTTTATGTCCATGGTCTCATCACCTTTGGGGCGATGGTGGGAGGCATGATCGCCACCACCGGCGACGAGGCCTTTGTCATGCTCGCCTTGTTCCCCGGCAAGGCAGTTCTCCTCTTCGTGATGCTGTTCATCATCGGAATCATCTCTGCCTGGATTGTCGACAAGCTGGTGCCTGTTCTCAGGATAAGACCGTGCGAGGAATGCGAAGTACCTGTCCTGCATGAGGATCAGGGGGATTTGCGCATCACCGTGAAACAGGTAATGGATCATTTCCGAAAGATGTCTCTGACCCGCCTTCTCCTCCTTTTAATCCTCGGGATATTCATCGTCGGCTCTGCCTCAGGAGCCATGGGTCCCTCGGAGGGGGGTTGGGAGCGGATCACCTTCATCTCCCTGCTTGGCGTGGCCGTGCTTATAGTCGTCACGTCCCCTGAACACTACCTCCATGAGCATATCTGGGGTCATATTGTCAAGGGGCATCTGTGGCGGGTCTTGCTCTGGAGCTTTGGTGCCCTCGTGGCAGTAGAAGTGGGCCTGAAGTTCTGGAACCTCGAGGCCTTTGTGCAGGACCATATGACCTGGGTGTTGCTCGTAGGGGCCCTGGTAGCCATCATCCCCGAATCAGGACCCCATCTCATCTTCGTTATGTTGTTTGCCAAGGGCTTGATCCCGTTTTCCGTCTTAGTGGCCAGCTCCATCGTTCAAGATGGACACGGTATGCTCCCCTTGCTGGCTTATACCATTAAAGACTCGATCTTGATCAAGGTCTTCAACTTTGTGATCGGCTTGGGTATCGGACTCGCCCTGTATTTTCTAGGGTTTTAACAGAGCTGAAGTGAAGGATTGTTGAAGCGACAGGGCTAACATGATACGATGAAACCTTGATTTTGTTCCTGGCAAGGCATAACCTAATTTTTAGACTCATACATGCAAAAAGCACATGAGCTGTCAAACCGGATAGCCAACGGAGGAGAATAATGAAAAATGGACTCCTGCTTGAAGTGAAGGATCTCCGCGTATCAATAGGGAAGAAAGATATCCTCAAGGGGGTGAACCTCTCCATAGAGAAGGGGGAGGTCCACGCCATTTTTGGGCCGAATGGTTCGGGGAAGACCACCCTCTTGAATGCCATGATGGGATTTGCGGGCTATACTGTCAAAGGGAAGATCATTTTTGGTGGAAAAGACATCACCCATCTCCCGGTAAATGAACGGGCGCGGATGGGCATTGGGATGTCCTTTCAGCGCCCGCCGGCCATCCGGGGAGTGAAGCTCCGAAAACTGATTGAGATCAGCGCCAAAGGAAATGGTAAATTCTTGGAGGGGTATGCCAAAGGCCTCAATCTTGTGGATTTCCTTGAGCGGGAGGTCAACGTCGGTTTTTCAGGCGGGGAGATCAAGAGGGCGGAACTCCTGCAACTGATCCTCCAAAATCCAGACCTGGTCTTTCTGGATGAGCCTGAATCGGGGGTGGATCTGGAGAACATCGCACTGATCGGAGAATACACCAACCATCTGCTGGGGAGACAAAGGGAGCCCAACAAAGAAAAGACTATGAAGGAGCTGTATCGGGAGAAAAAGAAATCTGGTCTCATCATCACCCACACCGGCCACATCCTCGACTACGTGAATGTAGATGTGGGGTATATCCTCATGCAGGGGCGCATCGCCTGTCAGGCCAATCCCAGGGACATGCTCCATACCATCAGGGAGTGTGGGTTCGGAGAATGTTTTCGCTGCTTCCGCGGGGAGACAACCAGTGTCAAAAGCCAAAAAGACTGAGACACAGCCGGCAGGCGATCTGGACCTGAGCATCTATCGAGAGGAGACGGGTGAACATCCACCGCTTGACGATCTCTCGCAGCTCTCGCCTGAAGACCGGCAGGTCCTCCTGATGACTGGTGTGGATCCATCCGGCAAGGAGCGATCCGGGAGCTTCTTTCAAAAGGACCACTCGGTGATCCACTGTCAAACAGACTTTGACGGTGCGGAGATCATGTCCGCTACCGTAGCCCGGGAAAAATACGATGGCCTCACGGAATATTGGGGGAAGATCGTACCGCCGGACAAAGATGTCTATACTAAGCGTGCGGAGGAACACCAGGAACATGGCTATTACATCCGTTCCCTCCCAGGGGCCAATGTCCACTATCCCCTGCAGGCCTGCCTCTATCTTACCGAGGACAAACTTGCCCAGGATGTCCACAACATCATCATTGCCGAGGAAGGATCGAATCTGAATATCATCACCGGCTGTGCCACCGCCCCTGGTGTGCGTTCTGGCCTGCATGTCGGCATCTCGGAATTTTTCGTCAAAAAGGGGGCGACTGTCTCCTTTACCATGATTCACAACTGGGCGGAAGAAATGGCGGTGAGGCCCAGATCGGCCGTGATCGTAGAAGAAGGGGGGACCTTCATCTCCAATTATATCTGCCTTGTGCCTGCCAAGAACCTCCAGATGTATCCCGCAGCTACACTGAAGGGCAAGGGGGCAATAGCGACCTTCAATTCGGTGCTGTTGGCCAGGCCCGGTTCCTTTATGGATGTCGGTTCCCGGATAATATTGCAGGGAGAGGGGTGCCGGGGAGAGGTCATCTCCCGCGTCGTATCGACAGGGGGAACCGTCATTGCCAGGGGCCACTTGGTTGGTGAGACCCCCGGCATCAGGGCCCACCTCGAGTGCAAAGGTCTGCTCCTCTCCGATAAAGGCCGGATTCACGCAATCCCTGAACTGGAAGGCAAGACATCCGATCTGGAGATGTCCCATGAGGCGGCCGTAGGAAAGATCGCCCAAGAAGAGGTCGAGTACCTGATGGCCCGCGGGCTCTCGGAGCAGGAGGCAACAGCCCTTATCATCAAGGGATTCCTCTCCCTTGATATCGTCGGACTCCCCGCTGATCTAAAAAAAGAACTGGAGCGTATGATCGTGGAGACGGATACGGAGGCGATGTAACAAGGGTCATGAAGATACTGGCTATTGTGCAGGGAAACTATGGAAAACGGATGGCAGAGGCCTGGCAGACGCATGGCCCGGCCCAGTGGGAGATCGAGACCCTGGAGATTACCTCATCCTTGCCCACCATGATGGAGGACACTTCGGAATTTCTCCCTCGGGATATCCCGAAGGCGGATCTGGTGATCAGCCTTGGAGAACACCCCGGCGTGGCTGAGCTCCTGCCGGCAATCGTCAAGGCCGCAGAAGCCCGCGCCGTAATCGCACCGGTGGACAACCGTGCCTGGCTCCCCCCCGGTCTGGCCAAACAAGTGGAGAAGGACCTTCAGAAGATGGGCGTTCCAATCGTCTTTCCCGTCACCTTTTGTGCCCTTCTGGAGGGGGATTCTGATAATCCGCTCATTCAAGAATTTGCCCGGCACTTCGGTTACCCCGAGGTCGAGATCGGTGTAGAGGCCGACCGGGTCAAGGAGGCCCGGGTTATCAGGAGCGCCCCCTGCGGAAGCACCTATTTCGTGGCCGAAGAGCTGAAGGGGACAAAGACCCAGGATGCGGAGGAAAAGAGCGGCATTCTGCATCACAATTACCCCTGTCTCGCCACTATGAACGTGGACTGGCAGTTTCATGATACCCTTATGCACCGGGCCGGCTACTTCACCAAGCAGGCGGTGAAGCAGGCCCTGAAAAAAACTACCAAGAGGTAGACGCGTGTTCGTACTCGGCCTGATGGGAAGTCCGCGCAAGCAAGGGAATACCGATCTCCTCCTTGACGCCTTTCTCGAGGGAGCACAGGCGAAGGGAGCGGAGATATTGAAGGTCGATGTCCCCTCCAAACACATCGCACCCTGCCAGGGGTGCCGGTTCTGTGAGAAGCAAGGCTTCTGTCGCCTACAAGACGATGACATGGGGGAGTTGAACTATCTGCTGCGCAGGGCTGATATAGTGGTCCTTGCCACCCCCATATTCTTTTACGGCCCGTCATCACAGATAAAGGCGTTGATCGACCGCTCGCAGGCACTGTGGGCCCGGCGATATATCATGAAGCTGACCGACCCCAAGGCCCCTTTTCGCCAGGGCTTTCTGTTGGCAGTAGGGGCGACCAAGGGAAAGGAACTCTTCACCGGGACGAGCCTTATCGCCAAGTATTTCTATGATGCTGTCGGCGCGCACTACGAAGGTTTTCTGGGATTTCGGGAAATGGATGCCCCGGGTGCCATTGCCCGCCACCCCACCGCCCTTGCCGATGCGAGAGAAAAGGGAGAAGAGCTGGCGGGGATACTTGCCGGGCGAAAGCGCGCCCTCTTCCTGTGCCGGGAGAATGCCTGCCGCAGCCAGATGGCGGAGGCCTTCCTCCAGTACTACGGTGGAGAACTGTACGATGCCCAGAGCGCCGGCGATCAGCCCGCTCCAGAGGTCAACCCCCAGGCCGTCGAGGCCATGGCGGAGCGAGGTATCGATCTCGCCTTTCGCAGGCCCAAGGGGATGGAAGTAATTAACAACGAAGCCCTCCCCTTTGATCTCGTCGTGCAGATGGGGTGCGAGCAGAACTGCCCTGTGACGCCTACGGGCAGGGTGGAGAATTGGGAATTGGAGGACCCGGCAGGGAAACCCCTGGAGTTCATGCGCACCATCAGGGATGAAATAGAGAAGCGGGTTAAGATTATCGTCGAGGGGTAAGGCCCCGAGGAGGTTCGGTAAATGACATTGTGTCGCCTTGCGGTCCCCTACCATTTTAGATTATCTCTATAGAGGGATGTCGCTCCCGTTTTCCAATATAGAAATAAGGATTGCGGCCGAAGGTGGCCCTTTGGCCAGATCCCGAAGCGGGAATACCAACACATCCTGCTTTCCTTAGACTTGAAATTTAAGGAGCAGGACGGAGCGGGTTGCAGAGGCCATCGAAAATCTCAAACCCCGGTTGAAAGACCTGGCCGATGGACATATTGAGCTCGTAGCAGTGGATGAGAAACGGAGTACCGTGCGGGTGAGACTCATCGGCGGGATGGTGTGCTGAGGGGGACCTGATGCGGCCCTCAGTTTGTGGGCCGAAAGGCTCCTGAAGGAAGAAGTCCCCGAGATCAAAAGGGTGGAATTCACCTAAGCAATCAAGCGGTCGAGAGAAACAAGGGAACAATTACTACATGCTAGATATCAGAGAAATTCTACAAAAGGCCATCGAGAGCGAAGTCACGTCCTACCAGGAATATCTGGAGGCAGCCCAAGAGGCTACTGACCCTGAGGCCAAATCCCTCCTTATGCAGTTGGCTCAGGACGAGGCACGACACCGACAGGTCCTGGAGACCCAACTCGCCCTCTTGTTGGAGGCGAAGG
>Ga0307425_1000310_pt1 | contig 31126 bp, 12 predicted proteins | sample SalMarWE160330MG_FD_202152 | JGI IMG/M metagenome (GOLD analysis project Ga0307425, IMG submission 202152) | Salt marsh sediment microbial communities from the Plum Island Ecosystem LTER, Massachusetts, United States - WE1603-30 | ecosystem: Environmental > Aquatic > Marine > Intertidal zone >...
TTTCCCCTTTCCGCCATAAGCAGAATGTTGATAGAACACTTCAAGCGCGCGCCCCAGGATATCCATCCCTTGCATCGATATCGTTTCAGTCCATAAAGCCGGTTGTACCTGCTTGGCAGGAAAAGGATGCCCCAAGGCTTCCAAATGGTCCAGAAATATCCGGCGAAATTCGACAAGGCCCTCTGAGCAAGAAACGGGGATACGTTTTGAAAGACGCTGTGCATTATCGACGGCATCAAATAAAAAAACGGTCGCGAACCGATCGCCTGCCTTTCCGTACAGCCAAAAACGAACATTCTGCTCCGTGCTGACCTGATGTAAATCGACCAAATTTTCCTTTCCTCGGCAGTACGCTTTCAGGTCCGTTTTTTTCGGAAATATTTTGTTTGCCCTCCAGCCGAACCAGCATTCTTTCAATCCGGTGTGAAGGACCATCACATTTCCCAGGAGAAAATGAAGCGCAAGACCTATCCCGTTACAATCTTCTGGTGGGTGAGGCTGAAAAGGAAGTACAATACATTTTGGACGGTCCTTTATTTTTCTGTTTTTAGTCATGTTTAATCTCTTATATCTATCCTGCTAATTCTTTCTTTTACATGATATGCAAAGGGTTTGTTACAGGGAAGATGATTATTTTTCCTTTGAGAGGGTGTTTAATTTTCAAGAATTCTTTGAGAACAACAATTGTGAACGCCTTATATCTTTCGGCCTTAATTCAATACTTAGCCATCTAACAGCTTTCGGCTACTGGCCAAAAACTCCTTTTAGCAAGCCTTTGGTGGTTTCTTGAAATTGCCTCAGCTCCTCTTTTTCTAATATTTTTTTGACCTCCTTTGATTCTAAGACTTTTTCTTGGAGCTGTTGTTTGGCAATGCTCTCAAGATCCGGCCGAAATTTTGGAGAAGAAAAATTTCCCGTTACCAACACCGGCACCATAATTCCAGAACGCTGTTTTTCATCCCCCTGTCCTTTGATAGTGCCGACGACCTTGGGCTCCACCCGGAAATCTAAAGTTTCCTTTACAAGATCGGCATTTCCGTTTGCGATGACTCGCAGAAAAGGTGATTTAAGAGTCGTTTGCGATGTACTCACCACCCCTTTGGTTATGGTAAAGGGAGTTTTAAGTTCTGCAAAATCTGTTTGAGGTTTCTGATCTGCTTTTTCTGCAAGACCAAACGCAGCTTGTGTATTTCGGATCATGCCGGCAAGATCGATTCCTTTGATGGCACCGTTTTCAAACAATAATTCGCCTTTACCATTCAACGTTTTTTTGATTAACACAGGATCGTCACCAGCCATAACCAACGTCACTTCTGCATGGGTTACACCTTCCAAAATGTCCTTATCCAAAACGTCGCGCAGTAAAGGGCCAACCTCAACTTTGTTGACGAGCAGGTTTATATCGCTCTTGGGGACATCTTTGGTTACGTCGAGCGTCGCTTTGCTGGATACATTTCCCTGATACATATTTAATTTTATGGGGTTCAGGTTGAATATCCCGTTTTTTGCATCGATCTTCAGGATTAAATCTTGAATTTTTGCTTTGTTTGCAATTAACTTGCCGATTTTCAGTTGTCCATCAAGGATAAGCTGACGCAACGGTGTGTAATCTGTCTTTTTTGTCGATCCGGTCTCAGATGGTTTACGCTTTTCCACTTGTTGAGATGTCGTCTCTTGATTCTGTTGTTCTGAGGATGATTTTTTGTCTGATTTTTGAGGCAAATATCGATCCAGGTCAATCTGATCAAGATTCAGATCAAATTTCACGGAAGGTTTGGAAAAATCAGATGCCTTAATTAAGAAAGTCAGCTTGGATTCATCAAAATCCATGACACCGTTGGAGACCGATATATTTTTAGAGTTTGCTTTGATATGGGATTTGACGGTCATACGATTTAAGACTTTAGGATCAGCCGTTGGTATCGGAACCGTCCGGCCTAAAGCTGCCACCACTTTTCGAGGTGAAAATTCAGCGGTCTCTATGTCCATTTCAATGCCGGGGGTCGAATCCAGATTTTCAAGGGCTCCCTTGAGCCGCATGGTTAGCTCATTTAAAGCCTTTAACGATAAATCCATTGAAACGGATCCCTCTTTAACACCTTTATCCACCGGTCCTACAGATCCTTCTATTGACAACGGTTGCTTTTCCAAAACGGCTGAAAATTTAAACTGCACAGGGCGATCCAGCGACACCTCTTTCGTGGTTAGATTTATATCTGATATTTCTTTACGTGTACTCGCAGCATGGTCAATCCACAGAACCACCCCATTTTTTATGGAAAACTCTCCGACCTTTAGAGCACCAATCGGTAGACCCGTTTCAGAAATTTCTCCAACCGGTACTTTTTTGTCCATCTTTGCTTTGGAGGTTTTTTGGGGCAGTTCCCAGTTTACGCGGCCATCTTTATTTTTTACCAAAACGATGCGGGGTTCGTTTAAAATGAATTTTTTAACTTGGACATCTTTAGATAAAAGAGGCAGCAGTTTGATTCTGACTTCAAAGGATTTTACATTTACAAAGTCCTTTTCTTTAAATCCTTCTATGTTGCCTAAATGAAGATCAGAAAACGAGAGGCCGATCCACGGAAAAAGAGAAAAACGAAGATCATCACTAACAGAAAAGGGGCGTCCGGAAGCTTGGGCAATTTTTTTCTCAAGTTCGGGTTTGTATTTTTGAACATCCACAACCTTTGGAATTATCAAAATGGCTGCAATGATGATCACCACCAAACTTGTACATATTATAAGTCCCCATTTTAGTGCTTTATTCATATTGTATCTCCTTTATCATAAGGAAAATATAAGGATTATTTTTATTCTATCCACCTTTTTCCCAATGTCAAGCAGTATGCTGGCACTTACGAATTCTGATTGACGCTGTGTGTTTTAATTGTTTTTCGGACATGAAAAAAGATGTTGTCGACAATGATTTGATATCACTTGGATGTAGAATGAATTCCATCGGCCGATTATTCTGAAGCCCAAAAATATTGTTCCTAAAAAATTTCAAATGGGTAACGTTTAAAAAAAGGTTCTTCTCCAACTAAATTGGAGAAGAATCCCATTTTAAAATCTGTCAAATAATGTCATTACATTGCTAAATATTGGCAGAAACTTTTTTGTGCAATTTATCTGCTTGAACTAACCATTTGAATTCCTTAGATTCTAAATCTTTCGGGATATCACAGAAGGATTTTGGCATGATTTCTGCTTTTCAATCTGACAGTCCTTAATAATTGGATTTATCAAAAACGTCTATTAGAAAAAAATTATGAAATATTTCTTAAAAAATTTGTATTTTAAAAAAATCTTGACTCGACAATTTATTGTATATATTCTTTAGTTTGTAGAAGATGAAGAGACTTCGTCCTTCGTTTTTTACCCCCACAGGCCCCTGGAGATACCTCCAGGGGCTTTCTTATTGCATCCGCTTATATTTCCTATTTTAGCCTAAGTACATGTATTCTTAAATGCGGAAATGCCACCACGCAGGGTTTCTCTGGAGCAACCTCGCCGGTCGAAGATGCTGCTGGCGGTAAGGCAAACAAGCCTTTAAAATGGCTCATTCAAGCTTAAAATGGCCAAAAAAGAGCCTTTTTTTTGACCAAATTTGTCAATTTCTCATTGCTTTCGATTCCAGTATGCGATTTTAGAATATAGACTAACCAATTGATATTTAAATACTTTAAAACCTAATTAGAGATTATTTTTTTAGATGTTGCACGATTATTGCACGTCATCGCCTGAAGAACTGGTCAAAGATATACATTCAAAACCAAACCTGATCGGAAAATATTGAAAAGGGGGTGGTAAAAACCAATTAAATATCTGAAATCGCGTTTTTGATAAATTCGACTTTTTTTACTGTGGGGGTAAAAAATGAACCGAAGTTTTTTAATAGTAGTGCCGAAATCCGGCTCCTTTACTAGCCGGACGGGCACTATATCTTTTATAAAACCGCGATATCTCTTGATGCACCTTTCTGCGGAGTAACGATTGCATTGGGAGATGTCATGGAAAAATTCTTCTTTTTTAACAAGATAATTGCGGCCAGCTGTTGTCGGCTGGTTTTTTTTCTGCGGTGCTGGTTACGTGTTATACTGCCGAAGAAAACCAGGTCGAAATTTTGGTCTTCCTTGCTTGGCACCGCCTTTGGCGTGCTTGCCCTGTTGTTGGCTGCAGAAGCAGCGTCAGCTGCCCCCTGTGACATCAAGCCCGCTACCCCTGTTATCATCAGACACGATTTGGGCGCCAGCTATTGCGAACTGTGCGGCACCGGTTATGTCACCATCGTCATTGCCAATCCTTACGAAGGGGCGGATATGACCAATATGACGGTGGAGGAAGATCTACGCAGCTCTGGCCTCACTTTCGGTTCATCAGCTTCCCCGTCAATCTGGATCAACGGCGTCTCACGGCCGAGCGCCGCTCCGATCGTCAGCGGTCCCAATAATTCCATCCTCACCTGGACTACGGCCCAGATTGCTGAACTTAGCAGTCTGGCCTTCGATCCGGACCCCGGGGATGCCAATACACTTACCATAAGATTTGCTGTGACGCGTGATAGTGGGTTGACCCAAGAGGGACTGCACACCGCAACACGCGACATGGCGGCTCAGGTTACTTATACCGCCCAATATTTGGATGATCCGCCTCCACCAGGTGATCCCATTGTCGTTCAATGTCCGGGCATGCCTGCAACGGTAAACACCGGTGTGAATCCGCTGCAGTACCGCGAGCCGGATCCCGCAGTCAACAAGGGAGGGCGCAATGTTGATGCGGCCCAAACCTCCTATACCCCTACGGTCTATGGCAACGACAGGGATGACGTGATTTGGCGTGTCCGGGTAACCAACAACGGAAATGCGGATCTGCAGGATTTGGTGTTCAACGATGTGATGGACACAAACAATAATCTCGACATCAACTACATCTGTCGTTCTGAGGCTTGGGCTGAGACCGTCGCCATTACAAACAATGGCGCTATTGGGTCTTATGCCGGGTGCGTAGACGTTAGAGCATTCGTCAACAGCTTTACTCGGGATGTAGACAACCCGTTCGGAACGCCTGATAACGACTCGCCCGATCTGGTGGATGTGCTCATGAGCACGCCCGCTGACATCTTTTTTGTTGGGAAAATTCCGGTTTCTTCTCCAGGCATTGGCGCTTGTTCGGTTCCCAGGACCAACACCGTGAGCAACGTACAGTGGGGCTGTGAGGCTGAATCCGCGACGCCCGGTGGCATCGACCAAACCACTACCGGATCTCCCTTGGCCGATGTGACAGCCACATTGAATACCCAATCGGATACCGACTTGGATATCGATGTAGATTACATTGGTTACCCAGGAAATCCCGTTGCAGGGACCAGGGGCAGGGTTCGGATTACCATCAATAATAATTCCGGCGGTACGGTAACGAACCTTTGGCTAAAGAATGATCTTCCCCCTGAATACGTAGTCGATTCTACCCATCCCGTGACCATTGCGGCCACGGGCGCTTATGGCTACTATCCCGGATTGACCAACCAGATTACATGGGACAATCCCGATGCCACCAATCCGTTGAACAATAATGTTCCAGAATTCACCTTGACCAGCTCTCAGTCCACCAATTCTGGCCAGAGCAATATGTTGCGCCATGGCGACCAGTTGGTCGTCACCTTCGGCATCATCCTGGTTCGTCCCCAATCCTATGACAAGGAGGCCAATCTCGACGTTGTCACAGAGAATCCCGGAGACGGGACAGACCCCAATCATACCTTGGACCTGGATGACCTGCCTAACACATTGACGGTTGAATTTGTGGATTTCTGCAGTCTGGCCACCACACAGGAGACAGACTACAGCGAGCATACCCCTGTCCCCGAAGATCTGGACATCAACTTTTTGAATAATGAACTGGTCTTCATTCTCACCGGCGATCCGGCTCAACGGCTGCCCCTGACCGTTGTCCTGACCAACAACGGCGGCCATAGCGCAGAGGATTACACCGTTTATGCCGCTTTCGGCAGGACCATGGACGTGGTCACTGTGCCGGGCGGGTGCTCATTACTTGCAGGTCCGCCCATTTCAAGTGAGTGGCAGTTTCCGACAGGCTTTCCGCCAGGGGCTGCCATCTATGAGTGTACCGGTCCGCCCATCGGACGCAATGGGAGTAGCATCTCTTTTGCTTTTGAAGTGGTTAAAAGCACAGATCTCGCCGATATTCTCGCAGATGACTTGTCTTTCCGCGCCGATGTGATCGGCGAGATCACCGATTACGGCGGCAACCTGCTGACCTATCCACCCATCAATGTCCCCGCAAGATCAGATGGCGGCAGCGACCGAGCCAACAACTACAGCCTGGACGCTCTTCGGGCACGTGTGGTGGGTTTCAACCTGCTCAAGACACAGGTGGGTGACTGTACGGAAAATAATCCGCCACCCAGCTCCCCGGACCTTCAGGTGCAGATTGGTGAGGAGTGTACTTACCACATTGACACCGGCGGCTGGTTCGGCTTCCAGACACCAGGTTTCACCTTCATCGCGGTGCAAGATATTCAGGTTGACGATGAGCTGCCGAATGGCCAGGGCTGGCTTAGATCCGGTGACTCAGCGCCGCCCAACAACACCACTGGTGCCATTCAGAGCATCATCCGGACACCTTCCCCCTTAAATCCGCTTGATGAGGGATGGGTCACTTGGACCTTCAACGCTGGCTTGCCCATTAACCAAATAGATCATTGGTTCCGACGGGACATGGACACGCGCCTGTTGAACGATCCCGTCAATGCCAGTGGCGTACCTAACCGGCATGCAGCCTCCAGCACTAATACACTCAATTCGTACTTCAACGCCATTTTTCGTGACAATATTTCGGGTTTGGATGCGACCTATGCTCTGGGCCCCGGCACCGTGGGTTACCCGCGGGTAGCAGTGCGTCAAATTTCCCTCACCGTCACCGAACCGGACATCACCGTGGTCAAAGAAGTCTGCAACGAATCGCTGTACGGCAGCGGGCCCGGATGTAGCCGCTTTGTGCCACTGGCAGACGATGGAGATGCTTATAACAACTACATCTATCGAATAACCCTCACCAACGAGGCCAGCAGCGGTGGCGTACCGCGCGCACCGGCCTACGACGTCACCGTAACCGACCGACTCGATGCCAGCGATCTTGCCTATGTGCTGCCCTTTGCGGGCGATGGCCTGGACAATGACGCTGACAGCGCAACCGATGAGGCCGGTGCGAACAGCGAGGGGACGATTAGCGATAACACTGTTGGCAACGGCACCCCGGCCCAGATCACCTTCTCCTATACCCACAGCAGCGCGTTGGCGCGCATCAATGCAGGCGATTCGGTGCAATTGTATTACCGTGTCGATTATGACGACGATGCGGCACCGCTGCAGAGATTTACAAATTCGGCCGATGCCACTTATGACAGCTTAGAAGGGGCCTTCGGCAACCAGAGCACCCCCCAACGACCCAACAGTGATATTGGCGGCGCGCGGGTCTACACCTCACCCGCCGACTCAGCCGTGGTGCAGATCATTCCTGTTGAAACCCAGCCCAAAAGGATTTCGGATTTGTCGAATACAACGATCATCGTGGGCCCGGGAACGCAGGAAGTGTCCATCGGTGAAGAGATCGAATACCGGCTCAACACCCTGCTGCCGGTGGCGCTGTTGCGTAACTTCGTAATCCGGGACGAATTGCCCACGGGTTTGCGCTGCTCTGAAGCGCCGGATGTCAATTTGAGTGCACCGCCTTATTCAAGTGCGGGTTTCGATCCAGGCGGCACCATTACACCGACTTGCAGCGGCAACCTCGTTGAATGGAATTTCGGCGATCAGCGCGTGACCAACGGTACAGTGGGCGATCGTTATGATTTTGAGATCGGCTTCATTGCCCAGGTGGAAAACACCGCCAATACCAACGATGGGGATTTACTCTCCAACGGCGATCCGGTCACGGTGGCCACCGCGCGTTATATCGACGAAATCGGCAACCCGGTAGTGCTCAACTTCGGCCAGGTCGATACCCGGGTCACCGAACCGCTCATTACCCTGACCAAGGCCTTTGCCGTGGCCAATGCCGATGCTGACGATATCTTGACAGTGACGGTCACCGCTGCCAACACCGGCACAGCCACTGCATATAACCTGAGAGTGCTGGACAACCTGGATGGGCTGAACCTGACCTACATCGGCAATGTGGGCGGCAGCAATCCGCCGAACAATGTCGACACCACGACCCTGGGCACCAACCAGCCGATTTTCAGCTGGAATCCGCCTATTGGTATCGACGCCGGTAACAGCATCAGCTTTACCTTTGAGATTCAGGTGGACGATGTCGTTCAGCCCCAAGAGATTTTGGATAATACCATCCAGGCCGATTGGACCTCCCTACCCGGGCAGACCACGGCGCTCAACAGCACCGGCCTCATCGGCGCCGACGGCAGCGCGACCGGTATGCGCATCGGCGCACTGCCCAATGCCGGCGACGCCGTCAACGACTACGAAACCACAGCCACCAATCAGGTGACGGTTCCTGCGTTGACCCTGGCCAAAACCGATCTCAATCCTGCCGTAAGTCCAGCCATCGGCGAACGGAAAACTTTTCAACTCGATATCCATCTGCCTGAAGGTGTCACCAACGATATCACCGTGACGGACAGCTTGGATACCACGGGCTTGAGCTATATTCTGGAGAATAATGCCGTCTACGATATCACTTACACCTTCCAGGGCATTGCCACCATCAACGGCCAGGCACCGGGTGAAGCGGCATTCAACGCCTTCCCGGCGGACGGCGCCAGCGGCAGCATCGTCTGGGATATCGGAACAGTGGTCACCCAGACAGAGGACGACACGAGCCAAAACACCGTCAATCCGCTCTTCCGCATTCAATATTACGCCCGCGTCAACAATGACCTTGTCACCGACAGCGGCGACACACTGCAGAATGGCGCGGTGCTGAACTACACCAACGGCGAGACCGTTGCCCAGGAAACCCTGACGGATAATACCGCTGCGGTGACCGTGACCGAACCTGTGCTCGTAGCGACCAAAACATTGAGCAACGTGACGCCGGGAAAACAGCCTGCCGACCCACCCGAAGGCGGCGATCTTCTCGAGTATGTCATCGCCATTCTCAACAGCGGAACCTCAACAGCCCATGATGTCAATGTGGTCGATACCCTGCCGTCGGTATTGTCGCTGTATACGGGCTTTACCCCCACGGCTCTGATCGATGGCACGCCGGCGGCAGGTTTCGTGACCACCCCTGGGAATTCCCCGGATGGTCCGCTGGTGTGGGGACGGAACAATGGCGACAGCAGCCTGGATATCCCCGTGGGCCAGTCTCTGGTCTTGACATACCGGGTAGTGGTTCAGGCGGCCGGTGGTGATATCAGCAACAGCGTTATGGTGGACTGGACCTCTCTGGACGACGCGAGCAGCTTCGAACGTACGGGTGAAGGCTGTCCCACGTGGACCGCACCCAATGATTACTGTGCAGGTCCGGCGGTGGCAACCACCGCAACCGTTGATAACAACAGTATCGACAAGACGGTTTTTGCCGATACATTCGATACCGCACCGTGGAGCACGGCTGCAGATGCCGTTGCCCGCATCGGCGATTTTATCACTTACCGATTGGCACTCAATCTGTCCGGCGGGCTGACGCGAAACCTGGTGGCCCAGGATACCCTGCCAGGCGGCATGGTCTTTGTGGAAACTGTCAGTATCAATGGCGATACCACTGCAGCCTACACCCCTCCGGGCAGCGGTGCAGGCTCCAATTTCTCCTATGCGGCCATCACTGCCGCCAACGTGCCGGCCGCCGGTCAAACCGGCGCGCTGACATGGACCATCGGTAACGTCGTGAACGATCCCTTTGGCGATCCCACCACTGACGCCATTGAAATTATCTATCGCGCACGCATTTTGCCGGATGCCGGTATCGCCCATGTTGCGTCCACAACACTCACCAATACGGTCAACATGGATTATGAAACGGCTGCCGGTCCGGCGGTGACCCGAACGGACAATGCGTCGATTACTGTTGTTCAGCCCGTTCTGGCGGTGGCCAAATCAGCTGTGGCCAATGGCGGGGATACGGTTTTGGCTGCCGATGAGATCGTCACCTATACTGTCGATATCGCCAATAGCGGGGGAGCGCCGGCCTATGACCCACAGCTTATGGATATCATTCCCGTGGGGATGCGAAACGGTACAGCCACCATCACCACAGTCAGTATGGAATTGGTGTCCGGGACGGTATTGCCGAATCTTGCACCCACCTATGATGCCGCCACCGGCGTAGTTATCTGGGAGTTTGACAACGGCGTTGCCGATCAATATGCCATACCGGCCGGCGACACACTGCGTATCGTCTACCAGGTGCAGACCGATACCTCGCTCAGCGCCGGCATGACCCTTACCAACGAAGCCCAGATCCAGCATTACTATTCACTGGATGACGACGATATCCCAACCCAGGGCGGTATCGACGGAGAAGCTCAGATTTATGGGCCGACCAACATCGCCACGGTTACTTTCACAACGGCGGCACCAGAGGCCCTGGTCAAGGATAACCCGGCCGAACTTAACGTCGCTGTGGGCGAACCGTTCACCTACCGCATCACCGTGCCGGCCACACCCCAGGATACGGCTTTGAACGATGTACGCATCCTCGACGACCTGAATGTCTCGGCCGCAGACCTGATTTTTATCAGTGTCACCAAAGTCTCCGGCTCCGAACCATGGACCCCGGTCAATACCGGCAACGCCACCAACCTGGTGATCGAAGATACCACTATCGGCATCGATATCCCGGCCAACGAACAGGTCGTCATTGATATCACGGTAGTACTGGACGATACAGCCACCAACGTCAGCGGACTTCAGTTCAACAACACCGCCGACTATACATTCAATCAGATCAACGCCGATCCAACGACCCAGACCTCCGGCGGTGCGGATACCACAGAAAATATGACCATCGTTGGTGCAGATACCGTCACGCTTGAAAAGACCGGCCCGGCAATTGTGCAGTTGGAGACCCCTGCTACCTACACCCTGAATTTTCACAATACCAGCACAGGTACGGTGTGGAATCCTACTATTACTGATCAGATTCCCAATGAGGCCACGGGCGGCATGTGTGACGCCGGACCCAGCAATGTGACCGCGCAGATCTTTGATAATAATGGTGTGCCCTCTCCGCTGGTGGAAAATACCGACTTTACAGTTGAATTTGACGGCGATCCCACCTGTGAATGGCGTTTCAATCTGTTATCGCCTGCAGGAGGGGTTCCTGCCGATTACCGCCTGATCATCAACTACGATGTTGCATTGGATCCTGACACCGAAAACGGGATCACACTGACAAACCTTGCCGGTGCTACGCGCTGGTACAGCGCCGATCCCAATGTGGCCGACGCCGCTCCGCGCATCTTCGATCGTGTCATTACCGACGGCACCCCGGGCACCCTCGACCATGAAGATGCACATACCATCACCACCGAAGCGCCGATATTGTTATTCGAAAAAAGTGTGCAGAATGTGACTACCGGCCAGAATCCCGGTACCGATGCCAGTCCAGGCGACACATTACGCTACACCATCCAGGTCGTCAACAGCGGCCCGGTGGGACTGACGTCCTTTTCCATTGCGGATGAGGTCGATGGGCTCAACACCACGCCGGCCTTCGCTCCCGGAAGCCTCAATCTGATCAGTGTTCCCGCGGGTGCCGATACCTCAGGTACCAGTGCGACAGGCGGCACCAACGGCACAGGATTAGTGAATATCGCCAATCTCAGCATCGGTTCTCAAGGTGAACCCAACGACACGCTCGTGGTGGTATTCGAGATCACTCTGGCGCCGGTGATTACCAGCGGCACCGTGGTGCTCAACCAGGCCGAGATCGTTTCAGCCAACCCGAACCCGATCTTAAGTGACGATCCCAACGTGTCCGGTGGCGCAGATCCCACCGAAACGCTGATTGCTTCAGCGCCGATCTTCGAGGTGCAGAAGATCTCCACCATCATGTCGGGGGATCCTAACGTATTGATGGCCGGCGAAACCCTGCGCTACACCATTACCATTAAAAATATCGGGAATGAGGATGCCGTAAATGTATGGCTGAGAGATTACACGCCTGCCAACACCACCTATGTGGCCAACAGCACGACCTTAAACGGTAATGCCGTGCCTGACACGAGCCCCGGCGTGAATCCGCTGCATGCCGGAATCCTGGTCAATGCGCCGGAAAATACCACGGCCGGTTACCTTCGGGCCGATGCAACGCCGGGTGCGTCCAATGTGGCGACCATCATTTTTGATGTGGTGGTTGACCCGAACGCCATGAACGGTCTGATCATCGAAAATCAGGGTTTCGTGAGCGGCAGCGGCGCCGGTAGCGGCCCACAACCCGAGCAGCCCTCCGATGATCCGACCACCCCGATTCCCGACGATCCGACCCGCAATGTGGTGGGTAACCTGCCGCTTCTTTACGCCCAAAAGACGGTGCAGATCAGTGAAGATTTCGGCTTACCGGGCATCGTCGATCCGGGAGACGAGCTGCGCTACACCTTCACCATCAGCAACTTCGGTGCCATTCCGGCCACAGGTGTCGTTCTCACCGACGCCGTACCCAATGACACGACCTATGAGGCCGATTCCTTACGTCTGAACGGTGTGTTCCTTGGACCCGACGGCGGCGTATTGCCGCTCATCGCCGGGTTGACTGTGCAGTCCTCCGACAATCCGGGTGACGGTATTATTACCGCCGGCGAAAGTGCCGTGGTCACCTTTGAGACGAGAGTCAACGCCGGTGTGCCAACGGGTACGATTATTTGGAACCAGGGCAGTGTCACCTCCATTGAATTGCCGCCGGAGCCCACCGATTCCGACGGCGTGCCATCCAATGGCGATCAAGCAACCGTCATTGTGGTCGGCGACACACAGCTGCTCACCATTACCAAAGATGTGAACGTTGTGGGTGGAGGTGCCGCCTTGGCAGGCGGTCAATTGGAGTATGTGATCCGGGTTACCAATGTCGGTAATGTACCTGCCATCAATGTGGTGATAACCGACGACCTGAATCCGCCCCTGGGGGATCAGGTATCCTATGTGGCCGGATCCGGCACCCTCAACGGCGCCCCGGCAGGTGTGTCCTTTGCGGGTGGGATACTTACCATCGATTATGCCGGCCAGTACGGCGATCTGCCGTCAGGTGGAAGTGCCCTGGTGCGGTTCCGCGTACTGATTGATCCCACACTGGCCATCGGAACCACCATCACCAATACCGGCATGGTTCAATGGAACACTCCGATCCAGACCGATTCGGCCGGTGTATCCGTCGACGTGGGCGGCACACCGGGCAGCGCCGGCCTCAACGGAACTGTCTGGCACGACGCGTACCTGGACACTATATTCGACACCGGTACCGAGAGAGGCATGGAGAGCTGGTCAGTGGCGCTTTACCGCAACAATCAGTTGATAACCACGGTATTGACCGATGCCAATGGTGTCTATCAGTTCACCGGGCTGATACCCAACCAGGGCATGGCAGACCTTTACGAACTTCGCTTTAGTGCGCCTGGTGCAGGTCCGAACACGGCCACTATGGGTAACGCCGACTCACCGTTTACCGATGGCCCGCAGCGGATCAGCGACATTACCGTCGCCTCGGGCGGATATCTGCAGAATCTGAATATGCCGCTCTGGCCCAACGGCGTCGTGTACAACTCGGTAGCGCGTGAACCGGTTGCCGGTGCCAGACTAACACTGCTGAACGCGGCGACCGGTGCGGCGTTGCCGAGCCAATGCTTCGACGATCCGATTCAGCAGAATCAAGTTACGGTCCAGAACGGTTTCTACAAGTTCGACCTCAACTTCAGCAATGCGGCCTGTCCGGCGGGCGGCGCCTATATTATCGAAGTGACACCACCGGCGACAGGTTACCTGGACACGCCGTCCCAGATCATTCCGCCGACCAGTGACGCAAGCACGGGACCGTTCTCCATTCCAGCCTGCCCCGGCAGTGCGTACGATGCCGTGCCGAGCACCACCGAGTACTGCGAGGTCGTGGCCTCTGCGGTGGTGCCGCCGCCGTCGGTTCCGCCGCGCACAGCCGGCACCATTTATCATCTGCATGTTGTACTGAGCGATGGAAACGTGCCCGGCCAGAGTCAGGTCTTCAACAATGCCATCCCCATCGATCCGGAACTGAATGGGGCCGTGGCCATCACCAAGACCTCCTCTTTGACCAACGTGACCCGGGGGACGCTGGTGCCCTATACGATCACAGTGACCAACGTGTATGGTTCGCCGCTATACGATATCAGCATCATCGATCGATTCCCGGCCGGCTTTAAATACGTGGCAGGCTCCGCCCGGCTGGATGGCAATGCAATCGAACCGCGGATCAATGGTCGGGAACTGGTCTGGGACAGCCTCCAATTGCAGGTTAACCAGAAATACACCATTCGGTTGCTGCTGGTGGTGGGTTCCGGCGTTTCCGAAGGCGAATACATCAACCGGGCCATGGTGCTCAACGCCGCCACCGGCGGCGCTGCATCGGGGGAGGCGACAGCCACCGTACGCGTCGTCCCTGACCCGGACTTTGATTGCACCGATGTGATCGGTAAGGTGTTCGACGATGGCAACCTGAATGGCTATCAGGATCCGGGCGAAAAGGGTCTGTCCGGGGTCCGCGTAGTGACGGTGCGCGGGCTGATCGCCACCACAGACAAACATGGACGCTTTCACATTACTTGTGCGGTGGTACCTGACGAGGATCGCGGCAGCAATTTCATCCTCAAGGTCGACGAGCGCAGCCTGCCCACCGGCTATCGCATGACCACCGAAAATCCACGCGTTCAGCGCGCCACTCGCGGCAAGATGATCCGCTTCAACTTCGGCACGACCATCCACCGCGTGATTCGCATGGATATCGCCGACGGTGTGTTCGAACCCAATACCAGTGACATGCGGATGCAGTGGACACCCAAGATTGCCCAGTTGCTTGAAGAACTGAAGAAGGCGCCGTCCGTATTGCGCCTGTCGTATCTTGGCGATGTTGAACGTAAAGGTCTGGTCCAGGAACGTCTAAAAGCATTGAAGAAGAAAATCACCAAACAGTGGAAGCAGTCGGATGGTGGCTACCGGCTGACCATTGAAACCGAAATATTCTGGCGACGCGGTGCTCCGTTTGTCGGTCAGTGATAACTTAAATGATGGAATTTATGTTGCCTAACATATTCATATTTATGAGATTCTTGCTTAAGCACAGTATCGCCATCTTGTGTTTGTGTGTTGTCACTGCCGCAGGTGCAAATGCTGCTTCATCCATAGAAACAGAGGTAAGGGAAACGGATGTTCATGGAGAAGCGCAGGAAATGCATCTGCCGACCGACCAGACCATGACGCCATGGATCCATGATCCGGCTATATTTAAAAAAGATGAGGGGGATCGAACAGAGATGCGCCAAGTGGTCCAACAAGAGGTAAAAACGGTCAAGCTCGATAACCTGGTTCCGCCCATCCATTTCGGTCTGGGTGAAGCGGAAATTCCTGAAAACTACCTTGAGCGTCTTCGCACTGTGCTCGACAGCATGCGTGACCGCGCCAATGTTCGACTTCACTTTGTCGGTCATGCCGATGCCCTGTTACTCAGGGGTGATCTGATAGAGCGATACGGCGACAACGTCGGGTTGTCACGTGAACGGGCGGGCACCGTTGCCGAATACTGTCAGCGCGCGCTGAATCTTCCCCCCGAAGCCATCTCCTACGAAGGGGTTGGCGACACCCAACCAAAGGCCGACAACACCACCGAAAAAGGAAGGCAGCTCAACCGGCGTGTGGAAGTGCAGGTCTGGTACGACGAGATTACCGAAAAACAGGTCGAGAAGGAAGTGGTCGTTCCCCGAGAAGTGAACCGTATCAAGGTCTGCCGGACCGAAACCGTCTGTAAACTGCGTTACAAGGACGGCCATGCCCATCGCGCACGTGTTAAGAACCTGATTTCCCCTCTTCATTACGACAAAGGAATGTTAAGTGTGCCGGAAGAATTTCTGAGGCAGGTCAGACAGGCAATGACCAATCTTGGCGAAAAACAGAATCTTGTGGTCAAGTTTATCGCCTACACCGATAACATTCCCTTGAAGAGACGGGACAAACGCATCTACGGCGACCTTTTGGGGTTTTCCAAAGCGGTGGGTCGGCGCATTGCCCTCGTCGTTCAGGAAGACATGAGCTTGCCCAATGCCGCCATTGAAAGCGAGGGCCGAGGGGCATCGAAGCCTGTTACCTCAAACGACACACAACAGGGACGGGCGCTGAATCGGCGCGTCGAAGTGGAGTTCTGGCACGACGACCCGCTGCAGGATTTGCCCGATGAGCCCCAACTGTGTCCGGACGCCGCTGGCGCTGAAACCATCACCCGTGTCTACCAATCGCCTTCGGGCGGAATTGATCCGATTCTGTTTGAAAACGGCAAACCGTTGGTACCTGCCGGCTATACGGAGCATTTGCGACGCATCATGGACGAAATCGGCGACAAGACCGATGTCCGACTGCGGTTTGTCGGCTATACCGGAAACAAACGTCTTGGTCGGCGAACTGCCGCGGTTTACGGAGATGACGTCGGATTGTCCATGGCCCGTGCCCGTCGTGCCATGGCGGCTGTCAGCGAACAGATGGCATTAACCCAGGGGCAGACAGAATTCGACGGCCGCGGCTATGTACAATCCGACGACGTGGTGAACGCCGGTTTTGTCGAGTCCGATATTTCGAGAGTTGAGGTGCAGGTGGTCTACGATGAACTGATCGTCCTCGACGACTACGAGGGAGTGGAGATCACCCCTTTGACCCGCGAGGTGACGACGTCCGATCCCTTTGCTCTGAACCTCATGCGCATCACGGTGGATGGAAAGCCGCTCGATGATCCGGGTAAATGCAGTTCAGATGTGCAACGCTGCACCGACATCGCCCTTGAAAACGCCCAAATCCAGTTCAAACACGACAGCCTTAAGCTGGAACCGCGATTGAACGTGACGGCCTGGCCGCTCACGATTCGTTATCAAGACCTCGAGGATACGGCGTTTGTCGAAAATTTGGTGCGTTTTCGTTTGTACACCAACTATCGCAGTTTTATTGAGCGGGCGGAGGTCAGGATATTCGATGAGAAGCAGTCCGTCCGCGACGCCCCCATCGATGTTATCACCATGGACGCTGACGGTATGGCCCAATGGCAGCCTGAATTCGCGACTTTTTCCGCGCCGGTGCGTAAGCTGAAATATCTGGCGCGGGTGTATGATGACAAGGGGCGCTTTGACGAAACAACTCCCCAGCCCCTTTGGGTGGCAGACCAAATTGATCCGTCGGTCGCCGAAGCGAATCCCGGCGAAGAACTGCTGGCCGGCTATGGCGAGAGTCGCATCGCCAATCGCAATATTCCGCTCAGCGGGGGTACGGTGCAGGCTCACGGTATCTCAATCCCCCAAGGACACGGGGTGTGGATGGCCGGCTATGCCGTACCCGTGGACAAAAAGGGCAGTTTCGTGGCCGAAGAAATCTTGCCGGAAGGTATACATACCGTTGAAATAGCCGTTCTTGACAAGTTCGGCAACGGCGAGCTGTTCTTGCGCGACCTGGCGTTGAAACAGAGCGACTGGTTCGCCGTGGGAATTGCCGATCTGACCATGTCCGGCAATAAGACCAACGGGCCGGCTGAGCTGCTTGCACCGGATAAACCCCAATACAGTGAGGACATGAGCACCCAGGGTCGTCTGGCGTTCTATAGCAACGGCAAATTAAAAAACGGCTGGTCACTGACAGCCAGCGCCGATACGCGGGAAGGGCCTTTGGACGAGATCTTCTCCAATTTCATGGACAAGTCCCCTGATGCCTTGTTCCGGCGAATGGATCCGGATTATCACTACCCGACCTTCGGCGATGACAGCACGGTCGCGGAAGATGCGCCGACCAACGGCAAGTTCTACGTCAAGGTGAAAAAAGAAGAAACCTACGGGCTCTGGGGCAACTTCAAAATCGGATATACCGATAATGATCTGGCGCATGTGGACCGTGGGCTGTACGGTGCCAACCTTCATTTTCAGCCCCTTAACACCACAAGTTTCGGTGAGCCGCGTTTGGTGTTGGATGGCTTTGCCGCAGACCCGGGTACCGTGGCCGGACGGGATGAGTTCCAAGGCACGGACGGATCACTCTATTTCCTGCGCCGGCAGGATGTTCTGGAAGGCTCCGAACGTGTTCGCATTGAAGTGCGTGACAAAGATTCCGGTATCGTTCTGGGGGTCAAAAACCTCACACCGGTGCTCGATTACGATATCGATTACCTGCAGGGACGTATCCTGCTGGCGCAACCCTTGTCCGCAACGGCGGACGACGGTCTGCTGGTGCACACTGGCTCAATCAGCGGGAATTTGGTGTTTTTGGTGGTTCGTTACGAATTCACTCCGGGATTCGATGACCCGAACATCCTGGCTGCCGGCGGCCGGGTTCATTACTGGTTCAATGACCACGTCAAGTTCGGCGTGACCGCCAGCCAAGATGAAGATGATGATATTGAAAGCAACCTGGGCGGAGCGGATTTGACCCTTCGCAAGTCCTCGGCAACGTGGCTTAAACTAGAAACCGCCCGTACCAAAGGTCCGGGCGTCCCGTCAACGACTTCCATCGACGGCGGTTACACCTTCGACACTTCCGATGCTTTTGATGACAGTGAAGTAGATGCCTCGGCCTATCGCGTCGATGCCAGTTTGGGCTTCAAGGACTTTTTTGAAAACGGTCGCGGCCAGGCCACCTTCTACTTTCAGGATCTCGAGGCGGGCTATTCGGCACCGGGCCTGGCAACCGATCGAAAATTGACCCAATACGGTGGAACTGCGAATCTGCCTTTAACCGACCGTCTGAATGCACGTTTGAAGATAAACAAGCAGGATCAGCAAGAAGGTCTCGAGACCGAGACCGGAGAGCTGAATCTCGACTACCGGATGGGTGAGCACTGGACCTTGGGTTCGGGTGTGCGTTACGACAGCCGCAATGACAACTCGGCGGTGGTCCCCGTAACCCAGGAAGAAGGCGACCTGACGGATGCAACGGTCCGGCTGCTATATGACTCCCATGCACAATGGACGACCTATGGTTTCATCCAGGAAACGATTCAGGCGAGCGGGAACCGTGAAGACAACGGCCGTATCGGCACCGGCGGCAGTTTGCGATTGACCGAGCGGTTCAAGGTCGACGGTGAAGTTTCCGGAGGAGATCTCGGAACGGGCGGGAAGCTCGGGACCGAGTATCTGTATTCGGACCGTACAACCCTATACAGCAATTATACCCTCGAGAACGAACGGACGGACAATGGTCTGCTTGCCAGGAGGGGCAAAATGGCTTCCGGTTTCCGCACTCGTTATTCGGACAGTGCCAGTGCCTACCTCGAAGAACGGTATACCCATGGCGATGTACCCTCGGGTCTGATGCATTCCACTGGCGTAAAACTTGTTACTTTCGATCGGGTTAATTTAGGTGCCAATCTTGATTTAGGAACCCTCAAGGATCCTTACACTGCGGCCAAACTCGAGAGAACAGCGCTGGGTGTAAATGCCGGCTATGGGTTCGACAAGCTGAAGATTGCCGGCGCCCTGGAATATCGGATCGACAACATCGAACAGCCGGATACCAGTTTCTCCAAACGCACCTCCTGGCTGTTGAAAAACAGTTTGAAGTACCAGTTGTCCGAGGATTGGCGGCTCATCGGTAAATTCAACTATGCCGTGAGTGAGAGTTCCATGGGGGATTACTATAACGGCGACTATACGGAAGCGGTTCTGGGTTATGCATATCGACCTGTACAGTATGACCGACTGAATGCACTGCTCAAGTATACTTACTTTTACAATTTGCCGTCATCCGATCAGGTAACAGGTACCAATACAGCGTCCGACTATATTCAGCGCAGCCACATCGGATCAATGGATGTCATGTATGACCTGACGCCCAGTTGGACCGTGGGAGGCAAGGTCGCCTATCGGTATGGACAGGTGGCCCAGGATCGAGAGAATCCTGAGTTCTTCGACAGCCGTGCCCAGCTTTATGTGGTACGCGCGGACTGGCATTTCATCCACCGCTGGGATGCACTGATCGAAGGACGCTGGCTTGACCTGCCGGATGCCCAGGACAGTCGCAGCGGCGTGTTGATAGGGATATACCGGCATCTGGGCAATTATATCAAGGTGGGTGCTGGCTATAATTTCAGTGACTTTTCTGATGATTTGACCCAACTGGATTACAAACACCAGGGTCTGTTCATCAATGTGATCGGAAAGTTTTAAAAAACTTAGGGGCTTCGCCCCATTGGGATAAAATAATGGAATTACTCAATATTCCATGAATAACGAACGTAAGGAGGCCATCATGTATTGCTGGCTGAAAGGTACCATTTTAGGGATTTCGATACTTGTTTTGAGCGTCGCCGTTTATGCACAGGAAATCTCCAGAGAACAGATCAAGGGCCTGGATGAACAGGTTCAGGAAATCAAGAGCGATGTTCTGTCCATTGCAACGGAACTGAATCAACTCGAAGAGAAGCTGCTGTATCCGTCCAATACCCAGGTCGCGGTATTCATATCAATGGTCAGCGGTGAAACCTTTCGTCTAGACTCGGTGGAAATCCGGTTAGACGGCAAGCCGGTTGCCCATCACATTTACACCTTCAAGGAACTCGAAGCCCTGCAAAAGGGGGGGGTGCAGCGCATCTATACCGGTAATATAAGGGCCGGTGATCATGATCTGCAGGTTTCTGTCAGTGGCAAATCTATTGGAGGCGCTGATTTTCGGAAAACGGAGCACTTCAAGGTCAATAAAGATGTGGGCCCCAAGATCGTGGAAATATCCTTGGACGCCCAGGGCATTGCCCTTAAGGACAGGTAAACCATGTATAGGCTGTTTGTATTATTGATAATTCTGATATTTACTGCGTCTTCGGCCCAGGCCGGACCATCCGCTCCGAAAGATCTGAAGGATCTATATTTCGGAGAGGCCCTTTATGACGCCTTTCAAGGGAACTGGTTCGATGCCATCGCCAGGCTCGATACCGAGCTTGAGCAGCACTATGGGCTCGATGAACCCGAACGCGACACGCTTCATTACCATATCAACCAGGCTGAGTTTGACGTGGGTGATTTCGAACTGGCCTATCGGATGCACCAGCGTGCCGGGCGCGCCATTACGGCGGTCATCGAAGGCAACGTCGAGGAACCGGTGCGTAATGAGGCTATTTTCCGACTGGCAAGGATCTACTTCCAGAAAGAGCAGCCGATCAATGCCCTGTATGCCGTGGAGCGTATCAGCGGGGGTGTTCCGCCAAATATTCTCGATGACCTGGCCTTCCTGCGCGCACAAATCCTCATGGCCAACGGCCGCTTTGCCGAGGCCGTCGGTATTTTAAAAGATCTTCAGGATGTCGAAAGCCTCGAAGGCTTCAGTACTTACAATCTCGGTATCGCGATGATCAAGAACGGGAAAGCGCTTGAGGGCCGCCAGTATCTCGACCGTACCGGTCAGATAAAGAGCAATAACGAACTTACACTGGCAATCAAGGATAAATCGAATCTGGTCCTTGGATCTAAGCTGTTGGAAGAAAAAAAATACGAGGCTGCCAAGCTGGTACTCGATCGGGTGCGTTTGAACGGCCTGTTTTCCAACCGGGCGCTTTTGGGCACGGGATGGGCGGATGCCTTCCAGGGACGCTTCGAAAGGGCACTGGTGCCCTGGAGCATACTGGTGGCCAGGGAAGTCACGGACGCCTCGGTGCAGGAAGCGATGCTCGCCGTTCCCTATGCTTATGGAAAACTGAACGTGCAAAGTAAGGCGGCAGTGATGTATGGCAGCGCGCTGGAGAAGTTCGGTACCGAAATCGACAAGCTCGGCGCATCCATAAAGAGCATCCGCGAAGGTCATTTTCTTCGGGCCCTGGTGAGGGAAGAACTGAAACAGGACGCCGACTGGGTCGTCAAGCTGCGCAAGCTTCCGCAAACGCCCGAGACCTACTACCTGCTTGAATTGATGGCCTCTCACGATTTCCAGGAATTTCTGAAAAACTATCTCGACCTGGAACAATTGCGTAAGAAGCTGGAGACCTGGGAAGAAGATCTGGACGCCTTCGAGGAGATCATCGAGCAACGCCGGGCGTATTACCAGCCGCTGCTTCCTGACATCGACCGGGAATTCCGGCAGCTCGACTCGCAGATGCGTTTGCGCTTGGAACAGCGGGATCGTATCGAAAAGCGCTTAAAGGTCATGCTGGTGGTTCCGAGGCCCGATTACCTGGCGACCTCCAAGGAGCGGATCATCAGTGAGCGGCTTGCCCTTTTGGAACGGAATTTGAACGGTGGCGGCACAGTCGTACCCAGCGAAGTTGAGGCCCGGATCAAACGTTTGCGGGGGCTTTTGCACTGGAACATCTATACGGAATATGAACGGCGCTTCACCGAAGCTCACGAGCATCTTCGTGAACTGAACCACGAAGTGGATCGGTTAAAAAGGCAGTACACTGCCTTCGTGCGTACCCGTCAGGCCGCCACCCAGAGCTATGAAGGCTACGACGGCGTAATCCGCCGCCAGCGGTTCCTGATACGAAAGGCCCGGAAAAAGGTGGGCGAACTGATGGCACGTCAGGGTCATATGCTTGAAACCATGGCCGTGAATGAACTCACCAAGCGTCGCGAGCGGCTTGCCGAGTTCCAAATCAAGGCGCGCTTTGCCATGGCGGACAGCTATGACCGTGCCACCAGGGCCCAGACCCAGGATAGGATGGAACGATGAACCGGATACGATTGATCATATTGGCAATACCGATGATCCTGGTCGCGTGTCACTCGATCAGCGACAAGGATACCATTGCCAAGTTACGTCATGTGCAGATCGAGATCAAAGAAGAGAAGATCGAAGGCGGTCTTGAGAAAGCGATGCTGAGTTATCAGCACTTTCTGGAGGAGACGCCGAACTCTGCCTTGACGCCCGAGGCCACACGCCGTCTGGCCGATTTGAAGATCGAAAAAGAATACGGCACCCTCACTGAAGGAGCTGGACCTGCCGGGCGAGTGCCGGCACCGGCATTGCCTGCTCCGAAACGCGCGGCGCGTCCTGAGGGCGCTTTGGTCGCCGGAGAACCGTCGGGCCGAGTATTGGCGGATATTCCGGTTCACGAAGAATCCGAGGCAGACTTTGAAAGACGGGCGACCCAGGGAAAGCAGGTAACCGGCATGACCCCGTCTGCGGAAGGGCTTTCCGAAAACGCTAATGATCTCGAAAGGGTAAGTACCCGCGAGGCCATTGAGCTTTATACGAAACTGCTCGACAATTACCCTCTGTACGAGCGTAACGACCAGGTACTGTATCAGATGTCCCGTGCGTATGAGGAACTGGGACAGACCAAGGAGGCCATGGCGGTCATGGACCGGATGGTCCGGGAATTCTCGGGCTCCCGATATATCGATGAAGTGCAGTTCAGGCGTGCTGAATACTTTTTTGCGCACCGGCGTTACATGGATGCAGAGGATGCTTATAAGAGCATCGTGAATATCGGTGTTGGTTCCACTTTCTACGATCTCGCTCTGTATAAACTGGGCTGGACATTCTACAAACAGGAGCTCTATGAAGACGCTCTCGATAGATTCATTGGTCTGCTGGATCACAAGGTCTCAGTGGGATTCGACTTCGCACAAACCGAAGACGAGCAGGAACGCAAGCGCACTGAAGACACCTTTCGCGTCACCAGTTTGAGTTTTTCCAACCTCGGCGGTGCCGATTCCGTGGTGGAATACTTTTTACGAAACGGAAAGCGCAGTTACGAGGACAGGGTATACAGCAATCTCGGCGAATTTTACTTCGATAAGCGCCGTTACGCCGACGCCAGCGCAACCTACAATGCCTTTGTGAGCCGTAACCCGTTCCACAAGATGGCGCCGAACTTTAATATGCGGGTGATTGAAATCCAAGCCGCCGGCGGATTTCCCAGTCTGGTCCTTGACTCAAAAAAGAATTTCGCTACGACCTACGGCCTGAAGGCCGAATACTGGAAGTATTTTGATCCCAGCGACCGTCCGGATGTCCTGGGTTTTCTGAAAACCAACCTCACCGATCTGGCGAATCATTATCACGCCTGCTATCAAGACCCGCGACAGGCCGAAAAAAAGCCTGAAAATTTCAAAGAGTCGCTGCATTGGTATCGAGAGTTTTTGAGTTCGTTTCCCGTGGATATCGAATCGCCGGCCATTAACTACCAACTGGCGGATCTGTTGCTGGAAAACAAGTCGTTCGGCGAAGCCGCCGTAGAATTCGAGCGGACCGCGTATGGATACTCGCTCCACGAAAAATCCTCCGAAGCCGGCTACGCAGCGGTCTACGCATATCGAGAGCATCTTGGTACCGTCACACCAAAGGACATGGATATGGTCAAGCGTGAGGTTGTCCGCAGTTCCCTGAAATTTGCCGATGCCTTCCCGAAACACGAGAAGGCGGCAGTCGTCCTCGGGGCGGCCGCAGACGATCTCTACGGTATGGAGGAATACGATCAGGCGCTGACCGCCGCGAAAAAGCTCCTCGAGGTATTTCCCGGCACCGATGTTGATGTCATTCGTTCGGCCTGGCTGGTTATCGGCCATTCCTCTTATGAGCTCCATAGCTACAGCGAGGCCGAGGCCGCTTATTTGAAGGTGCTGGATTCGTTGCCGGAAGATGACAAGACGCACGACGACGTGGTCGATAATCTCGCGGCATCGATTTACAAGCAGGGTGAGCAAGCCAATGCCGCTCAGGATTATCGGGCGGCGGCGGATCACTTTTTGCGGGTGGGTCGCATGGCACCAACTTCGAAAATCAGGGCAAACGCCGAATACGATGGTGCCGCAGCCCTGATCCAGCTCAAAGACTGGGGCATGGCTGCCGGCGTGTTGGTGGGATTCCGCAATACCTTCCCCGAACACGCGTTGCAGCCCGAGGTGACCAAGAAGATCGCCTACGTTTACAGGGAAAATGGCCAACTCTCCCTGGCCGCCAAGGAATACGAACGCATCGAAACCGAATCAAAGGACGACGAGATCCGGCGTGAGGCCCTTCTGGTTGCAGCGGAACTGTATGAAAAGAATGGTAACAGCATCAGCGTACTCGAAGTTTACCGGCGTTATGTAGGGTATTTCCCGCAACCCGTGGAACTCAACCTGGAGACGCGCAACAAAATCGCCAAAATTGTAAAGGCGCAAAACGATCGGAAATCCTATCTGAACGAACTCAAAAAGATCGTTGCCATCGACGCTTCAGCAGGTAGTGATCGAACCCCACGGACCCGATATCTTGCCGCGAAAGCTTCATTGGTGCTGGCCGAAGAGAATTATGATGCGTTTGTGGCTGTCAAGCTGGTAAAACCCCTTGAGGTCAATCTGCGTAAGAAGCGCGAGCTGATGAAGGCGGCCACGCAGAAATTCAACCAGCTGGTGGATTATGAAATCGGGGAATTCACTGCCGCAGCGACCTTCTATCTGGCCGAGATATACTCCCACTTCAGCAAGGCCCTGATGACCTCGGAACGTCCTGTGCTAACCTTTGATTACTACAGGGTAAAACCTGGTGATACCCTTTCTACAATTGCTAAACGATACGACAGCGATGTCAGAAGGATTGCCCGCGAAAACAATTTAAATAAATCAAATTTCATCGTTGCAGGAAAAAAACTTAAAATACCTCGAGGTTTATACCCCTTGGAACTTGAACAGTACGAACTGGCCATCGAAGAGCAGGCCTATCCGTTCGAAGAGAAGGCCATCGATATCCATGAGAGCAATCTCAAGCTGATTTCCCGGGGCGTCTATAATGTGTGGATCGACAAGAGCCTGCAGAAATTGGCCGAATTCTTACCCGCTCGCTATGACAAGCCGGAAGAAACCAGTGGCATCATTAGTTCGCTGGAAACCTACATTTTTGAAATTGAGAGCCCGGCACCGCAAGTGCCACCGGAGTCAACACCCGAGGCGCCTGCAAAGATCGAAGAACCCGGGTCTGTCGCGGCGTCCGAAACCGTTGATCCCAAACAGGTTGAAGAGCCCGGGCCAGTTGTAGAGTCCGAATCCAAAGCGCCTGTGAAGGACGAAGGCCCCGGGTCTGTCACGGAAGCTGAACCCGTAGCGTCTACGCCGGCCGAAGAACCGGTGAAGATCGAACAATCGATCGATGGACGCAAGCACACCCAAAGATAGGGGCAGACATTTTTCCTGCCCAGGGCGGCCATTTTGGAGTCGCCCCTAACAAGAACGGATCGAACAACGAGGAGGCTGGTGATGCAGGGCATGCATATAAGAATGTTGAGAAGGTTAAAAACACGAACTTTTGTCGGATTTGTGGTCCTGTTGATGGTGCTGTCGGTTCTGGCCGGGTGTGCAACCCATGGAAAGGTCAAGCCGGCCCCGGTGGTTCAAAAACCCTTTGTGGAAAGGCTCGATAATGGCCGGGAAGGATTCATCATCAAGGAAGTTCCTAAAATGGATGCAGCGTCTCGCAGGGACTTCGAGCGCGCCGTCGCCATGCTGAATGACCAGGAATATGGCCAGGCCATAGCCCTTCTGGAAAAAGTCATTGAGCAGTCACCGGGTGTTACGGCACCCTATATCAACATGGCGATTGCCTGTGAGCACATCGGCAAACTGGAGCAGGCCGAAGAACATCTCAAAACCGCGCTGCTCTTGGTTCCCGAGCATCCGGTGGCATGTAATGAATACGGTATGTTATTTCGCAAAACCGGACGATTTGCCGAGGCCCGGGCAATTTATGAGAAGGCGCTCTCGATTTTTCCGGATTATTATCCGGTACACAAAAATCTCGGGATTCTCTGCGATCTGTATCTGAATGATCCGGCATGTGCCCTCGATCATTACGAGATTTACAGTGAGGCCAGGCCGGAAGATAAAAAGGTCAAATTGTGGATTGCAGATTTGCGTGCCCGACTGGGTCGCAATTAAGGAGGAACGAAGATGCATCGCAAATTAATTCTGTGTTTTTTTATGGTCCTGTTCCCGGCCGTCATGGCCTTGGCACAGGATGTGGATAAGGACAAAAAATCTGAAGCTAAGGAGCTATCCGGTATGTCCATTGTCGGTAACGATGAAGCCCCGAAGGCCCTATATATTGTTCCCTGGAAGAGTTCGGAAATCGGTGTGGAGACCAGTTTGGACACGATGTTGAATGAGGTCGATGTGCCGGTGGATAGGGACGTTTTTAAGCGGCAGCTTGAATTTTATAAAATCAGCACCGCGAAATAACTTCGTTGTCTTGTATGGAAAAAAAGGAGGAAAGTGATGGGATTCTATTCAATGGTGGCGTTTTTCCAAAAGGGTGGGCTGTTCATGTACCCTATTCTGATCGTATTTGCGGTTGGCATGGCCATCGCCTTTGAGCGCTGGGTTCAGTTAAACCGCATCCAGAGCGCTAACCAAAAAATGTGGAAACAATTGCATCCGGTGCTGGCCAAGGGAGAGTTCGATGCAGCCCGGAAAATGGTCAACAAGGACAAATCGAGCATGGCGAAAATGCTGGGAATGGGACTGGCGCGCCAGGGTGCGGTCCGGCGTCGTGATGACATCGAAATCGCCATGGAAGAGAGCATGATGGAGATCATCCCTCAGTTAGAGAAGCGAACGCCTTACGTGGCGTTGCTTTCGAATATCGCTACGCTGCTTGGACTGCTCGGCACCATCATGGGGCTGATCGAGGCCTTTACCGCAGTTGCCAATGCGAATCCTGCCGAAAAGGCCGACCTATTGTCCGCCAGTATTTCAGTGGCCATGAACACCACGGCCTTTGGGCTGATGTCAGCGATTCCGCTTCTGCTTTTTCATGCCAAACTGACGTCGACCGCAGGTCAGATTGTGGACAGTCTGGAGATGGCATCGGTCAAGGCGCTGAATAACATCTCCAATTTCGCCAAGCGCCAATTCGAGAGGAAATGATCATGACCAGAAGATCTATTAAAAAAAGGGGAAGGGAAGAAACACCCGGGCTGGATGTCACGACGTTCTTGAACTTGATGGTGGTTCTCATACCTTTTCTGCTCATCACTGCCGTCTTTTCGCGCGTTACGATCATGGAGCTCAGCGTTCCGACCAGTGCTGGCGGATCGGCGTTGAACACGCCGAATTTTGCTATCGAGGTGATTGTCCGTAAGACAGGATTCGAGATTGCCAACGGGTCGTCCGTGGAAGCAGCGATTCCGAAAAAAGACGATCAATACGATATGCAGATGTTGCACGAAATGCTCATGCGCCTGAAGACTCGGTACCCGGAGAAGCAAGACGCGACGGTCTTGATGGAACCGGAAATAGAGTACGACTATCTGATTCAGATCATGGATGCGGTACGTGGTGCCGAAGTGCAGGTTGAGGGTAGCGAAGAGGTTGAGAAAGTTGTTCTTTTCCCAAACATATCCATAGGAGACGCGCCATGAGACGTAGCAGACGCATGAAACGGATGGGGCGTAACAAGAGTAAGGCGACGGGTCTGAACCTGACACCGTTGATGGATGTTTTTACCATTCTGGTGTTCTTTCTGCTATTCCATTCATCTGGTACCAATACTCTGGAAACGCCCAAGCAAATCAAGCTGCCTGATTCCGTTGTCGAGACCAAGCCAAGGGAAACAGTGGTGATTATGGTCAGCCCCAAGGTGGTACTGGTTCAGGGTGAAGCCGTGATCAACACCCCCGAACTTTTTGGGGACAGGATTGAGACGGTTGCTGAAATAACAGAGCGGCTGAAACAGCTTGAACGCAATATTATCGGAATAAGCACCAAAACGGTCGTTGAAAGCAAGGAAATTACTATTCTTGCGGATAAAACGATTCCGTTCAGTGTGCTTAAAAAAATAATGTCAACCTGCACGGGTTCTGGATACGGAAGGATTTCCCTTGCCGTCATTCAGAAGGCCGTTCAAAGCTAATGATAATATCATGAAATCATCCATCTTAGAACAGGAATTGGCGCCACTGAACGCACAGATCGAGCAAGTCCGGCAAAAACGAGAAGCGCTCGAAAGTGAGTTGCGCGTTGTAGAGGCAAAGCTCAAAACGTTTTCAGACGAAAGACAGCGGTTCGATGCCTTGCGGGACGTCTGCAATGCCCTCGACAAGCTGGGCGATCTAAAAGCGGATGACCTCTTTTGGAAAGGAATCTCGGAGGCCAAGGATGCCGCCGGACAGGTGGAACAGGTGCGGGGTCGTGTTGCCCGCTTCGAGGCGAAGATCAGCGGGATTCTGGAAAAACAGGCGTCTCTCGAGAAGCAGACGAACCAATGTCGCGACGAAATGGACATTCTCTACGAAGAAGTGCGTGATGTGCACGACCGTGAAGAACGGCGCAAGGAAGAGTTCGTCATAGAGCGGGAGATTTCGCCCGTTCCTTATCGCGCGATGATCATGCCCTGGACCAAGGAGGTTGAGAGCGAAAGACACTTCCGGCGTTCCGTTCTCGTGGCGCTCATCATATGCTTTGTTTTTGGTTCTCTCATTCCTCTGATAAAAGTGCCGATACCCGATCGCTCGGTGGCCGTGATCAAGATACCGGAACGATTGGTCAAGCTGGTCAAGAAGGAGTTACCAAAGCCCGTGCCGAGGCCAGTGCCGAAACAGGCACAGGAGGAACCGAAACAGGCTAAAAAAGAACCCAAACCCCAGCCTGAGAAGAAAAAATCGGATAAACCGCCAAAAGGCGGGACTCCGGCGAAGAAACCGACGAAACTGGCCGATGGCGGCGGGAAAGCATCGACAGCGCGGAAAAATGTCCAACATGTCGGTGTGCTGAAGTTCAAGAACGCTTTTAAGGACCTGATGAAGGAAACTCCCGTTGCGAAGCTCGGCACCGAGGCCCGTCTGAGCAATAAAAGTCCGCGGGTGAAAGGACAGGCCGTGGCCCGGCGCTCGCTGGTAGCCATGCAGGCGAAGGGCGGCTCCAGCGGTGGTATCAGCAATTCCGGGGTCAGCCGCAACGTCGGAAACGGTAATGTCGACCGGCTCGGTGGCGGCGGTAACGGTAAAGGCGACGGTAATGGCGTGGGCTGGGTACGGGTAGAAAGTACCATTTCAGATTTGGAGGAATCGTCAAGGCCACTGAGCGATGGACTTGCTATGGGCCGAACTGACGAAGAAATCCAGATCGTATTCGATCGGTACAAGGCGGCGCTTTATCGGATCTACAACAAGGAATTGCGCAAGGATCCGACACTGCGAGGAAAGATATTGCTGCGAATCAGTATCGAAACAAGTGGTTCGGTGTCCATGTGTAAGGTCGAGTCTACGGATCTGGCCTCACTCGAACTGGTAGCCAAGATTGTTGAACGTATCAAAAGGTTCAATTTTGGTCCGAAAGAAGGTGTGCCGAAGATAACGATCCTGTACCCAATCGACTTTTTGCCCGCTGCATAGAAACGTGCGTGGAGTCAATACATGTGTCAAAAAAATTGGAGTCATTGATTGATTATAAGGTTTTAGGAGGAAAGCAATGGGAATCTATTCAATGGTAGCGTTTTTCCAAAAGGGTGGGTTGTTCATGTACCCTATTTTGCTCGTATTTGTGGCCGGCATGGCCATTACGGTCGAGCGTTGGGTTCAGTTGAGCCGCATCCGGAACGTGAACCGAAAAATGTGGAATCTGCTACAACCGGTGATGGTCAAGGGTGAGTTTGACAAAGCACGGGCGATCATCAACAAGGACAAATCCACCATCTCGCAAATGCTGGGAATGGGACTGGCACGTCTGGGTGAAGTCCGGCGTCGTGAAGACATCGAAATCGCCATGGAAGAGAGCATGATGGAGATCATCCCTCAGTTAGAGAAGCGCACGCCATACGTGGCACTGCTCTCGAATATCGCTACACTGCTTGGACTGCTCGGCACCATCATGGGGCTGATCGAGGCCTTTACCGCAGTTGCCAATGCAAACCCCGCCGAGAAGGCCGATCTGCTGTCCGCCAGTATCTCGGTGGCCATGAACACCACGGCCTTTGGGCTGATGTCCGCGATTCCGCTTCTGCTTTGCCATGCCAAGCTGACGTCGACCACGGGCCAGATCGTG
>Ga0307425_1000312_pt1 | contig 30949 bp, 30 predicted proteins | sample SalMarWE160330MG_FD_202152 | JGI IMG/M metagenome (GOLD analysis project Ga0307425, IMG submission 202152) | Salt marsh sediment microbial communities from the Plum Island Ecosystem LTER, Massachusetts, United States - WE1603-30 | ecosystem: Environmental > Aquatic > Marine > Intertidal zone >...
TGGTCATATCTCCCCTCCTTAATAGCAAATGTAACGACGGCTTATTATCTGGACGCCGTCGTCTTATGTATCAAAAAATAGCACACTGTATGAGCAAGTCAAGGAGAGCGTGACGGCGCTGAAGAGAGTCTCTCATATCGATATGACGATCCAGCCCCCCCTTCTCGTACATCATGAACACGTTATTTCACGATCGGTGACGCCTCTTGATCAAAGGGGTTTATCCTCATCGCCAGGGAAAAGAGATAGGGGAAGTTATCTTTTAAATGCCCCATATAATTCACCCATTGATGGACCAGCAAGACATATACCCTTTTGATATCACCGGCGAGATGCTGATGGTCGGTGTCCGGTAATTTTTTGACATTATCCCTGGCTGCCAACTCTTCTGCAAGGTGAAAGACCGCCCAGAGGAGTTCGGTGAAGGATTCGTGCTCCAGCAGCGTTGGATTCTCAAGAAGTCGGAGTAAAAAGTCAATCTTTTCCCTCAAAAACTTCCGTAAGCTTGATAAGTCGACCTTGTCGATATCAATGCCATAATCGAATTTCTTAAGACGCTTGCTCACATCTAGAAATTCTTGATGGGTCCAATCGCTCGTCACCATGAGATCTTTTCTGATCTTATCCAATTTAGGATCCCAATCGGAAAAGTACGTAAGCAAACTTATTCCAACCTCGCTGAAGAAAGCCCCGATAACCATGTTCAGCTTTTCCATCCGGGCATTTTTCTCCCGTGCGCTCAGCATCTGATGGATTATCACCGTAACCAGCAAAACCTCAATGGGGACAAAGGCAATATCTCCAACCAGGTAGATAAAGATATGGTGGGCGTCGTGGAAGACCACATAATGGAAAAAATAAAAAACCGCCGATAAAATAATGAGCAGCGAAGCCAAAAGGATTTGCCACCTGAAACGTTTCATGTTTCTTCCTCCCTCCTTGTATGTTTTTGATCATTATTTTTAAGGTGTATCACCGTTGTTGAAGAAATGTACAATATGGCGATACCTATGCCTGCCTCACAAAGCTCAGATACGATGTCGTTCGATCCCCTGAAAAAAGTTAAGGGAGAACACCCTTTTTTAGTAGTATATTACCTTGAGGATACCGCCGCAAGAGGAGATAGCCAAGACAGGTGTGCATGCTGCCAAAACAGCAAACCATTTGAAGGAAAAATCCAATAGAAATGTGCGATTGGTATGATTCTTGATCGGTCCAGCCGATTTGCCTAAAACAATGAGTTACTCGGGGGGTCTATGTGTAGCTTTGATAGTTGTTTCTTCCCTTTTGTTTAGCACGGTACATGGCTATGTCGGCGTTCTTGAGCAAGGTATCAGCATCTGCACCATCATCGGGATAGATGGTAACCCCTATACTGGCAGTGGTGCGGAGTTCATGGCCCTCAACCGAAAACGGTTCTTGAAAGGATACAAGAATCTTTCGTGCAACCTCGGTTGCATGTTCGAGCCGAGTTATGTCTGGCACTAAAAATAAAAATTCATCACCCCCCATACGCCCCAGGGTATCACTCTCGCGCAGAAGTCTGTGCAAACGCTTACTGACAACGCGGAGCAACTGATCTCCTACGCTATGCCCTAAGGTATCATTGATGTCCTTGAACCGATCAAGATCGAGCAACATCACGGCGAGTTTTTGCTGATGGCGATGTGCTTGGGCCAACGCCAGGGTGAGGCGATCATTGAACAACACCCGGTTGGGCAAGCCTGTCAGGGCATCATGGGTAGCCATATAGGCAAGCTGTTGTTCCGCCCGCTTGCGCTCAGTGATGTCCCGTGCAACGCTCAGGATAACGCTTCTTCCCTCAAGTTCAATCGGGCGCTCGTTAACCTCCGCTACGATATGGCGCCCGGTGCGCGAAATGTAGGTTGTCTCAAAACTGCACGAGCCATTGGTAAGGGCCGCTCTGACGTTATCGGAAATTACCGTAGCGTTCTCAGATTCTACGATCTCACGCAAATTTCTCCCTACCAGATCTTCCACAGTCCATTCGAGTCGTTTTGCACCGAAGTCATTGATAAGGAGGATATAACCCTCTTCATCGTGGACAATAACAGCTTCGGGAATTGCCTCGAAGAGTTTACGAAGGCGCGTTTCAGATTCTCGTAGTACCTCTTCTGCCTGCTTGCGCTCGGTGATGTCGGATAACGTTATGATAATCTTTCCATCTTCTAGCACGGTCCCCTTGAATTCTATTTCTTTTACCGCTCCTTCATTACAGACCACACGAAATACCCTGTCAAAGGCCTTATACCCTAAATCTTTTTTCCAGATCTCGATAACTTTCCGTCTGTATTTTGGGTTGGGATAGGCCCGGTTAAACCAGCCATTGCCGGTGGCGACATCCTCAAACGTATAGCCCGTGATGTTGGTGAATTCAGCATTGATATAAAGATACCGCCCATCTTTGTCGATCAGGGCCATACCGTTAGGGGCCCCTTGAATGGTTGAGTAGAAGGTTTCCCGCTCTCTCTGTAATAATTGTTCAACCCTCGTGCGCTCTTTAATCTCAGCCTCAATCTGCGCTACATAATTGGCATTGGCCATGGCCAATCCGATGGTTTTACCAATATGCATGAGGGTTTCTCGCTCAAAATCCGTCAAGGAAGGGATGTCCCCTTTAAAGAAAAGATTAATAACCCCTAAGGCCTGATCCTGAAAGAGTAAAGGTACCGATATGATCCCTTGCACCCCCTGTTTGAGCAGTGCCTTCTTAACATCTGGTTCAACACGATCGTCGTTCGTTACATTGTCAGTGGTAACGAGTTCCTCGCGAGCAACGGTAACACCACTCAAGCTTCCCTTGAGCGGCACGTGTGCTATCTCCCGGCGCACTTCTTCACTGAATCCAATGGAATAGCGTGATTCCAGACACTGTGATTCTGCATTCACAACAAAGATACTGACGCAGGGAGCTTGGCTGTAGTTCATCATAGCGGCAACGGCCCGTTCCGCCACGGTTTGCACATCGAGGGAACCATATATCTTATCAGCAATACTGCTGAGGACCTCCAATGATTTGTTTTTCGCCTGGAGGTCTGATTGAAATGATCTCAGCGCCTTTTCGGCGTGCTTACGTTCAGTGATCTCTGCTTGGAGCTGTTCATTGATTGCTTTCAGTTCAGCGGTGCGCTCTGCAACCAACGCTTCTAACTGTTCTTGATGTTTCGCAAAACCCTCCTCTTTTCGCTTACGCTCGGTGATATCCTTTGACACGGTAAGGATACATTGCGTGGCGGCAATTTCAATAAGCTCTGCGGACATCAGCACCCAACAGAGTTCTCCTGATTTTTTACGGAGGGCGACCTTTTTATTGTGGACAGCTCCTTGATCCCGCAGTATCTGAGCAAACTGTTCACGCTCTTGTGGATCTGCCCACATATTGAGTTCGACGACGGTGTGGCCAATAAGCTCTTCACGGCGATAACCAACTGCTTGCAAAAAGCTGTCGTTGACCTCAACATAGCGTCCATCGGCTAATGAGGTGATGACGATACAGTCAGGACTGGCATGGAAGGACTGAAAAAAATTCTTCTCTGAATCCCCGAGCGCCTTTTCCACTCCCTTGAGTTTACTATCTGATATCTCAAGTTCAGCTATACGGTGACGCACTTCTTTTAACTCATTGAGGAGTTGCGCTTTTGTATTTTCGTTATTTTCCATCCTGCGCCCCTCCTTCAAGAGGCGACCTGCAAGTGCACTCCTCCTCTTGACACCGCACATGTCTCTCAGGTGTGTTCGGTTATCTCATCGCGCAACAATTCAGTATGAAGCAAAAAACCTATTCCGCCGTTTCTAGTGGCACGTCGAATGCTCACGGTCTTGTTGATGCCTCGATTATATTTGTAGGTGTTATATTGTAAGAGCAGACAAAGAAATAGCACAAGCTGAATGAACTGTCAATGATTGACAGGTTGTTACCCACATCAAAATGTGACCTCAATACGAGCTTTTGCTTGTTTTAGAATCTAATAATTTCAATGGTTTAAAAAAGATCGTTCATCTATATATAAAAAACTACACAAGGGGATGTGCCTAAAAGCCCCTTGATAAATAATGGCAACTAGTCATTTTCCCTTTGTATCGCTCTATACATGGGGCAGTGGTTGCAGTATGGCATAAACAGTAAGCAGGGAATCTCATTGACTGCCTTGAAGGACTTTGCTAGCTTAAGGGACAGTGATACCTCTGAGAGATACCAATCGATCTGACACATATCCTGTCGTCAACACGTGCATCATCGCGGTCTCAGTATTGGCGTTTATTATAGAGCTAACCCAAGGACAAGGGATCACTGACTTCATCTATCGCTACGGGCTTGTCCCTGCGCGGTATACTGACCCACAGATTGCACTGTATTTCACCTTCGGTCAGCAGGTGCTCCCCTTTCTCACCTTTATGTTTTTGCACGGTGGCTTCTGGCACCTCTTGGGGAACATGTGGTTCCTCTATGTCTTCGGGGACAATGTGGAAGATCGACTGGGACACATTCGATATCTTTGCTTCTATCTTTTGTGTGGTTTGGCATCGGGGGCTTCACAATTCGTTGTTAATTGGCATTCGGACATCCCAACCATCGGTGCCAGCGGCGCCATTGCTGGCGTAATGGGGGCCTACCTCATCCTCTATCCGCGGGCAAAGGTCTTGACCCTCATACCCATCTTTTTCTTGCCCTATTTCGTCCAGATTCCTGCATTCTTTTTTCTCGGCATCTGGCTCTTGTTTCAGCTTCTGAACGCCGCGGCTACAGCAGGCAAGGGGGGAGGCATTGCCTGGTGGGCTCATATTGGTGGATTTCTATTCGGCATAGTCTTTTTAAAGCTCTTTGAGATGGTGCCGACAACAGGCGTGGATGAACGCATCCAACGATTGACCAGAAAGCGGGCGACACCACGCCTCCACCTGATCCATCCCGTTGCCTCAGGAGATGGCCCCGATCTCCACGGCGTTATATCGGTGAGCGAGCGGGAGGCCCGCCAGGGGGGGCGCAAACTGGTCAACATCGCCCATAATCGTACCAAGAAGACCTTTTTCGTGAACATACCGCCGGGACTTTCGGAGGGCACCACATTACGACTGAGGGGAATGGGGCGGCAGACAACTGAAGGGGGAACAGGGGATCTCTATCTCAAGGTGCAGATAAAGCGTTAGTTCTTCTCTAGGAGGTAATCACCTTTTCCCATTCCTCGATTGCGTCTTCAATAGTTTCAAAAATCGGATGACATTCGATTGCTTCAACAGCCAGCAACCGTTGATATGTGGGAGGATCGCGCCGCTGCACCTTGGTGCAGAGCCATTGCAATTCATATCGCAGCTGGCCTTTGGTTATTGGAATCTTCTGTATTGTTAGTGGTCCCTCTGCGCCGATCTTTGCTTTGTTAAAATGATACCCTCTCCTGCGTCCCTCTTCCCACACCCCCATCAGATAGTGCGCGATCGCTCGCTGAGGGTGCGGGTGATCCCTAAATCTCCTCAGCTGTGGATGACTTCTATAGCCTTTTGTCCCCCCCTCTAAAACCTTTTGTGCCAGGAGAGATTCTCGCCACAATGCTACAAGGCCCATCCTATCAAGGTACTGGGGATGTATGCTCCACAATCTCAAAGATTGAGCCTCCAGATGTAAACGTTAAGCACCGCCGCAAAGCTTACCCACACTATGTACGGCAAGAGGAGTACGCCGGCCGTCTTCGATACCTTCAAGAAATAAAAAATTGTGAGGGCGATCGCAAGCCAGAGCACGGCGATATCTATGAACCCTGCAAGGGGAGACCTGAGGCCGAAGAATAGCACCGACCACAAGATGTTGAAGATCAGCTGCGAGCCGAAGAAACCGAGGGCTACCTTAACCTTGCTCTCAGCAAGGCCTCTGCGCCATATGAGGAAGAGCGATATCCCCATAAGCAAAAAGAGCGTAATCCACACCGGTGAAAATACCCCATTGGGCGGAGTGAAGGGTGGTTTGTCAAGGGTCGCATACCAGGTTGGGATTGAGGGCCGTGTGAAGAACGAACCGATAAACCCCGCACATTGACATATCAGTATGCAGATCGCCAACGTCAAAACATCTTTTTTCTTGCTATGTATCATGCTTTTCCTCCTTTGGGTCTCCGGAGACCAATCTGTATCTGCATAGTATTCCCCTCCTCTCAAGCTTACATATTAGCATGGAAACATCCCTCGTACACAATGTTTCCATAGATTGCAAAACGAAACCCACCCTCATATATGTAACAAATAGGAGCATCATAATAACATGATACAGGATGCGTTATGTAGGGGCTACGAACGGTTGGTAGAGAGTCTTGCCCTTTCAGGGACCAAGGAATATAATGTATTTACGGATGCTTAGATTTAACGACATAGCGGAACAAGTCGAATCGTACAATCCCTCGGCAGACCTGGGGCTCTTGGAGAAGGCCTATGTCTTTTCGGCCAAGGTCCACCAAGGGCAGGTGCGTCGTTCTGGTGAACCCTATCTCATCCACCCTCTAGAAGTAGCCGGGATTTTGACCAAGATGAAGCTGGACGTGGCCACCGTCGCCACCGGTTTGCTCCACGATACGATGGAGGACACCCTGACTACCTTGGAGGAAGTCAAAGAGCACTTCGGCGATGAAATCGCCCAGTTGGTAGATGGAGTGACCAAGATCAGCCAGATAAGCTTCCAGACTCGCGAAGAACAGCAGGCCGAGAATTTCCGTAAGATGGTCTTGGCCATGGTAAAAGACATCAAGGTGATCCTTATCAAGCTCGCCGACAGACTGCATAATATGCGTACCCTCCACTTTCTCGACTCCCAGAAACAGCGGGAGATCGCCCAAGAAACCCTGGAAATCTTTGCCCCCATTGCCAACCGCCTCGGTATCGATTGGATCAAGACGGAACTGGAGGAATTGGCGTTCAGTTACTTAGAACCTCAGGCCTATCGTGAGCTCTCCCAGAAAGTTGCTAAGACGAAAAAGGAGCGGGATCGATATGTGGATGATCTAAGGGGTATTATTATAGAAAAACTCGGCACGTTAGGCCTCAAGGGAGAGGTGACAGGGAGAGTAAAACAACTCTCCAGCATCTATCGGAAGATGAAGCGGCAGGGCGTAGAGTTTCACGAAGTATACGACATCACCGCCTTTAGGATCATCGTGGGTACTGTTAAGGATTGTTATGAGGCATTGGGCGTCATCCACTCCCTCTGGCCCCCTGTTCCGGGGAAATTCGATGATTACATAGCCCTGCCAAAAGGGAATCTGTATCAATCCCTCCATACGACGGTCATTGGTCCCTATGGGGAGAGGATAGAGATTCAGATTAGGACGTGGGAAATGCACATGATAGCTGAAGAAGGGATCGCAGCTCATTGGAAATATAAGGAAAGCGAAAAGATTGGTGAAAAAGACGAAAAACAATTCGCTTGGCTGCGACAACTGCTCGAGTGGCAGATGGATCTGGAGGACAACCGGGAGTTTCTGCAGACAGTCAAAGTGGATCTCTTCCCTACTGAGGTATATGTATTCACCCCCAACGGAGAGGTGAGGGAGTTCCCCAAGGGTGCTACCCCCGTCGATTTCGCCTACAGCGTTCATACCGATGTCGGGCATCAATGCGTGAGGGCAAAGGTGAACGGCCGTCTGGTCCCACTCAATTACCAACTCAAAAATGGAGACACGGTGGAGATCATCACCTCTGTGAAACACCACCCCAGCCGAGATTGGCTTAAATTTGTAAAGACCTCACGGGCGAAGACCAAGATTCTCCAATGGATAAAGGCCCAGCAGAGGGAAAAGAGCATCACCCTGGGAAGGGATTTGTGCGAGAGGGATTTCAAAAAATTCGGGTTAAAATTCTCTAAGTACTGGAAACCGGGGGATTTTGAAAAGGTAGCCCACGAGTTCAGCCTCACCAACGGAGAGGAGCTTCTGGCCTCCATTGGCTATGGAAAAATCACCACGCAGCAGGTGATCGGACGCCTTGCCCCAGAGAAGCTCAGAATGGACGAGAAAAAGGCAGGCGAAGGAGGGCTGGAAAAGGTTATTAAGCGGATGACCAGCCGCGCAAAGGGGCTTGTCAAGATCGATGGGATAGATAATGTCCTCATGAGCTTTGCCGGCTGCTGCAATCCACTACCGGGGGACAAGATCGTGGGCTTTATCACCAGGGGGAGGGGGGTAACCATCCACACGGCGGATTGCATAAACTCCCTCGCTGCCGATCCACGCAGACGTATCGATGCACGGTGGGCACTCGATGGAAATTCCACCTTCCCCACCAGGATTCGGATCTGCTCCGCCGACAAAAAAGGGATGCTGGCTACCATGAGCTCCTCGATCTCCGGCAATGGTGTCAACATCACCGGGGCTCAGATCAAGACCACCAGTGACGGGAATGCCGAAAGCACCTTCGATATTGAGATCGGGGACTTAAAACAGCTGAAGAAGGTGATCAATGCCTTGTATAAAATTGCGGGGGTGATAAAGGTCGAGCGGATTAAGGGGTGGCAGGGACCCGTGGGGCCTTAACAACCCGTCCTGTCTTAATGCATTGAGTACATACCCTCATGCTCATGGCCTTGCCGTCGCGCAGTACCCGTACTTTTTGGAGGTTTGGGAGCCAAACCCTCTTGGTCCTATTATTGGCATGGCTGACGTTATTGCCCCTCATGGGACCTTTACCACATATTTCACAGACCCTGGACATCCTGACCCTCCCGTTTCAGAAAGTCTTTTTTATAAACCTCTTTGAGGGGGATGTCAAGGACAACTTTGTGGGTACGTCATCGGCCGCAGATACTGTTGGCTGAGCATTTGACAACGAAAGGATATTTGATGTAACGTGTGCCATCCTTTGCACGGGAGGAGTTAGGGTGATAAAGATTGCCGGTATACAGATAGCCTGCAGCGAGAATAAGGAAGATAATGTTCAGAAGGCCTTACGGATGGGACAACTCGCCACAGAAAAGGGCGCTCACATCATCTGCTTTCAGGAGTTATGTAACACCCACTGGTTCCCCCGCAATATAGATGAGAACGCCTTCCTCCTGGCGGAGGATATCGATGGTCCTACCGTGACGACCATGAAGACGTTGGCCAAAGAAAAAGAGGTGGCGTTGATCTGCCCGTTTTTCGAGCGGGATGGTGATCAGTATTTTAATACCGCTGCCGTGATCGATCAGCGCGGGGATATTGTTGGGACCTACCGGAAGGTCCACATCCCCCTGATCCCTCTCTGGGAGGAACGGGCATACTTCTCCCCGGGTGATAAAGGGTTCCCGGTATTCGACCTAGGGCTTGCAAAAATAGGGGTCCAAATATGTTGGGACAACTTCTTCCCTGAGGGGAGCAGACAGTTGGCCCTTCAGGGTGCCGAGATCATCTTTGCCCCTACTGCAGCCGCCTTTGCCTCCCAACAGCGGTGGTTGAAGGTGTTGGCCGGCAACGCTATCGTCAACGGCCTCTTTGTCATGCGGGTAAATAGGGTGGGAAGTGAGCCGAAACAGGATTTCTACGGTATGAGCTTTTGCATATCTCCAGAAGGTGAACTGGTAGATGAACCGACAGGCTTCCAGGAAGGGATCTTGCTGGTTGAGATCGCCCTTGAGGAGGTAGCAAGGACGCGAAAGGAGTGGCCCTTCCTAAAAGATCGAAGGCCAGAATTTTATTCCCTCCTGGCTCAGCGGGAGTGATGTGAAAAAGGGTCTAAACGAGATCATCATGCGAGCCCTCACGAGGGGACAGGAGCAAGGGGAGTTGACCGAGGATGCGCTTCCGCCTCTGATCCTGGAATATCCCCGGGAAGAGCGGCATGGTGACTACGCCACCAACATTGCCATGGCCATTGCCTCCCACACCAAGAAACCTCCTCGAGCAATTGCTGAGACCATCGTCAGATGCATTGAAGATAACGAGGGGATCATCGAGCGAATGGAGGTAGCCGGACCCGGTTTCATAAACTTCTTTCTCACAGAGGACTATTGGCGGCAGTGTTTGCGGGAGGCGGACCAACAAGGGGAACGGTACGGAGCAGGGGAATGGGGCAAAGGAAAGCGGGTGCTGGTAGAATTTCTCAGCGCGAACCCAACGGGTCCCCTGCACATCGGGCATGGGAGGATCGCCGCCTTCGGAGACGCCCTAGCCAACATCTTGGAAAAGGTCGGCTATCAGGTGGAGCGGGAGTATTATATCAACGATAGGGGAACTCAAATGCAACTCCTGGGACGATCCGTGTACCTCCGGTATTTACAGGAGTGGGGAAAGAAGATCGCGTTTCCCCCCGATGGGTACCAGGGAGAATACATCAAGGAGATCGCCCGTCATATCAAGGAAGAGGAGGGGGACAGATACCTCCTCCCCCCTGAGGAGGAGATCATAGACCCCATCGGTCACAAGGCCTCCGAGGTCATCCTGGGGGGAATCAAGCATGACCTGGAGCGATTTCGGGTCCGCTTTGATACGTGGTACCGCGAGAGTGATCTTTACAAGAACGGCTTGGCCCCTCGGCTCCTGGAAGAACTCCAAGAGGGAGGGTATCTGTATGAGCATGAGGGTGCCCAATGGTTTAAGAGCACCCGTTTTGGCGACGAAAAAGACAGGGTGGTGGTCAGGGCTAACGATGCCGTTACCTATTTCGCCTCGGACATCGCTTATCACAAGAACAAATACGATCGCGGATATGACCTCATAATAGACATCTGGGGGGCCGACCATCATGGATACATCCCCCGCATGGAGGCCGCCATAGAAGCCGTGGGGTGTGACAAGTCTAGATTCAAGGTTATCCTCATGCAGTTGGTCAACCTATTGAGGGAGGGAAAGCAGGTAAGTATGTCAACCCGTGCGGGAGAGTTTACTTCCCTGCAAGAGGTGATGGATGAGGTGGGCGTGGATGCTTGCCGTTATTTCTTCATGCTACGCAGGGCTGACTCACCACTGGACTTTGACGTAGAGTTGGCCAAGAAGGAAGGGACGGAGAACCCCGTCTATTATGTGCAATATGTCCACGCTCGGATAGCCAGTATCTTCAAAAAGGCGGCGGAAAATGATATGGAGATACCGACCTTCGACGACGTGGATATTACCGTGCTGCGCCTCCCGGAAGAACGCTTGCTGGCGAAACGGGTGGCCGTCTTCCCCGAACTCTTGGAGGGGATGGCCATCGCGTTGGAACCCCATCGGCTGACCTCCTATCTCCAGGACGTGGCCGGTCTGTTCCACAATTACTACAACAAGCATCGCGTCATTTCAGAGGATCGAGAGATGACGAATGCTCGACTCCTTTTGGTTAAGGCCATCCAGAGTGTCGTGCGCAGTGCGTTGGGGTTGCTGGGGATCGCAGCGCCGGTGGAGATGTGATGAAAGATTACAAAGAACCTATTTCCAGGGTGCAAAAACGCCATCAGCTTAAACGCCTCTTTGTTATTATGGGAGGTATGATCTTTGCCTTTGCGATTTTCATCGGAGGGGTCAGGGTGGGGATACAAGTAGAGCGGGAGCGGGAGCGGATTGCCCAACAAGCACCTTCGCGACCGACCAGCAGCGAGGACAAAAAAGCCACCGAAAGCAGCGAAAAGAAGGAAACGACCCCTCCCTCGGAGAAAAAAGAAGAAAAGATGCAATTTACCTTCTATGATACCCTCACGAAAAAAGAGGGTACTGAGCAAGCGACCCAAAAGGCAGAAAAGGCACCAGCACCGCGTGAGCAGGAGAAAACAACGGAGAAAAAGGAAGTGGTGCAGCCATCCCCTCCCCCTGCCACAAAGGATGAAGAAAACAAGAAGGCGCCTGTTGAGAAGGATCTTTACTTTGTCCAAATTGCTTCCTTCACGGAAAAGGAAAAGGCAGAAGGCCTGAAGGATCACTTGACGCGGAAGGGATATAAGGTGCAGGTAAACGCCGTGCAACTTGAGGGAATCGGCCTGCGGTACCGGGTGAGGCTAGGAGGGTATAAGAATCTCCAAGAGGCCCTGGATGCCCAGACAAGGGTCTCCGTTGAGGAACATATCACAGAGACTATGGTGGTATCAGAACCATGACACGTGATGTGTCGAAGATAAGGAACTTCTCTATCATCGCCCATATCGACCATGGAAAATCCACCCTGGCCGATCGGTTCCTAGAAATGACCCAGGCGGTCTCGCTGCGGGAGATGCGCGAACAATTCCTCGATCGCTTGGATCTGGAACGGGAGCGGGGGATCACCATCAAGGCCCAGACCGTGCGAATGAAATACCACGGGAAAGACGGCGGGGAGTACCTTTTGAACCTCATTGACACACCCGGACACGTCGATTTTGTCTATGAAGTCTCCAGGAGCCTCTCAGCCTGCGAAGGGGTGATCTTGCTGATAGATGCTGTACAGGGGGTGCAGGCCCAAACCGTTGCCAACCTCTACTTGGCCTTGGAGAACGATATGGTGGTCATACCCGTTATTAACAAGGTAGATCTCCCCAATGCTGATCCAGAGCGGGTGAAGGGTGAAATAGAGGAAATCTTGGGGCTTGACACCTCAGAGATGCTCACAGTCAGTGCCAAGGAGGGAATCGGAATTGGAGATCTTCTGGAAGAGATCATATCACGCATCCCCCCCCCACACGGCGATCCCACAGCCCCTCTGAAGGCGCTGATCTTCGACTCGTGGTACGACCCCTATCACGGAGCAATAGTCATGGTGCGGGTCTTCGATGGCCACCTCACAAAAGGTGACCGCATTCGTCTCTGTGCCAGCGGCAAGGAGTACCTCGCGAGTCGCATCGGCGTCCTCGCTCCTCATGAAGCGGAAGAGGAATCCCTGGGCCCCGGCGAGGTTGGTTTTGTGGTGGCGGGGATCAAGGAGATAAAGGACGCCCGGATTGGAGATACCGTAACCCATGCGCATAACCCCACGAACAAAACCTTTTCGGGATTCAGATCCACCAAGCCCATGGTCTTCGCCGGCCTCTATCCCTCCAACCCCGGACAGTATACCCTCTTGCGGGAAGCCTTAGAGCGATTTCACCTGAACGATTCCGCCTTTACCTTCGAAGCGGAAAGCTCCGCAGCCCTGGGCCTGGGGTTCCGTTGTGGTTTTTTTGGGCTCCTCCACATGGAGATTGTCCAGGAGAGGCTGGAACGGGAGTTTGGTCTACAGCTCGTCTTTACCTCTCCGACCGTAGTCTATGAGGTAGTGACACGCCGGGGCGAGATCCTGCGGGTGGATAACCCGAGCAAACTGCCAGCGGGGGGGGAGATAGCGTCCGTCAGAGAACCCTTCATTACCGCACGTATCCATCTCCCCACCGAATTCCTTGGTCCTATCCTGCGGCTCTGCGAAGAACGGAGGGGGCGACAGAAGCAGATTGAATATTTCTCCCACCATAAGGTGGCAGTGACCTATGAGCTCCCTCTTGCCGAGATCCTCTGGGATTTTTACGATCGTCTCAAATCCCTGAGCAGAGGCTATGCCTCGTTTGATTATGAGGTTTCCGACTTCCGGGAATCAGATCTCGTGAAGCTCGATATCCTCATCAACGGGGAGACGGTGGAGCCGCTTTCCCTTATCCTCCACCGGGACCAGGCCTATTACCGCGGCAAGGAACTGGTCCATAGAATGAAAGATATCATCCCCCGGCAGACGTTCGAGGTGGTGGTCCAGGCAGCCGCGGGAGGGAGGATCATCGCCAGAGGAAAGATCCCCCCGTTGCGCAAGAACGTAACGGCCAAATGTTATGGGGGGGATGTCACCAGAAAAAACAAATTGTTACAGAAGCAGCGAGAGGGTAAAAAGAGGATGAAACGGGTGGGTAAGGTCGATCTCCCCCAAGAGGCCTTTTTGACCCTCTTGCAGGTCAGATAACGAAGGAGGTACGGAACGGATGTCCGAAATGAAGCAGAAAAGCAAGGTACGTGAATATGCAGAGACCCTCATTATTGCGTTACTCATCGCCCTCTTTGTCAGGGCCTTTGTGGTCCAGGCATTCAAGATTCCATCAGAATCGATGAAACCAACCCTTCTGGTAGGGGATCACTTATTGGTCAATAAGTTCATCTACGGGATCAAAATTCCCCTAACAGACAAAAAGATCATTCGATTCAGCAATCCCCAGCGGGGGGATGTCATCGTCTTTGTCCCCCCCCACGAACGGAACAAGGACTTCATCAAGCGGGTCATTGGGCTTCCGGGGGATAAAGTGGAAGTCAAAGGGCGAGAGATCTACATCAACGATACTCTCATTGAAGACCCTTGGGGGAAGTATTTTCCTCCCGGCAACCTCATAGACTTTGGACCGAAAGTAGTCCCTCCTGATTCCCTCTTTGTCATGGGGGATAATCGAAACAACAGCCAAGACAGCCGCTATTGGGGTTTTGCCTCCCTCAATGACGTATTGGGAAAGGCCTTTATTATGTATTGGTCGTGGGACTGGGGGAATCCTTCTATCTTTGCCAAGGTCCGCTGGAAGAGGATCGGCCACCTGATCCGCTAGTACTCCCGTATATCCTTGGCCTTCTGAAAAATCGTGGCGATGAGGGTCACCCTGACCCACATCCCGTTGCGGACCTGACGCCAGTAAATGGCCCGCTTATCTGCGTCTATCTCCACGGGTATCTCTGCCCGCCTGGGCAACGGGTGCATGATAATGGCATTAGCGGGAAGGACCTTCAGATACTCTTTTTTGAAGTGGTACGCGGAGTAGTCGATTGCCTTTGATTCCCCTCTCTCGTCGTATTCATCTTGGATCCTGGTCATATAGATAGCGTCCACAAGGGGGACTACCTCCGCAAGGCTGTTACTCTCTTCAAAAGGTACCTTTTGCTCGCGGAGGTACTCCTTAAGATCATCCCCCATCTGTAGCTCCGAGGGTGCGACGAAATAGAGCGTGACCCCCTCATAGTTTCTGAGCAGGTAGACCAGTGATCTCACGGTCCTCCCCCTCAGCAAGTCTCCCACAAAGGCAATCTTTTTCCCATCAATCCCCCCATAATTCTCGAAAGAGCGATGCAGCGTGTAGATGTCCAAGAGGGCCTGGGTGGGGTGTTGGTCTTTCCCCGAACCGGCGTTGATGATGGGCACCGGCCTGCTGATCTGATTCAAGAGGAAGGCGATGCGTTCGGCAAAACCCGCCTGGGGATGGCGCATCACAACAAGGTCTACATAGCTGCTGAAGGTCCGGACGGTATCCTCTGGCGATTCGCCCTTCATCTCCGAGGAAGTGGTCATATCCCTTACCTCGGAACAGTGAATGCCCAAGATCTGACAGGCGGCCATGAAGGAGAGAAAGGTCCTGGTGGAGGGCTGGACAAAGTACAACATCGCCCGCTTCCCCTCCAGAAGGGACTGAAGGAACGCAAGCCCCTTGTTCCCTTTGGCAATGCCCCTGATCTTGGTGGCCAGCTCGCATATCTCATCGAGAAACTGCCGGTCAAATTGCTGAGACATGATGACATGGAAGATGTTCCCTTCCCGCGTGAGGTATTCTTTCTTTTCGCTCCCCCGCAGCTCACTGAAGGTCTCCCAATCGATACCCTTTGTCACTGTAGTCATTACGATTACCCCGTTCCCTGTATCCTAGCTCCATTGAAGGGGAAAATCAAGACACGGTATTCTTGACAAGGCTGGTGCAGAGGCATAGTTTTACTAGAAAGACTGCTGAAAGGAAGAATCGATGCAGAGAAGATCATTGATCCTTATCGTCCTTGTGCTCGTTCTACTCCTCCCTACCCTCTGCACAGCAGGAGAGATCATCAGAAGCAGATTGGAGAACGGGATGCGGGTGGTCCTGCGTGAGGACCACGCGGCGCCGGTGGCCGCCTTTCAGGTCTGGGTAGAGGCGGGAAGTACCGACGAGCACCCTGCGGAGGCGGGTATGGCCCACCTCATCGAACACATGATCTTCAAGGGTACACATGAACTGAGGGCAGGGGAGCTCGCAGGGACCATAGAACGGTATGGGGGACGCATCAATGCCTATACCAGCTATGAGCACACCGTCTATCATGTGGTGATCGCCAGCCGCTATCAGGGAAAAGGACTGGAGGTCTTGGCCGACGCCATGCAGCATCCTTCCTTCGATCCCACAGAACTCGCGCGGGAAAAGGAAGTAGTGATCGAAGAGATACAGATGGGCCAGGACGACCCTGGGCGCACGCTCCACAGGGCCCTCTTCAAAAACAGTTTTCATAGCCACCCCTATGAAAGGCCTATTATCGGATATGCTGATACGGTAAGAGGATTCAGCAGAAAGCAAGTCCTGAGCTATTATAGTAAATGGTATGTGCCTAAGAATATGGTCTTCGTGGGCGTGGGGGACTTCAGTGCAGCGGAGTTGTTGCCCCGGCTCAAAACCCTCTTCACCGCACCGACCCGCCACCTTCCATCTCGGCAAAGACCTTCGGAGCCCACCCAAGAGGCCTTCCGATATATCACAATGCAGGAGAACGTTCATGAGCGGTATTTTGCCCTGGGCTTCCACATCCCCAGTGTACACGATGAGAAAACCTACGCCCTGGACCTCTTGGCCGCTATTCTGGGACAGGGGGAGTCGTCTCGCCTGCAACAGGAGCTCAGGTTCAAGCGCGGAATAGCCAGCACCATCTATGCCTACGCCTTCACCCCCAAAGATCCTGGCCTCTTCGTAATCGGAGGGACATTCCAACCAGGGGCCATTCAGGAAGGAATAGAGGGAATTATCTCGGAGCTCTCTCGAATAAAAGATGAAGGGGTCAACGAGGAAGAGCTCACCAAGACCAAAGTTATGCTGGAAGCGGACTTCACCTATGATCGGGAGACAGTACAAGGAGAAGCGAGCAAACTCGGCTATTTCGAGGTGGTCATGGGGGATGCGGTGAAAGAGCGAGAATACCTGCAGGGTATCGCCAGGGTTGGTGTGCAGGAGATCCAAGCAGCGGCACGGAGATACCTGCGTCCCGAAAACCTCACCCTCTGCTTACTACTGCCCGAGGGGGAAGAGGAAACAGTTGACCCTCGCACTGTGGAGGGGATGGGGGAAACCCCCGCCGCGCACGAGACAACTGGGGAGATGAAGCGGGTCGTGCTCGAGAATGGGATCACCCTCCTCTTTCAGGAGGATCACTCAGTCCCTGTAGTGGGGATAAGCGGGGTCTTTCTGGGAGGGTTGAGATTTGAAAAGGAGCAAAAGGCAGGCCTCACCCACTTCCTTTCCGAGATGCTGACCAGGGGTACTGAATCGTACACGACCCTCCAATTGGCCCAGAAAGTGGATTCCCTCGGGGCAACCCTGGAGACCTTCTCAGGGCGCAACAGCTTCGGGATACAAGCAAAGGGGTTGAGGGGGGATTTCCCCCAGCTTTTAAGACTCGTAGCAGAGGTGATCAGCAAACCATCTTTCCCCCCTGAGGAAGTGGAGAAGGTACGGGGTGAGGTACTGGCCGCCTTGGGAGCCGAACGGGATCAGATGATTCACCGGACCATGCGGCTCCTCCGTGAGACCCTCTATGAACGGCATCCCTATCGTCTGAACGTCCTAGGAACAGAGAAGACGATAAAGCGTATCGGGCGGCGGGATCTCCTGAGGTATTACAAAAGATATGCCCTGCCTCAGAACCTGGTACTGGCCATTGTGGGTGATACCAGGTGGGAGGAGGTGATGGAGTCCGTCCAGGGGGCTTTTCATGAGATGCGCAGGGGGGACTTTTCCCCGCCCGCAATCCCCCGGGAAGTGACGGAAAAGAGGGAAATAAAAAAACGGGAAGAGACGGTGGAGGAGAAGCTACAGACTCATATCGCCCTCGGTTTTGCCGGCACCACCTTGCAGGATCAGGACCGCTTTCCTTTAGAGGTTTTGGAGGCTGCGCTGGACGGGCAAGGGGGACGGTTCTTCACCGAATTGCGGGATAAAGAGGGGTTGGCCTATGTGACTGCCTTCTTTGTCCGATCTGATCTCGACCCCGGTTATTTGGGGGTGTATCTGGCCACCAGTCCCCCCAAAGTAGAGCAGGCCCTCGAGGGGATCGAACGGATCCTGCAAGACGTGCGCAAGCGAGGGATCAGCCAGGAGGAGTTGGACAGGGCCAAGGCCTATCTCATCGGAAATTATGCGATTGGTCTTCAGGGTACCCTCGCCCTGGCCTTTACCATGGCCTTCGATGAGCGATACGGCCTCGGTGGGGATTTTTATCGAACCTATCCCCGTGAAATAGAAGGGGTAACGGGAGAAGATGTTCTACGGGTGGCTCGTAAATATATCGACCTGGATTCCTATGCGGTGGTTATTGTCCGGCCCCCCTCTCCTTGAGCCTTTTGAGGACGGCGTGCTTCTTACCTGTTATTCTTAATTCTTTGTCCCTGCGTTCGTCTATTTTAATCGTGGTAACCACCCGCTGAGCCCCCTGCGCAAAAGGGGCGCGGTGCATCTGCGCAGCCACGTTCAGTAATTCTTCTACCTCCCCTTCTACCTCTGTCCCCATGGAGGTAACCTCATACTGCAGTCCGTGTTGTGCTATTATCTTTACGCACTCAGCGACAAACGGGCTCACACTAGGACTCTCAGTGCCTATCGGTATGACGCTGATCTCCATAATAGCCATTGCGACAATCCCTTATATTATTGATGGATACTCTCGAGGATGAACCCCCCAATGAGGGCGAAGAAGATATTGGGTGCCCAGGCGGCAATAAGGGGGGGGAAGGTACCACTATGCCCCATGGCGATGGAGATGGCAAAAGCCACCCAATAAACGAACCCGATGACTATGCTGAGTCCCACCCCCTGAGCGACCCCCCCCCCGCGGCCGTGGCTCGCCGCCAGTGCCAGGGGACTTCCCATCAAGACCATGATCAGGGTCAAAAAGGGAAAGGACACCTTGTGGTGGAGGTCAACGACATAACGGGTGGGGTCGTACCCTTCACGAGTAAGCTCCTCCACATATGCCTTGAGCTCCCGGTAGGTCATCTCATTCGGGTCTTTCATCCCCTTTTTAAAGTCCTCCGGTTTTTCCCGTAAGGGTATATCTCTCTCATCGTAGATCTCCGTCGCCACCCCCCCGCCGGGGAGAAAATCCCTGATAGCCACATCATAGAAGGTCCAGCCGACACCGTTCCATTTAGCCCTCCGGGCATCAACGCGCTGGCGGAGGTTGAATGCTTCATCGAAACGGTAAATGGTTACCCCCCTGAGGATATCTTTCTTTGGTTGAAGTAGACGGATGTTATAGATGATGTCTTCACCACGGTACCAAATCTTATTGAGCTTGAAAAAGGCCCGTTCCTCCTCCTGCTTTATCTTGACCGACCAAATATAGTTGGCCTTACGGGCCGAGTAGGGGACAATGGTCTCGTTACAGAGCAAAATAAAGGCGGTGACTGAGGTCGCAAGGATGAGGAGTGGCATGATGATCCTATAGGTGCTGATTCCATGGGCCTTCATGGCCACGACCTCGTTGTTTCGAGCGAGGACCCCCAAGGTAATCAGGGCGGCAAGGAGGGTAGCAAAGGGAAGGACCATAGCGAGAAAGGGGGGAATAGTATAGAGGAAATATTCCAGGATAAAATAGAGGGGGGCATTATGGACGATGATCTCGTTGGTCCTTTCGAAGAGCTCCACCACAAAAAAAATCATAAAAAAGGACGCTATCCAGAGTGAAAGGAGTTTCAAGAACTCTTTTGCGATGTAACGGCTGAGGATCCTCATGCCGCTCAAACCCTGTGGTCTCTTACCTTTCATATGGCCTAGGGGCAACTGGAGTTGCGTTGAAGATTGATCTACATCTCCCGGGAAAACTTTTTCCATTTCTCCCTCAACCATTCCATACCCTTGTCCCCCCAGGTGAGGATCCGCAAGGGGGATTCCCGAGCCGTTTTTACCAAAAGGTAGACCCCTAAAGCTCCCAACGTTATATTAGGAAACCAGGCGGCCAGAGAAGGGGATATGATCCCGCTTACACCCAAGTTCTTTCCCAAACAGTACAGGACGTAATAGAGGAGGAAAACAAAGGCGCACAGGATAAAGCCCCACGACCTTCCCGATTGCGAGCGCTGCACCCCCAGGGGGAGCCCTACCAGGCCGAAGATGAAAACGCCGAAGGGGATGGCAAATTTGAAGTGAAGCTCCACCAGTTGTGGACGGACGTTTTCCCCTAGTTTCCTTTTCTTCTTGATCTTCTCGCGCAAATCACCGATGGACATCTCCTTCTCCAACATTCGTACCCTCGCTTTTGCGCGCGCCTTTTCTATTTCCTCTTTCAGGAAAACGGTGAATTGATAGGCGTTGAAATTGATGGTGCGATACGTCTCATTCTGTTCCTCTTGAGAATGAATGCTTCCATCGAAAAGATGCAAGACCAATTTTTGGGCCTTGGGGTCAGAATCGAGATACCCCCTGCGGGCAACAATTGTACTATTCATCTGGGGATCTCTCTCATCGTAGATCATGATACCCTCAAGCACCTTTCCCCCTTGGGAGACTTTATTCACATAGATAACCAAGTCGCCGAAGGTGGCGTTGAAGATTCGTGCTTGCACGTCCAACTTCGCCTTGGTTCCGGCAAGCCGAAAGAGGGTCTCCTGGAAGTTTTTGCTCCCCCAGGGAACGGCATAGAACACCAGAAAGGAAGTAAAAAGAAAGGCGATCACCGAGAGAAGGATCACGGGAGGGCTGAGCCGGTAGAGCCCCACCCCCGACGTCTTGAGGGCGATGATCTCGTTGTCCGCAGACAATCTCGCCAGGGCCGCGAGGATGCCGAGCAAGAAGGCCATCGGGACGACGAAGACGAGAAACGCGGGAATGAGACACAAAAAAAGCTCTATCGCGTACCCTATGGGGACCCCTTTATCCACCACCATCTCAGTAACCCGGAACATTTTGCTGACCAAGAAGATAAAAGTGAAGATCCCCATCCCAATCCCTGTGGGTACCAGAATCTCTTTCAAGAGATAGCGATCAATGATCTTGGGTATCATGCGTTCCCTAGTTTATTCGCCCTCGGCATAGAATTTCGCTCTGTTAGGAAGAAAAGCGTCTAACATCATTTATAACAAAAGAAAAGGGTTTTTTCAAGAAAGGAGAATAAAACACAAGGATATTTTCCAGCTTTATTTTTTTGAGGTTCATGTCAACACTGTTCTTGCATTACGAGAAAAAGGGTATTATTTTTTAGCGTAGTGGAAGCAAGCCGGTCTTCATTTTTTATCCCTTTTTTTAGGATAATCCGGTATTGGCTCATGCCCTCTTTTGGTACTCAGGCGGCAGTAAACTCGCACTCCACACGGCGCTTCGCTTGCGCGGAGTGCTCGCCTTCGCGGGCGGGGCATTGACCCCGACCTTGACCAAAGGGTTCTACAACCCCTTTGGAAACCCCGTTCTAGGGGATTGCATCCCCTTGAACCCCGCTCGCCATTCATCCCCGCTGCAAGCAGCGGGGTATTCTGGCGGGGTTTTTATAAAGTGAGAGAGTATAATGTTTACAAACACCTGAGTCAAATTTTCACTTGCAAAAGGGGGGGTGGTATGCTAAAGGTCATTCACAATAAACACGCCCTCTGATCGATTTGGGGGTGCCCGTAAGGGTTCCAAACGAGGTGAGGAGAGCGGAAGATACAACCACAAGGAGATATTATGCCCGTTATTACGATGAAAGAACTCTTGGAAGCGGGGGTCCATTTCGGCCACCAGACAAAGCGATGGAACCCCAAGATGAAACCATATATCTTCGGGGCGAGAAACGGTATCTATATACTCGACTTGCAGCAGACCGTTAAACTCTTAGAAGTAGCCTATGACTTTGTTCGGGATACCGTCGCCAAGGGAGAAAAGATTCTCTTTATCGGGACGAAGAGACAAGCTCAGGAATCCATCTATGAAGAGGCTGCGCGCTGTGGCATGCTGTATGTCAATCATCGTTGGTTAGGCGGAACCCTCACCAATTTCCAGACAATCCAGAAGAGCATCGATAAGCTCAAAGAGCTGGAAAAATTAGAGGAACGTGCGGATTTTCAGGGTCTCCCAAAAAAAGAGGTGCTCCAATTGCAAAAAAGAGGGGCTAAACTGGGTAAGTATCTGGGAGGGATCAAAGATATGGATCGATTTCCCGGAGCCCTCTTCGTTGTTGATCCCAAGCGGGAGAGAATAGCAGTGAGCGAGGCGCGGAAGTTAGGGGTCCCCACCGTAGCCATTGTGGACACCAATTGTGATCCTGACGAAATCGACTATGTGATCCCGGGAAATGACGATGCCATACGGGCCATCCGCCTTTTCGCCTCCAAAATTGCCGATGCAGCGATCGAAGGAAAGACACTTCGCGAGGAAGAACTCCAAGGAGAAACAGGAGAACAGCCCCCCACGGAGCCCGCTCCCGACGAAGGCGTTGTAGAGGAAGCTACGGGAGAAGAACGAGAGGAAGAAGGCTACGACGATAAGGATGTGTAAGCCAATCAGAGGAGGATGAGGAGGCAGATAAAGATGGAGATATCCGCCGATGCAATTAAGGAATTACGGCAGAGAACAGGGGTCGGCGTTATGGATTGTAAAAAGGCCCTCGCAGAGTCTGCGGGAAATGTTGATGAAGCCATTGACGTGCTACGCAAGAAGGGGTTGGCGAAGGCAGCAAAGAGAGCGGGCCGAGAGACCGCCGAGGGTCTTATTACCGCATATATACATCCGGGAAGCAAGATAGGGGTCTTGGTAGATGTAAACTGCGAGACGGATTTTGTGGCCCGTACAGAGGATTTTCAAAATCTGTCGAAAGAGATCGCCATGCATATTGCTGCTATGAACCCCATTGCTATTAGCCGGGAAGACGTCAAGACGGAGGACATCGAGAAGGAGAAAGAGATCCTGCGGGCCGAGGCCGCAACATCCGGCAAACCCGACAAGGTGTTGGATAAGATCGTGGAGGGAAGACTGGAGAAATTCTTTACGGAACAGTGCTTGCTGGAGCAGACCTACATTAAGAATCCTGACATCACGGTAAAGGATTTCATCTACGATAACATAGCCAAGTTGGGGGAGAATATCACCGTGCGGCGCTTCACCAGATATCAACTGGGTGAGCTCTTCGGGGAAGAGGACAGCTAATCATCCCGGCTTGACTGTGGTCATCTTTTATGCGACAAAAACCCACGTATAAGCGAGTTTTGTTAAAGCTAAGCGGCGAGGTGATGACAGGAGAGGGGGGGGCGGGAATAGAGCCTGCGGCTCTCGGGAGGTTGGCTGAGGAGATCAAGGAGTTGAGGGAACTGAGGGTCGAGATGGCCGTGGTGGTTGGAGGGGGGAATCTCATCCGAGGGGCACAGGCCGCTGGTGATGACATAGAGAGGGTGACGGCGGATCAGCTTGGAATGTTGGCTACCATTATGAACGGTCTGACCTTGCGGGATGTATTAGAGAAGCGTGGGGTCCCGACTTCTGTACAGTCTGCCGTGGCAGTGGGTACCATGGTGACACCCTATGAACGCGCCCATGCCCTCAGAGACCTCGATGAGGGAAAAGTGCTGATCCTCGTGGGCGGAACGGGCAATCCATATTTCACCACGGATACAACAGCTTCCGTGCGGGCTCTCGAAATAGGAGCAGAGATCATCCTGAAGGCCACGAAGGTGGATGGTGTCTATGATTCTGATCCTGTAGAGAATTCCGCAGCGGTTAAATTTGATCATATCTCGTACCAGGAGGTATTGAAGAGAAGGTTACGGGTGATGGATGCTACCGCTATCTCCCTCTGTATGGACCATCAACTCCCCCTGGTTGTCTTCAATGTCGGGGCTCGGGGAACTATGCGGCGGATAATCTTAGGTGAGAAAGATGGTACGCTGATCAGTTAGAGGATCTTATGGAACTGCAGATCATTAAAGAATGCGAAGCGAAGATGGAGAAAGCCATCTCCGCGTTGGAAAAAGAGCTGGGCAAGGTGCGAACCGGCAGAGCCTCCCTGGCCCTTTTGGATGACATCAGGGTGGATTATTATGGAACCTCTTCCCCCCTTAATCAGGTAGCCACCCTCTCGGTACCTGAGAGCAGGCTTATCGTCATTCAGCCCTGGGATCAGTCCTTAATTGGCGCAATCGAAAAGGCGATCCTCAAATCGGAGTTGGGGATGACGCCAGCAAACGACGGAAAGATTATACGCATCACCATTCCGAGGCTGACAGAGGAGCGCAGAAAAGAACTGGTGAAGTTAGTCAAAAAGATGGGGGAGAACACTAAGATCGGGGTGCGCAATATCAGGAGAGAAACCATTGAAACATTGCGCACAATGGAGAAGGGAAAGGAAATTTCCGAGGATGAGTTGCATCAATTACAGGATCAGGTACAAAAGACAACTGATACCTTCGTCGGACAAATCGATGAGGTGATTGCAGAAAAAGAAAAGGAAATAATGGAGATTTAACAGTAAGGAGGTGAGAGCTGTGCCGTATGAAATCAATGATGAGTGCGTGGCATGTGGAACCTGTGCTGAGGAATGCCCCGCAGACGCCATCGAAGAAGGAGAAGAGAAGTATGTCATAAAGCAGGATGAATGCACTGAGTGCGGAACCTGCATGGAGGTCTGCCCAGTGGATGCAGTTGTTGAGGTATAGGTGATGAGGGAGCAGACCTTCTGCTCCCTCGCCCTTTGCAATTATAACAATTCTCCCCTCAGGTCTTCATGGCCTCCTCCATTGCAAAGCCCCGATACTTGTGTTACAGTTGGAATGGATGTCGATTGCACCAGCACTCATTGAGTGTTGATTGCTACCAAATCTCAGGAGCGTTAATTCTGGGAACATCTCCCTTAATTCGATATTATGAAAGTTCAGCGACGGGATATGGAGAGGCTCGATCCAAAAAAAATGCCCCACCATATAGCCATTATCATGGATGGAAGTGGTCGATGGGCACAGCGGCATCACCTCTCGAGAATAGAAGGGCATAAGAAGGGACTCGAAGCGACCAATGCGGTGGTGGATGCATGTGAAGAGTTTCAGATCAAGATCATCACCCTCTATGCCTTTTCCAAAGAGAATTGGCGCCGTCCGCGCAGAGAGGTGAGTGCCCTCATGGGACTCCTGCAAGAATATCTGCGGAAGCGGCAAAAAGAGCTGCTGGGAAGAAATATTCGTATCAACATTATTGGAGACTTAGAGGATCTCCCCGCCCCCATCCGTAAATCCCTCAAGGAGACAGTGCAGAAAACCCGTCACAAGGATGGCCTCATCATCAACCTTGCCCTCAGCTATGGGGGGCGTTCAGAGATTGTTGCCGGCGTCAGAAAGGTCATCGAAGAGATAGAAAGGGGGCGGATCACCAAGGATGATGTCACCCCGGAAACCTTCTCACGATATCTCTTCACCGGAGACCTCCCTGATCCAGATTTACTGATCCGCACCAGTGGTGAATTGCGCATCAGCAACTTCCTCCTCTGGCAAATTGCGTATACCGAACTCTACTTCACCACGACCCTCTGGCCTGATTTCGGCAAAGAAGAGTTGATGCAAGCCTGCATTGCGTATCAAAACAGGGAGAGGCGTTTTGGGCTTACTGCCTCACAAATCCGAGAAGGTACTGCGTCATAATATGAGGGAGACCAATAATGATGAGCCGATGCATTGAGAGGCCTTGACATGCTCAAAAGATTTATCACGGCATTGATTATCATTCCACTCGTAGGGTTGTTGATCATCTTCGGGCCTTCCTATACCCTCGCGCTCATGGTATGCGCGGCTGCCATCTTGGGGCTCTATGAGTTCTATAGCATGACCATGGCAAACGGAGGGACTGGAGAGAAGATCGGTGGCATCACCCTTGGTGCCATCCTCTGCGCGTTAATTCAGTGGGCTTCCTCCGAGATGATCATGGTATTCTTATGTGCCGTCATGGTGGTCCTCTTTCTCGGCTATGCCTTTTCATCTGAGAAGCTTTCCATCCTGCCGAACCGCATCGGGATCGTTTTTCTCGGCATCATCTATGTCCCCTTCCTGCTGTCCCATGTCACCCTGATTAACAAATTACCGCAGGGGATCTGGTGGGTCCTCTTACTCTTGGCAACGGTGTGGGTGGGGGATACCTTTGCCCTCCTCATCGGCTCCTGGTGGGGCAGACATAAACTCAGTCCCCGAATCAGCCCTCATAAGACAGTCGAGGGTTTTTTCGCCTGCTTCGTCGGCGCAATCCTTACCGTTTTCGCCTTCAAGGCCCTCTTCCTGCCGACGGTGCGGGGAGCAGATGCACTTTTTGTGGGATTAGGCATCGCCCTCTTCGGTCAATTGGGGGATCTCTCGGAATCAATGATTAAACGGGGGGCCAAGGTAAAGGACTCCGGGAGCCTTATCCCCGGACATGGAGGTGTATTGGACAGATTAGACAGCTTTTTCTTTGCCGCACCCTTTTTGTATTACTTTTTGAAATTTACCGAGATACTATGAAACGGTTGGCCATCCTCGGATCGACGGGGTCCATCGGGGTCAATACCCTCGAGATCGTGAAGCAATTCAGGGAGGATTTTGAAGTCCTTACCCTTGCTGCGGGGACGAATCTTTCCGTACTGCGCGAACAGGTAAAAAGATTCAAGCCCCGCCTCGTCTCAGTCCTCAACCAAGACCTCGCCCAGGTCCTCCAGAAGGATCTCCAGAAAGAAAAAGTGGAAGTGGCCTTTGGGGCGGAAGGACTCATCCGCGCAGCCACCTTTACCGGGGTGGATTTGGTGGTATCAGCAGTGGTAGGTTCAATCGGGCTCCTTCCCCTCATCGCTGCCATCGACGAGGGGAAAGATGTCGCCCTGGCGAACAAGGAATCAATAGTGATGGCCGGCGAGATCATCGTGAAGAAGGCGCAAGAAAAGGGGGTCGCGATCTTACCCATCGACAGTGAACACAGCGCCATCTTTCAGGCCTTGGGGGGTAAGACGGGAGGAGAAGGAATAAAGAGGATCATCTTGACCGCATCGGGAGGACCGTTTTATACCCTGCCCGCTGAGGCATTACAAGCGGTAAGCCCGCAAGAGGCCCTCGCCCATCCCGTATGGGAGATGGGACCCAAGATCTCGGTCGATTCCGCCACTATGATGAATAAAGGATTAGAGGTCATCGAGGCCCACTGGTTCTTCCAGGTCCCCCCTGAGCGGATCGAGATCGTGATCCATCCCCAGGGCATAGTCCATTCCCTGGTTGAATATGTGGACAGCTCCATCATCGCCCAGTTGAGCATTCCTGATATGCGAATCCCCATCGCCTATGCCCTCTCCTATCCCAAGAGATTGACAACTGACCTCCCCGGGCTCAACCTGGCTGAACTCAACCATCTGACCTTTGATCCCCCTGATTTTGAGAAGTTCCCCTCTTTGAAACTGGCCTATGAGGCCCTGGAAGGAGGGGGAACCTTGCCGGCGGTGCTCAACGCCGCCAATGAGGTAGCGGTGGAGGCCTTTCTCCAAGGCAAGATCGGCTTTGACCACATTCCGCACGTGGTCGCCTCGACCATGAATGGACACAACACAACCCCTCTGCGCGGGGTAGAGGATGTCCTTGACGCGGATCAATGGGCCAAGGGAAAGGCCTTAGACTTTATACGAGAGGTAGCACGATGATTTATATTGTGGCATTAGCATTTGTGCTGGGTATCTTGATCTTCGTCCATGAGCTTGGACATTTCCTCGTCGCCAAAATAGCAGGGGTAAAAGTGTTGAAGTTCTCCTTGGGCTTTGGCCCCAAACTTATTGGCAAAAAGATAGGGGATACAGAATATATGATATCCGCCTTCCCCCTGGGGGGGTATGTGAAGCTCTTAGGAGATAATCCACATGAGAAGGTTGCGAAAAGCGATGAGAAGAGGGCCTTTCTCCAGCAACCCGTGCGTAAAAGGATGGCCATCGTTGCGGCTGGGCCCCTCGCGAACCTGCTGCTCGCTATTTGTTTCTTCTCTCTGTTGTTCAGTGTGGGAATGCCACAAGTACTCCCTATTGTGGGAACGGTCGCGGACGGCTTCCCTGCCCAAGAGGCAGGGGTACAGCCTGGGGATACTATTCTCAAGGTGGACAACGAAGAAATGACCCAATGGGTTGATCTCCCCGGAGCGATCTCCAAGAGCGAGGGAAAAGAAATCCAGTTGACTATCAAGAGAGGGGAGAAAATTATCAGCATAAGGGTCACCCCTCGGGCCATAATGGGGAAAAACATCTTTGGTGAGGAGGTGCAGGCCTATCAGATCGGAATCGCTGCATCGGATGAGTTTATAATCAAGCGGGAACCCGTTTACAAAGCAATCGGCATGGGTTTTTCCCAGACGTGGTTTGTTATCAAGTTGACGGCGGTGAGCGTCGTCAAGATAATCCAGCGGGTCATCCCAGCCCAAAAGGCCCTGGGGGGGCCTATCCTTATCGCCCAGATAGCTGGCCAGCAAGCACAAGAAGGTTTTCTCAACCTCATCTTCTTTACTGCGGTGTTAAGCATTAACCTCTGTATTATAAACCTCTTTCCAATCCCTATTCTCGATGGCGGCCACCTCCTCTTCATGACCATAGAGGCCGTCATAGGGAGACCCTTAAGTGTGAAGAAGATGGAGGTGGCCCAGCAGATCGGATTAATCATTATTATCCTGCTCTTTGCCTTCATCTTCTATAACGACATCTTGAGACTCCTCCCTCAGGGGGCCAAGTGATGCGGATCTTGGGGGTCGATACGTCAACCTCCTGTGGAAGCCTCGGGATCATCGATGACGATGCGGTAGTGGCTGAATATGCCCTTCTTCGGGACGAGACTCACTCCACACGATTGGTCCCCGCCATCCAGGCCCTCTTGAAGGAGGCACGGCTCGATCTGGATGAGATAGATGGTATGGCCGTCTCCCTGGGGCCGGGTTCCTTTACCGGGCTCAGGGTGGGGCTGAGCGCTGTCAAGGGATTGGCCCTGGCAGCCGAAAGGCCGGTGGTGGGGGTTCCCACCCTGGATGCCCTCGCCTCTAACCTCCCCTTCACCCCCTACGTGATCTGCCCCCTCTTGGATGCACGCAAAGGTGAAGTCTACACCGCCCTTTACAAAGATGGAGAGGGCGGGGAGGTTAAGCAATTGACCCCCTACCAGGTCCTCTCTCCTCTTGACCTCCTTGAGAAGATCCCGCTTCAGGAGACTATCTTCTTGGGTGATGGGGTGGAGGTCTACAGGGAACTCATCGAGAAGAGGTTGGGCGTAAAGGCCCTCTTCGCCCCCCCTCATTTGAGGTTCCTCCGAGGTTCGACCGTGGCCGAGATCGGGTTACAACGCTTCAAGAAGGGGGAGCAAGATGACATTTCCTCGCTGGTGCCCATCTACGTCAGGCCCTCCGATGCCGAAATAAAGTGGACGAAGGGAAAAAGAGGGTGAATACTACGTACAATTTTGCATCTAAGACAACAGAACTGCTTTGGAAGAACGGGACCTGATAGAGCGGGTACAGCGGGGGGAGAAAGATGCCTTTCAGGATCTCATGACTCCCTATCAGCGCAAGATCTACTCCCTCCTCTATGGGATGGTATGGGATCGGGAGGATGCCCTGGAATTGACTCAGGAGGTGTTTACGAAGGCCTATCGATCCATCAGGGGGTTCCGTATGGCCTCTTCTTTTTATACGTGGCTGTACCGGATCGCCGTGAATCTCGCCCTCGATTTTCGACGCCAGAGGATGACAAATCCTGAGATACATAGGGCAGTTGATCCTCCAAACAAAGAAAGGCCTGACTCCACGTTGCTGCGCAAAGAGCTCAATGAGCATATCCGCATGACTATAGCCCAGCTTCCGCCACAACACCGGGCAATCCTCCTCTTACGGGAAGTAGAGGGACTGAGTTATAAGGAGATCGCGCAGGTCATGGGCTGCCAGTTGGGTACCGTGATGTCCAGGTTGCACTACGCCAGGGATGGCATGCGCCGGACCCTCACGCCTTATCTGAAGGGGGAGGATTAAATGCCGGGCTGTAATCATATGGCATCACTGCTGGACAAGTATGTGGATGGGGAGCTGCGTCCTGAAGAGAGGGTTTCCGTGGAGGAGCACGTGAAAGGGTGTCATCGCTGCCACAGGGAGTTGCAGGAACTTACCACCCTGCGCAGCCGCCTGCAGGAGGCAGTGGAGGAAGGTGTTGCTGATGCGCCACTTGCCAGGATATGGGAAGGCGTGGCAGATAGGCTGGAGACCCCTACCATAATGGAGCAAATGTGGTGGGAATTTAAGGGCCTATTCTCCTCCTTTCGACCGCGCACGGCCCTTGCATGGGGGACAGCCATTGTGATAGCCTTCTTGGTAATCTTCCCCTTTGTGACATCCCCGCCGACACCGCGCGTGGTGGTGGAGTCGGTGGAGAGCGAGCATCCGGTCATGATCTTCCAAGGGGACGATGAGATGATGATCGTTTGGTTCTTTGTGGAAGAAGAAGGGAAGGAGGCGATGAGGTGAAGAAATCAATCTCTTGGGTTCTCTTAAGCATGTTTTGCATGCTAACTTTTGCATCCTTTGCCTTAGGAGGGGAAATGGGGGTAGAGATCAGGGTCATCCTCGCCTCGCACCAGGCAAAGGGTATCGATGCACACCTGCAGGATATACAAAAGAATTTGGGTACCTTGTTTAATTATTCATCCTACCGACTCCTGCAAGAGCGTTCCTTTCTCCTCTCAGAAGGGCAGATGGATCAGCTCTCCTTAGCTGACAATAAAGAGTTGCATATCCAACTCATCCAAGAACAGGGAGGAACGGCGGAGATCACTGTGGAAATCCTGCGGGGGGGGAAAAGTATATTTAAGACCACGGCAAAACTCAAAAAAGGGGGGACTCTGCTCATCGGCGGACCGAAATATGAAGATGGGGTGTTGATCCTGGCCATAGCAGCCCAGTGACTTTAATCCCGCTGGTACATAGATATCACTTTCGTCCAGAAATGGAAAAAGGAGGGGATCTTTTACACCCCCTCCTTTTTTGCGTTTCTGGTCTTCTAGCGCTTAGTTGATTACTTTTGCCTTGCTGGGATGACAGCCGGTACACTTGGTGGTA
>Ga0307425_1000314_pt1 | contig 30781 bp, 32 predicted proteins | sample SalMarWE160330MG_FD_202152 | JGI IMG/M metagenome (GOLD analysis project Ga0307425, IMG submission 202152) | Salt marsh sediment microbial communities from the Plum Island Ecosystem LTER, Massachusetts, United States - WE1603-30 | ecosystem: Environmental > Aquatic > Marine > Intertidal zone >...
TTAAGGGACGTCCGCCGCTTTTCAATAATGCTGGACCTATCTTAAATATTTTTACGCCTTTCTTAGAAGAACGTCAACCCCCAGAATCTTTGCCAACTTATGAAGATAGGCGTTGTCGTATCAGTCTAGCCCTCTTCAAAATAATTTGGTCGACTTCAAGCGAATGGTGATGTCTTTTATGAATGACTGTCGGCCTCCGGCTCGGAGAGCCTACGCCTCGGAGAGGAGGGTGTCGTCAGTCAAAAGTCATAAACATCCACAAGAGGTGGAGGTTTGAGGAGGGCCCCTAAAAGAGGCCATAAGTCTATCTCAATTCTAATTCAAGTTGTTGCTTGTCAAAATTCTCTTGCTCACGGATGTATTTCCGAATTTGTGCTTCATTCAATCCCACTGTGCTGACATTGTAGCCTCGGATCCAGAAATGCTTGCCCATGCCAACCGCTCCAAATTCACGGTGTAATCGAATGGGACTTCTTCCTGTCAAAAATCCAATCGCATTTGCCACACCATACTTAGGCGGAATACTTATGCATGCATGGATATGGTCAGGCATAACATGCCCCTCTATGATTTCAAAATCCCGTTGCAAACACAGTTCTCGGATAATTTCTCCGCATCTCTTTCGGACCTTGCCGTATAATACTTTCCGACGATATTTAGGAACCCAAACAATGTGATATTTGCACTCCCATTTCACGTGTGATAAGCTTTCCCAATCCCTCATTGTTTTCTCCTTCCCAACCTACACCTCGTGGCCCTGGGGAAGGAAATAATATCACGCTTTATCGGCACAGCCTACTAGGTTTGCACCAGCAGAGCTGGTGGTTTAATGAGATTAATTATAGGACTAAAAACCAAAAAACGAGGAGGACGAGATGGCAGTTTACAAGGATCTGGCAACGGTCAAGGAACTGTTTGTTGAGTTATGGACCGAATTGATTGAGAAGACCGAATTTGGCCCCAAAATGAGGAAAGACAACCTTTCTATCCTGTACGTAGTCAAAGATCCGGATTTTTTCATGTATGTGGATGGTCACGGTACAAAATTCGGTGATGAAGCAAAAAACCAAGATGCTGTTATAAAGTTTTATTTGTCCGGCGATATCGCACATAAGTTCTGGCTCAAGAAATTGAATGTCTCGAAGGCATTGGTAACTAGACAGATCAGGTCAAGAGGACCTGTTCCAAAGGTGATGAAACTTCTTCCGTTGATTAAACCCGGTTATGAAATGTACCGAAAATACTGTGAGAAGTATAATCTTCCGACGGATATCTAAAAACTTCCGTCACCAATTTTGATGAACTCGTAAAAAATCATCAATCAGACGGCACAGTAAAAAGCCCCAGATGCATGTTGAGCTTTTCGCAATCCCGCCACGGGACAGATGGACTTTTCACGAAGCCGTCAATCTTAAATGATAGCAATAATACTAAACGAAAGGGGAAATCTTTATGGACTATTTGGACATCAGTTTTCAGTTAAATGATGAAGATATTGCGTTAAGGGAGGCAGCACACAAGTTTGCCAAGGAGGTTATTCGGCCCGTTGCAAAGGAACTAGATCAGATGACGGCAGATGAAGTGATCGCTGACGACTCTCCGTTATGGGATCTTTTACGTCAAGCATATGAACTGGGTTACCACAAGATTTTGATTCCTGAAGCATATGGCGGGCTGGAGCTCAGCCCGCTTCAGCTGCATCTTGTATTTGAAGAACTTGGCTGGGGGAGTTTTGGTCTGGCTGTGTTGCTGGGGGTGGTTTCATTTCCGTTTTACATGGCCTGCCTTACACTTGATGACGATCTAATCGAAGAATTTGTGATACCGTTTTGTGAATGCAATGATGGCAGTATCAGGGGATGCTGGGCCTGTATGGAACCAGATAGAGGATCTGACTATCTATGCCCAGAAGATTATTATACAGATCCCAATATTAAACTCAATGTTCAAGCACATCTTGATGGTGACGAATGGGTAATCAATGGGCAAAAGGCGGCATGGGTTTCGGGAGGGAGTATTGCAACGCATGCCATGCTTTATTGTCAAGTAGATCCATCACTGGGAATTGCCGGAAGCGGCATTTTCTTATGTCCGCTTAACATTAAGGGGGTTTCCAGGGGAAAACCGTTGCGGAAGATGGGGCAAAGAGATCTGAACCAGGGAGAAATTTTCTTTGACGATGTAAGGATCCCCAAACACTACATGATCTGTGAGCCCGATTTCTATTCGGAAATGATGGATATGATCCTGGGCGCTGCCAATGCCACCATGGGAGTACTATCCACGGGATGCGCAAGGGCAGCCTTTGAAGAGGCCTTCACTTATGCCAAGGAAAGGGTCCAGGGTGGTAAACCCATCATTGAACATCGGGGCATCAGACAACGCCTTTTTGACATGTTTAGCAAAGTGGAAACTTGCAGGGCACTGTCACGGGCCGTAATTAATTTTAACTTTAATATTTCACCCCCTCTCGAAGAATATTCGCTCATATCAAAAACACGGTGTACGGAGCTATGTTTTGAAGTCACCCATGACGCGATTCAAATACTGGGCGGAAACGGTTTGACCCAGGAATACTTGACTGAAAAGCTTTTTAGAGATGCCAGGGCCATCCTTATAGAAGATGGTATCAACGAGGTCCTGCAAGCAAGGGGGGGGCAGATCATAGCAGAAACTTACCCTAGAAGAGGAGATGAGTTCTAGTCATTGGCGGTCACTCCGGTTAGGAGCGTTTCATTAATGCGGGATAGCTGCTAAAGCAAGCGTCTGCCTTTCATAGGTCAGAGGATAAAGAAGGGCCGATGATGATACTGGGATGAAGGAGAGAGAAGTGAGCGGGAATGTATACATAATTGGAACGGGTATGATAAAGTTCGGTAAATATCTGGAAAAAGGAATTAAAGCCCTGACCGGCGAAGCCCTTGAGCTTGTTTTGACTGATTGTGGTCTGATTCGGAGCGATATTGAGGCAGCCTGGTTTTCAAACTCGCTTATGGGCTATTATACCTTTCAACATTTGATACGCGGGCAGGTCGCACTTTCTGCCAATGGACTAGATGGTATTCCAGTGACCAATGTTGAAAATGCGTGTGCCAGTGGTTCAACTGCTCTTCATGCTGCATGGACGGGTGTAAAGGCAGGGCTTTATGATTGTGTGTTGGCGATAGGGGCTGAGAAACTTTATGATAATGATCGTGCCAAGGTCATGATGAGTTTTATAACGGGGACGGATGTGGATGTCACTATGGATATGATCGCAAAATTTCAGGAGGAAGAGAAAAAACGTAAAGCAAGGGAACCCAAAGAGAAGGAAACCGGAGCGGGTGAGGAGAAATCCGGAGGGCATTCGGCGGCAATGGATCTCTATGCCTTGGGCGCTCGAAGTCATATGGAGAAATATGGGACAACTCAACACCAATTGGCCGTCATCGCCTCAAAGGCCCATAACAACTCTGTTCTGAATCCTTTAGCACAATACACGTTCCCCATGACGGTGGATGAAGTTCTGGCCGATAGAGAGATCACTTACCCGTTGACACGATCCATGTGTGCACCGGTAGGGGATGGTGCTGCTGCCGCAATTCTATGCAGTGAACGGTTCCTTAAAAAAATTGGTCGCATCCGCGCAGTTCGTATCCGCGCATCTGTTCTTGAGGGAGGGTCCCGTTCAGGAGAAAGTGATGTCGTCGCGTTGGTTACGAAATCTTCTGGGCCGACAGTCATGGAGAAAGAATGTGATGTGGGCAGACGTGCGGCACAAAAGGCATTTGAAATGGCAGGGTTGTCCCCTGAGGATATTGATGTGGCTGAAGTCCACGACGCAAGCGCCTTCGGTGAACTTGTCCAGACGGAGCAGTTGGGGTTTTGTAAAGTCGGTGAGGGCGGTCCTTTTGCGGAAAGCGGGGCAACCTCCCTTGGGGGTAGAATCCCCATTAATCCCAGTGGCGGGCTTATCGCCCGGGGGCATCCTCTCGGGGCCTCCGGCCTCGCGCAGATTTATGAGCTTGTTGCCCATCTACGCGGAGAGGTAAAAGGCAGGCAGGTGGAAGGTGCGAGGATTGCATTGGCCGAAAACGGGGGTGGTATCCTTGGTCTGGGTGAAGCCGCCATGGCGATACATATCTTGGAAAAGGTTAAATAGCTGGCAGGATAGGGGACACCTATGGCAAGTCTGAAGAAGGAAAGAGCAAACCGGATTGAGCGGCTCAGAATGGATTTTACTGAAACTGAAAAGGTTATACTGAACCGTAGAAGTGTCCGTCTTTACACCAAAGAAGCAGTACCTGAGTTTATGGTGAAGCGAATTCTAGAAGCTGGACGGTTTGCCCCGACCGGCGGCAATTGCCAGGCCTGGAAGTTTGTAGTACTGCGTGACCCCGAACTCATTGAGGCAATTTCGGAAACGGTCGTTAAGATATGCAAGATATTTAAGGCGATTGTTGATTACCGAAGGCCCGGATTTTTTTGGCTTAGACCGATAGCCAATCTCTTTATCCGGCGAAACCGCAACGATTTACACCCTGTTCCCTTTGGCGCGATTACCATGCTGGCCGAAAGGAAGTTTACGGTATGGCATGGTGCATCAACGGTGATTCTAATTTTTATGGATGTACGTGGTGTGGGAACTCCTCGGCTTGACTGCGGGATTGCAGGACAAAACATGGTGATAGCCGCACACAGTATGGGTCTGGGGACATGCTGGGTCAGTTTTTGCAAGCCCGCTTTTCAGTACACAAATAAATGGAAAAAGCGTCTTGACATTGGCTATCCTTACAAAATTGTCAGCAGCCTGGCGATTGGATGGCCGAGGGGTGAGCCGGAGGGCATGGTTGAAAGACAGACACACGCGGTTGATTGGTTTGAAGGTGGAGAGAAGAGAGTCATATACTGAAGGCTGTATTGCCAAATTTCTAAAACAGCGGGACTTAGAGGGGTGAGATATGGGCAATTTCGGTTTTTTTGAAAAAAGACATATCCCCAAATATAATGATCCTGATGAGATCAAACCGGGAGAAATAGAAGTTGACGTTGACAAATGTAGCGGATGTTCAATCTGCGTGCAGGCATGTGTCGTAAGCGCAATAGTAATGCAGGCAAAAAGACCCGTGATGCTGCCGCCGGGTCGGAATGAGTGCATATTCTGCGGTTGTTGCGTAGCTATCTGCCCGGAGGGTGCTATCCGCCTGAAATCACCATACAGATACACCGGGCTTTACAAGACCATCGGTCATGGGGAACCTCAACCACCTCGCTTATAGCTTGTCCACTAAAATGAGATGTTCACGAATAACAGTAACTGATGGAGGCCTATTATGACTACCACATCATCAAACTGGTCGGTTTTGCTTGAAGAGCAGGCAGAGAAAATCGGTGAGAAACCTTTTTTGCACGTGCTCTATCAGGACCGTTATATTAGCTATAGAGAAATGAATGAAAATGCAAATCGGATTGCCCATTATCTTCTCGGATTGAAAGGAGGGCCTGGTGTCGGCGTGGGAACATTAATGGGAAACTCTCCGCAATTCCTTGAACTGTTTTTTGGAATACAGAAGATCGGGATGTATATTACCCCTGTGAATACAGAGCTGAAAGGTGATGGACTTGCCTTTACTATCGAAAACAGCGATGTAGAAGTCCTGGTCATAGATTATGACCTGATCGATAGATATAGGAGTGTTCAGCATAGGCTGCCGAAGGTAAAATCCATTATTGTCAATACACTTGAGGCGCCAAAAAATTTTGTCATTCCAGGGGATATGACTGATATGAAAGAGGCATATGGAGCAGATATACCGTCCACAAACCCCGCCTTGGATTTTGATGACAACTCGATCCTTGTGATCCTATACACCTCCGGAACCACTGGATTACCCAAGGGAGTTGTATCGCGATACAATAAGAATATTGTGGACAGGGTCAAACAGTTTTCAGGTATTTTGGTCACCCCTGATTCGGTTTATTATACTGCTTTTCCACTCTTTCATGGGAATGCCCTCTATATCACCGTAACGATTTGTTTGTCCGCAGGCTGCTCTGTTGCCCTTGCTAAGAAGTTCAGTGCGACCCGGTTTTGGGATGACATCAATCGTTCCAACACCACCATTTTCAACACCCTTGGCGCTGTTATACCCATATTGATGAAACAACCAGAGCGGCCCAATGAAAAGACTCACCAGGTCACGCGTGTACTTTCAGGCGGATGCCCGGCCGATTTGTGGGAGCCTTTTGAAAAAAGGTTCAATGTGGAGATCTGGGAGGTTTATGGTGCAGTTGACGGTTCCGGGATCATTTTGAACTTCGGTACCGCACCCAAAGGATCAATCGGCAAGCCCCATGATACGATTCTGAAAGTGGTGGACGATAACGGGAGTGAAGTCCCAGCCGGACAGCCAGGAGAGCTTCTCTTCAAGGTTTCTCCGGAAAAGAAGAACACTATTGAGTACTATAAAAACCCAAAGGCTTCTGCAGAGAAAACAAAGGGAGAATGGGAACACACCGGCGACCTGGTTTATCAAGACCAAGACGGCCATCTCTTTTTTGTGGGCCGGAAGACCGATTCCATGAGAAGGCGCGGGGAAAATGTCTCTGCATTTGAAGTGGAAAAGGAGATTTTAAAGCATCCGGGGGTCCTTGAGTGTGCAGTCTACGGCGTTCCGTCGGAATTGACCGAGGATGAGATCATGGCGTGCATCCGACCGGTGGAAGGCGAACAGATGGAGCCCGATGAGATTTGGGGTTTTCTACAGGATAAGTTAGCCAAGTTTGCCATTCCTCGTTACATCCGATTTGTCGAGGATTTTCCAAGGACTGAAACCTTTAGAGTAAAGAAAAACGAACTGAAGGCCCTGGGGGTTACTGAAGATACATTTGATGCCGAGAATAACGAATAGATTGGAAATACTTTTTACCTGTTCTTTGTTTAAGCACCACTTATGTAATGCATTGCTTTACTAATATTGCCATTGGCGTTTCAACAAGGAGATGATAATGTTGGTCATAAAAACATAACAATGAAGTCGATAGCCTTATTTATCCTCCACTTCCTAGATTATGGCCGATCCTGTTCTCATTTTCCTATCCCTCTTCTGTGCTCATCTCCTCTATTTCACCAATGAGACTCACCTTTTTGCATTGATCCTATCTTTTAATGGAGGCAGCTAGCTTTGACGGCTTCGTTGGAAGTCCATCTGAGTCTCGGCATGCCGGGATTCATCTTTAGTCATTGCAGCATACTTCCATATACCCCTCTCGAAGATGCCGCTCTTTCTCGGTGATTCCTAAAGATTCGCACGCCCCCGATAGCGGGATCCTCCATAGACGGATAAATCTGCACTACGCTCCGACAGGCAGAGGGCAGCTTATGATTTATTGATTTCAAAGAATGCCCCTTGTTTCGGCCATGAATGTCATTTGCCCTGCGGAATTTGCCGGGGGCGTGCGGCGTAGAGGTTCAGGTTTCGGGTGCCTGTTCAGCGAACTCAGGACGCCGCAGCAGTCACCGCAGCAGTTACACATCCCTCCCGGATTCCGGGCCGTAGCCTGCTGTGTAACCAGGCCTGCCTCCTGGGCCTCGGTCAGTATCCATATCGCCTCATCCGCCTCTACCTCACGCCCCATATCCCGGTCCAGATAGTACCGACCCATGGACCCGAACATAAAACACACCTCGAGCGGTTTGTCGCAGCCCTGGTCAACCAGCCGTTTCTGTAATTCCCTGAAAATATCATCTGCCATTTTATCCTCCATAGAAGGGGTCGCCCATTAAAGGGCGCTCTTTAATGGGTGACCCCTTTTCATTCATTTGCCGGCTTTTACAGGCGCTTTCGACTTGCCCCTTTTAATTTTTTGCGGTGACCGGGCCCGGGATCTTCCCTTAGAAGGCTGCCGCCCTGACCTGGGCCGGGCCGTTTTTTTCATCGGGGGCGCCTTGATCTCAGGAGGCGGCGGCTCCAGCAGCGATTCATCGGGATACACGCAGGCCAGGGAGGTGCCCAGGTATTCCTCGATGGGGGGAATGTAAAAGGAATCTTCCTCACTGGCAAAACTTACGGAAATTCCTGTTGCACCTGCACGTCCGGTTCGCCCGATGCGGTGCACATAATCCTCGGGATCCCGTGGCATGGTGAAGTTGATGACGTGACTGATGTCCTTCACATGGAGACCGCGTGCTGCCACGTCCGTGGCTACCAGGACGTGGATCTTTCCGCTACGAAAATTCTCGAGGGTCCTGATACGCCTGTTCTGGGGTATGTCTCCGGAAAGGACAGCGCAGTTGATCCCATGTTGCCTCAGCCGGTCTGCCAGACGGCCGGTCTGATCCCGTCGGTTGGTAAATACGAGGACCTTTTCCAGATTCTGCCCGATAATCAGATTCAGCAGGACGACGAACTTTTCTTCGGTGGTGACAAGATAGACCAGTTGTCTGACGGATTCCGCCGCCACATGGGTTCGTTCGATCTCCACGTGAACGGGGTCCCGGGTCCACTGCTCGGCCAGCCGTTCCACCTCTGGCGTCAACGTGGCGCCGAAAAACATGGTCTGGCGCTTATCTTTGCCGGGTGTGCTGCAGACGATCCTGCGGACATCGGGGATAAATCCCATGTCGAGCATACGGTCGGCTTCATCTATGACGAGGATTTCAAGTTTATAAAGCCGCACCAGGTTCTGCCTCTGGAAATCGAGCAGTCGTCCCGGGGTGGCCACGATGATATCAACGATTTTTTCCGCCAGGGCACGCTTTTGCCTATCGTAGCCCATCCCCCCAAAAACGGACTGGATGTGGATACCCGTGTATTTTCCGATGGCCCGGGCGTCTTTTTCTATTTGCAGCGCGAGTTCCCGTGTGGGGGCCAGGATCAGGCCCCGGGGGACACCGGGCCGTCTTTTGCCCCGCAGACGTTTCCTTAACATCCGGGTGTAGATACTGACCAGGAAGGCGGCGCTCTTTCCCGTTCCCGTCTGTGCCTGGCCCGTGGCATCCGATCCGCCGAGGGTTTTGGAAAGAATCTTTGCCTGGATCGGCGTGCAGTACTGAAAGCCCAAGTCGGCTATGGCGTGCATGATTTTCACCGGTAGCGACAAATCATGAAAGCGGGTCCGATCCTCGAGGACGGGGACGTCAAACTCAGAGACATCCCAGGCAGTTGCTGACTCCTTCCGTTTCGATGAGCGACCGGATCCGGGCGTTTTGGGCCTTCTCCCTGAATCCCGGACCGGGGCATGGCCCGTCTTGTTGGGTAAAACCGGATCGGTTTCTTCCAGCGACTGACTGTTTTTGTCTGCGGGTTTCCTAAACTGTTTGCGAAATTTCCGAACGAGGTTCTTGAACAACGCTTTTCCTTTCATCCACAGGGTATCCTGGCAAAGGCGAATGAAGAGTCCGGCACAATAAGAGGTCGCCTATTTCATTTACGGCTTAATCAATAAGGCCCTCCGGCCGCCTGATTTCCTGGACAGGCCCTCTGATTTTAAACCGGCCTTTTCTGCCACCGCCACAGTGTTTTTAAACTCTTCCAGGGAAACGTGCCCCCTGGGCTCCACAACGAGAAGTCTGGCTCCGGGCTTCAATGCCTCCCAGGTCTCGCGGAAGAAAGTGGCCTGGTCAGGCATCTCATGGACCACGTGAAGGGCGGCGGCAAAATTCACCTCTCCTGAAAGGTCACCTACCCCCAGCCCACCGGCCCTGGCCCGGCGAAGCTCTATTCTCTCCAAAAGCCCGGCCTTTCGAGCCCTGCGTTCAAGCACCGAAAGCATCCTGGGCTGGACCTCCACCGCCACAACCCTGCCTTCTGGCCCCACCATCCGTGCCATAGGCAGGGTGAAATAACCCATGCCACAGCCCGGTTCTAAAACGGTCATGCCCTCCCGAACGAATCTACCCAGGATCTTATCCGGATTCTCCAGGAGTCTCCGCAAGGGGCTTAAAAGCAAATATCCTACCCAGAAAGGACAAACCCGCTCTGCCATATACGTTACCCCTTTCCCATGAGAAATCAAAAAAGGGGTTATTCCATCCATCACAGCCGGAATAACCCCTCAAGACAATTGGAGGCGGCAACCAGATTCGAACTGGTGAATAACGGTTTTGCAGACCGCTGCCTTAGCCACTTGGCTATGCCGCCCAATACCCTTATTTTGGAGCGGGAAACGGGACTTGAACCCGCGACAACCACGTTGGCAACGTGGAGCTCTACCAGCTGAGCTATTCCCGCTCATATGCCAATATTTTACAATACCAAGGACCTTTGTCAACAAAAAATCGGCGACACGCCCTTCACCGAAACAGGCCCGATGAGGTCTTATCCGCTATAGCGAAAAAACACTTCTGAATTTGCGAAGATAGTCCAGTCCTGACCACACGGTAAAGACTAATGCGACCCACAAAAAGAACATCCCCACATGCTGAAAATTGATATTGAAAAAGGTGTAATGGAGACAAAGCCCTACCAGGGCCACTGATTGAAAGACCGTCTTGTACTTTCCCAGGCCGCTGGCTTGTATCACAATTCCCTCGCTTATCGCAATTCCTCTCAGTCCTGTCACGGCCATTTCTCGAGCAATTATGACAATTACCATCCATGCCGGAATACGGTCCAAGGGGATAAGCATGATCATGGTTACCGAAACCAGGATCTTGTCTGCCAGCGGATCCAGAAACTTGCCAACTACTGTAACGGCCCCATACCTCCTGGCAAAAAAGCCATCCAGGATATCCGTCACAAAGGCCAGGCCAAAAAACATTGCCGCCAAGAAACTGCCCCATTTGCCGCGAAAAGACAGGCATATCAACACCAGAGGGATAGAGGCAAGCCTGACAACCGTCAATATATTGGGCAAATTATATATATTTTCCCGTGGTCTACGCTCCATTGACAACCGCTCAATCCTTGTATGGGCCCCTGGTCCTGTGTACGGCTTTGATAGCAGGGCGATCTTTGGTGAAACAGTTTTGACGGAAAATCTTCAGCGCCTATTTGGCACTGGTATTGTGCAATCCGTAATAATACAAGACCTTTTTGACGAACGTCCTGGTCTCCGGAATCGGGGGTACCCCTTTATAGAACTCCACCTTGTCTGGCCCCGCGTTATAGGCCGCCAGGGCCAATGCCATATCGTTTTTAAACCTTTTTAGTAGGAGGCCCAGATAACGTGTGCCCCCAAGAATATTCTCTTCCGGGTTAAAAGGATCTTGTACATCCATTGCGGCCGCCGTGCTGGGCATTAGCTGCATAAGCCCCCGGGCCCCCCTATGAGAAACCGCCCGGTGATTGAAGTCCGATTCGGCCCTGATTACTGCCTTGACCAGGTGCCGATCAACACCAAAACGCCTCGACGCCTTATTAATAATCCCCTCGTATTCCCTTACATATCCCGGGGGCCTTTTACCCGGTTCCCTGAGAAAGAGCTTGTAACGGCTGTTTGTCTTGATATTGGTAAAATGCCAGACACCGTTCTTATCCATATAACGGTAAATGTCTGCTAACGTCGGCGTCCAGGCAAGTAATGAAAGGCCCATACATAGGGCAACAGCCCCAGGGAGCCTTGCGGAAAACATATCTACCCCAGCTTCTTCCAGTCGGCCAGAAACCTCTCCAGCCCTATATCTGTCAGAGGATGTTTAATCAATTGTCTAATCACCTTAAAGGGTATGGTTGCAATATCCGCACCCATCAGGGCGGCATCAAGCACATGAGTGGGATTTCTGACACTGGCCACGATCACCTCTGTTTCAAAGCCATAATTATCGTAAATGGTTATGATCTGTTCCACAAGTTCCATGCCTATATTGCTGATATCGTCTAATCTCCCCACAAATGGGCTTATATATGCGGCCCCTGCCTTAGCGGCCATCAGCGCCTGAACCGGAGAGAAACAAAGCGTCACGTTGGTCTTTATGCCCTCCTGAGCCAGGATCCTGACGGCCCTTAGGCCTTCTTCTATTAGGGGTATTTTCACAACAATATTATCGGCCAGCGCGGCCAGATCCCTTGCCTCCTTGACCATACCCTCAGCATCAACGCCAACAACCTCGGCACTCACCGGGCCATTAACGATATTGCATATCTCCTTGATGAGTCCTTCAAACTCCCGTCCCTCCTTTGAAACGAGGGTGGGGTTAGTGGTCACACCATCCACCATGCCAAAATCATTAGCTTTTTTGATCTCATCCACGTTGGCCGTATCAATGAAAAACTTCATAATCCCTCCCTTGTGCCATGGTTCTTGATTATGACTCCTTGCGTCGGCAGTTTAACCCAGACGTGCTCCTATTCCACATTGGCTTTTAATAATAACCTAATGCCTCATTTCCTCCTCAAATTTATCGGCACACTCCTTGCTGCAAAAAAAATATTCCCTGCCCCCAACGACCCTTCTCTCCGCCCCCCTGCGGGGCACGTAAGTCTTACATTGAGGGTCCTGTACCATCTCATCTATCACCCCATCATTTCTATGGTCGAGTCTTTCACTGGATGCAAAAACGCCTTTTACCACACGGTAACAGACGTATGCCAGCCCCGCCCAAATCAATAACCTAAAGGCCCCCATTTACAGCACCTCCGTATTTAAAACAGTCTGTCTCTCCTCAGGTAGTCCTTCCAGCAGCTCGCTCATTGTCTTGCCTTGAACAGGATGAATCAAATCCGGGGCCAATTGCACCATAGGCACCATGACGAACCTTCTCAGATGCATACGCCTGTGGGGTACCGTAAGGTCCTTTTCACTGATAATATCATTTCCATAAAGGAGAATGTCCAGATCAATGATACGAGAATCCCATCGTTTCTTTCTCTCCCTACCCATAGCCGTTTCTATGGACAGGAGATTTTCCAGCAAATCAAGTACCTGAAGGTCGGTAGATAAAAAAACGACGCCATTAATATACCAATTCTGGCCCTTTACGCCAACAGGTTCGGTCCGGTACAAGTCTGATCGCGCCGCGATACTGCACTCATGGATCCCATTTATCAAGTCCATGGCTCGGAGACAATTATTTACCTTATCTCCAAGATTTGAGCCGATCCCGACATAGGCGGTCTTCGCCATTGGTAAAAGGGCCCCTCCATATTAAAGTACCACGGTTTTTAACCTTTCTATGGCCTCTGATAACCTTTCTCTCTTCTGGGTCAGTGCGATACGAAAGTAACCCTCCCCGGCCCCTCCAAAACCATTGCCGGGGGTCACAACCAACCCTGCTTCCTCCAAAAGACGCGTCGCAAATTGGTTGGAGGTGTAACCCTCCGGGACCTTGGCCCAGAGATAGAAAGTCGCCTTGGGCAAACCCACCTCGATACCCGCATCCATGAGGCCCTTTACCATAATGTCACGCCGTCTCGCATAGACCTCGGTCATGTCCCTGACGCATGCCTGGTCCCCACGAAGGGCCTCTATGCCGGCGATCTGAACTGCCTGAAAAACCCCCGAGTCAATATTGCTCTTTATCGCCCCAAGCCCTTCTATGGCCTCACTGTTACCCACCGCAAAACCGATTCGCCAGCCGGTCATGTTATACGTCTTGGAGAGCGAATGAAACTCCAGACCCACATCCTTGGCCCCATCTGCTTGAAGAAAGCTGGGGGGCCGATGCCCATCAAATGCCATCTCTGTATAGGCGGCGTCATGGCATATAACCACCTTATGCTCCCTGGCAAATTCTACGACACGGTTGAAGAATTCCAGGTCAGCCACAGCAGAGGTAGGGTTATTCGGATAATTGATGAACATAATTCTTGCCCGGGCCGTTATTTCACCGGGCAGTGAATCGAGATCAGGCAGGAAGTTGTTTTCCCTCAAAAGGGGCATAAAAAAAGACTCCCCGCCGGCAAAGAGTGTGGCGATATGATATACGGGATATGCCGGTGACGGCACCAGTGCCACGTCACCGGGATTTATGCCTGCCAGGGGAAAATGTGCAATCCCCTCTTTGCTCCCAATGAGTGAAACGACCTCGCTTTTCGGGTCGAGGTCCACCCCGAACCTTTCTTGATACCATTGGGCCACGGTCTCCCTAAAATCAACCATCCCGGAATATGAGGGATACCTGTGGTTAGCAGGGTCATCAGCCGCCATCTTGAGGGCCTCTATAATGTGAGTGGGCGTGGGCAGGTCAGGATCACCCACACCCAGGTCTATTATGTCCACGCCACGAGACATGACCTCGGCCTTCTTCCGATCAATCTCCTTGAAAAGATAGGGGGGAAGTCTTTTCAGCCTGTCGGCCCTTTCAAAAAAACCCATTACTCTTTATTCGCTCCCTTTGCTCAGGTCCGAAATGAGATTATGATCTGAGCCCCAGGACGTCCTGCATGTCGTAGAGCCCTTTTGGCTGCTTGATCACCCATAAGGCCGCTCTCACCGCCCCGCGCGCGAAGTTATCGCGATTATGGGCCCTGTGTGTCAATTCCAGTCTTTCCCCGATGCCGCCAAACATTACCGTATGCTCGCCGGCAATGTCCCCGGCCCGCCATGACTGTATGCCGATCTCCTGATCAGTCCTCTCGCCGATGATACCCTTACGCTCATATACAGCGACACTTTCCAGGTCTCGGCCCACTTTCTTGGCCAGTATTTGGGCCAGACGCATAGCGGTCCCACTCGGTGCATCCTTTTTGTGTCGGTGATGGACCTCGAAGACCTCCATATCATAATCCCTTCCAAGGATACCGGCTATATCCCCAGCTATCTTGAACATCACATTGACTCCCACACTCATATTGGGCGCCATGACACAGCGCGTCTGCCTGGCGATCTCTTCGACCTCTTTTTGTATGTCTCCTGTAATCCCGGTGGTGCCTATGACCATGGATAGCCCCCTTGAGACCGCCATACGCACATTCTCCAGCGTGGCCTCTGGGGTTGTAAAATCAATCAACACCTCGCCCTGTTCCGCCACATCCTTAAACGATCCGGCAATGTTTACACCCGTGGCGCCCACTCCAGCCACATCACCCGCGTCTTTATTCACCGCGGGGTGATCCGGTCGTTCAAAGGCGCCCACCAGGGTTATCCCATTGTCCTGATGGATCATATGGATGATTCGCTTGCCCACACGGCCGGAAGCTCCGGCAACAATCGCCTTAATCATGTTCGTCTCTCCTGGACCTGCTAATCGGCCGATGGCCAGATCCCCGTCCCATTATAAGACTGCCCGACTAAATGAGGCCATAATCCCGTAACGCCCTTTTCAGCCTTTCCAGATTATTGGGCGCCATCGGGGACATGGGTAACCTCAGCTCGTCCTGAACCTTCCCCATCAGGGCCAGAGACGTCTTCACGGGAATCGGGTTGGTCTCATAAAACATGGCCTGACAAAGAGGAAAGACCTTATAAAACAGATCCTTAGACCTTTCTATGTCCCCTTCTTCCCAGTATTTCACTATATCTGACGTATCCTTAGGAATGATATTGGCTACCACGGAGACAACTCCACTACCTCCGATTGAAAGGACCGGCAGGATAATGTTGTCGTCGCCGGATAGCAGGGTAATATTGTCTCCTGCAATCCTGATAATCTCTGTCATTTGCCCAAGATTACCAGACGCCTCCTTTATGCCTATCACTTCAGGTAATTCGGCCAAACGCGCAACTGTCTCAGGCAGCATATTGACACTCGTCCGACCCGGTACGTTATAGAGGACCTGCGGCAGTGGAACTGCCTTGGCAATGGCCTTAAAATGCTGATAAAGACCCTCCTGTGTGGGCTTGTTATAATAGGGAGTTACCTGAAGACAGGCATCGGCACCGGCCTCCTTGGCGTGCCTTGTCAGTTCTATGGCCTCTAAAGTACTGTTGCCGCCGGTCCCCGCAATAACCGGGACCCTCTTGTTGACCGCTTCTACGGCTGTATCAACGACCTGATTGTGCTCCTCCATGCTCAAGGTAGCCGATTCCCCGGTTGTGCCACAGGGCACAATGGCACTAGTACCATTTTCGATTTGAAACTCTATCAATTCCCGATAGGCCTCTACATCCACTTTTCCACCCTTAAACGGGGTCACGATAGCGACAATAGATCCTTTAAGCATAATACCTCCTCACTCTTGTCCAAACGCGGTTTTTGTTAGACAGCAGTGATACCTCTTAATAATCGGGTGAAACTCTCACAGGGCCTCGTCGTGCAGTGTCGCCTTATAGACGACAGAGGTATTGCCCTCCAGCCAGACCTCTTCAAAAGAATCACCATTCCTCATGAAATAGATCCCTAATTCTTCACCGCCCCTGGTCTTGACCCTTACGGGAGAATTGACTTCCCCTCGAATCGACGCCACCAATGCGCAGGCTACCGCCCCTGTCCCGCAGGCCAGGGTCTCGTCTTCCACACCACGCTCATAGGTCCTTATCTCTACCAGATCAGGGCCAAGAATATCCATGAAATTTACATTTGTCCCCGCCGGGGCAAAATGTGTGTGATAACGTATGGCACTGCCCTGTTCTTTCACGGGATGATCTGCCAGGGCCTTTACCTGAATTACTACATGAGGGACACCGGTGTTAATAAAATCGACGCTCCTCCAGCCCGGCTGATGTTCCAGCTCCACATCCATTGAGCAGCCAGAAGGGCTTGGCATGAGAACCTTGACCGACCGACCATCAACCTCGGCAGAGACAGCCTCCCCGGCCAAGGTCTCAAATGTCATTTTAGGCCCCGCAATACCATTTAAGGAGGCAAAACGTGCCACACAACGTGCGCCATTGCCACACATTTCCACTTCCCCTCCGTCAGGATTAAAAAACCGCCATCCGAAATCGCAACGCTCCGACCTAATGATGAAGATTACTCCATCAGCCCCCACAGACTCCCGTCTTCTACAGACCCTCTCCACCAAACGGGCCATATCTTCATCCCTTATTCTTCCATTCCTGTTATCCATCAAAATGAAATCATTCCCGCTCCCATTCATCTTCCAAAATTCAATCGCCCGAAGTTTTGTGTGATCACGCATGACTTGTCCCTATTGGCCTTCCACCTTCAGTCTATCCACCTGAATACTGTCAATTATCCATCATGAAATCCGGAAGCACTTCTCCCTTGACAAGATCCTCAAAGGTCTCCCTCGGCCTAATGGTATAGGAGCGATTTCCCCTGACCATCACCTCACAGGCCCTGGGTCTAGAATTATAATTGGAAGACATGCTAAAGCCATAGGCCCCGGCACTCATAATAGCAACCAGTTCACCGGGCTCAAGACGTTCTACTTCCCTCCCTCTTGCAAAAAAATCTCCCGATTCACATATGGGACCCACAATATCGGCCTCAATTTTCTCGCGCCCAGAGGGATGTATAGGTTGAATACCATGGTACGAATCATACAGGCTTGGCCGCATTAGATCATTCATGGCCGCATCCACGATAATAAATGTCTTCTCCCGTGTCTGCTTTATATAAAGGACCTCTGTCACCAAAATGCCCGCGTTGCCTACTATTACACGGCCAGGCTCCAGAATCAGGGTGAGGTCAGACATACCAAGCTCCCTCTTGATTGCCCCGGCGTATTCTCTGGGGTGAGGAGGCGATTCTTTGTCATAGGTAATCCCCAGCCCTCCTCCGACATCCAGATAATCGATCCGGATCCCTGACTCCTCCAGCCTTTTTACCAGCTTTTTCAGTTCGTTGAGGGCGTCCAGAAATGGGTTTACCTGGGTCAACTGCGATCCGATATGGCAGGAAACCCCGCATACCTCCAGATTATCCAGTTCTGATGCCCTGGCATATTGTTTGGGGGCCTCATTGATGTCTATCCCAAATTTATTTTCCTTCAAACCGGTAGAGATGTAGGGATGGGTCCTTGGATCCACATCCGGGTTCACCCGGATTGCTATCCTGGCCTTTTTTCCGGCCCTTTCTGCCACCTCATTTAATCTAAAGAGTTCTTGATCAGACTCGACATTGAACATGAGGATATCCGATTTGAGGGCATACTCAATATCTTCCACCTGTTTGCCCACACCGGAAAACGCAATCTTTCCAGGATCTACCCCGGCCTTAAGGGCCCTGTACAGTTCCCCACCAGAGACAATATCCAAGCCACCGCCCTCTTGGGCGAAAAGCCTCAGGACAGCCAGATTGGAATTGGCCTTCATTGAAAAGCAGGTCAGATGTTTCATATCGGCAAAGGCATCGTCAAACGCCCGGAAATGCTGTCTCAACGTGGCATGAGAATAGAGGTATAGAGGTGTGCCCACTTCATGGGCCACCTTTGACACTGCCACATCTTCACAATAAAGCTCGTTATCTCTGTATTGAAAGTGGTGCATATCTTACCGAATTGACTATTGCCGATTGTTACCCACCGCCAATCTTGCCCTGTTAGAGTCTGGGCCCATTGTCCCGTCCCCGGCTATCAGACGCACCTTGAAGAAATAGATGCCCTTTTTCACTATTCCAGGTAAACGGCAGCGAAGGCCCCCAGGTGTAATGGCCTTATCCCTACCTATTTCCATGTGCTCCGAATATTGAACCGGGCACTCCTCACAAGGGGGATTTTCCAGTGCATACCGTGTATAACTGACCCTACACCCTTTGACTAAAGACATATCTTTTGCTTGGCCATCGGGAACGACTACCTGACCGGTCAACAAGGCAGCCCCATCTTCCCGCTCACATCTCAACTGTGCCACCCTCAGGCCAAAATTCTTCTTGGGCAAGAAAGGCGGCCCCTTCTTGCCACAGGCCAATAAAGACAAAACGACCGCCCCGGAAACGACAAGAAATAGCCATCGCCCACGTCTCAAATCCCCAGCTCCTTCTTGGCCTTTTCCAGGCATTTTTTTACTGCGTCAGGGCCTGTCCCTCCGGCGATATTCCTCCTGGTAAGAGACGAGGCTGGATCAAGCCAGGGGTATACATCCTCATCAATCTGTCTTGAAAAGCCCCTCATCTCATTGATGCTGAGATCCCGAAGCTCTTTTCCGTTCTCAGACGAAAAAAGGATCATATTGCCGACAATTTCGTGGGCCTCTCTAAAAGTTATGCCCTTCCCCACAAGGTAATCGGCCAGATCCGTTGCCACCAAAAAACCCTCCTCAGTGGCCTCTTTTAACCTCACACTATTAAACGAAATCTCTCCCAGCAGGCGGCTGGTTATTTCGAGGCAGGCCTCTACCGTATCCACTGTGTCAAACAGGGCCTCTTTGTCCTCTTGCATATCCTTGTTGTAAGTAAGTGGAAGGCCCTTCATTGTGGTCAAGAGGGACATTAGATGGCCATAAACCCTCCCCGTCTTTCCCCTTATAAGCTCCGGCAGGTCCGGATTTTTCTTCTGGGGCATAATACTACTTCCAGTGCAAAATGCGTCAGAGATAGTTATAAAGCCGAACTCCTGGCTCGACCAGATTACAAGTTCCTCACTCAACCGGCTAAGGTGCATCATCAGGATAGAAGAATTGGAAAGGAACTCCAAAACGAAATCCCTGTCGCTCACAGCATCCATACTGTTTTCAGAGATGCCGTCAAAGTCAAGTTCTTTCGCCACCATGTCCCGATCCAGATCATAGGTAGGACCGGCCAGGGCGGCACTTCCCAGAGGCAGTATATTTACACGGCTCAGACACTCCCCAAGGCGTTTCCGGTCCCGCTTGAGCATCTCATTAAATGCCATCAAATGATGAGCCAAGAGCACGGGCTGAGCGCGTTGCAGGTGAGTGTAGCCGGGCATCATCACGTCTAAATTTTTTTCTGCAAGTCTCACAAACGCCAATTGTGTCTCTTTGACTAAATCGAGTATTCGCTGAATGGCATCTCTCACATATAGACGCAGATCCAGGGCAACCTGATCATTTCGACTCCTGCCCGTATGAAGCTTTTCTCCCAGTGTTCCCACCTTCTCGATCAAGACCTTTTCCACAAGGCTATGGATATCTTCATAGTCGTCATCAACGGGAAAATCACCCCTCTCAAGCTCCCTTTTTATCTCTCCAAGGGCCTCAAGGATATCAGACGCCTCCTTATCGGTGATAATCTCCTTCTTGGCCAACATCCGACAATGGGCAACACTGCCGTCTATATCCTGGGCATACAGACGGAGGTCAAAACTAATGGAGGCATTAAACCTGTTTACAAGGGCATCTGTCTCTTGTCGAAACCGACCGCCCCAAGTTTTCTGAATCATTGGTTGTTCCTTTCATCGACGCAAAACAAGGTCTCCTTCCAGGAGCCGTGCTATCTTGAGCCTTAGGCCATTCAGTCTTATAAAGCCCTCCGCATGCCTTTGGTTGTACACCTCATCCCCCTCAAACGTGGCAAAACCTGGATGGTACAAGGACGATTCAGATTTTCTCCCAACCACGATACAGTTGCCCTTATAGAGCTTTAGTCTTACAACACCGTTAACATTTTTCTGGGACCCGTCAATCATATCCTGTAGCATCCGCCGCTCAGGAGAAAACCAGTAGCCATAATAGATCATCTCCGCATACTTCGGCACCAGCCCGTCGCGGACGTGCATAACCTCTCTGTCAAGCGTAATGGATTCCATGGCCATGTGGGCGATCCTCAGAATCGTGCCTCCGGGTGTCTCATAAACCCCCCTCGACTTCATACCCACGTACCTGTTTTCCACCATATCGACTCGACCGATCCCATTCTTGCCTCCAAGGTCATTCAGGTGCGACAAAAGATTGGCCGGCGTCATGGTATGGCCATCCACAGAGATGGCATCACCCTCTCTGTACCCAATCTCGACATAGGTGGCCTGGTCAGGGGCCTTCTCGGGTGAGACGGATAATACGAACATATCCTCCGGCACCTCATTCCAGGTATCTTCAAGAATCCCTCCCTCAAAGCTTATGTGCAGCAGATTACGGTCGCTGGAGTATGGCCTTTCCCTGGTCACGGGCACGGGGATATTCCTGGACCTGGCATACTCCATGAGATCTTCTCTGCCCTTGAATTTCCATATTCTCCATGGAGCAATAATTTTTAGACCTGGTTCAAGTGCCATATAGGCCAGTTCAAACCTCACCTGATCATTTCCTTTACCGGTAGCGCCATGGCAGACGGCATCGGCACCCGTCTTCCTGGCCACTTCTACCTGCCCCCTTGCAATAAGTGGCCTCGCCAGAGAAGTCCCCAGCAGATAGGCCGATTCATAAATGGCATTAGCCCTTAAGGCGGACCACACGAAGTCCCGAACAAATTCCTCCTTGAGGTCTTCCACCACGACCTCATCGGCGCCTGTGTTGAAGGCCTTTTCCCTTATGCCGTTGATCTCCTCTCCCTGCCCCAGGTCGGCCGCATACGCCACCACAGGGCACTTGTAAGTCTCCTTGAGCCAGTGCAGAATCACGGAAGTATCAAGGCCTCCAGAATAGGCCAGGACAATCTTTTTTATCTCTTCCTTCAATCTAAATCTCCTTTGTCTAACAACTTCTCCAACAGGGCCTGTTGGAGGTGCATCTTATTCTCGGCCTGATCAAATACCACAGAGTGCGCCCCCTCCAAGACCTCGTCTGATATCTCTTCACCCCGGTGGGCAGGCAGGCAGTGCATTACCAGGACATCCGGCTTGCCCAGCCCTACCAGGGCATCGTCCACTTGAAACCCCTGAAAATATCTGAGCCTCTGCTCCCTCTCGCCATCCTGGCCCATGCTGGTCCACACATCCGTATTGATCACATCGGCATTACGTGCGGCCTCAGACGGATCCGTTACCAACTTGATGTTGTCCCCCGACCCTTCCATGACATGGGGCATGGGATAATAGCCCGGCGGACACGCGAGGATCAGCTCAAAGCCCAAAATATGGGCCGCATTAATCCATGAATGACTCATATTGTTACCATCTCCTATCCATGCCACCCTCAGACCGCTCAAGGTGCCCTTCCGTTCTTTCACGGTCATAAGATCGCTAAGGACCTGACAGGGATGATATTGATCGGTCAGGGCGTTTATCACGGGTATTTCAGACCAGCGAGCCATTTCCTCGACCATCTCCTGAGAAAATGTCCTGACAGCCAGGACGTCAAGATATCGGGACAAGACCCTTGCAGTATCTCTCACGGCCTCGTCCCTGGACATCTGGGTCTCCTTTCTGCTCAAAAAGATGGTCCTCCCACCCAGCCGAAACATCGCCACCTCGAATGAGACCCGCGTTCTGGTGGAGGCCTTATCGAAAATCAGGCCCAGCGTATGACCGTTAAAGGGCCTATCCGCACCTGCACCGGCCTTTTTCAATTCAATGCCCCTGTCAATGAGGACCAGGATCTCGTCTCGAGTCAGGTCTTTTATGGTCAAGACATCTTTTTTCATACATCATTCCATCAGGATTTTCGATCGGAGGGCCTCAGGCCTCAATGGGCAGTTCACCAAGAATCCGGTCAATGGCCTCTACCAACAAATCAATCTCCTCCCTGGTCACTATCAACGGGGGGAGAAAGCGAAGCACATTGTCATGGGTACAGTTAATGAGAAAGCCCTCTCTTTGACACGCCTCCACCACCGGGGCGCCGGATCCAGTAATCTCCACGCCAAGTATAAGGCCCATACCCCTTACATCCGTGATGCACTTATGTTGCCTGCCGAGATTCTCGAGCCTCTCTTTAAAGTAACTTCCCACATCCCTGCAGTGGTCAATCCAGCCATCCTTCAAAAGGCTGTTTAACACAGCAAACGAGACAGCGCTCACAAGGGGTGTTCCACCAAAGGTAGTGGCATGACTCCCGGGACCGAAGGCCTGGCTCAGCTCTTCTGTTGACAGCATGGCCCCAACAGGCAGACCGTTGCCCAGGGCCTTGGCCAGGGTCATGATATCCGGTGTGATACCGTAATGTTCATGGCAAAAAAGCCTCCCCGTACGGCCCATTCCAACCTGAACTTCATCGAAGATCAAGAGGACATTCCTCTCTTTGCACATCTCCTTGACACCCATAAGATAATCGGATGCCGGACATACGACGCCACCCTCCCCCTGTATCGGTTCAAGCATCACGGCGCAGACGGACTCATCCAGGGCCCTGCCCAGAGCCTCAAGGTCATTAAAAGGCACAAATTTGAAGCCATCCAGCAGGGGATCGAACCCTGACCTCACCTTGGCCTGGCCAGTCGCAGAAAGGGTAGCCATTGTCCGGCCATGGAAGGAATTATCCATACAGATAATTACATGCCTTTTTGTATCTACTTTTTCCTTTGCGTAACGACGCACAAGCTTGATAGCCGCCTCGTTGGCCTCAGCACCACTGTTACAAAAAAAGACCCTGTCAGCAAAGGAATTTTCCACCAAGAGCCGGGCCAATTCTATCTGCGGCAAGGTGTAGTACAGGTTAGACACATGAACCAGCCTCTTGGACTGCTCCAAAAGGGCCTGGCTGACAAGCGTCGAACTGTGACCTAATGCACAGACTGCAATACCTCCGACAAAATCGAGGTATTCCTTACCATCCTCATCCCAAACCCTGCATCCCTGCCCCTTCACCAAAGTGATTGGGAAACGACCGTATGTCTGAAACATGTATTTGTCTGCCAGATGCACGCTCGTATCTTTTTGTGAGCCGTCTTCCATATCTCAACCCTCTATCAGTGACTAAAGTGAACCAAAATGTCTAAAGTGCCTAAGGTTAAGGAATTCTATGCCATTTTATTGAATAGAAAAGCGAAACTCTGCATTAATCCCGCCCGGGGCGGGACTCACTTCATGACCTTGATTTCTGCTACGGTATGGCCTGGTTTCTCTGTCTCCCGCATGGCGGGGGTTTGCCAATTAACTATAAACAACCAAGTCCTCTGGGAGTGGTCGTTTATTCTATTGCACGATTTGTGTGCCAACACCTACCTTTGTGAAAATTTCCAACAAAATGGCATGATCCTTTCGTCCATCAATGATATGCGCCTTCTTAACTCCACCATTTAGGGCCTCAACGCAGCAGTTTACCTTGGGAATCATACCGCCCTTGATAGACCCATCGCCAATCAATCGGCGTGTCTCATCAATACTGAGGGTCGAGATCAATTTGCCCTCCCGATCACACACCCCTTCCGTGTCTGTGAGGAGTATCAGCTTCCTTGCATTGAGCGCGGCAGCTATATGCCCGGCGACTAAGTCAGCATTGATATTGTAAGTTTCTCCCGCCTCTCCTGCACCGACAGGCGCAATAACTGGAATAAATTCACTCTCAATAAGGCCCGTCAGGACACGGGTATCCACTGACGTAATCTCGCCTACCATGCCCATGTCTATGATTTCTGAGGGTCGATTATCACCTTTTTTTTTCAGGTATTTCATTTTTTGGGCCGTGATAAGACCCCCGTCCTTGCCGGATAGTCCGACGGCACGTCCCCTGTTACGATTGATCAGGCTTACAATCTCCTTGTTTACCTTCCCCACGAGGACCATCTCTACCACATCCATGGTCTGTTGATCAGTGACCCGCATCCCATCCACAAACTTTGCCTCAATGGACAGCTTTTCCAGAAAGCCACCGATCTGTGGGCCACCTCCATGGACCACGATAGGATTCATTCCCACAAATTTCATCAATATTATATCCAGGGCAAAATTGTGCTTGAGCCGCTCATCAACCATGGCATGGCCGCCGTACTTCACTACTATTGTGGACATATTGAATCGCTGGATATAGGGAAGGGCCTCGATGAGGACCTTGGCCCTGTCTGCATGGGTAATCATAGAATGTACCTGCTCAGGTTTTCGTCTTCAAATATATCTGTTAGTTTCTCTGTCACATACCGGCTGGTAATGGTAATGCTCTTTGTCTTCATGTCCGGGGCGTCAAAGGATATCTCATCCAGAAGTTTCTCCATGACTGTATGGAGCCGGCGAGCCCCAATGTTTTCCATCCTTTCGTTCACCTTGCTGGCAATATTGGCAATCTCTTCAACGCCTGATTTGTCAAATATCAGCTCCACCCCTTCAGTGGCAAGTAAGGCCTCATATTGTGTAATCAATGCGTTTCTGGGCTCCGTAAGGATCCGAATGAAATCATCCATGGAAAGAGAATCCAGCTCAACCCTGATGGGGAATCTGCCTTGCAGCTCCGGCAAAAGGTCTGAGGGCTTGCCCACGTTAAAGGCCCCGGCCGCGATGAACAAGATATGGTCTGTCTTTACCATCCCGTACTTGGTTGTCACCGTAGAGCCTTCCACTATCGGAAGAAGATCCCTCTGGACACCTTCCCGGGATACGTCTGGGCCATAAGAGGAGTCAGAACCCGCTATCTTGTCTAGTTCGTCCAAGAAAATTATGCCGTTTTGCTCGGTGATTCGGATGGCCCGATCCACTACCTTGTCCATATCTATCAAACGTTGTGATTCTTCTTGAAATATGATCTCCATGGCCTCTGGGACCTTTACACGCCTTTTCTTCTTTTTTGACGGGAAAATGTTTCCAAAGACCTCCTTGATATTGAACTCCATCTCCTCCAGACCCGCACTGGAGAAGATCTCTACCATAGGGACATTGCTGTGGGCGACCTCCAGTTCCACATATCGTTCATCTAACTTACCGCCCCTCAGCATCCGTCTCAATTTTTCCCGGGTAGAATAACTCTCTGTCTTTTCCACCCTGACCACCTCCAGGACCTTGTCCTTCTCTCCCTCCTCTTCTCCGCGACTCTCTTCCTTTTTTCTTGGGAGCAGGACATCAAGCAGCCTTTCCTCGGCCAGCTCACGGGCCTTTACCTTCACGGCCTCCTGTTCCTCTTTCTTGGCCATGTTCACGGCCAACTCCGTCAGGTCCCTGATCATGGATTCCACATCCCGGCCCACATAACCCACTTCAGTAAACTTGGTGGCCTCTATCTTCAAAAAAGGTGAATTGGCGAGCCTGGCCAGGCGCCTTGCGATTTCTGTCTTTCCGACCCCTGTTGGTCCTATCATAATGATATTTTTCGGGGCGATCTCATCTCTCAGCTCCGGGGGGACCTGCTGCCGGCGCCACCTGTTCCTCAAGGCAATAGAAACCGAACGCTTTGCCTGATCCTGCCCGATGATATATTTGTCTAACTGGGATACAATCTCCCTGGGCGTCAACACCTTCATAAACTTATCCGTATGGGCCTCATCTCTTTTCATAATTGCCTCTTAAACAAGGATAGCCTCCCTTGAAAAGTTATGGGTCTATCTGCGAGAATCTACTCTCCTTGACCGAGTTCATAGATGACCACGTGTTCATTTGTGTAGACACAGATAGAGGCCGCGATCTTCATCGATTCACGGGCAATGCTGTCCGCATCCAAATCAGAATATGCTATCAGGGCACGAGCGGCAGCAAGGGCATAAGGCCCGCCCGACCCAATGGCAGACGCCTCCTCATCAGGCTCTATAACGTCTCCGGTGCCGGAGATAACAAGCATATGCTCCTTATCCATGGTAAGGAGCAAGGCGTCAAGACGTCTGAGGATCTTATCGGTCCTCCAATCTTTGGCCAGTTCAACGGCGGCCCGGGTAAGATTTCCATTGTATGTCTCCAGTTTTCCCTCCAATCTCTCGAAGAGGTTAAAGGCATCGGCGGCCGCACCGGCAAACCCCACGAGCACGCTGTCTTTGTACATATAGCGCACCTTTGTGGCCTTATGCTTCATGATGGTATCGCCAAGCGTCACCTGCCCATCACCTGCCATCACCGCCCTTCCATTTTTCCTGACCGCAAGGACAGTTGTTGCCCTTATTTTTCCAGTTGCACCTCTTTTCATATAGAAAATCCCTCTCTTTCTATCGGCTCCGGGGATGGGCCTTGTCATAAACCTCCATGAGCCTGTCAAGGCTTACATGGGTGTATTTCTGTGTGGTCGAAAGGCTCGCGTGCCCAAGAAGTTCCTGTACCGATCGAAGATCGGCACCACCATCCAATAGATGTGTGGCAAAGGTATGTCTCATAGAATGGGGGCTGATATCGGAGGCCAGTCCACATTCTCCGGCATATCTTTTTACAATTCTCTCCACACTCCGCCCAGAAAGACGGCGGCCGCAAAAGTTTATAAAAAGGGCGGAATCCTTGGAACTGTGCCCCGATTTTTTCCTCAGATATTGCGTGGCCTCCATGTAGTTCCTCACGGCCTGCAGGGCCTGCCTGCCAATGGGTACAATTCGCTCTTTGTTACCCTTACCTATGACCCTGATCAAGCGTTGGTCAAAATCTATGCTGGAGATATCCAGCGACTCGAGTTCACTCAGACGGATCCCGCAAGAATAAAGGACCTCCAGAATAGCCAGGTCCCTCAGTCCAAGGGGTTTTTCCTGATCAGGCCTTTCAAGAAGCCTGAACATGTCATCTACCGGCAAATAGTTGGGAATATAGTTTTCCAGCTTAGGCGATGCAATATCAGATGCCGGATTGTCTTTTATCAAACCGTTCTTTTCCAAAAAAAAGAAGAACGATCGAAGGGCGGAAAGCTTACGAGAGATTGTGGAGCGCCTAAGCCGACCAAAAAGGCTTCCCACATATTCCCTGATTATCAGGGAATCAACGGACCCAACTTCTACATTAGGGACATCACCTTCGGGTGATTTTTTCTTCTTGGAGTCCAAAAAATCCAAGAACTGCCTCAGGTCAATATGGTAATTTCTGATGGTATGTTGAGAGAACCCCTTATTATCTTGTAGATACTCAACAAAAGTCTCTATGAGATCTTGAAACAACAAGCCAGGCCGCCTCTAATTTTTCTCGTTCACGTTCTTTTTGCCTAACTTCCCTGAAAATACATTGCCGTCCAACAAAAAATGTCTTTGGTAACACTTTAGAAAACCGTTCGTTTCAAGCGGCCAAGGCGTTACCATTTTTGAATAAGTGCTAAAATTATTTAGTCTAACACTTTTTTTCTTCATGGCAATCAAAAAATGCTTATTATTTCTTGGCTTGACTTTGATTTGGCTGGTGATGTAATTTTTCTGGATAATATAATTTCTAGAGCGCCTGGTCACCTGCTGACCATCTCCAAATTATCGCAATTGCATGAAAGCAAAATTCATTAACCAGGAAAGGGTTTGAATATGGAAAAAAAAGCTGGACAGTTGAGAAATGTGGCACTCGTCGCACACGGAGGTTCGGGAAAAACCTCTCTTGCCGAGGCCATGCTGTTCGATGGAAAGGCGACATCCAGGCTTTGTAAGGTGGACGATGGGACGTCAAACCTGGATTATGAACCAGAGGAAATAAAAAGAAGAATAACCATAAGCGCCTCTTTTCACCATTTAACCTGGAAAAAGCATATTATAAACCTTATCGACACACCGGGCGATGATAATTTCCTTTCCGACACCAGATCTTCCCTTCAGGCTGCTGATGGAGTTGTGATAGTTATAGACGCAACCGCGGGCGTGAAGGTAGGAACCGAGAAGGTCTGGACCTTTGCTGAAGAACAGCATCTTCCTAAAATAGTCTTCATCAACAAACTGGATAGAGAAAGGGCCAATTTTTTCAAAACTATCGAAGAGACGTCACAGACATTCGATACAAAGGCCACTCCGGTATTCTTACCCATTGGCGCTGAAGATAAATTTACAGGGGTCATTGATCTGATCAGGATGAAGGCCTATGTTTACGAAAAAGATGGAACGGGAAAATTTGAGGCAGCCGACATACCAAGTGATATGGAAGATACCGTGGGTGAATGGCGGGAAAAAATGATTGAAAACATTGTCGAGGTCAATGATTCGCTTATGGAAAAATATCTGGATGGTGAAGACCTCTCTGTTCAGGAACTGGAAGACACACTCATACATGGCATCAAGTCCGGCATGGTCGTACCCACGCTCTGTGGATCCGCTATCTTGAATATTGGCGTCCCTCAATTGATGGACCTTATCATGCAGGGGCTCCCTTCCCCGATCGAAAGGGGACCTAAAGAGGGAAATGCCCCTGGCAGTCAAGAAGTAATCACAAGGTCCCCCTCTAGCGACGCGCCTTTTTCTGCACTTGTCTTCAAGACCGTCGCCGATCCTTTCGCCGGCAGGCTTACCTTGCTGAGGGTATTTTCAGGCGTACTTCAATCTGACTCAACAGTCTATAACGCCAACAAAGAGGCCAAGGAAAAATTCGGGCATCTCCTACTTATGGAGGGCAAGAAACAACATCCTGTTGACTCTGTCGGCCCTGGGGATATTGTGGCAATAGCCAAGCTGAAGCAAACATCCACAGGAGACACACTATGTCAGGAAAATGATCCCATCATCTATAAACCGGTAGATTTCCTTCCGGCAGTTATATCCTATGCGGTGGGGGCAAAGGTGAAAGGAAGTGAAGACAAGGTCTTCATATCTTTGGCAAAGCTCCTGGAGGAAGATCCCACCCTGAGGCTGGAAAGGGACCAGGCAACATCTGAGATAATCCTCTCAGGAACAGGACAGATACACCTTGAAACCACGTGTGAGAAGCTGTCCCGGAAATTTGGCGTCGAGGTTAAGCTAAACCCGGTTAAGGTGCCATACAGAGAAACCATCAAAAAGCCGGTAAAGAGCATTGTCTACCGTCATAAAAAACAGACTGGCGGTCGAGGTCAATTTGCCGAGGTACATTTTGACGTCTCGCCCTTGGAAAAGGGTGCGGGTTTTGAATTTGAGGAGGCCCTGACAGGGATGAATGTGCCCCGGAATTTTGTGCCTGCGGTTGAAAAAGGCCTCAATGAATCGCTCCAGGGTGGCATACTTGCCGGCTATCCCGTTGTTGACCTGAAGGTACGTTTCTTTGACGGAAAATCACATGACGTGGACTCGTCAGAGATGGCCTTCAAGATAGCAGCGAGCATGTGTTTTAAAAAGGCCGTTCAAGAGGCGAACCCCACCCTGCTTGAGCCTATTATGAAAATGGAGATCATTGTTCCCGAGGAGGCAATGGGCGATGTGATGGGCGATCTGAATGGACGACGGGGACGTGTACTCGGTATGGACAGCAGGGGGAGGTACCAGGTAATTAAGGCCCAGGTCCCCATGGCCGAGCTCTTACAATACGCGCTGGACCTAAACGCAATCACTGGCGGCCGAGGGACATTCCAGATGGAACATTCCCATTATGAAGAAGTGCCTGCCCAGTTGGCGGAAAAGGTGATCGCCGCAGCTCAGGAAAAGGGATAGACGTTACGAAATGGGCAGAGATGTCAGGGCCGGTGTACTTACAATCAGCGATAGGGGATCTCAGGGCCTGAGAAAGGATGAGAGTGGCGATATTGTCGTCAGGATGCTCGAAGGGCATGGTTTTCCTGTGTTTAGAAAACAGGTCGTGCCCGACGATAGACAAAAGATCGCTGATACCCTCCTTACATGGGTCGACAAAGATGGCCTAGCCTTGATCATCACCTCTGGAGGAACCGGCCTTAGCCCTACGGACGTCACGCCACAGGCCATGGAAGAAGTCATTGATTATGAGGTCCCTGGCATGGCGGAGGCCATGCGTGCCGCCGGGTTGAAAAAGACCCCCCATGCCATGCTCTCCCGTTCCATTGTTGGGGTCAGGCATGGGTGTCTTATCATTAATCTCCCTGGCAGCCCCGCAGGTGCGAGAGATAATCTTTCGGTTGTTTTGCCCGCTTTGGGCCATGCCCTTTCAAAGCTTGGGGGAGATCTTTCCGATTGTGCCAACGCCTCTTTCGATCCCACGACCAAGAGCTGATGCCGATATGATACTTCCCTCGCCAGGATCCACCTTATGGCCTACCGGTTCCCTGCGACCGCCATGCCGGAAAAACTTTTAAAGTGGACAGAAAATGAAAGAAAACGGCTTAAGCATATTGGTTGCCGCCTCCGAGGCTGCCCCTCTGGCAATGGCAGGAGGCCTGGGTGACGTAATCGGAAACCTTCCCTTGGCTCTGAGGGACTTAGGTTGCAGGGTCGCAGTGGTCCTTC
>Ga0307425_1000315_pt1 | contig 30677 bp, 31 predicted proteins | sample SalMarWE160330MG_FD_202152 | JGI IMG/M metagenome (GOLD analysis project Ga0307425, IMG submission 202152) | Salt marsh sediment microbial communities from the Plum Island Ecosystem LTER, Massachusetts, United States - WE1603-30 | ecosystem: Environmental > Aquatic > Marine > Intertidal zone >...
GCTGAATCGGGATTTCTCTCCGAGCCGGAGGCCGTTCCGCTCCAACAGTCATCAATCCTTACCTCACCCCTGCCGGGTCGACCTTGCAATCAAGGATCTTAGCGCCTTTTACCTGCGCTAAAGTAGTCCTCCATTTCGCCTTCAATTGATCGATCCTTTTTAGCTTTCCCACGGCCCAGAGCGACCCTCCGGCCCCAGCCCCTGCAAACCTCGCTCCGCATCCGGCATCTTCCGCCTCTTTAATCAGTTTCTTCGTGAAGGGAGTAAGGGCCTCGGGTGTTATTTCCCTTCTAATGGACATCTCTTCCCTTAGCAGGCTGGCAGCGCGATTCCAATCCCAGGTTTTAATGGAAAGGCCTAACTGGCGAACAATTTCGTTGGCCTTTATCCATCCAGGCCTTGTCTTACCCGAGAGGAAACCCTTGATCCACCGGCGATTTGTTTTAGACGAGATATGACTTTTTCCACTGTATGCCACCAAAAGGCGCTTTGAAATCTCTCTCCTGCCCTCCCCATCGAGGAGAGGGGTCTTTTGGAACGGGGCGGTTTGATTTCCGTAGCGCCATTCCCATTGATGGACACCACCGTAGACCGCAGCAGCCTGGTCTTGAATGCCGCAGTTGCCACCACTGATACCATCCTCAAGGTGATATGCCAAATGAAGGATCTCCTTATTAGAGCAGCCTTTATTGCCAAGACTTACGGATACCTTGGAAAGCGCCTTGATCAGGGCTACTAAAGCCGTACTTGATCCACCTAAGGCCGACCTGACAGGAGATTGAGAATCGATCCTCACCTCCAGGCCGTGGAAACCGAAAAAAGAGATAGCCGCAAAAAAGAGGCCGAATGGAGAATCAAAGGGAAGCCGATCGATGGAAAAGATCTCGGGCTGTGCAAAACCGATTGAACTGATTTTCACCTTACCTTCTTTATAAGGGTACAGTCCTGCCGAGGTCCTCAATGTAAGGGCGATGTTAACAGTAGTTGGCTGTATTGCCTCAAAGGGAAGGGCTAAGGCCTTGATGTCCCAGGTTCCTCCCGAGTCAGCACGGCACGGAGCTGAAGCTTCAACAGGTCTTTGGACAAGCAGATCTTTAACCGGGATCATTGGCAGAGTCCCCCCTTTCTTCATTCAGATAGAGGCTTGCCATAAATAGCCCTGAGATGGTTTTTCCGTCCGCTATCTCACCCCTATGGACCATTCTAACCGCTTCATCGAAGTTAACCCTATGCACATGAAGGATCTCATCCGCGTCCAGATCTTGGCTGGCAGGGGTCAGATCGGTTGCAAGGAAGATATGGATACGCTCATCCGAGTACCCGGGAAGAGGAGTAATTTCTCCCAATTTCTGCCATGCCTTGGCCGAGAACCCGGTCTCTTCAATCAACTCTCTTTTAGCGCAATTGAGGGAACTTTCGTTGGGGTCCAAGGTCCCGGCAGGGATTTCCCAGATAAAACTTCTCGTTGCATGACGATATTGTTTGATCATCAACAGGGTGTTGTCTTCCGTGAGAGGAACAATCGCAGAGGCCCCGGGGTGCCGGATTATGTCAAGATCAATAGTAACGCCATTCTCTAAAGTTACGTTTTCTCTGACAAGTCTGAATATACTCCCCTTATGCAGGGTAACACTTCGATTTATTGTGGTGCTCATAGTCGTACCTCTTGGTCTGTGCGGTTTCACCTCAAATTTTAAGATCTTGGCAGATCGGAAAAGACTTCAATCATCGCCTGTAACCATGGGTACAAAACGGACAAGCATCACCTCTTCGGTCTTGATCCGTCCCCCTCTCTTGACACCCCGCACTAATTTCTGAACAGCCCCTGCCCTTCCCACCGGAATAATCATGCGGCCCCCCTCCTTTAGCTGTTCAACCAATGGCCGGGGGATCTGTTCCGGGGCGCATGTCACGATTATGGCGTCAAAGGGGGCCTTTTGAGGCCAGCCCTTATGGCCGTCTCCTATCTTGATATGGACATTCTTATAACCCAGCTTTCCTAATGTCTCTTGGGCCCTTTTCCCTAAGGCTTCGATGATTTCAATAGAATATACTTCATTGATTAATTCCGCCAAAACGGCGGCCTGATATCCGGAGCCTGTGCCTATTTCAAGGACCTTCTCCCCTGGCCTCAGTTTAAGGGCCGCTGTCATGAATGCCACAATATAGGGCTGTGATATGGTCTGGCCCGCACCGATGGGGAGCGGATGGTCGGCGTAGGAAAACGCCCTGTTTTTCCGGGGCACGAAAAGGTGCCTCGGGACCTTTCTCATCGCCTTTATGACAGCTGGATCATTTACCCCCCTATCAATGATCTGCCGGTTGACCATAGCCACCCGAAGACGGGTAAAATCCATCTCTTCCTGGGCCGAGCATGTTGAGAAACTCAACAGAATCAGAATCAAGAATAGCGGATAACAAAAAAATATTTTCATGATTGGATAAAAATGCCCATGCATAACAGGTTATATTCGTTTCGGGTAAGAGGGTGCCAGGCGGTCAAGAAAATTGTCCCTGTCCTGATTGTCATTAAATATCTTTCTGCATTCTATCCCACGGATGATAATGTGGTACAGAATACCGGGGGCATCGAGGCGGGCTAATCTTGGCATAAAATTTTTGTTATCAGTTTCTCATCATTTGGTCAAGTTATTTACTTATTTGTGGATGTCCCCTATTCTCAGAATCTTTGCTAAATTGCTGATGCTGACTTACCTATATCATCCATCTGCTGGATTTTCCAGGTAAAAGGTGAAGATTAGATACGTTAATCTTGACAAGATGTGGCTGATATGAGACAGAATCTTACTGCAAGCAGCCAATATTCAGCATCACTTCACATCCCTGGCCCGGACCGGGGCGGGCAGATAGTGAAGCTCTATAAGGCAACAGGGGAGGTAACTCTCAAATTCAAGTTGCCGGGGTTTTGAGCGGTTCTTTAAGCATATCGATTAGCCACTAATCGCACGGATTCCCACAGATATTATCAAAAAATTAGTGTTCAATCGTGTAATGCGTGGCAAAAAAACCCTGTGATCTCTATGGGCTCTGTGAGAGAAAAAAGAGGGGGGCGGTTTGAAATTTTTGTTCTTGGAGCCATTTTTCGGGGGTTCCCATCAGGATTTTGCCGAAGGGTTGATTTCTCATTCGCAATACAGGATTGACCTCATCACCCTCCCCTCTCGATTCTGGAAATGGAGGATGCGGGGCGCTGCACTATACTTCCTCAAGAAAGTTCCCAGCCTCAATGAGTACGACGGCCTTATTACAAGCGACCTCATGAGTCTCTCTGATTTCAAGGGGCTCACAGACCCATCCTGCCCCCCCGCATTAGTCTACTTCCATGAAAACCAGCTTACATATCCCCTGGCCCCCGGGGAAACCATCGATTATCAGTTCGGTTTTACCGATATCACCACCGGCCTTGCCGCACAGCGCATTCTGTTTAATTCCCAGACCCACTTTGATGCCTTTTTTACGGCCCTTCCAGGGTTTCTGAAGATGATGCCCGAATACCGGCCCCACTGGGTGATTGATGAAGTCCTTTCAAAAGCAAAGGTCCTTTATCCCGGATGCCGGTTTCCGTCCGAGGAAAAAGTGCTCCACTTTCCTCAATCAGGGCCCCCGCTTATCATATGGAATCACCGTTGGGAGTTTGATAAAAACCCGGCTGATTTCTTCCGGGCCTTAGATGGGGTCCTTGACCGCGGTCTCGATTTTCGTCTTGCCCTCTTGGGACAGAATTTTCAGGTTGTCCCCAAGGCGTTCATCGCTGCTAAGGAGCGCTATGGGGAACGAATTGTCCAATACGGGTATGTGGAATCAAGAGAAATGTATCTCGAGTGGCTGAAGCGGGGGTCTATTGTCGTCAGCACGGCAACCCAGGAAAATTTTGGAATCTCGATTGTGGAGGCAATTCGCCACGGGTGTATCCCCCTGCTTCCCCATCGACTCTCCTACCCGGAGATCATTCCCGAATCTTTCCACAACGATTTTCTTTACAAGGATCAGAATGACCTGCTAAAAAAGCTCTGTGCTGTTATATCGGACTGTTCCCGATACAGGAGTGAGGCCGAAAAACTCTCCCGCGAGATGGGACGTTTTTCGTGGGACAAGGTCATAACAAAGTATGATGAAGAACTGCGGTGTCTCGCGCAGTCAAATTAGGACCACCCAGAAGAGCCAATTTTTATATTAGACAGGATTCACAGGATTGATTAGATCTATTGCTTTCTCTGTTTCCGGAAGAAACCGAGAAATGGCTATCCCACTTTCAGCGGGGAAGTTAAGAAGAAGGAGGTAAGTTATGGCAGCTAAAGTTTTATTGGAAGGATGTTTTCCACCGATTCCCACACCCTTTGACGTCAACGGCCGGGTCGATCATGATAATCTGGCGCTGAATCTTGAAAAATGGCAGAAGACACCACTGAACGGGTTTCTCGTTCTTGGATCAAATGGTGAGGCCGTGTTGCTCAAAAGTGAGGAAAAGCTTGAGACCTGGAAAACCGCCGGTCAGGCCATTGACCCGGATCATCTCTTTATCGCCGGGACGGGGTGTAACGCCACCGGGGAAACAGTGGAACTCACTGAAAAGGCGGCCTATCTCGGGGCAAACGCGGCCATGGTCGTTACACCTCATTACTATAAGCCCAGAATGGATCATAAGGCCCTGGTCGGGCATTATACGGCCATTGCAGACAGATCGCCGATTCCGATCATCCTTTATAATGTCCCTGCCTTTACAGGAATCGACCTGAGTGCAGAGACGATTATTGAGCTTGCCCGACACCCGAACATCATAGGGCTCAAGGAGAGTTCCGGCAATGTGGTTAAAATGGGAGAGGTGGTTTACAAGTGCGGCCATTTCCAGGTACTGGCGGGTTCAGGGAGTTTTCTCCTCCCGGCCCTGACAGTGGGGGCGGTGGGTGGTGTTATGGCCCTTGCTGCGGTGGCGCCCCATCCCTTGGCTGAAATTGTGGAGCACTTTCAAAATGGAGCCATTGAAAGGGCGCGTGACATCCAGCTCAGGCTTATCGCGGCCAACGCGGCGGTAACCTCCCGTTTTGGAATTTCGGGACTCAAGGCGGCCTTGGACATGATAGGGATGTACGGCGGCCCGGTGCGCCCTCCCCTCCTCCCCCTTGGCAAAGAGCAAAAGGGAACCCTTGAGGAAATTATGAGGGAGGCGGGGATTTTGGAAGGGGTTGAATAGATCTCGGCAGGATGATCAAATACCTAAGAAGGCAGAGCGGAAAATATCGCTCTGAAGGAGCTCCTGGCCCGAGCCTTCCTGTGTGATCCTCCCGGTCTGGAGTACATATCCACGATCGGCCAAATCCAGGGCCTCACGCACATTCTGCTCCACTATCAGAATGGTGATACCCTCTTTCTTGAGGCGGCGGACCGTATCCAAAACCTCGTCCACCAAAATGGGGGCCAGACCTAAGGATGGCTCATCCAACATGAGGATCTGGGGGTTTGACATCAATCCGCGGCCGATGGCCACCATCTGCTGTTCGCCCCCTGAAAGCGTGGATGCGGCCTGCGCACGGCGTTCCTTGAGCTTAGGGAAAAGACCATAGACAAACGCAAGATTCTCCTGAATCTTTTGTTTCTCTTTTAGGGTATAAGCCCCTAAAATCAGGTTTTCTTCCACAGGGAGTGGTCTGAAGAGCATCTTCTCTTCAGGCACATAGATGATACCCCTCCGAACGATCTCTTCTGTGCGGAGTTTTTGAATTTCACGTCCCCTGAATATCACCCTTCCTTCGAAAACACGCTGAGACCCCATTATTGCCCTGAGGAGGGTGGATTTTCCGGCCCCATTGGCGCCCACCACGCATACGGTTTCGCCCTCTCCTACTTCAAGGGAGACCCCGTGCAGAACCGGCAGGCCGGAATAACGCACCTTGATATCTTCAACCTGGAGAATATGCTGGGTCATAAATGCAAGTGCCTAAAGTGAGCTAAAGTGCCTAAAATGCCTAAAATGAACTAAAATGCCTAAAATTGATGTTTGTTTTTTATTCGATGTTGAATGTTCGATGTTGGACGTTCATCTTTTTCTACCACTGCCTACTCCCCACTGCCTACTCCCTACTGTCCCACCCCATGCTCCTGCACATACCTCTCACCGAGATAGGCCTTGATAACGCGCGGGTCTTTTGAAATCGCCTCAGGATCCCCTTCGGCTATCTTTTCCCCGTAGTCCAGGACGATCACCCTGTCACTGATCTTCATGACCAGTTCCATCACGTGCTCGATGAGCATGACGGTTATCCCCATATCATCATGCACGTGCCTGATGCTGGCCATTATCCCCTCTATTTCATTGGGATTCAATCCCGCGGCCACCTCATCCAATAGCAGAAGCTTGGGGTCGGACCCGATGGCCGTGGCCATTGTCACCAATTTCTGGGCCGCCACAGGGAGTTCATTCACGAGATAATCTGACAGATCGTCTATGTTTAAATCCTCTAATATCTCAGTGGCACGGGCCCTTGCTCGGGAGCGCAAATGGGTCCTCATAAAACATCCGACCATGACGTTTTCTATTACGGTCAGGTCTCCTGCAGCAACATAGACCTGAAATGTCCTGGCTAAACCGCGCTGTGCCACCTCATGGGCCTTCAGCTTGGTGATGTCTTCCCCGGCAAAAACAATCTGCCCCGAAGTAATCGGGTAAAGGCCTGATATGCAGTTAAAGAGAGTAGTTTTTCCGGCCCCATTGGGTCCTATCAGACCAACCAACTCACCCTGTTCCAGGGTAAAGGAGATATTGTCGTTTGCCATCAGACCACCGAAATTCTTGGTCAGGTCATGGACTTCTAAGAATGCCATTAACTCCGCTTCCTCCTGCGGATTTTTTCTACGATGCCCCAGACACCGCGGGGTTCAAAGGCCGAAATAACCATAATAATAAGCGCGTAAAGGATCAGATCTATACCCACCAGACCGGCCTGGGCCCCTAACCATTCCTTGAGGTAACTCTTGAGCGGGATCAGGATCCCTGCGCCGATGATCGGTCCCCAGAGAGACCCTGCCCCCCCCAACATAGCCATGAGGGCGATCAGGATCGAGATGTCCAGACTCATGGTGTCTTCGGGCTCTATACTCTTGATATAACAGGCATGAAATGAGCCCACCATGCTGACAAAAGCAGTGGCAATGGCATAGGTCTTGACCTTGGCCCAATGCACATTGATCCCTAAGGAGCGGGCCACATCCTCGTTGTCCTTGATGGATCGGAGCTGAAAACCTAAGCGCGATTTTCGAAACCAGTTCATATAGAGGATACCCATGAAGAAAAAACCTAAGATGACATAAAAATAATAGACGTCCTCCTTAAAGATGAGCCTCAAAAAATCCGGTGGGTGGTACTTAATGGGCGAGATCTCCAGACCCCTGGCCGCCCCTACAAAATCCCAGACCTCAAAGATGTCCTTTAGCACGAGGGAGGTGGCAATGGTGGCAATGGCGAAATAGTGCCCCTTCAGGCGAAAGAGGGGATATCCGATGATGAAGGACCAGATCACTGAAAAAAACATCCCTATCGGCATGGAGACCCAGAAGGGTACATCCCACAGGATCAGCATCACGGCCGTGGTATATGCCCCGATCCCCACGTACTGGGCCTTTCCAAGGTCCACCTGGCCCCCGTACCCGCCAATGGTATTCCAGCCCATGCCATATAATGAAAACATGAGAAACTGGATCATGGTTGACATTGCAAAAGAGGAATGGGGAAAGAGGGGAAAGATAATGAAGGCGATGCCGACAGAGCCTGCAATGATGAGATCGAGACGGGGGAAATCGGAAAAATCGAGGGCGTTTTTTATTGCTTCCATCCAAACATCCCCCTTGGCCGAAGCACCATGATCACAAAATATGCCACATAAACCCACATATACTTGAAGGATGTCATGGGGATATCCATCATCCAGTCTGCCTCAAATGTATAGGTAAAAAAGTCCCAGAATCCCGGCAGTTCGGTAATCATACCCACCACAAGTCCGGCAAAGAAGGCGCCCGGGACGCTCCCAAATCCCCCTAACGCCACAATGGCAAAGGCAATCATAGTGAACAAAAGCCCAATAAAGGGATTGACCGACCAGAAATTCACAATGAGGGCGCCGGCTATCGTAACAGTGGCTCCACCTACTCCCCAGGCCAGGGCGTTCATCCTTTCAGTGGGAATGCCCATATACCGGGCGCCTTGAGCATTTAAGGAGGTGGCCGTCAGGGCCTTCCCTACTTTAGTCCGGTTCATCATGAGCCAAACCGCTACAAAGGCCGCCACCGAAAGACCGGCGCATGCCAGTTTAGTAGCCGGGACAATGACCCCCATCCCTATATCAAAACTCTTACCCACTAAGATGCCATGATGGAGGGCCCTGTCTTCAGAGCCAAAGATGAGAAGGGCCAGATTCCTCAGAAAAAGCATAAGCCCGAAGGTCCCTAAGAGTTGAGCCACCATTGGGCCTCTTAGCAGAAATTTTACAAAACCGAAGTAACAGATAATACCCAGCAAGAATCCTACAACTCCTGCCACTGGCAGGGTAAAAAGCGGGTCTATGCCCAAACCCTGAGCAGTCAAAAGACCGGTATACATGCCGATCATCAGGAATTCGCCATGGGCGAAGTTCACGATGTCCATCACCCCCCAGATGATGGTCAATCCCAAGGCAACCAAGGCCAGGACCATTCCGATCAGCAAACCTGCGAATAGGGATCCTATGAGGATGTCCATGATGAGCTATAGATCCTCCGGGAATAAAACACCCATCCCCCCTCCAGCGAAAACCCGAAAGAGATGGGGGGCATGGGTATTGGAATCACGAACAAACTAAAATCCCGCAAAGGGGAAGATCATATCTGCTGAAGAGACATCAAAGGGATAGACGATTTCCAGGCCGATCTTACCATCCTTTCCCTTCTGGTACTGGCCGATGAGACCGGATCCAAGAACATTCTGGCCCAACTCATCCCCTGAGGTAGAGAACTTGATCCCTTTCCAGGGCACCACCAATTCTTTCCCCGGGATATAAAGGGCATTTGCAGCGGCCTGTATATCAGCCGGCTTTGTGGAGCCTGCCTTTTCAAGGACGGCCACCCAGGTCTGGAGCCCTGTAAAGGCCCTGGCGGAGGCGCCTCCAAGATCGTTGCCGGTTTTCTCTTTATAGAGCTTATTGACCTGCCCGGCCAACTTCTTGATCTCCACCACCTTGGGGAGAAACACGGTCCGGGTCAGGATCCCGGAGATGCTGTCGCCCAAGGTGCTGCGGAATTCGGGTTTTTCAAAGCCCGCGTCCTGTCCCCAGATGATCTTGGGCTGGGCCTTCTGGGCCTTCAGGGTCTTGACCATGAGGATAGCGTCGGAGGTGTAGGATGCAAAAAGCATCACATCGGCCCGGGATGCCTTCAGGGAGCGGACCTCGCTTGACAGGTCGGCAGATTTTGCTGCATAGAGAAGAGATTTTTTCAGCTTAAAGTCATATTCCTTTGCAAATTCCTTTATCAGCCCTGATACATGCGATCCCCACTCCGTCTTTTCACAGGCCGATGCCAGGTTAATAATCTCCTTTTTTGGAATGGCCTTAACGCCCTTAACCTTTCCCTTGGTCAGACCAACTAACAGCTCAAAGAGATCCTTGGTAAACCATTTGTCATGGGGCGTGGTTCGCCAGAACCATTTGAATCCGCGCTTGGTGAGCGCGGGAGACGTGGAAGACCCGTTAATCATGGGGATGCCATACTGCTCGCATACGGCGCTGACGGTCTTGGTCACAGAGCTGAAATAGCACCCTAAAATCCCGTCCACCTTATCATCCAGTATCAGCTTCTTGGCTAAGTCCGCGCCCAAGGTGGGATTTCCCTCATGGTCCTTAAAGATGAGCTTGATCTTGGCGCCACCCAAGCTCTTGACCCCCTTGTTCTGGGCCATGGTCATCGGTAAATCGGCCATGCCACTGTTTGCGATCTTTGCAGCCAATTCAGCGCCGGCCCTGAGCTCACGACCCGCTGCTGCCGCACCCCCGGTCAGCGGATATATGACGCCGATCTTGACCTCCTCCAGGGCTAATGCGCCGGAAGGCGCAATAAACCCAATAATCGCCAGCACACTAAGGACAACCATTCCTGTTCTCAACATTGATTTCATCTCCATACCTCCTTTGTTCGGGCAAAAGCCCCTTGGAGACCTCTGCAAAACACCCGGTTTCGAAGGTCTCCATTGATGAATATTAGAGCCTCCCTGTATCCATCATCAGGAAAGCGGCAAATTATAGCTTGATCCGTTGAGATAGCAAAAAAAATATAGAGGAACCGGCTATTCATGTCAAGTCTATGGTGGGAAAGATCAAAACAGGGTAAGCTGCTCATCCCTCATATCCGACACAAACATGTGCCCGGGGGCATGGGTAATGACCATGGGAAGTTTGGCTGACAGAACAGCCATCTGGCTGGTCACGCCACAGGCCCAGAACAGGGGTATTTCCCCTCTCTTAATGGTAACCGGCTCTCCGAAGTCCGGATTGTCCAGGTCGCTTATCCCGATCTCATCGGGTGAACCAAAGTGGACAGGAGCCCCGTGGGTGAGATGAAAGCGGGTCGTTACCTGGGTAGCACGTATCACCTGTTCCGGTTTCATGGGCCTCATGGTGACAACCAACGGCGCTGAAAAGGGGCCTGCGGCAATACAACTCCGGTTTGTTATGTACATGGAAACATTCTTATTTTCTTCCAGATTCCTCACCGGGACTCCGGCAGCTATCAATGCGCTTTCAAAAGAGAAACTGCATCCAAGGAGGAAACTCACCATATCATCACTAAAAAGATCGCCCACACTTTCTACTTCTTCCTCCAGTTTCCCGTCCTTATAAACCCTGTACAGGGGCAGATCGGTCCGCAGGTCAGCGCCCGGGGCGATTTTTGGCTCCCACTGGCCCGGCTCTAACACATCCAAAATGGGGCACGGTTTGGGGTTTCGTACACAGAAGAGCAAAAAATGAAATGCCGCATCCCGGGGCAAAATAACGAGGTTCGCCTGGACATATCCTGGAACCGCTCCGGTCGTGGGTGTTTTCCATTTCCCCTCCCTGATAAGCTCCCGCAGACGAGATGCTGTTAGATCCCTGCTCATAATTACGTCCCCACCTCCGTACTCTGGTCACTCTCAATGCCTAACCCGGATAAACCGGCCTCCGGCTCGTAAAGCCTACGGCTCGGAGAGAACCGAAAAGATCTCACGCAAAGGCGCACACATGAAAACCATCCTTTACAAAAAGACACTAAGTTCCTGAACTTTGGGCACTTGAAACTTTAGGCACTTCAGGCACTCAAATTACCCCCTGCTCTCTTGACAGTCAAGGCAAAATCAAAGCGGTCTTTCTAAAGGGAAATGACAGGCTGCCTGCACATGGCCCATATTGCGGAGTTGGGGGACCTTTTTATCGCAGACATCTCGCCTCCCCTGGCAGCGAGACGCAAAGGGGCATCCGGCTGAATATTCTCTACTGTTGCCCCTGTTCAGTTCTGATGAAAACGCTCCCCTGACACTCTCAATCAGGAGACGTGTGTAAGGATGGCAGGGCTGATTCAAAATTGAGGAGGCGGGTCCTCTCTCAACCATTTGGCCTTGAAGCATAACCCCTATTCTGTCACTAATTTTACGCACAAGACCGATGTCATGGCTGACAAAGAGCATGGTCAGACCCTTTTCAATCTGGAGGTCCAGGAGGAGCTTCAACACCTTTGCCTGGACGCTTGGGTCTAAGGAGCTGGTCGGTTCATCTGCGATAAGGAGCTTTGGTCCTAACACCAATGCGCGGGCAATACAGACGCGCTGTAGCGCCCCCATGTTCAGTTCATGGGGATAGCGTTCCAAAAAGGCACGATCCGTCGAAAGGTGTACATTGGCCAAGCATTTCTTTACCCGCTCCACGCGCTCACTCCTTTCCAGACCTACGCTGTGGATATCTAAGGGTTCTGCCACAGTTTCCAGGACCGAAAACCGATGGCTGATCGATTCTGCCGGATTTTGGTATATGACCCCGATCCGCCTGGCCAATGATTTGTAATCCTTTTTAATCCATTGATCCATGTCACGGCCTTCGAACAGACGAGACCCCTGATCCGGCCTTGTTACCCCTGCAGCGGTCATGGCCAAGGTCGTCTTGCCGGAACCTGTTTCACCGACCAGGGAGAAGATCTCGCCGGCTTTAAGTGTAAGGTCAACCGGACAAAGGGCAGCGACGGAATCGTATCCTTTTTCCACACCCTTAAGTTCAAGCATATCAACAATGCCCCGGCGGAGACAGCGTACCGTGTGGGTGCCAGCCGGTTCAAACCGGACCCGACCCTTCTGACATGCCTCGATAGCCTGGGTGCATCTCTGCCAGAAGAGGCACCCGGCAGGCGGGGCATGGCCGTCTTTATGGCTTGATTCCGGGACCTGGATATGGGAATGGAGATAATCTGTCACATCTTCATGCCCGTGCTGGTGTATGGTCCTGTAGAAGGCATCACCCCGAATCCCGCCCAAGTCCCTGGCGCTGTTCATGGCCGGATAGGATCTCTTAAGGGCCAGGGTGTATGGGTGGAGCGGGTTTGAAAACAGCTCGTCTGCAGGAAGGGTTTCCATGATCTGGCCAAGATACAAAACGGCCATGGCGTCAGCGCTCCGGACCGCAAATTCCAGGTCATGTGTAATCAGAAGGATGGCCTTTCCGCGAGACCTCCCCTCTTCAATGACGCGGGAAACGATCCCCTTGGTCAAGGCATCTAAGGCCGATGTGGGTTCATCTAAAATGAGGATATCCGGGTCTAAGATCATGGCCATGGCAAGCAGGACCCGTTGGACCTGTCCGCCGCTGACTTGGTGAGGATACCTCCCAAAACACTCCTCAGGGAGACCCATCTCTTCCAGGACCTTTGCAGCACGGCCCCTTGCCTCATCACTACCTACTCCCCCATGCTGGATAAGGGGTTCTGCAACCTGGTCTATTATCCTGTGGGCCGGGTTAAGATTGGCCGCACCGTTCTGGAAGACCATTGATACGCTTTTCCAGCGAATCGTGTTGAGTGCCGTTTCATCATTGGTGTCTATCTCTTGACCATTTAATAGGATGCTTCCTCTTTGCCGGGCATTATTTGGGAGAAGACCGAGACAGGCCTTCCCCAAGGTGGTTTTACCGGAGCCTGATTCTCCAACCAATGCCAGACATTTCCCCTGATCGACTTTCAGATTCACATCTTCCAGGGCCTGAATCGTATGGCCTCCATTTCCATAGGCAACATCTAAGTTCTTGATTTCAAGGTTCATGCGGTCTTCTCCACCAGTACCTCTCTGAGACGAGGATCCACCACCTTTTCGAGACTGATGGCAAGGAAAGTGAACCCCATTATAATTAGGGAGAGGCAAAGGATCGGCGGCATCAGCCAGTTCCACCAGACCTCCATATAATAGTATTTGAGGGCGTAGGCGATCATCATGCCTAAGGATTTTCTGCTGGGATCAAACAGCCCTAAGAATGCCAGGGACGCCTCCATAAACATGGCCATGCGGGTCTTGGCGGCAAACCCGATCAGGTAGAGTGGAAACATCTCGGGGATGAGATGGCGCCGGATAATATGCCAGTTCCCCCCGCCCATTTGCGAGGCCGCCCTGATATGAAGGCTCTCCCTCAGACTGAGGGTCTGTGCCCTGATCGCCTTGCCGATGGTTGGCCACATCAGAGAGGCTAAAATAAGGGCTAAGATGTAAGAGGCAGGCTGAAAAAGCGCAGCCGTCAGAATAAGAATCATGATCGCCGGAATCGCTAAGATGATGTCGGCTATCCTCATCAGAATTGCGTCCACAAAACCGCCGAACCATCCGGAAATCGCACCTAAAAGCACACCGATTCCGAGCGCTGTGAATCCACTCAAGAGACCGAAGGCCACCGTATTTCTGATGGCATAGAGAAGCTCGGAAAAAATATCCTGCCCCCCATCGTTGATCCCCAACGGGTGCATTGCCGAAGGAGGTGATATGGGGGTAAAAGAGATATCCCAGGGGTCGAACGGGGCCAGAGGAGGCCCTAACAGGGCAAGGCCTGCGAACAGCAGGGTAAGGCTCAGGCCAACTAAGAACCATGGATCCTGCCAGAGGTCTCTGCTCACATTAATGTGCATTTCCAATCCTTGGATCAATGATCCGGTATACGCCTTCCATCCCTAAGATAACGCACAGGACAATGAGTGAAGAGAAGAGGACCACTGCCTGAATGACCGGCAGATCGCGGGCCTGAATCGCATTAAACAGGAGTGTCCCCAATCCGGGATAGGAATTGATCCTCTCCACCACCAGGGCGCCGGTAATCATAAAGGCAAGACGCAATCCGAACCGCGTCACAATGGGCTGCAGTGCGTTTCTGGCGGCATGGGCATATCTGATCCGCCGGGGAGGGAGCCCCTTTGCCCGAGCGGTTTCAATGTAATGGGCCTTGATGACCATCATCATGCTGTTTCGGGTCAAGAGGAAATTTCCGGGGAAATAGGCAAGGACAAGGGTCGTCAGGGGAAGGGCCAAATGATGTGCCATATCGATCAATCGTTGAAAAAAGGTCGCGTCTGTGTAGGCAGTCTCTGCCCCTGCCGCGGGGAACCACTGTAGATTGAGTGCGAATACGATTAACAGAATAACACCGGTACAAATCTCAGGGATACCCTCTAACACCGTCATCCCGCCGACCAGACCCTTCTCAGTGCGGCTCCCGTGTCTCCATGCCGCCTCCACACCGGTTAAAAAACCGATGAACATGGAGATTAGATTGGCAGAGCCGAGTAAGAGTATCGTCCATGGGAGCGCGCCTAAAAAGAGGTCTGATACCGGTGTCAAAAACGAATAGGAGTACCCCCAATCTAATGTGACCAACCTGAGCAGGTAATCCCCAAATCCCCTGTCCCGTGTATAATAGGCCCGAAGACCGGCCTCCTGCTCGGCTGTCAGCGTTACATTGGCGCTGGCATAGGTGGCCGTAACAAAGTCACCCGGGAGTAGTCTTGGAAGGAGATAGCTGAGATAGATCATTGCAAGGGCGGCCAAGGAAAAACTAATGACCTGCCCGAAGCGTCCCGCAGCCTGATTTGCACCTAAAACCATTTTACTCGACCAATGTCATCCTGTTCTGTGAGATAGGAATACCAAAGGCAACTCCGCCCTTGGTATAGTACCATTTTATCCCCTTCCCTGGATTGAAGGCTGACATGGAGACCGGATAATAGAGGGATATTGCCGGAAGTTCTTCAGCATAGATCTCCTGGATCTTCCATACCAATCTCTTCCTTTTTTCCGGGTCCATCTCAGCCACCTGGGCATTGAGCAGATTAAGCAGCTCCTTGTTGGCCCCGTACCTCGCAGAATTGACCGAACCTTTCACCTTCGGGCTGATCATCATATTGAGAATCCTGGCGTCACCGAGAAGTCCCCCGTGCCCCGAGATGGCCAGATCAAAATCCCAATTTCTGATACGGGCGTCTGTTGAGGCCTGTTCCATATTGATGAGCTTGACCTGAATGCCGGCCTCCTCTAATTCTCTCTTGATCACTTCGCCGTCCCTATCTGTCACGGAATCCCCTGCCACGGTAATGTTCGAGGCTAAGAGTTCGACCACCAAGGGCCGGCTACCCTTGCCATAGAAACCCCGTGCATCTTTCTGAAATCCCAAGGATTCCAAAATCTCTCGCACTTTGGCCGGATTATGATTATAGGTGGGGGTTTTGGGGTTGTAGAATTCATGATCCAATGAGAGGAGCCCAAAGGATGCAGGTGATCCAAAGCCGCGATGGGCCTTGTCAATGATTTCCTGTTGATTGACGGCATGGGCCAAGGCCTTCCGAAACCGCTTATCGTTAAAGGGTGGCTTCTGGTGATTGATCATGAGCTTCTTATTCCAACCCCTCTGATTTTCAATGACGACCATCCGCTTTTTCTGGAGGATCTTAGCCATATCGGGTCGGATGTTCACCAGATCGGCCTTGCCGCTCAGCAGACTCATGAGGGGCTTTCCGGTCTTGATGTAGATGAGACGATCTACTTTCGGCAGACCCAGATAGTACTCCCTGTTGGCCTCGTAAAGATAGGTCCCTTTGGCCTTATTGAAGTCTATAAACTTAAAAGGACCGGTGCCTACGAATGCGCCTGGGTCGCTGTATCTCTTGGGATCATCCACTTTTTCCCAGATATGCTTCGGGATAACGGGCATGGTCCCGCCCACGTAGGCCAAAAACGGCGCATAGGGTTTTTTCAGCTTAATGGTCACCTGGTTGGGTCCGTTGGCTTCAGCCCCGGCCACGGCCTCCATCGAGACCCAGGCGTAAGGGTGTCTTTTAAAATAGTTCACCGTAAAGGCCACGTCATCGGCACTGAACGGTTTTCCGTCATGCCATTTGACACCTTCCTGAAGCTCAAAGATAAAACTTTGAGCGTCAGGATCGTATCGCCATGACTTGGCCAGAGCAGGAATATAACCGTTTTTGTCCTTCCAGACCAAGGTATCAAAGACCCAACTCATCCGGACATATCCCGGTCCCCTCGGATAGTGGCGGTATGGACTTGGATATCCCCAGTCGCCCTTACCGTCGCCGATCCGGACCTCTTTGCCCGTCTCCCGGGCCAGAAGAGCGGGACTACCTCCGATTACGGAAATCAGTATAAATAAGAGGATAAATATCCATTTGAGATTGAACAGCAATATATCTTTTTTCATGGTTTCCTCTTTCAAGTTTCGCATTTTAAGTTTGGAACTTATGGCTCACAGGTCGACCAAACACTCCCCACAGATCTTCCGACCATTCATTTCCGTCAGCCTGGAGGCCATGGTCGGTTCTCCGCACGATTCGCAGGCGACCGAGGGTTCGATCATCGCCTTTGGGGGCAGCGTCACATCCACAAATCGAATGGAAAAAAGCTCTTCTGTGGGTTTATCTAAAATCTCACGGCACCTCTGATGATGCATATCCCAGAACGTCTTTCGCTCCTCCTCGCTCGCTGTCTCTTCCCTGACTTTTTTAAACAGCTCATCGCGCTTTTCGCTTCGCTTACTCACATCCGCCTTCTTGGCTACCCTGACACCTTTACCTGATTTCCTTCCTAAAAAGGTGAACACCTGTTTTCCATGGTCTTTGTAAATAAAATTACCCTTCCCAAAGGTGCATCCTGTCAGGACCTGTACGGCATCCACCCCGCATGCGTTGTTTTCAACGATAGCGACCAGTTCCTCATCCGCGGCCCGGCTCTCGTCGAGACGTTCAAGCCCTGTCTTGGCCGCCCTGTAACCGATGGCCAATCCAGGACAGATATGGCCATGAAAGTCTACGCATCTCTTAAAATCTTCACTGGATAAGATCTCATCTGCGTTCATATCATCCTCCTTGATTTGTAGTATTGTTTGTCCATACAAAAAAAGCCACGGAGGAACGGATCTCTCTTCAGAGATGGATTGCCTTCGTGGCTTTACATCTTAACGGTATGTCTATCTTGTTGAAACTCTGGCGTTATCAAAAAAGAGGCTTCGTGCCTCTGAGATGTTGGGAGTCTACAGTCATTAACCATTCCCTGTCAAGGGTTTTTGTGCATTGACCTCCAGCCGATCCCCTGCCCTCCTGACCGTCAAAACAAAATCAAAGAGATCCCGCTGCAGGCAGAAAATAGGATCTTCTCGAGGAAGGTATTCCCTGGCACCCAAAATAAATTTCTGGGCCGTGGGCTGCAATACCACGTCGTGAAAGACCTGAGCAGGATCATAGGGTTTCCCCGTGAGAAGGTGTTCAAGATAGTCTGCGCATGCCTCATCTTCGGGGGCCGGCATCTCTGCACGATCTCCCATGGCCACTAAGGTCACCAGATCCGGTTTCCGTTTCTCTATATACCGGGAGATGGCCTTTGCCGTTACAAAGCTACCCAAGATAACCTCATCAGCCCTTTTGAAGGCAGCGGTTGCCCCGGTCACCCCTGCCGTGGTACGATGGATAACGGTCTTGTCTTTGAAATATGAAGCACCCTTTTGAATAATATGCGTGGGCGAGTTCCCTAAATCCGCTCCTTCAATCGGCACCTCGTTTACCTCACCCACCAATATAAACCCGGGGTTCTCACGTTTGAGCGCAACCGCCCTTTCAGGATCAGCCTCCATTATGACCCGACCTGCGCCAAAATGAAAAAAGAGCGGCTCGCATGAAAAGGCCCTGAACACATCAATGATGACAACAAGCCCTTCAGCCTCTTCAGCACCTCTTGCACAGCTTTTTCTCAATACCCTCATTTTACCAGATCCTCAATCCCCGCCGTGATTTTCGGTTCAAACAGCTTTTGATAGTTCATTAGGCCCTCCCTATCCACCCTCCTCCTAAAAGCCTGTCGCCATCATAACATGCAAGGGCCTGGCCTGGAGTAACTGCCCACTGAGGTCTATCAAATATAAACCTTACTTCATCCGGGGACAGCACCTCTAATAGGCCTGGGGCGGCCTTGTGACGGTAGCGGATCTGGGCCTGAACTCTAAACATCCCCTTTGTAGGGGGCCTTCCGATCCAGTTAAAATTACCCGCATCCACCGTGACAGAAAAAAGATCCTCTTTCCTTCCCACCACTACCTGATTGGCTTCAGGTCTGATCTCTCTGACATAATAGGGCCTTGAAGACGAAATCCCCAATCCATGTCTCTGGCCGATTGTGTACCCGTGTATCCCATGATGTTCTCCTAATACCTCACCCTCTTCATTGATAATGGCCCCATTCTTCCTGACCTTAATTCCTCTCCTTTGTTCGAGAAAACGACGATAGTCCATCCCGGAGATAAAACAGATTTCCTGGCTTTCAGGGCTAAAATGGCAGGGCAGGCCCATATCACGGGCCCGGAGCCTAACCTCATCCTTTCGCATCTCTCCTAAAGAAAAAACAGCCCTTGAAAGAATGGTCTGGTCCAGGCGATGCAAAAAATAGGACTGGTCCTTCCTTGGATCCCTGCCCCTCCAAAGGGCCATCCCTTCCTCTTCCTCCCCCTTCCCGAGTATGACATAATGACCTGTAGATAGACAGTGGATCTCGTTTTCCAAAACATAGCGATCCAGATGCTCAAATTTGATCAACGGGTTGCAACTGACACAGGGATTGGGGGTCAGGCCTTTTAAATAGGAATCGACAAATGGATTAACCACGAGATTCTCAAAATCACCCCTGAGATCAATTATCTCTAAGGGGATGCGAAGGTGTTCTGCGATTCTCGTGACCCTCTTGATCCGATCATCTGCCACAGAAGAGGGAGAAGGAAGCAGAAAATGGACACCGTAGACCTCCCAGCCGGATGCCTTCAACACAGCCGCGGCCAATGAACTGTCCACACCGCCGCTGAGTGCCACTGCTACATCTGAGGGCTGGTCCATTATGACAACATCCTTCTTTTAGCCACAGACTAAGACAGACACGGTTTCTCTGAGAACAAGTTCAGCCGCCCGATTTGGTGCAAATATTGAATGGGCGAAGTATCGCAAATAATATCAGACAAGGCTGGCCTCTCGTTTCAATTCCTCTTCTGTGAGTCGAAACGTATCCACACCATAGTCGGCCAGTTTTGAGAGAAACACCACACGTGAAATTCCTGCTAATCCGGCAGCCGCTCCAGAAGACAAGCGGCCAAGCTCATAGAGTTTAATGGCAGCAAGCATGCGCATCTCCTGGCCAAGCATGTCGGGGGGGATTTTTAACGCCAGGAGTGCCTCATCCGGAATTTCAAATTCTACAAGACTCATGGATCTGTACCTCCTTTCGTCGAAACAGGAAATTATGATCTTTTTTCAAAAGGCAGTTTATTCTTGTAGCATAAAAGCAGATGTTACAAAAGGCCTCACCCTGCTTCGAAATGAAATCCTTTATGATCTCATCTACCTATTCTTTTGATAAAGCCATTCGAAAAATTGCGGAAGAGACACAAACTACCCACGAATCGTTGAAAAATAACGAATGGCAGGTGGAAAATGATATTTGGTGCATCAGACCTCCATAAGGGAGACTTTGTATTTCTTTAAACGGACATCATGTGTCACAAGGGTAAAGCCTTCCACTTTCGCCTGCGCCACGAGCATCCTGTCAAACGGGTCTCTGTGATGGTCAGAAAGGTCCCTCACAGCATGCGCATGTTCGACGGTGATATCCAGCATTTCAAAGGGCTGACTTTCCAACACCCTCTTAAAATTCCGGGGGATTTCCAGTTTTCCCAGCGCCTCTTTGATCCTTATTTCCCAAACTACGACGGCACTGACAAAAACCAGATTCTTTCCTTCGGCAATTGCAGCCTGTGACTTTTTTGAAAGTGAAGGATGACCGTTGAGCCACCATAAAAGGACATGGGTATCAAGCAAGAGGTTCATTTATCCACCATACCGAAGGCGGCAGCAATGTCCGCAGGCAGTTCGTCAAAATCATCGGCTATCTTGATTTTTCCCCTTAATGCACCGGGCCGACGCGGTCTCTCGCTTTGTTCATATCGCACGAGCTTTGCAACCGGTTTCCCCGCCTTGCCAATGACTACCTCCTGTCCGGCCATGACCTTCTCGACCAGTGCCGACAACTGGGCCTTAGCCTCTGAAATATTGGTTATAAGCATAACTACTACCTCCTGATATATAGTCTGACCAGGTCTGACCAGAAAGTCAATGCTTTTATTTCCTGTACCCTTTATTAGCCACAGACCCACACAGACAAAAACTGGAAAAAACGCTGCTATAGCACGAATCGTTTCATTTCCGCTTTCGGATGGGTGAAATTTACCAGGAGGCCCAGAACCCAATTCACCGCAAAAACAGATCCCCTCATTACGTAAGTCGGTTTGTCGAAGGATATCATCTTCTTATAAAGTCTGTGTGTGTCCGTGTGGGTCCGTGGCCAATTTTGTGTGTCCGTGTGTGTCTGTGGCTAATTTAGTGTTGATTTGTTATATTGATAAGTGTAAACCGCAAATGAAGGACGCTGAATATTCGGCGACGGAGGTTCCCATGGTCAAAAAGGAAAGTCTCTTTTTAACCCCTGAGGAGGCGTTGGAGGCCATCCGCCTTGACTTTCGACAATACGAACCACAAATCATGTTGTTCTGTCAAATCATTCGGCTGATTTCCGGGGGCAGAATCGTTGCAAAGAGGGAGGGGCAGAAGAACGGTACATGGATCAGCCTGCCGGGACGTCGAAATATGCGCTGGATGGACGGCCCGAAAATGGTTGAATACCTTTGTGAGTCCCTTGAATCTGAGGAATTGAGTGTTCCGCTGCTAACATCCATCTGCGCCAGGGTTTTTCACACACGGGCCTATAAAGATGTGGATTCCGCAACCGGCCAAGAGGGGATTCGCATTGAAACCGGGATGGAGGATTTTGTCTGTCGACAATGCGGTCACTGCTGCAGCACTCTCGATTACCACAGGGAGCTAACGGAGGAAGATGTGGCACTATGGCAGGAGTTGGGGCGAAGCGACATCCTGCGGTGGGTGGGCATTTTTGAGAAAGAAGTCAACAAAAAATCCTACAGGATCTGGACGACACCCGGCAGCACGGAGTTGGGGGAGAGTTGCCCCTTTCTGAAAAGAATATCATCGGAAAACCGCTCGGTTTGTCTGATCCAAGACGTAAAGCCCGGGATATGTCGCCAGTATCCGTCCAGCAGAAAACATGCCGTTATGACCGGATGCCCCGGGTTTAAGAGAGACCTCTGAAAAACGTCCCCTTTCGTTCAGACACTAATTATATACTTCTGTGTCTGCGCTTCCATTTATCACGTAAACAGGAAAAGACCTTGGCTAAAGAAATAACGAAAAGGGCAATGGCAAACAGGTCTCCAAAACGGCTGTAGAACGTTAAGGAGGAATTAGATAAAGTCAGGGCAGCCTCTAATACCTCTTCGCAAAAGAGATTGCTCTCAGAAAGAATGGCTCCCTGGGGCCCTATGAAGGCGCTGAACCCGGTATTTGCGGCCCGTATCACGGGTCTTTTGTTTTCCACGGCGCGGAATACGGCCATACTGAGATGCTGGTAGGGGGCGCTGGTCATACCGAACCAGGCATCGTTTGTGATGTTGATAAGGACGTTTGCTCCTTCTCTTACGAGAGTCCTGGCCAATTCCGGGAAAACGGCCTCAAAGCATATGAGTATTCCTAATGAAAGATCCCCGGTCTTCAGGGGAGCCAACTTATTCCCTGCGTCGAAATCACCGGCGGCCTGGACTAAATGGTTGATAAAGGGCAGGTATTTTTTTAAGGGGACATACTCACCAAAGGGCACAAGGTGCGTCTTGTCGTAATACTGGACCTGTTGAATTTCCGGTGTGATCATATAGGCACGGTTGTAGTACTTTATTGCACCCCGAATACGTCTGTAGGCCGGGCTGCCGAAGATGAGAATGGCCCCCGATTGATCTGCAAGCGAAAATATTTTTGGAGAGAACTCCCGGCTATCCTGGAAGAAAAAGGGTAGCGATGTCTCTGGCCACACAATCAATTGAGGTTTAAATGCCCTGGTAGAACGAGTCAACCGTTGATAAGTTCTTATGGTTTCCATCTGGTATGCTGGATCCCATTTGACAGACTGGTTAATGTTGGCCTGTATGATAGCTGCGTTTATATGGTAGCCATTCTTTTCGCCTGCCCTGTTAGCGGAGAGGTGGTGATGCCCATATATCAATGCTCCGATCAGGAAAATCAAAAGAAGCGGGAGTTCCCATTTCAGAGAGGCATTCGTCTCGTGGTGATGCATTGTAAGCATGCGGAAGATGAGCCCGTTTGCAAAGACAATTAGAAAGGAGACGCCGTACACCCCAAAAAGATCTGAAATCTGAATCAGATATAGCTGTTCATATTGGGTATATCCTAAAAGGCACCAGGGAAAACCAGTTAAAAGATGCCCCTTCAGGTATTCTATGGCAACCCATAAACACGCCATCAGAATAATAGAGAACCGGGAATCCTTAAGCCACGTTGTCAAACAGGCAAAGAGGGCAAGATAGAGGGAAAGGTAGAGAGAGAGGAGGAGAAGTGCGAAAAGAGCAACAAAAATATTCAGGTTTCCGTAGCGTCCGAGTACTACTATGATCCAGTAAATCAGAGTAAGATAATGGATCAGGCCGGAAAAAAGACCTAATCTGAAGGCCTTCGAAGGCGATGCGGTTTCAATGCTTTTCAGGAGGGGAATCAGGGAAAACCATGCAACAAATGAAAGGTGTCCGGGGGAGAAGGCCAATGTCAATAGAACTCCGGACAGGATAGCAAGGAGTAGATTGCGTAATGAAGGGGTGGCTGGTCTCGTAGTCATACCCATAACTGCCTTTATAATTAAGGAAAGACTATGGAGCTTCCTCCCCAGGGGAACCTGATTCATCCTTGCGGGAGATCAGAACCTCCTCAATTTTTCGCTCGTCCCCTTTTTTGATTATCATTTCAAAGTCTTGGAACGATACTTTTTCGTTCACTTCCGGTATTCTTCCAATGAGGTGAATCAGAAAGCCACCTACTGATTCAAAGTCTCCCTCTGGCAGGTCTATTTTGAGTTGTGCTCCTAATTTTTCAACTTCTAAACGGGCATCTACAGAGAGATCCATTGTCAAGCACTTCTAACAGGGGCTCTTCGTGATCATGCTCATCCATGATTTCCCCGACGATTTCCTCTAAGATATCTTCAACGGTGATAATGCCGGCAGTGCCTCCATACTCATCAGTAACTATGGCTAAGTGGGTCATTTTTTCTTGGAGGTCCTTCAGGAGTTCGCTGACTCTACGGTTTTCGGACACAAAAAAGGGCTTTCGGAGGATATCAAGGGGGATCCTGGAATCAGGATTTTTGCCTAAGAGTTTGAGAAGATCCTTTGAGTGAAGGATCCCCACAATATGATCAATATCGTCTTTGTGAATGGGGATCCTGGTATGCCCGCAATCAGTAACAAGATTGATGACTTGGCCAAGGGTGGAATCCGCCGAGGCGGAGAGGATATCAGTCCGGGGAATCATTATGGAGTGGGCCTCTGTCTCTTTAAGATCGAGCACACCATAAACCATGTGGGATTCTTCGTTGGAAATAAGGCCCTTGGCTTGCCCTTCATCTATGAGATCATGGATTTCTTCGGTTAGATCATTACTGTGGTCCAGACGTGTTTTTTTCTTGATCAAGGATTTGATAAGGCCCCAAAATCCCTGTTCAGAGTCTTCTTCCAAAGGTTCTTTCTTCTCCTGTTTTAAAATGTGGTCAGACTTGTCGACAATCGCGCCGAGCGGGAAAGCTTGAAAAGGTGGCACAAAGACCGATGATCTGACGATGCTTTCCGTCAAAGAGGAAAATCGTTGGGAAAATATTCTATTTTTATCGCTCTTTAATGTCAAGGTTTTTGGAATTGATAGTCTTGCAAGGTAAAAATTTCTCTTGACTGGGGGAATTAACTATATTATCTTCTTAGCCAAATGCATGAGTGGTAAGCGCATCTTGTGAGTGAGGCAGATAATTGGAGTCCTGAGCGGGCATAGCTCAGTTGGTAGAGTACAAGCTTCCCAAGCTTGGTGTCGCGGGTTCGAACCCCGTTGCCCGCTCCATTAGTCGATAATAAGTTTTGACGTTATCCCCCCTTTTTGAGGTTATCAACCGGTTTTTAGAGCCATTGATCTACTTCGAATTGCGGACACTGCGTTGATTTTTCATAATTCCTTCTATTTTTACTTAAAGGATCTTATGTAATAGAGCGCTTTACAATTTAGTCTGCAAAGGGGAAGCGGGCGTCATGGCTCGCTTTTTTGTTTTTATAGGCTTGAAATTGTCTCAACCTATGCCAGAAATGACCGGCTCGCTTATAAAGACGGTAACCGCACTCATTGAACCGGTTCTAGATGAGATGGAAATTGAACTGGTTGATATTGAATATCTTTCTGAACATGGCAGATGGGTTCTCAGGATCTATGTGGATGAACCTGGAGGAATCACCTTAGATAACTGTGCCCGGGTGAGCAGAGAGATCGGCGATCTGATTGAAGTCAAAGATATTTTCAAACAAGAATATGTCCTGGAAGTCTCATCTCCCGGCCTCAACAGACGCCTTAAAAAAGAAAAGGATTTTGAGAAAGCTGTTGGAAAGAACATCAAAATAAGGATGATCACCCCTCTTGAGGGGCAGCGAAATTTCACAGGCAGCCTGCAGTCCTTTCAGGATGGGATTTTATGTCTAAGAGTAAAATATGATTTGATTTTGCTCCCCTTTGGGGATGTTGAAAAAGCTAATTTGGTGTATGATTTTGACAATTGAGAAATTCAGCGTTTTTTGGAGTTTAAATTATGATTTCGGATTTGAAGAGGGTTATTGACCAGGTAAGCCGTGAAAAGGGTGTCGAACAAAATGTCTTGATTGAAGCGCTTGAGGAGGCGGTGAAGGCAGCAGCTCGCAAGAAATACGGCCCGGATTATGATCTCGAGGTCAGATATAATGAGGATGTGGGTGAGATTGAGGCCTTTGAATTCAAAGAAGTTGTGGAGGAGGTTTCAAACAAGAATCTTCAGATTTCCCTCAAAGAGGCTCACGAAATGGATCCCGAATCCGAAGCAGGGGACAGCCTCGGGGTCAAAATGGATACTGACGCTTTTGGAAGGATCGCCGCTCAATCAGCAAAACAGGTGATAATGCAGCGCCTGAAAGAGGCTGAGAGGGATATGGTCTTTGAGGATTTTAAAGACCGACGTGGAGAGGTCCTTAACGGGATCGTGCAGCGATTTGACAGGGGCGCCATTATTGTCAATGTAGGGAGGGCAGAAGCCGAACTACCGCAAAAGGAGCAGATGCCGAGAGAGTCTTACAGACAGGGTGATCGAATCAGGGCGTATATCTTGGAGGTAAAACAGTTCAGTCGAGGGCCGCAGCTTATACTTTCCAGGACCCATCCAAATTTCTTGGCAGTCCTGTTTGAAAATGAAGTCCCTGAAATCTCTGAGGGTATTGTGCAAATAATGCAGGTCGCCCGAGAACCTGGAGCAAGGGCCAAGATTGCGGTAAGCTCTAAGGACTCTGATGTGGATCCGGTGGGGGCGTGTGTAGGGATGAAGGGGAGAAGGGTCCAGGCAGTGGTACAGGAACTGCGCGGGGAAAAGATAGATATTGTCACCTGGGACCCTGATTCAGCAAAATTTATATGCAATGCCTTGGCACCCGCTGAAATTACGAGGGTCATCGTAGATGAAGAAAGTCGCAGTATGGAAGTAGTGGTCCCCGATGACCAGTTGTCACTGGCAATAGGAAAAAGGGGCCAGAATGTGCGGTTGGCCTCGAGATTGACCGGATGGAGATTGGATGTTGCTGGCGAAACTAAATATAATGAGGCACTCAAGGATGGATACCGGTCCCTCCTCGATCTGCAAGGAATAGGGGAGAAGAGAGCTACCGATCTATATGAGGCCGACTTTAAGTCTGCCGGGGATGTGGCAAGGGCCAGGGTTGAAGATCTACTCTCTGTAAAGGGAATGTCAGAGTCGAGGTCAGAGGATCTTATTAAGGAGGCCATCCGTTATACTGATGAACGAGCTGAAAAGGCTAAGATTGAAAAAAATACGCCTGAAAAACCGGAGGCGGAAGATTCCTCAGAAAATGAGAGCGGTGAAGCCACGAGCAAGAATGCCCCCGACGATGAAGAGCCTGAGATGGATGCGGTGGGGAAGTCTGAAATCGAGGACCTACCTGGCCAGGATGATAATAAAACAGAGGGTAAAGATCTCTCCAATTCTGAAAAATCTGAAACAGATACGGTTGAGGGATCTGAAACCGAGAGCGCAAAAGCGCCTGATGAGTAAAGGGAAAGGGCACATACCGATAAGGACATGCATATGCTGCGGCACAAAGCGGAGCAAGAAAGATTTGATCAAGCTCGCCTTGGCTGCCGGAGGAGTGGTAGTTCAAGACATTAGCGGGCGAGGAAAGGGCCGGGGCGCCTATGTCTGTACTGACAAATCCTGTTTGATGGCCCTGAAAACGAGCAAGCGTCTCAATAGAGCATTCAGGGCAAGGAACAGGTTGGTGTACGGCCAATTTGAATAATTTTTGGGGGAATCAATGGCTAAAGTCAGGGTTTATGAATTAGCAAAAGAACTCGACCTGGAGAGCAAGAAGCTGGTGGAGACGCTCACTGCCGGTGGTATGGACGTCAAGAATTACATGAGTACTCTTGATGAACAATCGGTTGTCAGGGCAAGGGAGATAGTGTCCGGAGCTGTATCAGAAGTGGTGGTAGAAAAACGAATCAAACCTACGGTGATTCGCAGGCGTAAGAAGGTTGTCAGAGTCGAGCAGAAATCCCCCGAAACTGCGGTAGATGAAGAAAAGGCCCCGGAAACGAAAACTACCCCCAAAGAGGACGTATTGGAGAAAAAAGGGGGGATTAAGGAAATACCCGCTGTTGAGGACACGCCAAAGGGAGAACCTGAGTTAGAAGGAAAGCCCTCCATCCCCGTCGCCCCTGAGGAAACAAAGGAGGCAGGGCCGGAACTTATAGACAAAAAGGCCGAAAAGCCTGTTAAACGAGCTAAGGGCAAACCGAAAAGAGAGAAAAAGAAGAAAGTTGATCAACCAGCCAAGATCATAATGAGTCCTGAGGAAGGTCCGCTGAGAGATCTTTTGGCCAAGAAAGCCGAAGTCAAAAAAGAGGTCACTCCTGCTAAGACATCAAGAATTAAACCCCCTCTGGAGCTCCCAAAGGAGAAAGAAGAAAAACCGATAAAGGGGATCCCCTCCAAAAAGAAGAAGAAAAACCGGAAAGGGGCAAAAGACGAAGAAGCCTCTGACAAAGGGACATTTAGACGGCGAAAAAAGGAGGTGTACGAACGTGCCGATCTTTACAATGGTCGCCCCCGCAAACGTAAAGGGCCGAAAAGCGGCGGGAAAGGGAAAGAGACACCCAGAAACTTTAAGCATACCGAAATCACCGTTCCCAAGGCCATAAAGAGAAGGATCAAGGTCCAGGAGCTCGTCACGGTCGTCGATTTGGCCAAGGCCATGGGGACCAAGGCGGCTGAACTGATGAAGCGGTTGATTAATTTGGGCGTTATGGCAAATATTAATCAGCCCATAGACTTTGAATCCGCATCTGTTGTAGCAGATGACTTGGGTTTCGAACTTGAACTGGATACCTTTAAGGAGGATAGTTTCCTTTCAGACATTGTTGATCGACCTGAAGATCTGTCTCCGAGACCACCTGTGGTAACCATTATGGGGCATGTTGATCACGGGAAAACCTCGCTGCTCGATTATATTCGGAAATCTAATATCATAGGAGGGGAATCAGGGGGCATTACGCAACATATCGGGGCCTATTATGTCAAGACCGCAGGTGGTGATATCGTTTTTTTGGATACCCCGGGGCATGAGGCATTTACTGCCATGCGGGCAAGAGGGGCAAAAGTTACTGACATCATAGTGCTGGTTGTGGCGGCAGATGACGGCGCCATGCCTCAGACAAAGGAAGCCATTAATCACGCCCGCGCAGCAAATATACCGATAGTGGTTGCAGTTAATAAGATCGATAAACCGGAAGCAGATCCGGAAAAGGTAAAGAGAGAATTAGCTGAACTCGATCTTGCTCCTGAGGAATGGGGTGGAGAAACCTTGTTAGGGCATGTTTCGGCCAAAACCGGTGAAGGAATCGGAGATCTATTAGGCCTTATATTGCTTCAGGCTGAAATGCTCGAATTGCGGGGCAACCCCAATAGAGAGGCGAGAGGAACTATTATTGAGGCGGAATTAGACAAGAGCAGGGGGCCAGTGGCCACAGTTCTGATAAAGAACGGATCACTCAACCCGGGTTGTCAATTCGTCTGCGGAGATTATTTTGGTCGAGTGCGGGCAATGCTTGATCACAGGGGAAATATGATGAAAAGCGCCGGTCCGTCTTTTCCTGTCAAACTGTACGGTATTTCAGGCGTTCCCATGGCAGGGGATGAATTCATAGTTGTAAAGGATGAAAAAACCGCTAAACAGATTATTGAACATCGAAAGGCCAAGAGTCAGAAGCAGGAGCTGACAAAGAGGGGGCCGGTAAGTCTCGATGATCTTTTTGACAGGATAAGCAAGGAGGGTGTTAAGGAACTCAACATTATTTTAAAGACAGACGTTCAGGGCTCAGCGGAAGCGCTTTCTGATTCATTGGTCAAACAGAGTACAGAAGAGGTCAAACTCAATGTCATTCATTCGGCAACTGGAGCCATTACAGAGTCGGATGTGATGCTTGCGACTGCCTCGGGGGCTATTATTATCGGATTTAATGTAAGGGCAAACCCACGCGTTGTTGAAGTTTCAGAAAAAGAAAATGTTGATATTCGGTACTATGATGTCATCTATAACGCCATCAAGGACATTCGCCTTGCCATGACCGGTTTGTTAGAGCCGGTTCTGGAAGAACATGTTATTGGCCGCGCAGAGGTTAAAGAGATATTTCGTGTCCCAAAAGTGGGTGCGGTTGCAGGGTGTCAGGTCACGGATGGACATGTTGACAGGAATGCAAACGTAAGGCTCTTGCGTGACAACGTGGTCGTCTTTGATGGGAAGCTTGCCTCACTCAGACGATTTAAAGAGGATGTCAAGGAAGTCCAGACCGGGTATGAATGTGGTATCGGTTTGGAGAACTTCAGTGACATAAAACCGGCTGATATTTTTGAGGTCTATGAGGTAGAGGAGGTGGCTGCGGAGTTGTAGAAAATGGTGGTTGGGACCTTGAAAATAGAATTTAGACTCTTCGACAACCGATCTCTCAAGGGGAAACGAAAAGTGGTCCGGAGCATGGTGGATAAAGTGAAGGCCAAGTTTAATGTTTCCGTTGCAGAGGTTGGGTCCAATGATAAGTGGCAGAAAATTGAGTTGGGAATCAGTGCAATAGGGAATGATCGACGTCACATTGACTCTTCCTTAAATCACATACTCGAATTTCTCGATTCACTATACCTCGCACAAATTGTGAATACTGAAATGGATATTTTTAATCTATGAATAATTGAAGGATTGGAAATGCTGCCAGGCAAACGAGCAGTGAGAGTGGGGGACCTGATCTTAAGAGAAATCGCCTTCCTTCTCTTAGAAAAGGTGAAAGACCCGAGGGTTCAGGGAGTCACCTTGACCGGAATCCGTCTTAGCGATGACCTTAAACGGGCCAAGATCTTTTACAGTGTTGTAGGGGATCAGCGGCAGATAGAAAAGGCCGAGACAGGCCTGAACAGCGCCAAAGGATTTATAAAAAGAGAAATCGGCATCAGGATGGAGCTGCGTTACGTCCCTGAGATTTCGTTTGTGTACGATCCTTCTTTAGAAAACGGCAGTCATATGGAACAGGTCTTTGATAAAATCCGGGAAGCTGAAAAAGGATGATGACGTCCCTTGGCAAGATTGCAGCAGTGTTAGCAAAAGGGTCGCGTTTTCTGCTTATGACCCATAAGGACCCGGATGGCGACGGCCTAGGCTCCATGCTTGCCCTTGGAAAGAGTCTGTCGGATGCGGGGAAAGAAGTTTCGCTTCTTGCCCAAGACCCGATTCAACCTCCCCTGAATCTCTTGAAAGGGGCTGATAAAATTGTCAATATACTTGATATCGACAAGGATTTTGATGCTGCCGTGGCCCTGGATTGTGCTGAAAAGTCAAGATTGGGGGAGT
>Ga0307425_1000316_pt1 | contig 30661 bp, 29 predicted proteins | sample SalMarWE160330MG_FD_202152 | JGI IMG/M metagenome (GOLD analysis project Ga0307425, IMG submission 202152) | Salt marsh sediment microbial communities from the Plum Island Ecosystem LTER, Massachusetts, United States - WE1603-30 | ecosystem: Environmental > Aquatic > Marine > Intertidal zone >...
CGCCGATGAGGGAACTAAGGCCGCCGATCATCGCCGCCATGCCGAGAATAGCACCGGGATTGGTGACGGTGAGGAAGAAGGTCTGCGGGATGATCCCCATATGCTCCAGGAGATGCGATTTCTGACCGACCGGGATCGTCAGGGCGGGTCTCGCCAGAAGAAGCGCCAAGCCGAAGCCGATCAGAAGAAGGCCTCCGACCAGCTTGATCGGTCCGGAATAGGCGATCATCAAATCGGAGATCGCCGTGACGCTGAACGCGGCGATCGCCGCCAACAGGCCGTCGCCGAGTACGGCGCCGATACCGGCGGCGAGCCCGGCCCAGAAGCCGCCGGTCAGCGTGCGCTGAATGACCAGGATATTGACCGGCCCGATCGGCGCCGCCACCAAGACGCCCATGCTGACCCCGGCAATCACGAGTTGAATGGTCGATAAGACGATGTGCGCGCCTGCCTCCAAGGCCAGGCCCTATTCGCTCATCGAAGCTGGCGCCGTGCCGGCACCGCCCGATAAAGGGAAACGCTCAGGCTGGACTTGCGCTCGCCCGCCGTTCTGCGAAATTGATCGCGCACTCGTAAGGTTATGCATGAATCGCCGGAGACGTTTCGTCATGATTGGCCTCGCTGCATTGGTAGCTGGCGCTGCCGCGCTTGTCTACGTTCAGAACGGCGCCGAGAAAGCGCCTAATCCGACGACCGCCGCGACAGAGACGGTTGCAGCGGCGGCCGGAGATCAAACCCCCAAGGTGCTTTACGATTTCAACGCGCTGCCCGACCCGGTCAAGCGCATGCTCGAGCAGATCGCCGAGGCGGCGCAAAGCGGTGAGATCGAGAAGATGCGTCCGGTGCTCGAATCGAACGAGCTGAAGCCGATGGTGGCGACCGCGCATGTCGATGACCCAATCGCTTTCTGGAAAAAGGAATCGGCGGACGGTTCCGGCCGCGACGTGCTCGCCGCCATGCTCGATGTGATGTCGTCGGGTTATGTCCGCACCGGTCAAGGCGAGGATGAAATGTATGTGTGGCCTTATTTCGCCGAAACCGGGCTTTCAGCGCTCACGCCGTCGCAAGAGGTTGAGCTTTATCGCGTCGTGCCTCCGGAACGTGCGGTCGCAATGAAAAGAAGCGGCAAGTATGGCTACTACCGGCTCGGCATCGCGCCGAACGGGGTCTGGCATTTTTTTCTTCAGTAGCCCTGTTCTGCTTGCGGCAAGGCTTCGCCGAAACGGACCGGCTCGCCTTGGGCCTCGCTAAGCTCGCCCTCCCACATCGCAAGCTGGCCCCGAACCACCGTGCCCTTGGGCCAACCCCGCACCGTCCGCCCGGCAAAAGGGGTCCAGCCGCATTTGCTGCCGATCCACGCTTCCTCGATCGCGCGCTCTGCCTTGAGATCGACGATGGTCAGGTCGGCGTCGTAGCCCGCGGCGATGCGCCCCTTACCGGCAATGCCGAAGATGCGCTGCGGCCCTGCGCTGGTCAGATCGACGAACCGGGCAAGACTTAAGCGGCCGGCATTGACATGGTCGAGCATTAACGGGACGAGCGTCTGCACGCCCGGCATCCCGGACGGCGTTTCCGGATAGCTCTTGGCCTTCTCTTCCAGCGTATGGGGAGCGTGGTCCGAGCCGAGCACATCGACCACACCGCGTTCGATGCCCCACCACAGCCGCTCCTGGTGATAGCGATCGCGGAGCGGCGGATTCATTTGCGCTTTCGCCCCGAGCTGCTCGTAAGCTTCCGGCGTGGCAAGGGTCAAATGTTGCGGCGTGACTTCGACCGAGGCGACATGCTTGTGAAGCGCAAGTAGAGTCATCTCCTCGGCGGTCGAGACATGGAGCACGTGCACCCGCTTGCCGGCATCGGTCGCGCACCGCAACAGCCGCTCGGTCGCGGTGAGCGCGGCTTGGGGATCGCGCCATTCGCTATGGCTGGAAGGATCGCCCTCGCGCCGCAGGGACGCGCGCTCTTTCAAGCGTGCTTCGTCCTCCGAATGGAACGAGGCCCGCCGTCTGATGGTGGCGAGAATTCGTTTGAGCGACTCCTCATCGTCGACGAGGAGGTCGCCGGTCGAGGAGCCGATGAACACCTTGACGCCCGCAGCTCCCGGCAAGCGCTCAAGCTCGGCAAGGTCGCCCGTATTTTCGCGCGTTGCCCCGACGAAGAAGGCGAAGTCGCAATGCATGCGCCCCTTAGCGGCTTTCACCTTGGCGGCCAAAGCCTCGGCGTCAGTCGTCGGAGGCCGTGTGTTCGGCATCTCGAACACGGCTGTCACCCCGCCTAACACCGCCGACCGGCTGCCCGATGCCAAATCCTCCTTGTGCTCGAAGCCGGGCTCGCGGAAATGAACCTGGCTATCGATCACGCCGGGCAGAATATGGAGCCCGGCGGCGTCGACGGTCCGGCCGGCCTGGCCTCCGCCAATAGCCCCAATTTCGGCGATCCGGCCGTGTTTGATACCGATATCGGCGAGCCCTTCGCCGGCATGGTTGACGACGGTTCCGCCTTTGAAAACCAGATCGAAGGTCTCAGCCACTTGCGTCTCTTGCGGGGATTAGCCCCCTCCCATAAATGTCGAGGGCTTTGGTAGCAGATGGACCGGGTATGAGTCATTGTCATGCGAGCCTGTTGCCGTCGCGCGCGATCCTTGCGATCGGCGGCGCCGACGCCAGCAAATTCCTGCAAGGCCTGATCACCAACGATATCGGCAAGGTCCAGGGCTCGCAGGCCGTTCATACCGGCCTGCTGTCGCCGCAAGGCAAGATTTTGTTCGATTTTTTTCTTGTGGAGAACGGCGGCCGCTTCCTTGCCGATGTCGCACGCGACCAGATTGACGAGCTTGCCAAGCGGCTCGCCTTTTACCGTTTGCGGGCTGCCGTCGAAATCGACCAACAACCTTCGTGCCAAGTCGCTGCGGCGTGGGGCGGAACTCCGGTCTCACCCGATGGCGCCGTCGTCTATGCCGATCCGAGACTGCCTGCGCTCGACTACCGGGCATTTCTACCCGAGGGCATGAGCGCAAGTGAGCTTGGCTGCGACGAAGCGACGGAAGCGGACTACCACGCCTTCCGCGTACACCAGGGCGTGCCCGAAGGCGGCCTCGACTATGCGTTCGGCGAGACTTTCCCCCATGAGGCGCTATTCGATCAGTTGAACGGTGTCGATTTCGCCAAAGGTTGCTTCGTCGGTCAGGAAGTCGTTTCGCGCATGGAGCATCGCGGCACGGCGCGCAAACGCATCGTGCCGGTCGAAAGCGAAGCGCCCCTGCCCGCTCCGGGCACGAACATCGAGGCCGGCGGCGTGCCGATCGGCTCGCTCGGTTCGGTGAGCGGATCAGCAGGCCTCGCGCTCGTTCGGCTCGACCGGATCGAGGACGCCGTTGCGCGCGGGCAAACGCTTACGGCAGACGGTGTGAGCCTCGCGGTTCGCCGCCCGGCCTTTGCCCGATTCGCTGTGCCGGCGACGGAATTGCCGGCATGACTCAAAAACCTATGCGCTGCCCTTGGCCAGGGACCGATCCGCTTTACGTCGCCTATCACGACGAGGAGTGGGGCGTGCCTGAGTACGACGACCGGGCGCTTTACGAAAAGCTCGTGCTCGACGGATTTCAGGCCGGACTGTCGTGGATCACCATATTGCGCAAGCGCGAGGCGTTCCGTCTGGCCTTCGACGATTTCGCGCCGGAAAAAATCGCGCGCTATCCGAAGAGAAAAGTCGAGGCCTTGATGCGGGACAAAGGCATCGTGCGCAACCGCATGAAGATCGAGGGCGCGATTGCCTCGGCGCGCGCCTGGCTCGAGATCATGGAGAAGGGCAAAGGCTTTACGCCTTTTCTATGGGACTTCACCGGCGGCAAGCCGCTGGTCAACCGCCATCGGCAAATGACCGACATCCCCGCCGAGACGGAGCTCTCGCGCACGATCTCCAAGGAACTCAAAGCCCGCGGCTTCAAGTTCTGCGGACCGACGATCGTCTATGCCTTCATGCAAGCAACCGGCATGGTCAACGACCATTTGACCGGCTGCCCGCGCCACGCCGCTTGCGTCAAGCTCGGCGCGACGCCACCTAACCCCTAGAGCCGCGTGGATCGGCGCTGCGCGGATAGGTGCGCTCTTCCTGGATTCTGCCGTTCCGCTTCTTGATCTTGACCGAACCCCAATTTTTGACTGTCCGAGCCAAGACCCCGCCCTTCGTCGCCGCGGCTTTGTTCGCGAACGATCTAACTTTTTTTCCGGTCTTGTCTTCTCTCAAAACCCAGCGCTTCGTCTTGGCATCCTGCGAGAGTGTATATTTGGCTAGCTTTGCCATAGGCGTCTCCTAATGACCCATTCGGTTTATCCACGCTCGGACGCGCATCCTACTGGCATCAACGCAACTCGCCCATTTCTTCTTGGCTATTACCTTGAGAATCATCGACCTTTCGTCAAGCTGTTTCAGCTCTGGCCATGAAGATGAAGCGCGCCCCGACCAAACGAAGCGCCGCCGGCAGCAAGCGCCCCCGCGCCTGGCAGCGCATGTTGAGCGGGCGCCGGCTCGACCTGCTTAACCCCTCGCCGCTCGATATCGAGATCGAAGATATCGCCCATGGGCTTGCCCGAGTCGCACGCTGGAACGGCCAGACCAACGGCAAGTATGCTTTCTCTGTGGCCGAGCACAGCCTCCTGGTCGAACGCATCGCCGGCGAGCTCGATCCCAAGCTTGGTCCTGAATTCAGGCTCGCCGCGCTGATGCACGACTCACCCGAATATGTCGTCGGCGATCTGATCAGCCCGTTCAAGGCGGCCTTGTCGCTCGATTACCGCGCCTTCGAAGCAAAACTCCTCGCCGCCATTCACGTGCGCTTCGGTCTGGCACCGGAACTTTCTGCTAGAGTCACAAAACTGATCAAGCGTGCTGACAAAATAGCGGCCTATTACGAAGCAACCGGTCTTGCCGGTTTTTCGCGGGCCGAGGCGCGTCGCTTCTTCGGCCAGCCGCTTGGTTTGAGTTCTGCGCTCGTCTCACATTTGTCGCAGCTGAACCCCCTTCCCGCGTCTCAAGTCGAGGCTATATTTCTGAAACGGTTCAATGAGTTGCATCGGTGATTCGGCCGCAACCGGAATTCGGTCGGCAAAGGCGAAGCCAAAATGGACACCCTGATTTTGCCAACAGAAGCGGCTAGAGTGCCCCGGACCATGAGCCCTGAAACCATCTATGTCGCGCCGTTAAGCCTGGTCGAGGCCACCGTCGCCGATGCCAAGGTCAGCCATTTGGTGACGCTGATTAACGGCGAGACGGCGATTCCCACCCCGCCCAGCATTGGCCCCGACCGACACCTCAGGCTGTCGATGAACGACATCTCCGAGCCGCAACCCGGTCTCCTGCTGCCGCATGAGAATCATGTCACCGATCTCATCCAATTCGCGCGCAAATGGGACCGCCAGGCCCCGCTCCTGATCCATTGCTGGGCCGGCATTAGCCGTTCCACCGCCGCCGCCTTCATCTCGCTTTGTGCATTGAACCCCGAGGGCACCGAGCTTGAGGCGGCATGGGCGCTTCGCCGCGCCTCTCCGACCGCCTATCCCAACCGTCTTTTGGTCGCGCTTGCCGACGAGGCGCTGGCCCGTGAGGGACGCATGATCACCGCGGTCGAAGAAATCGGCCGCGGACGGGTCGCTGAGGAAGCCGAGGTGTTCGCCCTCGCGGCGCGGCTTGCCGCCTAAGAGTTATGGCCGAGGCAAAACGCAAGACCGGCGAGGCGCAAGACGCGCGACATAGCGATCCCCAGATTGAACTCGGGCTCAACGCTGCCATTGTCACGGTGCGCGAGGGGCAACCGCATATCCTGGTGGTGCGTCCAGGCACGGCGGGATCCGGGGCCTGGGATGCACTTCCTTTCGGACTTTTCGAGCCCCGCGCCCACCGCACGCTCGAGATCGGCTTGCGCGAATGGGTCAAGCGTCAGGCCGGGCTCGATCTTGGCTATGTGGAGCAACTCTATACGTTCGGCGACCGCGGGCGGCATGCCGAGCCCGGCGGGGCGCATATGCTCTCGGTCGGTTATCTGGCGCTGACCCGCGGAGCGGGCGAGGAATTGCTCGGCTCGCACTGGTCGCCCTGGTACGCATATTTCCCTTGGGAAGATTGGCGTGAGGGGAAACCTGACATTCTCTCTGACGAAATCGAACCGAGGCTTAGAGACTGGGCCGAGCGCCCGCCGCTTCCCAATGAGCCCGGGCGCGCGCTCAGGCGACAGGAGCGTCTCAGGATCGGCTTCGGCATTGGCGGAGGCTGGGACGAGGAGAAAGTGCTCGAGCGTTACGAACTCCTCTACGAGGCGGGCCTCGTGGCCGAGGCCAAGCGCGACGGCCGGACGGCCGTGGCGCAATGGACGACGTTGCCTGAGCTTGGACGCCCAATGGCGTTCGACCATCGCCGTATTCTTGCCACCGCGCTCGGGCGGCTTCGTGGTAAGTTGAAATATCGTCCGGTCGTGTTCGAACTGCTGCCGCCGGAGTTCACGCTTTACGATCTGCAAAGAACCGTCGAAGCCATTTCCGGCACGCTCCTGCACAAGCAGAACTTCAGGCGGCTGGTCGAGCAAGGTGGCCTGGTCGAAGCCACGGGAAACGTCTCGACCGCGACCGGTGGCCGGCCGGCGAAGCTTTACCGTTTCCGCCGCGAAGTCGTGCTGGAGCGCCCTGCGCCGGGTTTGAGGGTTAAGCCCGGGCGCGGACCTTAATACGAGTTGTCGCCGTTAAGGAGAGTAGCAAGTGACAGCGCAAGACGCGAACCCGAAGCATAACAGCACATGGCGTACAGGGCTGATCGTGCTCTGCCTCGTCTTGGTGACGGCATTCATTGCGGTATCGCAACGAGGATCGGCGAGGCAGGAGCTGATCGACACCAAGCAAGGACCGATCAAGGTCGAGACCGTCGCGCAAGGTCTAGACCAGCTTTGGGGTCTTGCTTTTCTGCCCGACGGACGAATGCTTGTGACCGAGAAGCCCGGACGTTTGCGGATCGTCTCGATGGACGGCACGATCTCCGAGCCGATCAAAGGCGTACCCAAGGTAATTGACTACGGCCAGGGCGGTCTTCTCGACGTTACGCTCGATCCGGATTTCGCCAAGAACGGCCTCGTCTATCTGTCTTATTCCGAGCCAGGCAAAGGCGGCGCTGGAACGTCTGTCGCACGCGGCACGCTTGGTGACGGCAGCCTCGACAATGTCGAAATCATCTTCAGGCAGAAACCCAAGGTCAGCGGCGGGAACCATTTCGGCTCGCGGCTTGTGTTCAGTCCGGACGGCACGCTTTTTGTCACGCTCGGCGAACGCTTCAAGTTCGATCCGGCCCAAGACCTTTCCAACGATCTCGGCAAGATCGTGCGGATCAATCCCGATGGTTCAATCCCTGAGGACAATCCCTTCGTTGGACAAGAGGGAAAACTTCCCGAGATATGGTCTTACGGCCATCGCAACGTGCAAGGGGCCGCCATTCACCCCGAGACGGGCAAGCTCTGGGAGACCGAATTCGGTCCGCTCGGCGGCGACGAGCTCAACATTCCGGAAGCGGGCAAGAATTACGGCTGGCCGGTGGTGAGTTGGGGCAGCAACTATGACCGTTCCGCCATTCCGGACCCACCCGAGCATCCCGAATTCACAGACGCCATTTATCATTGGAACCCGGTGATCTCGCCGTCAGGTATCGCCTTCTATACGGCCGACCTCATTCCCGGTTGGAAGGGCGATCTTTTCATTAGCGGCCTCTCCTCGGAAGCGATCGTTCGGCTCGATCTCGACGGGGAGAAAGTCGTGGGCGAGGAACGCATCCCGATGGGCACACGCATCCGCGACGTGGCGCAGGGTCCGGACGGGGCCCTTTATGCGCTGACCGACGAAGACGGTGAGATCGTGAAGCTCACGCCGGCCCAGTGAGTGCCCTTCATTTTTGGGACGCCTAAATGACGCAGCGCGGGCTCTCGCTTGGGTTTTTCAACAGGTTTGGCCGTTCGGCCGAATTGCGCGAATTCGACACGGCTCTGCGCTCGGTCGATCTGCACCCCAATCTCGTGCCGGAAGCGGTCAAGCTCACCGCTGTCGGCTTGCTCCGGGAGCACGCTGCCGATGGGGAACCTGAGCTCCCGTCATATCGCGCCGCCGCGGAGATCCTCGCCTATTGCATGATCGGCGGCGATGCCTTCGCCAGCGCCAATGACGCGAAGCTCTCAGCCGAGGTCGGAGAGCGCATCGAGGCCGCGGTTCAATCCGGAACGAGTTTGGATGCCAAGCTGGTACTTCTGGCCTTGCATGCGCAGGTTATTCAGCCGAGCGTGGTAGACGATTTCGGGCTCAACAGCGGCGATTGAGCCCCTTGGCATGGACCGATTGTTGCCATAGTGAAGCCGCCGATAGAGCGCGATCTCATACCTTCCTCTAGCCCCGATTCGTCGATGTCCGCGATTATTTCCATAAAGAACGTGTCGAAGACGTATGCCACGGGCTTCGAGGCGCTCAAAAACATCGATCTCGACATCAAGAAGGGCGAGATCTTCGCCCTGCTCGGGCCGAACGGTGCCGGCAAGACAACTTTGATCAGCATTATCTGCGGGATCGTGACGGCCACGTCCGGCACGGTCACCATCGACGGGCACGACATCGTCACGGATTACCGCGCCGCGCGGTCGCTGGTCGGGCTCGTGCCGCAGGAACTGACCGCCGACATGTTCGAGACGGTATGGGCGACAGTCTCATTCAGCCGTGGTTTATGGGGCAAATGGGAGAACCCGGCCTATATCGAGCGCGTGCTGAAGAGCCTTTCGCTATGGGACAAGAAGGACTCAAAGCTCATGACGCTGTCGGGGGGCATGAAGCGCAGGGTCTTGATCGCCAAAGCACTATCGCATGAGCCGACGATTCTTTTTCTCGACGAGCCGACCGCCGGCGTCGATGTCGAGCTGCGCAAAGGCATGTGGGACAACGTCAGGTCGCTGCGAGACTCAGGCGTTACAGTCATCCTGACGACGCATTACATCCGTGAAGCCGAGGACATGGCCGACCGGATCGGCGTGATCAATAACGGAGAGTTGATCCTGGTCGAGAACAAAGACGAGCTGATGCACAAGCTCGGGCAGAAGCAGCTGACGCTTCAGCTGCATGAGGCGCTCGATACGATACCGGCAGAGCTCGACGGCCATCACCTTTCGTTAGCCAATGGCGGCAGCGAGCTGATTTACACTTACGATACGCAAGGCCCGCGCACCGGTATCACCAACCTGCTCACCGATTTGTCGCGCGCCGGCATCAGGTTCAAGGATCTCGACACAACGCAGAGCTCGCTCGAGGACATCTTCGTCGATCTGGTGAGGCAAGACCGATGAACCTGCCGGCCATCGCTGCGATCTACAAATTCGAAATGGCGCGCTGGGGGCGGACGTTCCTGCAAAGCATCGTCTCGCCGGTGATCGCCACCTCGCTTTATTTCGTGGTGTTCGGCGCGGCCATCGGCTCGCGTATCACCGAGATCGAAGGCGTGCCCTATGGCGTGTTTATCGTGCCGGGCCTCGTCATGCTCACGCTCCTCACCCAAAGCGTGGCCAATGCCTCGTTCGGTATCTATTTCCCGCGCTTCACCGGCACCATTTACGAACAATTGTCGGCACCGATTTCGGCGTTCGAGATCGTCACGGGCTATGTCGGGGCGGCAGCGACCAAGTCGATCCTGCTCGGTCTCGTGATCCTCGCCACCGCCTGGCTGTTCGTGCCGCTGAGGATCGCCCATCCTTTTTGGATGGTTGGATTCCTGGTGCTGACCGCGGTCACGTTCAGCCTGCTCGGCTTCATTATCGGGCTTTGGGCCGACGGTTTCGAGCAGCTCCAGCTCGTGCCGCTCCTGATCATCACTCCCCTCACCTTTCTCGGCGGCACGTTCTATTCGATTTCTATTCTGCCGCCTGTCTGGCAGACGGTGACGCTGTTCAACCCGGTCGTGTATCTGGTGAGCGGCTTCCGCTGGAGCTTCTACGAAATCGCCGATGTCAGCCCGAACATCAGCCTTGCCATGGTCGGACTATTCCTTGTGATTTGCCTCGCCGCAGTGTGGTGGATTTTCAAGACGGGCTACCGGCTCAAGAGCTAACGGAGAACCAAGCGGCCGGAGCGGCTGCTTGGCCGGCAGGAACCGATGAGGGAAGGTCCAGACGACGAGGACGGCAGCGGCGCGGCGGGTGAGCCGACACTCAGGCGGTCGATCGGGCCGGCGCAAATGGCGCTTTACGGGCTCGGCAGCATGCTTGGCGCCGGCATTTACGGGCTGATCGGCAAGGCCGCTGGGCTTGCCGGAAACGCGCTTTGGCTTGCTTTCCTGGTCGCGCTCATCGCCGCTCTGCTCACCGCCCTGTCCTACGCCTCGCTCGGCTCGCGCTATCCGCGCGCCGCCGGCGCGGCCTATGTCACCTCGCGCGCCTATGGCTTTCCGTTGCTAAGCTTTTTGGTCGGGCTTGCGCTCGTCTGTTCCGGGCTGACCTCGATCGCGACGCAAAGCCACGTGTTTGCAGCCAATATCGCCGCCTTGTTCGGGCTTGAGGATATTCCGCTGTCATGGCTTGTGCTCGGCTTCCTGCTGATCCTGACCGGTATCGTGTTCCGCGGTATCCGCGAATCGATGTGGGTCAATGTGCTGTGCACGCTGGTCGAAGCAGGCGGGCTCGTCCTGGTGATTGTGGTAGGCGTGTCCTATTGGGGCTCGGTCGATTATTTCGCGACGCCCGCGGTCCCCGGCGAGGATCACGCCGCGCTCCTGATCATGCAGGGCGCGGTGCTTGCCTTCTTCGCCTTCATCGGCTTCGAGGACATGATCAACGTCGCCGAGGAAACGAGGAACCCGGAGCGCACCCTGCCGATCGGGCTGATCCTGGCGATGGCGGGGGCAGCACTTCTCTATATCGCAGTGGCAATCACGGCCGTCTCCGTCGTTCCCGCCGCGGAGCTCGCCGCGGCGCCCGGTCCCATCACCGAAATCATCGGGCGTGCCGCGCCTTCCATACCGCCCGTAGTCTTCACTGCGATCACGCTCTTCGCCGTCGCCAACACAGCGCTCGTGAACTATGTCACGGCTTCGCGTCTGATCTACGGCATGGCGCGTCAGGGTCTTTTGCCAGCACGGTTCGGCGACGTGCATGCCGGACGCAGGACGCCGCATATCGCCGTTGCCGCGCTCTTTCTCGTGGTTGTGCCGCTTGCTCTGCTCGGCACGCTCACCGAACTTGCCGCAGCGACCGTACTGCTCCTGCTGTTCGTCTTTACGGTGGTCAATGGCTCGCTCTTTATCTTGAAAGGGCGCAAGAGCGAGAAACCGGGGCTGTTTGAGATTCCCCGCTTCATTCCGGCGCTTGGCGCGCTGGTCTGTCTCATTTTGATCGTCGTGCGCGTGGCCACGGGCGATTGGCAAGCGCCGTTGCTGGCCGGGGCTCTCCTGCTCGGCGCCTTTGCGATCCATGTCTTGATGCAGCGGTTGCGCTAGCGTCGCATCTAGGCAAGCCGGTGCGGGGGATGACGCTGATCGCCCCGCCGGTTCAAACGGCGCACATAGGTGATGACCGCATCCGGCCGCTCCGCCTTGACTTTGAGCGCCGCAATCAGAGCATCCTCGGCTTTGACCACGAGCCGGTCCACTTTGCCGTCAATGTTGATCCCAACCGTGAATTGCGACTGCAAACCGAGGCTCCTTTGCCAAAATGTGCGAAAACTGGCGCTCAAACTTTACAAGAGACAGCGCCCTCGTTCAAAGACGATAACTTGCCATTAATCACGGGGCAGCGCCGGAAAAGCCAGCGGCCGATGGCGGGGGAGCCGCGCCGACAGTGCTCGGCTCCGGCGGCTTGGGCGCGGTCTCAGTAGTGTCGACTTTCACATTGTCGGCAACCGCCTCAGGTTGCCGCTGCTTGCCGAGGACAGCCGCGGTAACGCCGGCATCGAGCCCATAGATGTCATTGAAGGTCGTAACTTTGCCTTCCGAGTCGACCGACGCGGTGAAATAGGTGGTGTGGATCGGCACATGGCCTTTAATCGCCACGCTGGCGTTGTAGCCGTCTTTGAGCAGCTTATCGACTTCGCTCTTAGGCATGCCGCGATCCTGAGCCAAGATGACCGCCGCAACCTCGCCCGGGTTGGCGACGCGGGGGCAATGATGGCCCTCGGCGCGGACTTCCAGCGACAACAGATTGCGCTTGATGGTGTCGTGCATGTAGACCAGGTGCCGGTTGGGGTAGAGGAATTTCACCTTGCCGAGCACATTCGTTGGCCCAGGTGCCTGCGTGAAGCTGATCGCGCCCATGTTTACCGAGCTCCAATTGATCGAACTCGGATTGACGCGCTTGCCTTTGTAATTCACCTGGAGCCCGTGCTGCTTGAGCACCGATGTGTTGCTGCCAAAGAACCCTCCACCGCCCCGCAAGCGCGGCAGCAGGTCTTCCCTGACGATGGTCGGGGGAACGGTCCATTCCGGATTGAACACGATCGTTTTGAGGTCGGAGGAAAAAATTGGGGTGGCGTAGCGGAGTTTGCCAACCACGATCTTCTCGGAGTGAATGGTCTTACCGTCCTTGACGATGTAAACCATGAACTCCGGAATATTCAGTTGCGCGTGGAGCGCGCCGAGATCCTCCGGCATCCACCGCCAGCGCTCCATGTTGATCAGGATCCTTTGCAGGTTGCGCGGTTTGGCTCCAGCCTCGCTTTCGGCGCGGGCTTTGAGTAAGGCCTGACGCAAGCGTTGGAACTGCTCGTGCTTTGGATGGAGCGACTGAAGATAGGCGCCGGGTTTGTCAGCCTCTGAGATCTCGGCCAAGACAAGCTTCGGATCGCGGAAGGTCGGCTGCATATCGACATTCTTGAGCTTAGCCGGATCGGCCCTGCCGCCCCGCGCGTAACGCGCGTATTTCAGAATTGCGAGATTGAGCTCGATCTCACTCGCAGCCTGTTTGTCCACCGAGTCCGGAAGGTCTCCGGCCGGAGGAAGGTCGAACGCGGCGCGGGAAAGTCCCCAATCGTCAGCATCGAGGATTTCATCGATGGCGGCCTGAGCTTCGTTCGAGAAGCCCATATCCGTCATCCAGACCGGTTCGCTGCGACCGTCGTAAAAGACTTCGAGGGCGGCGATGTCGCCGGCAGTGGCAGTCTTGCGATACTCTGGATCGGCAATTTTGGCGCGAATGGACGCCACGATCGGCGTGGCCGCGGCCGGAATCGGCACGGTCTGCACCGGCGTCACGGCCAGGGATTCAGCACCCGGTTGATCCGCGTTTGGAGACTCAGCCGTCGCGGCAGAGCTTGCAGGAGGCGTACCTCCGGCGTTGGGATCGTCACTCTCTTCAGCGGCAGAGTTGTCTTGCGCCAAAGCCGGCGCGCTTGGCAGAGCGCCGCATAGGAGAATTGGAGAAGCCGCTGCAAGAGCGGCCAACCAGGACGGTGCACGCATCTCCATCCCTCTTCCCGGGCTGCAAGGTTAATCCCGACCACGGCGAGGGCCAATAGGAGAATCCCGGAGGGGTTTTGCTGGGCTTGGCGCCCAGCCAGCCAGCGGCTCGGACCCCATTGAAGTTCGGCTTCGATATCCTATACTTGGTCGCGTATCGCTGTGGGGCCGGCCCTTGCGCCGGATGTTTTAATGGGCTATATATGCTCATTATGAGCATTACTACCACAAGGGGCAGTGCGATGTCCAGTCTTCAAGACGGCACTTTCCAGCGGGGGCGCAAGGCGCAAACCGCGCTTCCGCCATCGCTCCTGCCCGACCTCGCCTATACGCCGGAAATCGCCCGGGAGACTGAGCATCTCTACGAGCGCGTCTCGCGCGTCATCCCGCCGATCGAGTGGCCGGGCTTCGCCCCCTACATCAAGGCCATCAACGACCTGAAGCGCGCGCGCAACGCCGTGGTGCTGGCGCATAACTACATGACGCCCGAGATTTTTCACTGCGTCGCCGATTTCGTCGGCGACTCGCTTCAGCTCGCGCGCGAGGCGGCCAAGACCGACGCCGAGATCATCGTGCAGGGCGGCGTACATTTCATGGCCGAGACCTCCAAGCTGCTGAGCCCCGATAAGCTGGTGCTGATCCCCGATCTGCGCGCCGGGTGTTCGCTGGCAGCATCGATCACCGCCGCCGACGTGCGGGCCTTGCGCGAGGCTTATCCCGGCGTGCCGGTCGTCACCTATGTCAACACGTCCGCCGAGGTTAAGGCCGAATGTGACATTTGTTGCACCTCATCCAACGCGGTGCGCGTCGTCGAGTCGCTCGGCGCCAAGCGGGTGATCCTTATTCCCGACGAGTATCTCGCCAAATGGGTTGCGACCCAGACTTCGGTCGAGATCATTACTTGGAAGGGCCATTGCGAAGTGCATGAGCGCTTCACCGGCGAGGAGCTGCGCGCTTATCGCGAGTCCGACCCCGGCGTGAAGATTATCGCCCATCCCGAATGCGATCAGGACGTGCTCAAGGAAGCCGATTTCACCGGCTCGACCTCGGGCATGATCAAATGGGTCAAGGACAATCAGCCGACCAAGGTGCTGCTCGTGACCGAGTGCTCGATGAGCGACAATGTCGCGGTCGAAGCTCCCAATGTCGAGTTCGTGCGGCCCTGTAATCTCTGCCCGCACATGAAGCGGATCACATTGCCGAAGATCCTCGACAGCCTCGTCTTTCTCAAAGAGGAGGTCACGATCGATCCGGCGATCGCCGAGCGGGCGCGCGCTGCCGTCGAGCGCATGATCAACCTCAACCACTGACGCTGGCCACTCGAGTCCACGGCGCATCCTCGATGACAGGACGTCTCCAGCTCCCTCCGAAAGCGAAAGAAGGCGTGGTGGTCGTCGGTGCCGGCCTTGCCGGACTGTTTACCGCGCTCAAACTTGCGCCGCTTCCCGTCACGGTCATTTCGGCGGCGCGGTTCGGCGAAGGCGCATCGAGCCTGTGGGCTCAAGCCGGAATCGCCGCGGCGCTTTCCGAGGGCGACACGCCGGAGGCCCATGCCGCCGATACCATCCGCGCCGGCGATGGGATCGTCGAAGAGAAGATCGCGCTTCTCATGGCGCGGGAAGCGCGTGAGCGGATCGAAGATCTGCTCTCCTACGGCGTGCCTTTCGACAAGGACCTCGAGGGCCATCTGGCTCTGAACCGCGAGGCGGCGCATGGCCGCAACAGAATCCTTCACGTCAAAGGCGACACGGCCGGCCGCGCAATCATGCATGCGCTGACCGAAGCTGTCAGGCGAACGCCGTCGATCACGGTGCTTGAGGGCCTATTCGCGCGCGATCTCGTCTTGCACGAGGGACGCGTTTGCGGCGTCGAGCTTGCGCCGGGCGACAAATCCCTGGCGCGCAGCTTCGTTCTTCCGGCCAACGCCATCGTCCTTGCCACCGGAGGGGCCGGCCAGATCTATGCCGTGACAACCAATCCGCGCGAGGCGCGCGGCGAAGGCGTCGCCATCGCCGCCCGGGCCGGGGCGGTGATCGCCGATGCGGAATTCGTGCAGTTTCATCCTACCGCCATCGATATCGGCCGCGACCCGGCGCCGCTCGCCACGGAAGCCTTACGCGGCGAAGGCGCGCTCCTGATCAATGCACAAGGCGAGCGCTTCATGCGCGCGATCCATGACGATGCGGAACTCGGGCCGCGCGACGTGGTGGCGCGCGCGGTCTATGACGAGGTCATGAGCGGGCGTGGCGCTTTTCTGGATTGCCGTCCGCTTGGGGCCAGCCTGCCCGAGCATTTCCCAACCGTGACGGCTGCTTGCCGTGCAGCCGGTCTCGATCCGATGCGCGATCCCATACCGGTCGTGCCGGCTGCCCATTACCACATGGGCGGCATCCTGACCGATTCCACCGGGCGGAGCACGGTCAACGGACTTTGGGCGTGCGGCGAGGTGGCCTCGACCGGGGCGCACGGCGCCAACCGGCTTGCCTCGAACTCCTTGCTTGAGGCGGTGGTGTTCGGCGCCCGCGTCGCGGGCGACATTGCCGCGTGCTGGCGCCCGGCCGCCCCGCAGGCAGCGACCCAGATTACGCAATTGAGCCCTGTAGAGAACATGATGGCCAGCAGCGACGAACGCGCCGAGCGAACGCTTCGCCTGACCATGACACAAGAGGTTGGCGTCATTCGCGATGGAGCCTCGCTGCGGACGGCACTTGCCACGATCGCCGGTCTCGAGGGCGAACTTGCAGGCGATCGCCGTCTCGCCAATATGCTCGTCACCGCAAAGCTGATTACCGCGGCGGCGCTTGTACGGCAGGAAAGCCGCGGCGCTCATTTTCGCCGCGACTATCCGCTGCCGGATGAGCGGTTCGCCAGGCGGAGCTATCTCACCCTCGACCAGGCCGACGCCATCGCCCGGGAGGTGAGCGAAGCCGCCGCCGCTTCCGGTCGCGCCGCCCTTTCGGCATGAGCGAAGGAGCGCTCTTCCCGCCTGCCTTACCGCCGCTTCTGGTCGAACGGGCGGTGAGGCATGCGCTCGCGGAAGATCTCGGCGGCGCCGGGGACATCACCACCGATCAGATCGTTCCCGCAGATGCTAACGGCGAAGCCGCCATCGTGGCCAGAGAACCCGGTGTGATCGCAGGGACCGATCTCGCCGAAACGGCCTTCAAAATTCTCGATCCCGAGGCCCGATTCACGCGGGTCGCCGCCGATGGCGATATCGTCGCCAAAGGCGGACAGATCGCGTCCGTCGCCGGCAAGACCCGGGCGCTTTTGACCGCGGAGCGGACCGCGCTCAATTTCCTCGGCCGCTTGAGCGGTATCGCCACGCTGACCGCATCCTACGTCGCCGCGGTTGCCGGAACGAATGCGCGCATCGCCTCCACGCGCAAGACCACGCCGGGACTGCGCGCCTTGGAGAAATATGCCGTCCGCGCCGGAGGCGGCGTCAGCCACCGGTTCGGCCTTTACGATGCGGTGCTGGTGAAGGACAACCACATTGCCGCCGCCGGCGGTCTTGCCAAGGCCTTGGAGCGGCTCAAGAGCGGACATCTCGTCAGGATCGAGGTGGAAGTCGACACGCTCGATCAGCTCGCCGAAGCGCTGCGCTTTCCCATCGACGCCGTGCTGCTCGACAATATGGACATCGAGACGTTGCGCCAGGCCGTGAAACTGGTTGCCGGGCGGGCCGTCACCGAAGCGTCCGGCGGCGTCACGTTAGAGACCGTAAGGGAGATCGCTCTGACTGGCGTGGATGTGATCTCGGTCGGCGCGCTTACTCACTCACCGCGAAACCTAGACTCATCGCTGGAGTGGAAGAGCTAGAACTGCCCTCGCCTGCCGCCGAGATTTGGGAAACACCGGGCACGAACGAGAACAGCGAGGCCGAAGACTCCGTCGTTTCCTCAGGGGGGGCCGAACTTTCTGCCGAAGCCTCGACGACATAAGGCGTTTCATTACGCTTCTTGTAGAAGATGTGGCGGCCGATCCGATCGATCTTGTTCATGTCGCCGACCCATTTCGGGCTCACGTAATTGGCATGGTAATAGGTCGAGTATCCGACATCGGGAAGCCAAAGCTCACCGGCGGTGATGCGTTTGGCGATATCCTTGGCTTGGGCCCATTGCCAGCCATCGCGCGGGTTGTCGGTCTTGCCGTCGCAAGTAAATGAGAACTGGCAGCCCGGATTCATTTGGCCCTGATAGACGACACCACAAATGGTGGCAGGGAAGAGCGGGCTTCGCACACGATTTAAGATAACTTGGGCAACCGCGACCTGACCTTGCTTCGGCTCTCCGCGCGCCTCGAAATAGATGGCCGTGGCCAGGCAATGACGTTCGCGCTCCTCAAACTCGGCCTGGGTCTCGCCCTTGTAACGGAAGTTCAATCCATCGGGGGTCGGGTGATATGCGACGTCTTCGGGTGACGGGCGCAAGGAATAGAGACCGGCGGTCGAAGTAGCGGCCATCATCATGAGAGAGACATCGGAGCCGCTGAGGGAACTGCTGAGCGCAAGCGCCGAAGCGGGTGATTTGAGCCGGTCGCTCTTGGCCTCACCATTGACCTTGCCGCGGCGCCACAACGCGCCCGTCGTGGCCGGATCGCCGGCCAGGCTCGCTGCCATCATCGGCGGCGCGGTCACGCTAGTCGGTGAAGACGGCTGATCGGCCCTCGGCCCTTTGCCTCTGCTGCGGAAGAGCATTGCGGCGGCACGTGACAGGGCTGGCGGCGCGGATTCGGCTTGGCGCGTGAGCGCCTGCACAGAACCCTTTCCGGCGAGATAAAGCTGGATTTGGAAAGCAACTGGGTTCCCCGGCACGGCTGCGATATAGCCGAGACCGATGATAGGAAGCGGCACCAGAGCGGCAAAGGTATGCCAAATCCGACGGAACGCGCGCCGGTTCATGTTCCCTCCAGTTCCCGCCGTTTTGCGGAAAACCCGAGCGAAGCGTTCGCCCAGTCTTCCCGCACGCCACTTTCGGCGGGCACAGCCCGCGCCAAGAGGCGCCCCAAAAACTTTAACTGGCCAAAAAATAGGTGGGAATTCAGTAGTTTATTTTAAGTCCCCCACCGGCTTGGCCCGGAATCCCGTCTAGCTGCCTTAAAGCCTGCCCAACAATTTAGTGCAAATTGTGGTCGCCGGCAACGCGGGGACCCTAGTTGTCGCGGGGAAGCGCTAACGAACGGTTACTGGCCCTTCAGCGCGGCCTGGGCGGCGGCCAGCCGGGCGACCGGCACCCGGTAGGGCGAGCACGAAACATAGTCCAGGCCAATCGTCTCGCAGAAGGCAATAGTGTCCGGATCGCCGCCATGCTCGCCGCAAATGCCCATCTTGAGGCCGGTGCGGGCTTGGCGTCCGCGCTCGGCGCCGATCCGAACCAACTCCCCTACCGCCTTGTCGAGCGTCACAAAGGGATCGTGCGGGATTAGGCCCTTGTCGACATATTCGCCAAGGAATCGACCGGCATCGTCGCGGCTCAGTCCAAATGTGGTCTGGGTCAGGTCATTGGTGCCGAACGAGAAGAACTCGGCGCTTTTGCCGATCTCCCCGGCCATGAGACAGGCTCGCGGCAGTTCGATCATAGTGCCGACCGAATAGGCTAACTCCGTCTCGCGATCCTTTTCGATTGCGCTGGCGACCGCGGCAATCCGTTCTTTGATCAAGTCCAGCTCACCTTTGGTTGCGACCAGGGGCACCATGATTTCGGGGATGACGCGGTCATGCAGCGCCTTGCTCGCTTCTATGGCGGCCTCGAAAATCGCGCGGGCCTGCATCTCGACGATCTCGGGATAGCTCACCAGCAACCGCGCGCCGCGTTCTCCGAGCATCGGATTGAACTCGCTGAGTGCCGCCACCCGGCGGCGCAATTGTGCGACGTTCACCCCCATATCGGCGGCAACGTCGGCGATCGCGTGGTCGCCGTGCGGGAGGAATTCGTGCAGCGGCGGATCGAGCAGCCGGATGGTCACCGGCAATCCGGCCATGATCTCGAACAGCTCGATGAAGTCGCCGCGTTGCGCCGGCAACAATTTGTCGAGAGCGCTGCGGCGCCCCTTCTCATCGTCGGCGAGGATCATCTCACGCATGGCAAGGATGCGGGACCCCTCGAAGAACATGTGCTCGGTGCGGCACAGACCGATGCCTTCAGCGCCGAACTCCAGCGCATGGCGCGCATCGGCCGGGGTGTCGGCGTTAGCGCGCACTTTCAACCGGCGGACTCCGTCGGCCCATTGCATCAATGTGTTGAAGTCTTCCGACAGGTCGGGCTGCCGCATCGGCACTTGGCCCTTGATGATCTGACCGGTCGAGCCATCGATGGTGATTATCTCGCCCTTGCGCAGAACCACCCCGTTGGCGGAAAGCGTCTCGCGCTCCAGATCGATCACGACCGAAGAGGCACCGGCAACGCAAGGCCGCCCCATACCGCGCGCCACCACCGCGGCATGACTTGTCATGCCCCCGCGCGCGGTGAGAATGCCGAGCGCGGCATGCATGCCTTGCACGTCCTCAGGCGAGGTTTCGATGCGGGCAAGGATGACCCTGTGACCTTGCGCCTTGAGGTGCACCGCTTCGTCAGCATTGAAGACCAGTTCACCGGATGCAGCGCCCGGCGAGGCCGGCAAACCTTTGGCGATCACCGTTTTGTCGGCATCGGGATCGAGCGTGGGATGCAGGAGCTGGTCGAGATGGCTGGCATCGATGCTTTTCACCGCCTCTTCCTTGGTGATGAGGCCCTGCTCGGCCATCTCGACGGCGATCCGAAGCGCGGCTTGCGTCGACCGCTTGGCCGAGCGGGTCTGCAAGATGAAAAGCCTGCCCTCCTGCACGGTAAACTCGATGTCCTGAATGTCGCGAAAATGAGCCTCAAGCTCGGCGCAGACCGCCTGAAGCTCGGCGAACACCTCGGGCATGAGCGCTTCGAGCGACGGCCGGCTCACTTTTGCCTCGCGGCGCGCGGTCTCGGTCAAGGGCTGCGGCGTGCGAATCCCGGCCACCACGTCCTCTCCTTGCGCGTTGAGGAGGAACTCGCCGTAAAGCTCGTTTGCACCGGTCGAGGGATTGCGGGTGAACACCACACCGGTTGCGCTTCTCTCGCCCATATTGCCGAACACCATGGCCTGGATGGAGACGGCGGTGCCCCAATCGTCGGGGATATCGTGAAGCCGGCGGTAGGCAATGGCCCGGGCGTTCTGCCACGATCCGAACACCGCGGCGATCGCGCCCCACAGTTGTTCGTGAATGTCCTGGGGGAAGGCGGTGCCGAGCTCGCTTTCGATCAGCTTCTTGAAGCGGCCGATGATATCGGTCCAATCCTCGGCCGAGAGTTCGGTGTCGAGCTCGACGCCCTTTAAGTTTTTGTAGTTCTCAAGGATCTCCTCGAACAGTCCATGGTCGATGCCGAGCACCACGTCGCCATACATCTGAATAAAGCGCCGATAGGTATCGTAGGCGAAGCGCCGGTCTCCGGAGCGCCGCGCCAGGCCTTCTACCGTTTCGTCGTTGAGCCCGAGATTGAGCACGGTGTCCATCATGCCCGGCATGGAGGCGCGCGAGCCTGAGCGCACCGAGACGAGCAGGGGATTGTCGACCTCGCCGAATCCGGCCCCTACGTTCCGGCTGACTTCATCGAGCGCCGAACTCACCATCGGCCTCAACTCTTCGGGCAGTTGACGGCCGAGGTCGTAATAGACCGCGCAAAGTTCGGCGGAGATGGTGAAGCCGGGCGGAACCGGCAGACCCAATCGCGACATCTCGGCGAGATAGGCGCCCTTGCCGCCGAGCTTGTCGCGTGCCGCGGCCGAGCCGTCGGCACGGCCTCCGCCGAAGCTGTAAACCCATCTCGGCGCCGTCTCGGTCGCGGGCTTAGGTTTTGTTGTCATGTGAGCCATGATCGGTCCGCTGTTTTAGCGGTCTCCGGGCCTTCACACAAACCGCCAGACGCGGGAATGGGTTAAGGGATTGCGGCTTTCCGCCTATGCAAGCGGCGATCGGCGATGAAGTCGCCGGTACCGATCACCCTCGCCCGCGGCATCGCCGTCAAGCCATAGGCCCAGGCCTTCACGGTGCCGCCATGGTCGAGACCAACTTCGACCAGGACACGGGCCCACATATCGTCCTCGGCGCCGGTGATGCCTTCATAACTGTCAAGTTCGGCAAGCAGTTTCGCATTGGCGCCGAGCCGGAACACCTCCCCGATGACGCGGGCCCGCTCGCCTTGCGCAAACACCGCGCCGGGATAAGCGCCTAGATCGTAAAGATGACCGGCTGTTTTGCCCTTGCCGATGAGCTTCGCTCCCGTCCGCAAGCGAGCTGCCATTGGATGGGTGCTCTCGGACCGGAGCGTGCCGTAGACGAATATGTGCTCAGACATATTACTGTCCTTACGCTCCTCGACCTCACCCCTCGATCTTGGAGAAATCGGCGACGGTCAGCGTCGTGGCACGCACCCGGTTCAGGAGGCGCAAACGGTTGGCGCGAAGATCGGCTTCTTGCGTGTTGACGGTGACGAAATCGAAGAACGCATCCACGGGCGCGCGAAGCTTGGCCATCTCAGACATGGGTGCGGCAAAATCTTCGCGGGCGATCGCGGCGCCAGCGGCCTGTTCCACCTCATCGAGGGCTTCGGCCAGGGCCCTTTCTTCCGGGCGCCTGAGAAGGCCGGGGTCCGGGGCCTGGTCGTAGGTCGCGTTGTCCTTCTTTTCCTCGATGCGCAAGATGTTGATCGCACGCTTGGTGCCGGTGAGGAGATGCTCGCCATCCTCGGTATCGAGGAAACGCCCAAGCGCCTCCACACGCCGGACGATCATCAACAGATCGTCGCCGCCAAGCGCGAACACCGCATCGACCAGATCGTGCCGCGCGCCCTGCTCTTTGAGGTGCACTTTGAGCCGATCGGCGAAAAACGCGAGCAGACTTTCTGACACTTCTTTTTGCGCCTTGTCGTCGACGCGCAATTGCGAACGGATGGTCCGCCTAAGCGGCAACCGGATCTCGTTCTCCACAAGGATACGGATGACGCCGAGAGCGGCACGGCGAAGCGCGTAAGGGTCTTTCGATCCGGTCGGCGTCTCGCCGATGGCCCAGAAGCCCACAAGCGTGTCGAACTTGTCGGCGAGGGCCAGAGCAATCGCCACGGGCTCGCGCGGCACATCATCGGACGGTCCGGCCGGCTTGTACTGAGCAGCGACGGCATCGGCGACCGCCGGGTCCTCCTGCTGGTCAAGCGCATAGTAGCGGCCCATCACCCCTTGCAGCTCGGGGAACTCGCCAACCATGTCGCTCACCAGATCGGCCTTGGCGAGAATGGCGGCGCGTTCCGCAAGGTCGGGGTCGGCACCGGAAGCGGGCGCGAGTTCGCGTGCGATCTCTCGCATGCGCTCGATACGGTCATGCTGAGTACCAAGCTTTTCGTGGAAAATGATCCCGCCGAGTTTCGGAATGCGGTCCTCGAGCGGAACCTTCAAATCCTGGTCGAGGAAAAACTTGGCGTCGGCGAGCCGCGCGGCAAGCACGCGCTCATTGCCGGCAACGATGGCCTTGCCGCCGTCCCTTGCTTTTAGATTGGCGATCACAATGAAGCGGTTGGCGAGCTTCTTCCCTTTCTGCAGCGAGAAGTATTTTTGATGCGCCTTCATGGCGGTGGTCAGCACTTCGGGCGGCACGGCAAGGAACGCCTCGTCGAAGGTGCCCATCAACGGCACCGGCCATTCGGTCAGACCCACGTTTTCGGCAAGCAAGGCTTCATCTTCGATCAGCGCGAGCTTCTCTTTTTTGGCCAGCGCGCGGGCGCCATCGAGAATGATATGGGCGCGTTCCTCGCCATCGAGGATAACCTTGGCGGCGCGGAGCTTCCTGACATAGTCGGGGAAACCCGTCACCGCGAAGGGCTTAGGCGCCATGAAGCGGTGACCGCGAGTCACTTTGCCGCTTTTGATGCCGTCGATCGCGAAAGGCACGACCTTGCCGTCCAACAGGCACAGGATGGAATGGAGCGGCCGCACCCAGCGAAGCCTGCCCGGACCCCAGCGCATGGATTTGGGCCACGGAAAATTCCGCACGATGTCCGGCAGGATCTCGGCCAGCACTTTCGCTGTCGCCTGCCCACGCTTCTCGATCAGCGCGACGTAAAAGGCGCCCTTCTTGTCCTCGCGCCGCTCAGCTTGGTTGACCGAAGTAAGACCTGCCGATTTGAGAAAGCCTTTGATGGCGGCGTCAGGCGCCTCGACCCGCGGACCTTTCCTTTCTTCGCGCATATCCGGCGAGCGAGCGGGAAGACCCTTCACCACCGCCGCCAGACGGCGCGGCGTGGCGAAGGTCTTTATCTCTTTATAGTCGAGCCCTGCACCACTAAGCGCCTGGCCAAGAAGGCGCGCAAGATCGGCGCACGCCCGCGGCTGCATGCGTGCCGGGATCTCCTCGGAAAACAATTCAAACAGAAGCTCAGCCATCGGCGCCGCCCGCCTCGGTCTTGAGCCATGCGGCGCAGGCCGCTTTAGTGAGATCGCGCACGCGCAAGATATAAGCCTGGCGTTCGGTCACCGAGATCACGCCACGCGCATCAAGCAGGTTGAAAATATGCGAAGCCTTGATCGCCTGATCGTAAGCCGGGAGCGTCAGAAGGTGACGTTCGCCATGGTCGCCCTTGGCGAGCAACGCCTTGCACTCTGCTTCCGCGTCGCGGAAATGCTGCAGCAAGAGTGAGGTGTCGGCCTGCTCGAAATTGTAGCGGGAGTATTCCTGTTCGGCCTGCAGGAAAACGTCGCCGTAGGTCACCTTGTCGTTTCCATCGCCGCTGTTGAAATCGAGATCGAACACGTTGTCGACATTCTGCACATACATAGCGAGGCGCTCCAGCCCATAGGTCAGCTCGCCCGAGACGGGATGGCAATCGAAGCCGCCGACCTGCTGGAAATAGGTGAACTGGGTCACCTCCATGCCGTCGAGCCAAACCTCCCAGCCGAGTCCCCAGGCGCCTAGCGTCGGACTCTCCCAATCGTCCTCGACGAAGCGAATGTCATGCTTGGAAGAATCGATGCCGAGGGTCTCGAGGCTTTTGAGATAAAGATCCTGCAGGTCGGGCGGCGACGGCTTCAGGATCACCTGGAACTGGTAGTAATGCTGCAGCCGGTTCGGATTCTCGCCGTAGCGGCCGTCCTTGGGACGGCGGCAGGGCTGTACGAAGGCGGCGCGCCAGGGCTTCGGTCCGAGCGAGCGAAGCGCTGTCGCCGGATGAAAGGTCCCGGCGCCCATCTCAAGGTCATAAGGCTGGAGAATGACGCAGCCTTGATCGGCCCAGAAACGCTCCAGTTTGAGGATCAGGTCCTGAAACGAGGGCGGCCTCGACTTTGCTGGTTTCTTTAGCTTGACCATCGGTTTCGATCGCAAATTTGATAAGGCCTCGGCGCGGTGGCGGGACGCTAATGCAATTCATGCCGAAATTGAACACTCATGCCCGCTTACCTGACGGACATCCACGAGTTTTACAGACAATGGAAAGGACGAAAAATCGCAGGGTCCCAGGCCCTGCGCTAGGCCCGCGTGTCTTGCGCCATACGTTTTGGCCGGTAAATCCCGGTCGCTGAGTCCTGCTCAAGCGGCACGATCTTGTCTTGTTCGCGCCGTTTCAAAGCCTCTTCGGCGGCGCGCAGCTCAGACCGGATGCGCCGCTGCAAACCACGATAGAAGCGGCCGGCGAGAACGAGCCCGGCGCCTAAGCCAACGAGAATGAGGACTTGCGGCATCGGTTAAAACCCGAAGCGCGACCAAAGCGCCCGCGCTTCGATCGCCGAGATCAGATCGGCGGCAAACCCGCCGGGTGAGAAACCGAAGCCGAACCCCTCGCCTTCAGCGAACACGCCGCGCCGGCGCCGGAACCAAGACGTAGACGGCATGACCAGCTTGAGGCGGACATCATCGCCATAAATCTCGCGCATCTTGGTTCGGACGTCAGACAGCCCGTCGATGAGACCAAACTCGAGCGCACGCTTCCCGGACCAGAACTCGCCGGTGAACAGATCGACGCCGGCATGTTCGATCTTGGCGCCGCGCCGCGCTTTGACAAGATCGATAAAGGTCTGATGCACGTCGCCCTGCAGCGCCCTGATGCGCTCCACGTCTTCCTCTTTCTCCGGCAGGAACGGATCGAGCGTGTCCTTGCTCGCGCCGGCGGTATAGACCCGGCGCTGGATGCCGATGCGATTGATCAGCTCGTTCACGCCGAACGTTGCCGTGATCACCCCGATCGAGCCCACGATCGAGCTCGGATCGGCATAGATCTCGTCGCCGGCAAGCGCGAGCATATAACCGCCCGAGGCGGCTACATCCTCGACGAAGACATAGACTTTGAGACCCTTCTCGGCAGCAAGCGCTCTGACGCGCTTGTAAATCAGTGTCGACTGGACCGCCGAGCCGCCGGGCGAATTGATCTGGATGGCGACGGCCTTGGCGCCGCGCGTGGCGAAAGCCTTCTCGATCGCCTGGGCCGAGGTGGAAAGGAGCAGGCCGGGACGGAGCGGCGTTACGGCACCGATCGCGCCGCTGAAGCGGAGCACGGGCACGACCGGGGCGCGGTTGGTCCACGACGCGGGAAGATAGTTCTTCCAGGTCTCGGGCTGCACGATATCGTCCAAAAGGCTGCTCATGGCCGCATAACGTATAGTGGGCTCAGGCCAAATCAAAGGTGGAAGGTTCACGCAAATTCGGAGATCGCCATTGGACGTCCGTAATTGTTGCTATATTTAGGCGAAGGCGGCGCGTTTCGGGAATAGTGAGCCCGCGCGCGCTTCGAGGAGGAATGAATGAGCAGGTTTGCGATTTTGGCGCTGGCTCTGGGAACGTTTGCGCTTGCCTTCGTCACCCTTGTCCCGGGCTCCGCCGACGCCGGGTGGCGCCGGAAACAGGGGGCGCAAGTTTATCTCAAACCGCGCTGGTACTTGTATGGTCCCCGCCGCGATTGGCGGCGTTACCCATCGGGCTACCCTTACGCCTATTTCCCCTATTGGCGGAATCATTCCTACTACCGGTAACGGGCACGCCCTGTCTTATCGCTTCCGGTGATCGGCTCGGCGCAAGTCGAGGGCCGCGCCTCCCCTCAGCACGGCCTCGGCCGGCGGCGTATAGCGGCCGCCCGCATCATGCAGCACAAGGCCCGGGAGAAGGCTCAGTCCAGCCCGGCTTCCTTTCTTCGCCTGCACGATGATCCGTTTGGCCGGCTCACCTTTCTTAGGGAAGAGCGGGAAGACAGCGATATCGCCGAACCGCCCGTCGAGCAGCTCCAACAACTCGCCGAGGCAATCGGGCCGGTGGATCAAGGTGAGAACCCCGTTCGGTGCGGCCATGGCGGCAAAGAAGCGCACCCAGGCGACAAGGCCTCCCTCACGCATGACATGCGCCGCGGCCCGGTCCGCATCCGGCGCCGCTCTGACCTCGCTCTCGGCGTAGAAGGGCGGATTGGCGATGAGCTGGTGATAGCTTTCTCTCTTCAGCCCCGCTTCGCTGAGAGATTTTCCGGGAGAGGTCACATCGGCCGCGATCGCCTGGAAATTTTGGGCGACACCGTTGTTAGCGGCATTCTCCGCCGCGAGGCCGACGAGCCGCGGATCGATCTCCACGGCTGTCACTTTGACATTGCCAATGCGCGCGAGCAGGCACAGACCGGCGACGCCGGCGCCGGCACCGATATCGAGCACGGCTTGTCCGGCCCGTGCCGGCACCGCTGCGGCGAGGAAGACTGCGTCGCTCCCGGCCCGGTGGCCTTGGGCCGGCTGAACCACGCTGATCCGGCCGCCGAGGAACGCGTCGGTCGTCGTGGCTGGCGCGCGCGTCTTAGGTTTTGTTGTCGTCGGCGATGACATGGCCGATGCCGGCCCCGTTGAGGATGTGCCGGGCCTGAACGATCTTGCTGCCGTCGACCAGAACGCGCCGGGGCAGCGCCCCGATTGAGCCCTCCAGCACGCTCATATTGAGATCGGCGACCATAAAGTCGATGCTCCCTTCCTCCAGCAAGGCGCTGACATAGGACAAGAGAACCGGATCGTTTGACCGCAATAATTCCTTCATAACGTGGCCGGCCTCCGGCTCTTTAATTTGGCGGTTCGCCTTGACCTTCTTGGCGGACCGCCGACAATGGCGATAATGAAGCCTGTTTGAGTGAGGAGATAGTCCTTTGGGAGTTGTCGTTAAGCTTCCTGGCGCGAAGGATCCAAGAGCAAGTCTCGCGCCGCTGGTCGCGCTTGTCGAGGAGGATATGGCCCATGTCAACGGCATCATCCTCGACCGGGCTCGATCGAATGTCGATCTGATCCCGGAGCTTGCCAGGCATCTCATCGATTCAGGCGGCAAGCGGCTCCGCCCCATGCTCACACTCGCGACCGCCAAGCTGTGCAACTATGGCGGCGACGGTCATGTCCGGCTCGCGGCGAGCGTCGAGTTCATGCATACCGCAACCCTCCTCCATGACGACGTGGTTGACGAAAGTAATCTTCGCCGGGGGAAGGCCGCGGCGCGCCTGGTCTGGGGCAACGAGGCGAGCGTGCTGGTCGGCGATTTCCTGCTCGGGCAGGCGTTCAAGATGATGGTCGATGTCGGCTCGCTCGGTGCGCTGCGCATCTTGTCCGATGCCGCGGTGGTCATCGCCGAGGGCGAGGTCATGCAGCTGGTCACCGCCAAAAATACCGAGACCACCGAGGACGACTATCTTGCCGTGATCGATGCCAAGACCGCCGCACTGTTCGCCGCTGCGGCTGAAGTCGGCGCCGTGATCGCCGATAGGCCGAATTCGGAAGCGGCGGCCTTGCGTTCTTATGGCCGCAATCTCGGGCTCGCGTTTCAGCTGGTCGACGACGCACTCGATTATTCGGGTGAGCCGTCGATGCTCGGTAAGAGCATCGGCGACGATTTCCGCGAGGGCAAGATCACGCTTCCCGTCGTGTTATGCTACCGCCGCGGCAACACGCAGGAACGAGCCTTCTGGCATCGCACCTTGACCGAAGGCGACATTGGCGAAAACGACCTCGCCGAGGCGAGGCGATTGGTGAAACAGCACAACGCACTGTCCGACACGATGGAGCGGGCGCGGCACTATGGCGCCATCGCGCGCGATGCGCTCGCCATCTTTCCCGATGGGCCTGCCAAGGCGGCGCTGCACGAGGCGATCGCGTTTTGCGTCGACCGGCCGTTCTAGGTTTGGAGCAGACCGGCGGCGACCCACCAGGCGGGATGGTCGGCGCGAAGGCGCGCGGCGCAAGCTTTTGCTTCATCTTCCGTGGCGAACAGAGCAAAGCAAGTCGGCCCGCTCCCCGAAAGCCGGGCGAGACGAACATCCTGACAGGCTGAGAGCGCCTGAAGCACGTCCGTAATTTCTGGAACAAGACTTGCGGCCGGGGCTTCGAGATCGTTGCCGCGCGGCAGTGCGTAGGCGAGCAACGCGCCAAGATCGCCGCCGAAGTCGAGCGTCTCGGCTACACCCTGAGCCATCGGAGAGGGTTTAGACCGCAAAGCGCCATAAACCGTTTGGGTTGCAAGAGACTGGCCCGGATTGACAAGGACCACGCCGCAAGCGGGGAACCCGTGCACCGCTTCGACCTTTTCGCCGCGCCCGGTGATGAGTGCAGGCCGGCTCGCAAGACAGACACTCACATCAGAGCCGAGTGCGGGCGCAAGTTCCGCCGCCGCGCTTGCGGGAAGGCCGGGATTGAGACGGGAAATCAGCCGTAACGCCGCCGCGGCATCGGCCGAACCGCCGCCAAGACCGGCGGCAACGGGAAGCACCTTGTTCAAACGAAACCGGCCGAACTTCAGACCCGACGTCCGTTGCCGCGCAGCTTCCGCGGCATCGAGGACAAGGTTGCCGCCGCCGAGCTTTGCGGCGAACGGGCCTTCGACTTCAAGCTCGAGGCGCTCGCCAGGCGTAAGGGCAAGCTCGTCGCCAAGCGCAGCAAACCCAACGAGACTCCTGATCTCGTGAAAGCCGTCAGCACGGCGGCCGATCACTTCAAGTGTCAGATTGATCTTGGCCCGGGCAATATCGCGGAGCGCCGTCATGCCTACTCGCTCGCGCTGAGGCAAGGCCCTCTATTACTCAGCCTTTTGTCCCGCTTGCTTGGTGCGGTCTTGCGCTGACTTGGTCGCCGAGGTTTCCGGCAGACCGGTTACGATCTTCTTTTTGAGGGTTTCGACCAGCTCATCGTCGGGCTCCAGTGTCAGCGCCTGCTCCCACTGGTACTTCGCCTCGAGCGTCCGGCCCACTTTCCAATAGGCATCGCCAAGGTGATCGTTGATGATGGGATCGTCCGGTTTGAGCTCGACCGCGCGTTCAAGATGCTCGACGGCGGACGGAAACTTGCCGAGCCGGTAATAGGCCCAGCCGAGACTGTCGACATAATAGCCGTCATCGGGCTTGAGCCTCACCGCCTTGCGGATGTAGTTCATCGCCCGCTTCAAATTCAGGCCCTGATCGACCCACGAATAGCCAAGATAGTTGAGCACCAGGGACTCATCGGGTGCGAGCGCAAGCGCCTTCTTGAAATCGGCCTCGGCCGCAGGCCAGTCCTTGAGACGTTCGCTGCAAACCCCGCGAGAATAGTACAGCGTCCAATTGTCCTTGACCGGAGCCGGGACGAGTTCCAATGCGCGGGAATAATATTCGCGCGCCTCACCAAAGCGCTCATGCGACCGCAGGATGTTGCCAAGCGCATCGAGGGGACGGACGTCTTTCGGGGCCTCGGCAATCAGCTCTTCAAGCAAAGCGGACGCATCTTCAACCCGCTCCAGAGCATTCAGCGCGAACGCTTTCTGAATCTGCGCATTCAGCCATATCGGCGAGTCGCGCTCGATCTGGTCCAGCGCGTCGATCTCAAGCTCGTAGCGCTTTGCGCTGTCGTAAGCCTCAGCCAGCGCGGTATGGGCGAGCGGAAAATCGGGCTTCAGATAAAGCGCGAATTGCAAAAAGACGATGCCCATCTCAATCCCGCCTTCGCCGGCAAGCGCGTCACCGATGCCGTAGAAAACTTCGGCAAGACCCTGCGTCGGGTCGGCCACGAGAAGCGGAGGAGTCTTGCCTGCTTCAATTTCGGCAAGAAGCGCTTCGGAAATGGGGTGCTCCGCCGACTTGGCGATATGCGACTGCAATGTCTGCCGGGCAAGCTTGCGGTTCTTGGCGTTGACCGCGTGACGCGCGTAAGCGTCGGCGACCCTGAGCGTAGAGGGATTCTTCTTGAA
>Ga0307425_1000317_pt1 | contig 30608 bp, 25 predicted proteins | sample SalMarWE160330MG_FD_202152 | JGI IMG/M metagenome (GOLD analysis project Ga0307425, IMG submission 202152) | Salt marsh sediment microbial communities from the Plum Island Ecosystem LTER, Massachusetts, United States - WE1603-30 | ecosystem: Environmental > Aquatic > Marine > Intertidal zone >...
AAGTCCGAGCAGATCCATATCCTTTGCAAGGGCATAAAACGCGGGTTCAGATAAGCTGATTTGATTTTTAAATTCGGAAACATTAAGCATGCCCTCGGCGGCATGGAGAATCTTTAACCCATGGGCAATGTGTTCCACGGGTGTGTTAAGAAAATAATGGTCATAAAAAGGTAAATCGCCGGTATTCAAATAATGGCGAAAAATATTCCATGAAATGTCCACGGTATTTCCGATTCTTTTGATCAGTCCCTGATGGATCAACTTTTGAATGGCCCGGGGATCGAACATTTCCAGAGGGGCCAACGGCCGACCGGGGATTGATTTGGCAATTTGATGGAGTGTGGCGCGTTCTTTGTCTGACAGATATTGCAATTCCTGTTGGAAGAGTTCCTCAATGCTCAAAAGAATTCCCGGAATATCCGACTGGGGAATACCGGATTGACGCGCAACCATGACATGAAAGCAGAGTATTTTCAGAAGCCAGGGATACCCTTGTGAAAATTTTTCAAGAAAAGATTGAAGACCTTTTGTTAAGGTCTCATCCAACGCTTTTCCAAGCTTTTTTAAAAGTATACCCACTTTGGCCCTGGAAAAAGTGGTCAGAATTATTTTTCGGCATTCATCGGTAACAGCATCAAGCTGTTTATCAAAAAATGCTTGGCTCGACGTGAAGCCCAGAATAATATTTGTTTGTTTTTCGATGATTTTCAGAAAAAGGTTTTTAATCTGATTGAGCACATCCGGCAGAAAGAGAATATTTTCAAACTGGTCAAAAAAGATGAACAGCAGTTTGTTTTGGGATTCAAGAATTTGACCGGCCTCGAGAATTATGCTCACAGCACTGCCAAATCCTGATATCTTCTTCTTATGATCTGTTTCAAGGATCCATCCATCAGGATCCTTGAATTTTGCCACGGTATATTTTATGACACGCGGAATGAACGTTGATGATGATGCTGTTCGACAATCTACGGCAACGGCAAAGTGCCCCATCTTTTGCAAATATGCCGTGCTCGCCAGCACCGTTGAACTTTTTCCCCAGCCAATAGGCCCTTCGAATACAATTCCGCGATGCGTGGTCTGCTTATGAATGACTTGACCGGAAAACGAATCAAGGATGCTTAAAAGGGACTTTCTACCCACGAAGTATCGTGGGGATGCGGGAAATTGGTACTCAAAACAGGATGAACTTCCATTCACTTCTGCAATTGGATCTGCATCCTGGAACAGGCCCGGCTGAAGCAAACCTGTCTTGCCCATGGAAATGTTGTCAAAACTGGCTATTGAGGGGTCCAGTTTTGTAAGATAGCCGATGATGGATCGATCAGATATCAATTCTCCTTTGCCGTCAAAAATTGCGATTGTATCCGCTGTTTTCTCTCCGTATGAAATAATGGGAAAGGCCCAAAACATGCCTTTTTCTGTATAAAGGGAAATGCCCTCACCGGGTTTCCCTATATCCGAGGGTATTCGACCGGCAATCTGTTCCGGACTCACATGCCCCGGTATTTGTGAAATCGCTTTCAAAGCATCATCTTCATCGTATAAAAAGGTGGTGACATGAGTATTACTTTTTATATGCTTTCGATAAAATTTTATGGTTGCTTCGTCAAAACCGGGCAGGACGATAAAAAGGCCGTGACATCGTCTATCCGTGTGCCATTTTATCATATACCTGCCGAAAAATGCCTGAAGATCCCGCTCTGACATGGGTGTTTCAGAAAACCGACAGGCGGCATAAAACGGGAAACCCGTTTCCCTGTGTTTCCCTTGGACATCAATTTCCATCTGAGCGGGATCTGAGTGCAACATGCGGTCGACATGGTATCCATTAAGATTCAGAACCTGGGTCATCATTTCCGCAAACAACTTGCCGCGAGCCTTGGTTCGGGTGTGTTGTGAACGACCTGCCGCAAGTATTCTCAACTTTTCCATGTCGACATTGTCTCTTTCAACCACGTTTCATTATAACCAATAAAACAAAGAGGAAATCCCTTGACCCGAATAAACCGGAAAAGTGACAAGTGATCTAAAGTTTGAAGCGATCTAAAGTTGATGAGTCGCTACGCTCCGGCTGTTTATATTAAATTGACAAAATTCCACAAATTTAGTCACTTTAGTTCACTTTAGTCACTTTACACTTTATAAGTTTAAGTGTTTTTTACCATAAAATGCACAAAAAATATAACTAAGGTACTAATCAATCTTAGACATTATAGAGCACTTTCCCGGCATATCCTGTATTTTTTTGCTCACACCGCCAGCCCAAGTTTTTTCCGCTTGGCATTCACGTGCGCAAGGATGGTTTGAGCCGTCTTATTGGGATCTGTCTCCACATAAAATTTACCGCCCACCAGACCTTCCACACCATCGGTCAACAGTTTCACCATATTTTTACTGCCGGAAACATAAGGTTGGCCGCCGATATGGGTCATGACACCCAAATTCACCGCCCATGTACCGATGGATACGGCTTTTTCAGTGATAAATTCCGGCGCAGAAGCCGCCACCGGCAAATCGCTGATTTTCACCTTCAAATACCCCGCAACGGCGTTTAAAACATCCTCGATGCGTGAGTTGTCCACACAGGAACCCATATGCCAGCATGCTGGAAGCGCGGGTATGCCGTTGGCCTTTGCAACAGCTTTCAACACCGCCTTGAGTCCGTCTCCGACACCGGGATATTCAGGGTTGGGTTCGAGCAGACCCCGCTGTCCGGCAACATGCGCCCAGCATCCGGTACCGACAACAAGGATATTTTGTGCCAAAAGCGTTTTTGTCAACACCAGATGACGGTATCCATAATGATCCCATGGGGTAACGCATCCTACGATGGCTACGATCCCTCTAATATTGTTGCCGACAATGTTGTCGATCAATGGCTTGAGGGGATCGGAGGCATTTACCTTGGCCAATGCCCCAATGATTTGTTCTACGGAAAAACCAGCCATTATTTTTGCCGGCGGATGATCTGGAATCATCACCTTGTTCGATTTTCGAAGTTTGTAGTTATCTACGGCTATTTTAACAATTTTATGCGCAACCTCATCCGCTTTTTCCGGTTCAAATTCAATATGGGTCGCTCCGGTTATTTTGGCTTGGGGATTTGTGGTAATGATTTTCGTGTGAAAATGTTGGGCCACCCGCTGAACGTTAGGCATAATACATTGAACATCTACCACCATGGCTTCCACCGCGCCGGTAACAATGGCCAGCTCCTGTTGTACCATGCTCCCGGCCAGGGGAACACCTCTTCGCATCAGCACCTCATTTCCGGTGCAACACATGCCGATGACATTAATAGACCTTGGCGGGGATGGGTATTTTTCAGCAGCTTCAACGATTTTTTCGGAAAGAATCGGTTCGTGACCGTGAACGATGATGTTGATCCTGTCCTTTTTAATCACACTTAGATTGGCAAGGCTTGAAACCAGTTTCGGCGTGCCGAACAAAACATCCTGCATGTCAGTGGCCGGATGCATTCCGCAGTAGCCGTCCACCAGTCCCAGTTTGAGAGCGTCGGTAGCCAGATGCATCATATCGGCATCCACTCCCATGTGGGTTCTGTGGCAAGCCTGGGCAATCTCCGCCCCGGCTCCGGTGGGAAGAATTCCGAGTTTTTTCCATGTGGCTATTCTTTCCGAATTGGCCTTGTATCCCAGCCATGCCGGTACACCCTCGTCCTTACCCAAATCGGAAAGGCAGGTCTCGGCAACCGCCAGCGCTTTGTTTTTCCCCTTACAGCCGAGTCCTTTATAAAGCGCATCCAATTTGGCTTTGTCTCTGATCTTATAAACCTTGATTTTCCCGGTTGCCACATCTTTCAATGTTTTGGCCGTGGCTCTCGCGTGTTCAACATGTGCCGAAGCTCCGCCGGTAATGCGCCCCACCAGTCCTCGAGCAACTATCGTGTCCACTGTTGCACCACAGGCACCATACTCGTATCCCATAGCCTCACCAAGGGTACACGGCCCCATGTTACAATGAAAACAGCACGCTCCGGAAATACCGCCGTTTCCTTCTTCAGAGAACTCACAATGGGCATTTCTATCCCAGACCAAATCAATGTTTTGTTTGTGGGCATGATCAATCAGTTTTTCGGTGATGGGATCAGGAGTAAACCCATCAGGGACTTTCTTGATGGATTTTGAACTGCTTTTCTTGCCCCCGGACGCAAAGACTTCTTTACCGTCGAGCATCAGACCGGCAACACCGGCAGCTGCGGTGGCCTTTAAAAAATCTCGTCGGTTGACTGCCTTACATGTCTTGCAGCTTCCTGTCTTTTTTATAATTTCGGAATCTTTTTCATCCATGGCGATACCTCCTTGGTGTTGTAGTTAATAAAATTTATCCTTTTTTAAAAACTGTAGCTTTGCATAAGTTTATTTTTACGGGAAAAAGCCCGGCAAATATTGAGGTGAGCGCCAATTAAAGAGTATCACTTTATGCGGTCCTCCAAATGAGCATTCAAGCGGAATGAATTAAAAATTTAAGAGATGAAGCATTAGTATAATGAGATTTTTTTTGTGTCAAGAACTGACAAAGACATACGCAATGTTAACAAGGAAACAAAAGATAAAACAGATTATGGATGGACAGTATTTATTGGAGGACGTTCATGCTATCCGCCCAACTCAAAGATTCAATATATTGGCGAGGAAGGTCGTCTTCATTTATACCCATTGTGTTTGTAGTTTCCTCGATCTCCCCCCAGTCGCCCTTTTCATAGGATTCTACCAGGCCCAGATAGCCGCTTAAGTCGCCGGTTTTGGATATGAGAACGTCTTTTATATTACTGGATAATGGAATTTGTGACATAAGATTTTCCATGGAATCATCCATAATCGCATCTATCAGAGAAAACAGGCCCAATGTGAACAATTCAGATGTTTCCACACTGCTGCCGGGGTGATTTCCAAGAAGTTCACAGAATTTAGCCCTGACAAGTGAAACCCTTATCAATTCATCCGGTTTATTGGCGGCCAAACCCGCCATGGAAATCAGGGATAAAAAGCGTCTGATTCCAGCCTCGCCGATCATAACAATCGCTTGCCGAATGGAAGAAATTTCTTTCGCTCTCTTGAAGTATGCTGAATTGATCAAACGCATAAGTTTATAGGATATGGACGCATCACGGACGATCATCTTTTCCAGCCTGCTAAATTCAAAATTCTCTTTGTTGACTTCTGCCATAATTTCCAAAAGCTGCATCTGGGACGTAGAGATCTCCTTGCCTGCCAAAACTTCCGGTTTGCTGAAAAAGAAACCCTGAAAGTAACGAAATCCCATCTCAAGGGCTCTCTTGAATTCATCGTGTGTTTCCACTTTTTCAGCCAAAAGATCGACACCTCTTTCCATCATTTTTTTGACAACATCCCCGACCTCCTCCAAAGGCGTTGCTTTGACGTCAATTTTTATAATGTCTGCAACGTCAATTAACGGCTCCAATTCCGGCCTGTAAAAGAAATCATCCAGAACAATGATATATCCGTTAAGGGCGATCTCCTGACAGGCCTCAATGACATCTTTGTCTGGTTGTACATTTTCCAAAATTTCCACCACGAGTCTGTCCTGGGAAAACATCAGGGGAAGCTGTTTGAGCAAGAGTTCCTGAGTGAAATTGATGAAGGCCAGATTGGACCCGGCAATTTTTTCAATGCCAATGTTAAAAAAGCTGTTGGAAAGCAGTTTGGAAGTCGCCGAATCTCCTTCCATTTCAGGAAAAAAGTTGGCCATGTCGGCCCTGAAAAGAAGTTCGTAGCCAAATATGCATTTCTTTGTGTCGAATATGGGCTGTCTGGCAACATAGATATCCATTTTATGTCCTTTTTAGCATAAAGGATTTTTCAACGTTAACAGATATATGCAACAATCATGCCTTATTCGAACTTATATTTATATTTCCCATCTAAGCACTTTATATATATGAATTCACTGTAAATAATTTCCTCGACCTAATGCATTTCATTGATGATGCTGAAGGTAATGGTGGCAACATTTGAGTTTACAGTAAAAATAATGTCAATTTTGATACTATATTCCTTGAATATTAACTAGTGTCCATCCATAAATGAGGATTTTTGTTAAAGATCAAGGCATGCGAAAAAAATAACCACAGGCATATTATTGATATTCCGAGGATTATTTTTTGAGCATAACGCAGAGATTGGACAAAAAGACCATTTATGGATGGACACTAACTAGAACCTTGACCAACGAACACTGGTTTGATATCCACTCGGGGAAAAATGGAAAGGAATATATATGCTGATTACGGAGATACTGGCCCGAAATGCCCGTATATATGGGTCTGAAACAGCGCTTATCGAAAGAGAACCGGAAAAAAACCGGCGTCAGGAAATCACTTGGAAAGCATTCGACGATCAGGCCAATCAGGTGGCCCAGAGTCTTATTGCCCGGGGAATTAAAAAAGGGGACAGGGTCGTCCATTTGATGACCAATTGTATCGAGTGGCTGCCCATCTATTTCGGAATCCTTCGTACCGGCGCCTGGGTCGTTCCTCTCAACTTTCGTTTTGTGGCAAAGACCATCCGACATTGTGCTCAAATCGCCGAAGCCAAGGCTTTCATCTTTGGTGAAGAATTTATAGAGCGCATTAATACAGTTAAAGAAGATCTGGACGGTTTCGTAGAAACATATATCTTTGTCGGTCCGAAGGAACTCACCCCTTCTTATGCAGTACCCTATCAGGACATGCTCGAAGCCGCCCCCGCCATCGATCCTAAAGTTGACATTAAGATCACGGATGAAGCAGCGCTGTACTTTACTTCAGGTACCACAGGTACGCCCAAGGCAACCCTTTTGACCCAAAGAAATCTTGAATTTTCCTGTTTTTTGGAAAATCAGCATCATAACCAGACCCATGGAGATAATTTCCTATGTATCCCGCCATTGTATCACACCGGCGCAAAAATGCACTGGTTCGGAAATTTCATCGTCGGCGCTCGGAGCGTCATCCTTAAAGGAATCAAACCCAAATGGATCATGGAAGCCGTTTCCGAGGAAAAAGTGACGGTGGTCTGGCTGCTGGTCCCCTGGGCGCTTGATATCCTCTTTGAGATCCAGAGCGGAGAAATGAAGCTCCAAGACTACACCCTGGATCAGTGGCGACTAATGCATATCGGAGCCCAGCCCGTACCCCCCACTTTAATTAAGGAATGGAAAAGAATCTTTCCCCATCATCAATACGATACCAATTATGGTCTGACCGAATGCACCGGCCCCGGATGCGTCCATCTGGGAATGAAAAACATGCACAAGGTCGGTGCCATCGGGCTGCCCGGCTTTGACTGGGAAATCAAGATTGTCGATGATCAACTGAATCCTGTGGCCAAGGGACAACCCGGTGAGTTGATCGTCAAAGGACCCGGTGTTATGAAAGAATACTATAAAAACCCTGAAGCCACTCGAGAAACGCTGGTCGACGGATGGCTGTTAACAGGTGATGTCGCCCGACAGGATGAAGATGGATTTATCTGGCTGGTGGATCGGAAAAAAGACGTTATTATCACCGGCGGAGAAAACATTTATCCTGTTGAAATTGAAGATTTTCTTCAGGCACATCCTAAAATTCACGATGTTGCGGTGATTGGCCTTCCCAGTTTACGGTTGGGGGAGATCGCCACCGCTGTTATCCAGGTAAAGGCCGGCAAGGAAATCACCAAAGAAGACATCGATGCGTTTTGTCAAACGCTTCCCAGATACAAAAGACCCCGGAGGATCATTTTCGGCGATGTTCCGCGCAACCCCACCGGAAAGATAGAAAAACCGAAGCTGCGAAAAAAATATGCGGGAATATCCGAAAGCTTTAAAATATGACCTTCTAAGGAGTACAAATCCTACTCGACATTTTTTACTGATACGCTAACTTTGATATCAAAACAGAAAAAGTTACAAGTGCCTAAAGTGAGCTAAAGTGAGCTAAAATTAAGGAATTTTTAGCCAATTATATTTTAATGACAGCGCGTTAGCGCTACCTTAACTTCCCCGATGAATACGGGATAAATAGGCACTTTAGATCATTTCAAACTTTAGGCACTTGTGAGAAACCTTTAGTAACTTTGAAAAACCGGAGATGAATCAGGTATATTTAGGGAATAAAATTATGATACTCAACTTTAAAGACCGTAAACCGATCATCGGAAAAAATGTCTTTATCGCGCCCACAGCCATGGTCATTGGAGATGTTAACATAAAAGACAACTCCAGCATTTGGTACGGCACGGTGTTAAGGGGAGATTTGGCCCCCATAACCATCGGTGAAAGCACCAATATCCAGGACAATTGCACCATACACACAGATCATGATAAACCCGCAGTTATCGGGAACCGTGTAACGGTAGGACATAATGCGGTCGTTCACGGTTGCATTGTAGAAGACAACTGTCTCATCGGCATCAATGCCGTTGTTCTCAGCGGCGCATGGATCAAAACCGGCGCTGTTGTGGCTGCCGGCTCGGTGGTGAAACACGGACAGGTGGTCGAGCCGTATCATCTTGTGGCCGGCATCCCTGCTGAATTAAAAAAGGAGCTTTCGAAAACAACCGTCGAAAAACGCAAACAAACCGCCGAACACTATATTGAGCTTGCACAGGAGCATATGGCTATAAAAAAAGCCGGAAATTAGTCCGGCTTCTTTATTGACTTTCAAAATTAATGACGGCAACTGTTTTAATTAAAGTTCATACTTTCCTTCCATGTCGAGAACGAACTCGCCGTGGTGGTCCCCTGAGGTCACTTTAAACGTCCCCTTGCCCTTAATATTGTCCAGTTTGCCCGTTCCCTTATAGGTCTCCCACGTTCCTTTGGTGAGCTTGCTTTTCCCGTCACGATGACCTTCAAACTTGCTGAAGACCGAGCCATACTGGAAATTGGTGATCGCATACCCCTGCATATGGCCGCTGCCGGCAGTCCGGTCATGGAAGTTGATACTGCGGCGGGAAACAAATTCACCGGCAACACCAACTTCATAGTGAAGCGGTGTGCCTTCTAATTCAACAAGCATGAGCTGGTGGTCGAACTCATCATGAACATGAAGGGATTCCCTCCGGGTAACGCGCAGTTTATACGTCGCTTTTCGTAACATGCTTATCTCCTTTCTAAGATGATTAATGAAAAATAACGACCAAAAAGTTAAAGAATTTTAACCATCGACACCTAAATTGTCAACATCGGATTTAAAAAATATATTCCCCGTTCGGTTTACGACTAATCTAAGTTTTAAGGTTCTTCTCCAAATTTATTTGTATTTAAAGTTTTTCACTCGAACCCCTGGCCCAGACCGATGAACCTTACTATATTGTCAATAAACTATCATTATTATGAAGCTTAGCCTATACTTTAAGTAATCACCGTGTCGCGACAGGGCGGGCATTGAATCTTTATCCGCCGTCTGTGTGGTGGGCTCGACCCCTTGACCCCTTATCAATCGACCAGCTCTTTGGGAGATGATCCAGTTTTAATAACTCCCCAAAATCTTGAGATAGTCGGTTTTTTCGTTCACCAGATCGAGCACCGGTCTAAAGGTTTCCGACTCGGAATCCGTCTCGATATCCACATAAAACATGTACTCCCAGGGTTTTCCATGAATGGGTCGCGATTCCAGTTTTACCATGTTGATGCTGTTTTCGGCAAATATTTTCAAAACTTCGTAAAGTGCACCCGGCTGATTCCCGGTAGAAAAGATGAGAGACGATTTACGCCGCGGTCCTTTATCCAATGGTTGGGCCCCGATAATGACAAACCGTGTGAAGTTTCGAGGGTTGGTCTCAATACCTTCTTCAATGACCGCCATCCCGTAGATATCCGCAGCCTCTTTGCTTGCAATAGCGACATCGCCCGGATTCTTGGTTGTACTGATTTCTTTTACCGCACCGGCGGTGTCTTTCGCCGGCACCAGTTCCCAGTCAGGATGCAGCTCGAGAAACTGGCGGCACTGTTGAAAAATCAGGGGGGGGGAAAGGACCCGCTTGATGCCGTCAAGTTTGGCACCGGGATTACCAATCAGATGGTGGATGATGCGTAGCTTAATTTCGCCGATAATTTTCAAATCGTATTCCAGCAAAAAGTCGAAGTTCTCATGAATGCTCCCTGAGAGGGAATTCTCCACCGGTACCACACCAAAATCGACATCTCCGGTCTTTACCGCCTCAAAAATTGCCTTAAATGACGGTGCCGGCACACCGGCCACCTGAGTCCCAAAATACTGCGTACAGGCCTTATGACTGAATGTTCCCATTTCTCCTAAAAAGGCAGCCCTTTGAATCCCCGCACCGTTGGTTCGACTTAAATAATCGACGGCTTTGGCTTTATCCAGATAGTCAAAATCGATCTGTTTTCCAATAACCGGTGCAATCACATAGAGGTCGCGCATGAGTTGACCGAACTGTTTTGGATAAAGGCTCTGGGCCCCGTCGGAAAGGGCATGGTCCGGATCGTGATGCACCTCTATCATCAATCCGTCTGCACCGGCAGCGATGGCAGCCCGTGACATGGGGCTGACTTTCTCCCGTATGCCGGTGGCATGACTGGGATCGATGATCACGGGCAGATGGGTGAGTGTCTTGAGCACGGGAATGGCCGAAAGATCGAGGGTGTTACGTGTATAGGGTTCAAAAGTTCGTATTCCCCGTTCACACAGGATGACGTTGTCGTTGCCCTCGGAAAGGATATATTCTGCCGACATCAGCCATTCTTCAATGGTAGAAGACAGTCCCCTTTTAAGCACCACCGGTTTTCCAATGCGGCCGACACATTTTAACAGTTCGAAGTTCTGCATGTTTCGTGCCCCGACCTGGACGACATCCACATACTTCATCATCATGTCCGCCTGGGCCGGTGATGTAATTTCCGTCACAACACCAAGACCCGTAATGTTTCGGACATCGGATAGAATTTTGAGTCCTTCTTCCTGAAGGCCCTGAAACGAATATGGAGACGTCCTGGGTTTAAATGCTCCGCCGCGAAACAGAACGGCGCCGTATCTTTTGACCTCTCTGGCAATGGTCAGGGCCTGGTCCCTGCTTTCGATGGCACAGGGCCCGGCGATAATGGTGATACGCTCTCCCCCCACAACCACATCACCCACCTGGACCTGGGTGTTTTCGGTATGCAGTTGCCGGCTGACCAGTTTGAAGGATGTCGAAATCGATACCACCTTGGCGACGCCGGAAAGCGCTTCAAAAAAACTGGGTTTTTTATCTCCTTTGCCGACAGCCCCGATGATGTTCTGTCCGGCCTCAGACATTTCACGAACAATATACCCTTCACTGAACAGTATACTTCGGATATTGTTCTTCTGGTCTTGGGTGATCTCCTTTTCCAGCACGAGAATCATGACATTCCTCCTTTTAGCGGGTTCATAAAAAAAGCCCCGAGAATCAATTCCCGGGGCTTTTTAAAAAAATAAACCCCGGACAGACCGGTCTTGGTCCATCCGGGGTGTTTTAACCTGAAGCGTTAACGATCCGGATGGACGCTTCTAAAGATAAAAAAGAAGCGCCCAAAGGCATTATTTAATCTGAAAACGCAATGTTTGTTCATCAATCAACTTCCTCAATAAAATCGTGTAACGATTTTATGAAACGCGGCTATGCCGCTCAGCTTGACGGAAGGCTAAAATTCCTCTCCCCACAGCAAGCTACGGGGTATTCGGAATTTTTTACCACAGCCCTCTGGGTTGTGGCATCGCACTTTCGCTTTAAAAAGGATTTCAAACTTTATTTGAATTCATCCCGCGCTGCAAGCAGCGAGGAATTCAAATTTAAATAATTTCAAATTTTTCTACTGTATTGTTTCGGTTATGTCAAGAACTGTTTTTCAATAGGATTTGTTATTGCCCTTTTCATTCATTTTGATAATAAAGGGACATACTATCGACAACACAGGAGCTTTAAATGAAAACCTTTGAAATTCACGGCAGCACCGGCAATTCCTTCATACACGTGGGTGAAATCCTAAGGAACTTACAGAATCACATTCCATCAGAAAACGTGGTCTTGATTACCGACAAAAATGTAACGCAATTTTATAAGAATGACTTCCCGCCGCATCCCGCCATTACCATTGACATTGGCGAGAAAATAAAAAATCTCGATACGGTCCGGGATATCTATGAAAAACTGGTGGCCGTCGGGGCTGACCGCTCAACATTCATTGTCGGCATCGGCGGCGGTATTGTTTGCGATATTGCAGGTTTTGTTGCTTCAACCTATTTGCGTGGCGTAAGGTTCGGTTTTGTCTCTTCAACCCTCCTTTCACAGGTCGATGCCAGTGTGGGCGGTAAAAACGGCGTCAATTTCAAAGACTATAAAAATATGATCGGGGTTTTCAATCAGCCCGAGTTTGTGATCTGTGATCTTAATCTTCTGAACACCCTTCCTGAAAAAGAAATTTTGTGCGGCCTGGCAGAGATCGTAAAACATGCCGTCATCGGAGATAGACATCTCTTTGATTATCTTGAAGCACACTATCAAAAAGCATTAACACTTGATCATGACGTTATCGAAAAACTGGTTTATGATTCCATCATCATTAAATCCGCCATTGTAAACCAGGATGAATTGGAAAAAGGAGAACGCCGCAAACTCAATTTTGGACACACTTTCGGGCATGCTTTTGAAAAAACAACCGGTGTCCCTCACGGTGAAGCCGTCAGTGCCGGTATGGTCGTCGCATCGCAGCTTTGTGTAAAAAGAGGCCATCTTTCGGCCAAAGACGCCGAAAGAATTGAGACACTGCTTCAGAAGATCGGACTTCCTGTCAGAATCCAAACTGAAAGGAAATCAATACTCGATGCCCTGAGAAAGGATAAAAAACGCAAAGGAGATCGTATATATTTTGTATTGCTCCATGAGATCGGACATGCCTTTGTAGACCAAATTCCGATAAAAGACCTCGAGGTCTTGCTCCGATAAGGTAAGAAAAATACACCGCCAGTTGTGGCCGAACTTCCAAAGTTTGAAGCCGAATACGGTTTCGATATCTACGCTTTCGGGCATGCAGGTGACGGTAATATCCATCTCAACATCACGGCGCAAAATCAGGACAATATGAATCGGATAGAAATGGGCGTGAGGGCCATACTGGCCCGGGTGATTCAGATGGGCGGTACAATTTCCGGCGAACACGGTACCGGTCAGGCAAAAAAACACTATTTGTCCATGGAGCTTTCAGCGGAAAGCATCCGGCTGAAATCCGAAATCAAAAAGGTCTTTGATCCAAATATGATTCTCAACCCGGGCAAAATTTTTCCCAAAGAAGATTTCAACAACCCTTTATCCTGAAAATCCGTAATGAAACATTTCGTATTCGGTTTTTCCTCCCAGCAACGCATCGATCTTGTCTTGAATTTCTCTTCTATCCTCGCTGGCCATCCATTTTTTCCAGTCTTCAGAAGAATGCCACGTGCTGATCACCAGAAACAAATCGGGTCGGTCCATGCTTCTTAAGGTTTCACCGGAAATATAACCGAAATGATTTGTGGCAAGGGATCTTATTTCCCTGAAAAGGGGTATGATCTCTTTGGCCTTGTCTTCCGGCACGATTCGCTTAATGAAAATTTTAACAGCCATGTTGTCCTCCTTTGAGGTGAGTTTTCATTTATGGGTTTAATGAAATTGTTGTCTTATGATTTTTTTAAACCGGGTTGTTCCGAGTTCTCGGTTTAGCGTTCAAAGTTGTAACAATCATCAGTTGGTTGAGCCGATTTTCTATTCCATATCCCCTATTTCCTATCTTCTATTTCCTATTTTTTAACAACACGTGTCGGCGCTCTTAAACCGTGAATCCTGAACCACTTAACCCAGGTTATTATAATAAATAACAGAAAAATATAATGTCGTCAAATTTGACGAACCATCGGACAGAAAAAATACGAGCTATCAGTGTCTTGTTATTTTTGTCGAACTGTTGTAGGACAAGTTGACATTTACCTAAGTTGAGCGATTTTCAAGTTTGCCGCAGATACAAGGAAGATGTTGTTTCGCTATAGTTGCCTATGCGGAACGGCATCTGACGCAGTAGATGCGGTGAAATTGGAAATCCCGTAGGGGGTTCAAATTATTGAAATTCAAAATGTCAGAATACCTTAAAAATATTGTTAAATTAGCCATTTCAAAAATTTGAAACGCTCAGCTTAGGATTTAACAACAACGGACGATGACCGAAAATGACTAACATCAAGACCAAAGATAATGCCGACAGGAAGGAGTGCAAGATAAAATGTTTAACGAAAAGGGTTGCTTGGAAAATCTGAAACGCATTGTCTCTGAATATGCAGATGATGAGAACATCAAAAATCTGTCTTTGGATGAACTCCGATCAAGCTACACGAAAATCGCCGATAATCTTTTTCCTATATCTGTTTCCAACCGCCTTAAATACAAAAGCATGCTATGGAATATTGACCATTTAAAACCTGAAATCCGGCTAAAATTTCAGGCACAACTTTTCAATACATGGCATTCCATCTACATAAAATCAGAAAAGACCGATCCGACAGAAGATGGCCCGGAAACTAAAAAACAGGAATCGACTTTTGTTGTGGAAGCTGAAAAAAGTCCTAAAGTCGATGCAAAGGAGCAGACATTCGTCGTTACGGAACAACAACCCATTGGAAGCGAAAAACAAAAAAGAGCGGCATCGAGTGAAGATACGGATCTAAGTCGTAAAATAAAGCCGGAGGAAAAAGAACCCTCTATAACATCAGCTTATAAATTTGAAAATGACTGGTTCGATAAACTCCTTGATTTTTTTGCCGGCATCGTCGGCAGTGTGTCAGGAATGTTTTGTCGTTAGTTTTTTATTATTGGTTTGTTTGACGTGGAATTTAATCGTATCACTTCCGTTTTTCAGTAGATGCGTTTTCTGTTTGATCCCGGAAGCAGTAAGGGTCAGGCTCATTGAAGATATCGCGGCCAAAGCCGTAACTCACGGCCGGACAGCCCCCGCAAACTGGACGGACAGGGCAGGTGCTGCATGATTTCGACCCGGCCCGAAAGCGGCGGGCAGCGTTTGAGTGATAGATGTCATTTAATCGCTTTCGATAAATGTTGCCGATCAGCGAGGGCATTTTTCGGCAGGCATGCACTTCGCCGTCAGGCAGCAGAGCGACGAAGTTGAAGGCCGCCCCGCAGCCGTGACCTGCGCAACCGCCGCCAAGCGAAAGGCCCTGCTGCCAGCGCAACAGATTAAACAGGTTGTCTTTAAACCCTATGCAGGGGTTCGTTTCAGCAGCATCCATGTATTGGGCTAAAAAATCAGGAAACCTGTCAACAGGTACGGCCGAAAGTTCAGCCCCCCGGCCCACCGCCGCCAGTCGGTTGAAGGTGAACAAATCCGCAAGCCCTTTTAGCCGGTCGGCCAGCTTTAGGACCTGATCCATGTTGTCGCGGGTAAGGGTTAGCATTACCATGCGAAAGACTCCCAGTTCACCCAAAAGTTTCAGAAAATCCAGCACCCGGTCATAGTGGCCGCAACCTCGTATAAAATCGTTATGCGCTTTCAGCCCTTCAAGGCTGACCTGATAAAATTCCGGTTTTTGTACTACCAGCATTCGCTCTATACGGTTTCGGGGCATTGGATTACCAAGAACGGCGGTCATAAAACCGCGATCGACAGCTTCACCGTAAAGTCGATCAAAGTGAGGGTAAAGCATGGGATTACCGCCTGAAAAGGACACCTGACCAAACACATGGTGTCCCCGACAAAAATCGTAAAGGTCGTCGAGCACCCCCAGGGCCTGTTCGAGGGTCATGGCTTCGCGATCGCTGCGATCGTAGCAGTGACGGCAGTCCAGGTCGCAGGTTTGGGTGATGTGCCACTGCAATGTAAAGGTCGATGACGAAAAAAAATCAGGATCGTCCACTTCACCTCTCGGGAATTCTGTGGGGCGCCGGATACGCGGTGGCGGTGCCAGGATCATGCCGAGCTGTTCAGCCCGATAAAGGACGTCGTCAATTGCCCCTACCGTAACGCCGCCTTCGGCAGCGGCTTTGCGGGACTCAATTCCTTCAGCCACGATTTTGAGCGCCAGAAGATCTCTGGCTTCGGCGTTGCGAACTTCGACACTCTTTTCGCCGGGCCTCATCAACACAAGAACATATTCGTTGCCGGGTTCCGGAACCACAGAAGGATCGGACAAGAATTTCGGCAGGTGCTGCCAATTAACCGGCAGCAGCTCAAGAGCCGGGTTGACAATGGGATATGTCACTCTTTCTGGCAAAGGCGGCGGAGATGTCATCAGACGATGTCTTGATTCCTCGATTCTTGCCAGGTCCAAGAGAAAGGGGTGACGGCGGCACCACTCGGGATGATGATCCAGAACTTCCGACAATGCTACGTCTTCTCCTAAAATTTTTTCAAGATTCGGTAAGAACTCAAAACAAACCGGGTAACGCTTTCGAAAGTCTGTTTCGAAACGATGCGTGGACATTTAAACTCCGCTGGCTGCATGCCGTTTGAGCAGTATAAAATGTCAAGAGCCGGCAACATGAAGCTGCTGGCTCTTGATGGTTTCCAATCATCGATGATTATTTGTCATGCATCCTGCATGATCATTTGTTGCCGCTTCAGCCGCTTTTTCCGGTTTTTTTCTTAGCGGTCTCCGCCTCTTCCTCTGCGGCCTTCTTGGCTTTTTCTTCGGCAGATTGCTCTTCGGTTTTCATCTGCTCCATCTTTTTTTGCTCTTCGGTCTTCATCTGCTCTATCTTTTGTTGCCCTTCAGCGCTAACTGCGCCCCCCTTGGAACCGCTTCAGCCACTGCCCGCGTGGGCACCACCGGGTAGTGTGACGCCGCCCATGCTGATCAAGCCGGCAACGCCCAAGGAAGCAAGCAATTTTTTCAGATCCTTTTTTTCCATGGAAGCCTCCCCTAAAAATTGTTTTAATGGATATCGAAAGAATCAATCAACATTTCTCTAACTATTGATTTTTTCTATCATACAATTTTGGGCCTGTCAACCAAACGGTAAAAAGGAACATGAACTTTAAACTTATAGACTTCTACATTTTCTCAATTTAATAATAACCAAACCATATACGCATAACGAAAATAAGATGCGTTGCACCCTCGACGGGGAAAAAATAACGACAGCCCCTTTACGGTATTATTTATCTAAGTTTGATATGTTCCTGTGACCCGAATTCAATAAAGACTCGAATACCAGTCAACCTTCATATCATTTTTTATTCTCTCCACAGTTTTTTTATCAATATCAAACGGTATCTCTGGTAAAATCGGCGTCGGCAACTCGTTTCCATAAAACGGTGTATCCTTGATTTTCAGGTTGTATGCAATTATCATCAAACTTTCCAAGCTCAGAACATCTTGAATGTTATAGGTCAATAAGGTTTCCAGTGCCTTTTCATTGTTATTGTTTTTGTAATCATTCCAAAGCAGTGGTGCGAAAAAACCGTCGATGCCTTTAATATCTCCCCGGTCGATTTCCAACTGAGCTTCGCATTTTTTCAGACCGCCCTTATACCCTAAACTCCCAAGAATATATCTCAAATCAATATGGGCGTGATTCAATTTAATACCAAAATAGTTTTCAATAAACGGGACGTCGAAACATTTCCCGTTGTACGTCACAATGACATTGTATTTGTCGATGTGGTCCAGAAAATCTTCAAGGTTATGACCATTGACATAGTAGTTTATTAAATGGCCGTCATATAGGGCAATGGTCGTTATTTCATTTCTCCAGCTTTCTAACCCGGTTGTTTCGATATCCAGATAAACAGTTGACTTTCTGAATTCAGGGAAAAACCGCCATTGGAGGTTATTTGGTAGTAGATCTGAAAAATAATTCGGGTTATTAAATTCGATATTTTTATGAGATTTTTCAAGATATGCGTTAATCGTATCCCTCTTGGATGGCGACAAACGAATTGGGGATTTTGGCGTAAAATCTTCCCAACTGTGAACTCCTGATTCCCAAAACTGTCGTTCAGTAATGATCCCGATACCGGGGATATGAAGAAATGTATTTTTAAGCATTAAAATTTCTGGTGATTAAAAAAGAATTCGAAAATTTGAAAATATAGCTATTTTGAATATGATTTTTTTTATCGCTCCTTAGTTTGACGTAAATTATAAACGTCTTATCTATTATATCAAAATGTTATCTTATTACAATCCCATTCACTATTTTTGTCCTGCAGGGCCAAAGGAACGGATGAAAAGATCGCGGAGGGCCTTCCGGCCGTCATCGGAAAGGTAGCGTGTTCCGGTGCCGGCAAATGTATCTGACGTAATCACCGGTGTGTTTTCAACCCATTGACTGTCCTCCCATGAAAACCATCCCTTTCGTTCCTGATCATAGACGCTTAGCGGCCGGTTAAATAGTTTTGCCAACTCGACCCCCCAGCCGGTTCCCCCCTTGACGGTGTTGTCCGCCTGTATCCAGCCGACCGCAATGACATGGTGGCCGTTGTTGACCATGTGAAAAATGGTCTGGATGACTTTTCGGATCTTATCCGTCCGGGAGTAAGTGCGCTTCATCAGTTTGGACACAATTTCCATGCTGACATCGCCCTTTTGCAGCTCTTCCCGGTTCAGTATCCGGATGCCCCGGGTGCGCTCGGCATTGTGCCCTTCAAATGATATATTCACCTCTTTCATGTGCCAGGCCTCGGCAAGTTTGCCGAATTCCGCCTCAGACCCCTTATGTCCGCCGCTGTACAGCGTGATTTTTGAAATGTCTGTCATTTTTTTATCTCCTGAGTTTTTTAAGACGTTATGCGATTATGCAAAAAAAACACACAGCCGCGATTCGGCAGGGTAAGCGGCTAAAGTAATTCAGCTTTTTGTATTGCAACCCTGGCCGTCATATTTTTTTTCAAACAAACCTGCCCTGAATTTTTGCGCCCAGAATATAAATATATTTTTGAGCGGATTTTATTAAATTCTTCTCTGAAGTCTTTTTCCATAACTTCTTTGTTTATTTTGAAGCATAACGGTCTTGAGGTAAGCAACACCCCCAACTCAGGGGAAATGACAATAGCCTTTTCCAAGCCAACATTACTTAATTATCAAACATATGAACTCATTGTCAAATTTCATTGATGGAACATCTCCCGATATGTTGTAGTTAATTAGGGTAAAATAAGTGAGCCATCTCCAATTGAGTCGGTGTGATCACAAAGGGTACAAGGGGTCAAGGATTCAAGGGTTCGAGTGATCCTCCTCAGAACAGGCGGACAAGAATACTAAAGAATTACAAAGGTTTGAAAATCTGGTAAAAGTCATACGAACTCTGTTTAGAGATATATAGAATAACAGCAAAATTCCCACTTGAATCCTTGACCCCTTGAATCGTTGGCCCCTCTTCTCCAACTAAATTGGAGAAGATTTTCATTTATTAAAAAACCGTTGCATCGGCGAATACTTTTATCTGCACCCAGCGATGGTTTTGTGGTATGAATATTTATAACTCAAAAATTTAATACGACTATTGCTAAATAGCCTTTAGGATATTTTTTCCAATTTTGTTTGCGATCAATTAGGGTGAAAAATGAATGACTCCGAATGGCATACATTTCATTACCGGGATTTAAAACAAGCGGGGTTTTCTGTTTATTCAACCGCTTCTGCTGATTTGGTATTCACGCTTAGAGGTAATTGCCTGATCGATGTGTTTGATCGGAATTCATTAAAGCAGGTTGCCTATCTTGATTTTGACACGTCAAAATCCATTATGCTCGAGTCGGCATTTCGATCTCCGCTCATCGGATTGCCTTTTTCCACTCCATTTCGAAAACGTTTCGAAACAGATCTACTGCCACTAAAGGATCTTCGATCCAAGCATGAGGTGGGATTTTTCGTGGACCTGGACTACAGAAACAAAGGGAATAAAAAGATCTGGAATTTAGATGAAATGATGATGACCATTGCTTTTGAAACTGCTTTTGAGAATAAGGTTCAAAATTTTACCATCAAACCCACCGGCGATACGGCTCCCTATTATCGAAAAAAGTTTAATGCAAAAATATGTCATCAAACAAGAGGTGATTTGACAATGACCGTTCATTTAGAAACCGTCAGAAAAACATTGAAACACATCCGGATAGTTGAAAAAGAAGGCGAGACCGTTTTTTTCAGAGTCAAAGGTGGGTCGGATCTAATGTCATCGCGGACGAATTAACGCGTCGGCAGGTGCAACGTAAACATGCTTCCTTTACCAATCTCCTTAACCGATACGGTCTTTAGCCTGCCCCCATAAAATATCCTTTTCCTTTTGAGAAACCGATCGTATATCTTTTTGTCCCTTTGAAATCCGCTTTTCCATGTATCTAAAGCGCTTTTCAAACTTGTTAGTGGAATCTCTCAACGCTATTTCGGGATGAATGTTTGCAAACCGAGCTACATTTACGAGTGTAAAGAGAACGTCACCAAATTCCAGAGCCACTTGGGCATGATCTTCGGAAGATTGTTTTTGTTTTTCAAACACTGTTTTTAACTCAGACCATTCTTCCTCGACCTTTTCCATCACACCGGATATATCTTCCCAGTCAAATCCTGTTCTGGCCGCTCGTTCGGAAATTCTGTAAGCACGCATCAAGGCCGGAAGGCTTGAAGGAATAGAATCCAGAATCGAATCTTCTGATGAAGCGTTTTTTTCTTCCATTTTAATTTTATACCACCGTTTTCTGACCTCATCTACGCTGTTTACATTGTCATTGCCAAAAACATGGGGATGCCGGTGAATCATTTTCCTATAATTTTGATCGACAACGTCTTTAATGTCAAAATGACCCTTCTCCCGGAAAAGACTGACAAGAAAAAGTATATGAAACAATACATCCCCGAGTTCCCCACAGACCTCCGCAGGATCGCCGGATTCAACCGCATCCATGAGTTCATATGTCTCTTCCAGCAGATACGCCAGAATGGTTTGCGGTGTTTGCTTTTTGTCCCAGGGGCAACCGTTTTCCCCTCTTAACGTCTCAATTAAATCAATGATGGCCTCAATTTCCATTTTATGTTTTTTCCTTTGTTAACCGATTTTTAGATAGTAAAAAAAACACTAAACACTTGATGAATTCGACTTTTTACGAATTCATCAGACTTAAGCAAGTGATTAATGTTTTTTCCAGATTTTTCTTAATTCCGCTATCTTGGCCATAAAAGCATGCTTCATGTCTTTGGAAACAACCTTGGCCATTTTTTCCGAAATTAGCGTTATATGGGGAGAAAGCAGGGAATCTTTAATGAAAGGTGAACCCTTTGGAAGAAAGGCGGTGAGTGCAATTAACAATACTGAAACAATAAGCAGCCCTTTCAATGCACCGAATAAGGCGCCGGAAAAACGATCCATCCAGCCCAATAAAGCCAGTCTAAGCAGGTAATTGATAATCACACCCAATATGCTGATAATTAGAAAAACGACACAAAATATAATGATAAAACTCAATATATTGAGGTATCCGGTATTGGAAATCCATTTTGACAGGGGTTTTGCAAGCACCATGTAATAGGTATAAGCAGCATAGAATCCGCTTAACACGCCGATGATAGAGGCCAATTCCTTTAATAGACCTCTGAAGATACCCCTTATGATGCAATAAGCCAAAATGATGATGGTGATGATATCAAAAAAATTCATGGTGAATCCATTTAGCATCGTTTAGGATGCTATGGTTTTGAAAAAATAATCAATTAATCCAAAAAGATATAATTGTTTAAATATTTATTTCTGAAAACTAACAAAGCAGATATTTTGAGTCAAGACATTTTCTTTTTCTCATATGCATTAAAATATAGATTTGACTTTTTATGAATTCATCAATATTACATAGCTCATATAGATCGTTACGAGACCTTTAACTAAACAGAGCATCTGCTCAACCCTGAAACATGGATGTAATTTCCGAAAATAATAAAACCAGATTGATTTTCTCAGATATTAATCTGGCAAGTCAGCTTTTCGGCGAGTATAACAGCAACCTTAAAAAAATTGCAGAATTAACGGATGTCTCCATTCACGCAAGAGGTAATACGATATTCATCCAGGGAGACAGCATTGCTGAAAACCTGGCGAAAAAAATACTCAAACAGCTTTACGGCCTGCTAAAAGATGGTTATCCCATCTATCCAAATGATGTCGAATATGCAGTCAGAATTTTAAGCGGTAACGACCGCATTAAACTTAAAGATATTTTTCTGGATACGGTTTACATCACTTCCAAAAAACGCCCTGTAATTCCCAAAAGCCGCACTCAAAAGGAATACATAGATGCCATTCGAAGCACCGACATGGTTTTCGGAATAGGCCCGGCAGGAACAGGTAAAACGTATCTTGCCATGGCCATGGCGGTTGCAGCATTTTCAAAGGGAAAGGTGAACCGAATCATCCTTACAAGACCCGCTGTGGAGGCAGGTGAAGCGCTGGGGTTTTTACCCGGAGATCTGGCCCAAAAAGTTGATCCCTATCTCCGACCGCTTTATGACGCGCTGCATGATATGATGCAGTTTGAAAAGGTATCCAACCTGATAGAACAAGGTGTTATCGAAGTTGCACCTTTGGCTTTTATGCGCGGACGAACATTAAATGATTCTTTTGTCATTTTAGATGAAGCTCAAAATACGACGTCTGAACAGATGAAGATGTTTCTGACAAGGATAGGATTCAGTTCAAAAGCAGTGATCACCGGTGACATTACTCAGATTGATCTCCCTGTGGAAAAACCTTCCGGACTTATTGAAGCAAAAAATATATTGCAGGGAATAGAAGGAATAAAATTTATCTTTTTTTCAAAAAAAGATGTCGTACGGCATGGATTGGTCCAAAAGATTATTAAGGCATATGAAGATCTGGATGCCGCCAAACAGAAATAACATCCTATTACAATGCCCCTTATAAAAACTCAAATATCTTTAAACAGACTCATAGAGAGCAGTGATAGTGTCCGATGGGCGCTTCTATTGGCTGTTACCATAATTTTTACAATTTTACTGTATCCAAATCTTGTTATTAAAAAACATCCCTACAAACTAGGAGATGTTGTCACAAGGGATATTAAGGCCGCAAAAAATTTTTTAATTGAAGACAAAGAAGCCACAGAAAACAGCCGAAAACAGGCCGTAGAAAATGTATTGACGGTGTACGATCATGATGTAAACATCTCCGCAAAAACCGATCAAAAAATAAAAAACGCCTTCGAGGATCTTCGTGTACTGTCTGAAACGCTAAAAAGCATTGAAAAATCGGAATCGCCCTCATCCGAAAATGAAGAAAAAAAATTAGCACTACACAATCTTATCTGGCAAAAAAAGACCGACTTTGTGGAAAAGATCGGTATTTTAGTCAGCGACGCGGATTATAAAATCCTTGAATTGGAAGCCTTCTCCAGTGATATTTTAAATCTTATTTCCGGTATTTTAAAAGAAATATACGATAATGGGGTGGTTGCCAATAAAGAGATGCTTTTAAAAGAAACCGATAGAGGCATAATTTTAAGTGATATCAAAACAAAAAATGAAATGCTTGTTTATAATTTAAAGCACTTTTATGCTCTTGATCAGGCAAAAACCATGGTCAAAGTAATCGGCAATCCCCTTCTTCAAAACAAAAGTCACGATCTTCGAAATTTGGTCGTAGATTTTGCTCAAAGACTGATTCAACCCAATATAACGCTAAACAGAAGTGAAACCGAAGAACGGAAAAAAGAAGCCTATTTGGAAGTCAAACCGATATTCTACAAGATCAAATCAGGTGAGATGCTCTTACGAGAGGGAGAACGGGTAACCAAAGACCAGCTTCTAAAACTCAAAATCTATCAAGAAGGCCTAAAGAATGAGAAAGTTTTAACCAACTGCATTGGATCAGCGCTTTTCATCCTGTGCATCCTCATGACCGTTTATGCCCTTTGCATTCACAATCGACCCCATCTCAACACCACCAAGAACCTTCTCTTTTTGGCCAGCGTACTCATCACTTTTTTCTTCATCTCCAGTATATCGGAATCTTTAGCCGATTCCGTGTCTCATTATACACCCTTTTCAATATCCGCCGATTCAATTTCTTATGGCATTCCCCTCGCCGCAGGCGCCATGACCACATGTTTGTTTTTGGGCATTGAATTGGCCATTCCCATTGCCATGTTAATTGCTATCGGCACAGCGATTATATTTAAAAACAGATTCGATATTTTCATCTACTTTCTTCTTAACGGTCTGATGGCGGCATACTGGATGCAGAATTGCCGGGAACGCAAAGTTTTTATAAAGGCCGGGTTAAAACTCGGCTTGTTGAATGTTATCCTCGTTACAGTTATCGACGTTTATATCGGAGGCGCCACATTCTTTAAACTCATGTGGGATTGGGGATTCGCGTTTTCAGGGGGTGTAGGAGCAGGAATCGTTACAGCCGGTATCGCACCGCTGTTTGAAATTGCATTTGACTATACCACAGACATTAAACTTCTTGAACTTGCAAACCTCGATCAACCGATTCTTCGAAGACTTATGCTGGAAGCGCCGGGAACGTATCATCATTCGGTTATTATCGGAACCATGGTTGAAGCAGCGGCATCTGAAATCGGTGCCAATCCGTCGCTTGCAAAGGTCTGTGGTTATTTTCACGATATCGGCAAGATCAAGAAGCCATTGTATTTTATTGAAAACCAGGCCGACGGTGTAAACAGACACGACAAACTTGCACCTTCCATGTCAAGTCTTATCCTCATCGCTCACATTAAGGACGGCGTAGAGATAGCCAAGCAAAACAAACTGGGGCATGCCATCATTGAAACCATCAGGCAATCCCACGGTACAAGCCTTATCAGTTTTTTTTATGAAAAAGCAAAGCAGCTAAAAGGTGAAAATGGGGTAAATATCAACGATTTCAGATATCCAGGACCCAGACCTCAAACCAGAGAAGCCGGGCTGGTTATGCTGGCAGATGCGGTTGAAGCTGCATCCAGAACCCTTGCAAACCCGACACCTACCAGAATTAAGGGACTGGTGCAAAATTTAATAAACAGAATCTTTTCAGACGGCCAGTTGGACAATTGTGAACTAACGTTGAAAGATCTTCACAATATCGCAAAAAGTTTCAATAAAATATTAAACGGAATATATCATCATCGCATTGAATATCCTGAGAAACAATTCTTGACCAATGGAAAACAACTCTTGACCAACGGAATGGAAAAAAATGAAAGTTCTGATAGACAACAGGCAAAAGAAGTACAAGATATCGATGACAACAATTCAACAAAAAACCACAGACATCTTAAACGCCTTGGCCTGTCATGATGCAGAGCTTTCCATTTTGATCGTTGATGATCCCCAAATCGCAGTACTCAATAAAAAATATCTTCGTCGAAACGGCCCGACAAATGTTATCGCCTTCCCCATGCGAACAGACCCGTTTATGAACATCAGCCCGGAACTGCTCGGCGATGTGGTTATTTCCATTGAAACCGCTGAGAAAGAAGGGAAAAATATCGGAATAAGTATGGAAGAACGTTTTACACAGCTTCTGTTGCACGGGATTCTTCATTTATTGGGATATGATCATGAAATGTCTGAACAGGAAGCTGACAAGATGGAAAAAAAGAGTGACGAAATTCTGAAATTAATAAAAAAATAACTTTTAAGCGCCTATGTGGAGGACTATTCATGGCTGGATTAGCGGTAAATGTTGATCATGTTGCGACATTGAGAGAAGCCAGAAAAGGCAGCTATCCTGATCCTGTGGCAGCAGCAATTCTGGCGGAACTGGGCGGAGCAGACGGAGTTGTGGTTCACTTGAGGGGAGATAGACGGCATATCCAGGACCGTGATCTTAGGACATTGAGAAAGATTGTTCAGACAAAACTTATACTGGAGATGGCTTCGAACAATGAAATGATCGGGATTGCGCTTGATGTCCAGCCGGATCTTGTCACACTGGTTCCGGAAAAACGGGAAGAGTTGACCACCGAAGGCGGATTGGACTTAATCTCTAATAAAGATGCGATTGCTGAAACCGTCGGTACGCTTCAAGACAGTGGTATTCCGGTAAGTATCTTCATTGATCCTGATACTGATCAGGTTAAGATTGCCCACCAAATAAACGCGACCATGGTGGAGATACATACCGGCATATTCTGCGATGCCAAAACAACCAAGAAAAGAGAACAGGCGTTTGCCGATATCGTCAACGCCGCAAAATTTGCACACAAGTTGAGATTGGGCATCAATGCCGGCCACGGTCTGTGTTACAAAACGATTAAGACATTTAAGGGCCTGCACGAAATCGATGAATTCAGCATCGGTCACAGTATTGTCTCAAGGGCGGTACTTGTGGGTATGGAAAAAGCCGTTAAAGAGATGCTGACACTTGTTAAAGAGCTTTAACAATGAACTAAGTACATGTATTCGTAAATACGATCACGTATTTATAACTTGGTATATTCATTCTGTGTGCAAAAGTGTAAAGTGCCTAAAGTGATCTAAAGTGCCTATTTATCCCGTATTCATCGGGGAAGTTAAGGTATTCTATCAATTTTAATTATAATTGTTCGCGCTGAAAGCGCGCTCCTCAACTTTAGCTCACTTTAGGCACTTCAAACTTCAAACTTTTGGACTTCAGCTGATACGGAATAGTGCCCAGATAAAAATACGTCATCTTATTTATGAATTAGAAAACTAAGTTGAACCTATCGCAAAAATATATGTTACATGCTCCGAAAGCACTATTGGGAGAGGAAAATGTATCTTGTAACCGCAAATGAAATGCAGAAGATGGATCGATTGACCATCGAATCGTTTGGTCTTCCCGGCAGAATTCTGATGGAGAATGCCGGCCGGGGGGCAACCCAATTTTTTTTGGAACAATTTAAGGATGCTGTAAATAAAAAGATTGGTGTGATCGCTGGTCGAGGAAACAATGGTGGAGACGGTTTTGTTATTGCCCGGTATCTGGCTCAAAAAGGAATAAGCGTTACCGTCTATCTTCTTTCCAAATGTCAAAAGGTCTCCGGAGATGCTGCCGCCAACCTCATGCTCCTTTCACCTCTTAAAGTTCCTGTTATTGAAATTCCGGACGCAAAATCTTTTTCAGCACATGAAACTGCAATGCGTCATGAAGCGATCTGGGTTGATGCCATCCTCGGAACCGGTTTGCGATCGGATGTAAAAGGTTTTTTTAAAGATGTGATAGATTTTATCAATCAATCCAATAAACCGGTTTTTGCAGTGGATATACCTTCCGGCCTGAACTCGGATACGGGCCGGCCATGGGGCACCTGTGTTCGGGCCGATGCCACGGCAACGTTTGCATTTGCCAAAACCGGCCACTTTCTATTTCCCGGTGTTGATTATACCGGAAATCTAAAAATCATCGATATCGGAGTACCGCCCTATATTGCAAACGATGTCGGTCCCCTGCAATACGTGTTAACGCCGGATCTGATCCGCACTGTTTTCCTTCCCAGACCTTCGGATGCCCATAAGGGACACACCGGCCATCTTCTGGTCATCGCAGGTTCGCCAGGAAAAACCGGAGCGGCTGCCATGACAGCCACGTCGGCCATGCGGGCAGGAGCCGGCCTCGTGACCCTTGGTATCCCGGCTACCTTAAACCCTGTTTTAGAGGCTCAGGTGACAGAGGCCATGACAGATCCGCTGCCTGAAACCGTTAAAGGTATTCTTGGTGAAGCATCATTTAACAGAATTATGGATCTTCTTTCCGACAAAAAATGTCTTGCCATTGGGCCGGGAATCGGAACAGCCCCTGAAACCAAAACGCTTTTTGGGCGCCTGCTCCAAGAGAACACAAAACCAGTGGTTATCGATGCGGATGGATTGAACATCCTTGCCGGCCATACCGAAATATTGAAAGATATAGACACGCCCATGGTTCTGACACCGCATCCCGGAGAAATGGCGCGGCTTATAGGGACAACTTCAGCCGACGTTCAAAACAACCGCATCAAATGTGTCCGTGATTTTGCTGAAAAATTCAATGTTCATATTGTGTTGAAAGGCGCCGGAACGCTTGTGGCCCATCCGGACGGTAGGGTTTTCATCAACCCAACCGGTAATCCGGGAATGGCATCCGGCGGCATGGGAGACGTTTTGACCGGAATCATCGCCGGCTTTATGGCACAGGGACATTCAATTGAACTTTCCGCCCATGCCGGTGTCTATCTACACGGTGCAGCAGCCGATTCTCTGGCCAAAAACAAAGGGCCTTTCGGGTATCTGGCAACGGACGTGATGAACAACTTGCCCGATGCGATAAAAAAACTGGCCGATAGTGTCTTAAAATAACATCGTGTAATAATTTTACAATCTTTGAAGTTTCATGTCTTTATGGCTGAGCGATTATCAACTTTCAAATATCAGATATCAACGCGTTCCGTGGATGAAACCAAAAATCTGGGAAAAATTATCGGTGCAGCGGTAACAGGTCCAACGGTTTTAGCTTTAACCGGTGATTTGGGAAGCGGAAAGACCTCCTTTGTCCAGGGACTGGCCAGAGGTCTTGAAGTTCCGGATGGTTATTATATCACCAGCCCATCTTACACGTTAATCAATGAATATCCTGGTCGATATCCCCTGTTTCACATCGACCTTTATCGCATTTCAGATCCTGCGGATATGGAAGATATCGGTCTTTACGAAATACTCCGCAATGGCGGCATTGTGGCCATCGAATGGGCGGACAGATTCGAACAAAAGCTTTTACCCGATTCCATAAATATACACTTTGAACTCACGGGTGACAACACACGTAACATATGCATCACTGCATATGATCTCAAAAATGCGGAACTGTTAAAAAATATCCTGTAAATTGTCTGTTTTAATACTCAGTTGTTCTATGAAAAAGTCTAAAGAGGTTCGTTTCAAGTTGTTTTCCTTGACTTAATGTCGCCACTTATAATAATTTTAGGATTTTCTGACTTTGTTGGAAATCATGACGGATATAACCTGCCGAGAGTATGCAGCTAATGCTTCAGGACCCTTGGAAATCGGAAAATTTTGACATCTTAATTTTATTTCAGGAAGATAATATCATATGGGTTTAATTGTACAAAAATATGGCGGCACTTCGGTGGCTGATTTTGAACGGATTCACAATGTGGCAAAACGGGTTGCCAAAACATATGACCAGGGCAATGATGTCGTTGTTATTCTATCCGCCATGGCCGGGGTCACGGACGAATTGATCGATATGGCATATCAGGTGACAGAATCACCGGACAAACGTGAACTCGATGTTCTTCTTGCAACAGGTGAACAAACCACGGCCGCACTTTTGGCTATGACGTTAAAAAAAATGAATTATCCTGCGTTGTCCATGCTCGGTCACCAGGCCAAAGTGGTTACGGACTGTGCTTTCGGTGATGCACGGATCATCGAAATCGGCGCTGAATATATCATAAAGCTTATCAAAAAACGAAATATCGTCGTCGTGGCCGGATTTCAGGGGTGTGATGTCAGCGGCAACATTACCACTCTTGGCAGGGGAGGATCCGATACATCTGCCGTGGCTATCGCTTCAGCGCTCAAGGCAGACATTTGCGAAATATACACTGATGTGGATGGTATCTATACCGCTGATCCGAATATCTGTGATAAAGCGAAAAAGATCGATAGAATTTCCTATGACGAAATGCTTAATATGGCCAGTCTTGGGGCCAAAGTTTTACAGATCCGTTCAGTTGGATTTGCAAAAAAATACAATGTCCCTGTACATGTTAGATCGTCTTTTAGCGAAGAGGAGGGAACCATGGTTGTTAGTGAAGACGCCGGCATGGAAAGTCTTGTTGTTTCCGCAGTGACACACGACAAAGATCAAGCCCGCATCACCCTTAGAAAAGTTAAGGACCGGCCGGGGGTTGCTGCCAATATTTTTGCGCCCATTGCCGAAGCAGGTATCGTTGTGGATATGATCATTCAAAATATACGCCCCGAAGGTCAAACAGATCTTACGTTTACGGTTCCAAAAGCACAGTTTTCAACCGCCATGGAAATCGAACAGAAATTGGCAAAAGACATCGGCGCAGAAGATGTTCTGGGGGATAAAAACATCGCCAAGGTTTCTGTTGTGGGGGTTGGAATGAAAAACCACTCGGGCGTGGCATCGATGATGTTTAATACCCTGGCCAGAGAAAACATAAACATCATGATGATCAGCACATCGGAAATCAGAATTTCCTGTATCATCGAAGAAAAGTATACCGAGCTTGCAGTTCGTGTTCTGCATACCGCATTTGGGTTGGACAGAGAAGATTAATCCAGACGTTTCATGAAAAAATTCGATACCGAACAAATGATCTTCACCATCGTATTGGCGATGGTCATTATCGGTGTCCTTATCTATAGAGTTATTCATTCTTTTTAGACGCTGTTCCAACGCCTCCTGTTTGACTAACCGGCTTTTAACCGGAAAAGGAAAAAAGATGAGCTTATAAAAATGAGGGAAACATCCATTGCATAACATTTGGCGTACTATATAAAATGGAACTGTTTTTTTAAATCACAGGTCGAGTAACGCAGGGGAGTCTCGCCCCCACGTCCTCACAGATCCGTGCATGACAGTCTCCCGTCACACGGCTCCTATCGTCCAGCCAAAGGTCCTGCACTGAAT
>Ga0307425_1000318_pt1 | contig 30605 bp, 25 predicted proteins | sample SalMarWE160330MG_FD_202152 | JGI IMG/M metagenome (GOLD analysis project Ga0307425, IMG submission 202152) | Salt marsh sediment microbial communities from the Plum Island Ecosystem LTER, Massachusetts, United States - WE1603-30 | ecosystem: Environmental > Aquatic > Marine > Intertidal zone >...
GGTGCATGGTATGTGTATCAGGCGATCTTCGATACCTCAGAATATATAAAGGAACGCATCAAACGTTACCACCACTATGGTATTGCGGTGGAAGGTACGGTTCTACTTGGCTTAGATACTCATACGGAGGATGATATAAAACGGCTGGTCGATTTCCTCCTTGAGATTGAACTGGATATGGCCGAATTTACCGTCCTGACACCCTTTCCCCATACAAAAGCCTTTGACGATCTTAGTAGAGAGAAGCGTATATTTTCCAGTAATTGGAACGATTATTCGGCAGACAAGGTGGTTTACTACCCAAAACACATGGCCCCTGAAAAATTACAGGAACTCCTTCAATATGCCTGGGATACTTTTTATAAAGATGAATCTCAGATGATAAAGATGACCAAATTATATCAAAAAGTGATTAAAAAAGAAAAAAATGACGGCACATACCGACCGAGGCAACGGAATCTTACCACGCGGGTGTTTGGTAATAATGTTGTTTAGTTGTTCAGGTTAAGATACTACAATTGTTTATCACGCTGATAATATTATATTCTTGTTCAAAAACTCGATGATAATATCCGATTCAGGAGTTTTAAGCATTTGAATGTTTCATTATATATTCCGCCGTTGATTTTACAGTCTGAAATATTTTTCTTCCTTTTCTGGGATTCCGAATTTTTATACCATAATTTTTTTCTAACAATACAATCAATTCCAAGCTATCAATAGAATCTAATCCGAATTTATCCCCAAACAGCGGATCTTCATCATCAAAATTTTCAACTTTGACATCTAAATTTAATTGATCCCTGATTTCCGATTTTAATTTTAAAATTAAATCCTCCATTTTTACATTTCTTTAATATTACAAGGTATTTTTATGTTTATTATACAAATATCCAACAGACATGGTAATGATAAAAAATAAAAACATTTTTATTATTTGAGGAAATATAGTTGAAAATCCGCTGTTTCTTAAGAATATATCATAAAAAGCAGTCAAGCCCCAGTTTAATGGTGAAAACTTGCTGATAAACTGCATCGTTGACGGCATTGCAAAAACAGGAACCCAAATTCCTCCCAATGCTGCTAAAATAATTACCGAAACTGCTCCAAACGTGGTTGCTTGTTCCTGGCTGGAAGCGATTGTTCCCACGGCAACACCATAACCTGTAGCAGCAAGAGCCGAAAAAAGAGCTACAGTTAGCATCGGCAAATAATTATTCCCCAATACCAGAGTCGGTAGACCAATCATCGGCAAGAATAATAGACCTACCATCAGCATCAAACCAAATTGTATCAAACAAACTGTTGTATATATAATGAGTTTTCCTCCAAGGACAACCGTTGATGCACCCGGTATCGTACGTAGGCGGACCACACTCCCCTGTTTTTTTTCATTAACAATATTTCCTGCAAGAGAGATTACAATAAAAAACATCGCAAACATTGTCCAGGCCGGCACATTATGTTGAACCGAATTGGGAATGATCTCCCTTTCTGAATGACTCGCAACAATTTCTTTGTAAATGACCAATTTGTGAATTTTTTCAAATTTTTTCTGGATGACCTCCGGATTCATTTTATAAAGTTCGGTATACAGGATTTCAAACAGCACCCTGGATTCTACCTTGGATATGATCTTTTCAATGGAATTTCTAATTGAATTCTTGAAAGTTTTTCTGGTTACAGGATCAAAATAGATCAAAATTTCAAGTACATCTGATGTGGTGGAAGCCTTTTCTGCAAGCCCAAAATCTGCCAACACCGAAGAGATTCTATTACTAACCTGTCGGCGAATTCCAGCGGACAGGCCTTCTGGCAGAACAATCCCCAGCTTATAATCACCTGAGGCAACAACTTGTTTCACCAGTTCTGCCGTAGCCGGTCTGCCTTCAATTGACTTGCTGATCGAAAAAAACTTTGATTCCATAAGCGATTTCTCGATGGTCTTTCCGATACCTCCTTGGTCATTATTTGCCAGGATCAATGAAATTTTAGAATCAGTTACAATTTTGAATGTGTTATCCTGAATTGCTGTGACGATAAAAACAAGCATCATAGGCATGAGGAACATCACTGCCAATCCAGCTCTGTCCCTGACCAATAGCAGAAATTCTTTATGAATTGAAGCGAACAACTTTATGATATACACTGATTTTTTAATGACCTTCCTGTAAGATGCAAAAATAGACTTTCCAGGTTTCCACAACTTGGGTCTGAACTTATCAAATGCTGTGGTTGCCCCTCAATGATAAGTCTCCCCTTGTCGATGATGGCGACTCTGGAACAAAAAGACTCTGCTTCTGCCATATGGTGTGAGGTATAGATAATTGTCGATCCCTGTCGATTAAACTTTACCAGAAGCTCGATAATAGCATGTCGAGACTGAACATCAACGCCAACAGTAGGCTCGTCAAGAAATAATATCCTCGGTTGATTTATGATTCCTGCAATCAGGTTTACACGGCGCTTCATCCCGCTCGAATAGGTACTTACACGCCTGTCAGCACAATGTGTGAGACCTAACAGTTCAAGGTTGTCAGCTATTCTTTCTTTTAATTCCAAACCTTTGAGTCCATATAAATGGCCGAAGTAGTTTAGATTTTCTCTCGCCGAGAGATCAGGATACAAAGCATATTCCTGAGGCACTACTCCAATAATCTGCTGAATATCCCTTCTGTTATTTTTAATGTCAAACCCGCCCACTTTCACCGTACCGAATGTGGGATCGATAATACCGCACAAAATGGATATAAGTGTTGTCTTACCCGCGCCATTTGGCCCTAAAAGACCAAATATCTCCTGTTCTTCAATATGAAGGGTAAGATCTTTTAGAGAAAATGTTTCCGCGTTTTTATAACGTTTGGAGACTTCTTCAATCTCAATAATTGAATTGTTATGCATCAATCAAATCGTAATTCAGCCATTTTTTTGAAAATCGCTTCTTCCCTGTCAGCAATTGTCAGAAGCTTATCTGCTGCTTGATCAAATGTCTGCTGGTCTGCAGAACATCTCTTTTTATATATTCGGGCCGCTGTAATGGCGAATTCCCGCCATAAATCACCTGCCTGAGTCATTTCTTCAGAAAGATCATCCAGCCTTTTCATCTTAAGGAATTCGCCTGCTTCTTGTAAAAAGGCTGCATAAATAAATCTAAAACCACCTCCGCCAGTGCCGATTTCTTCCTGCATTCTCACCATTTGCCCGAGATACAGGGCTGCCTTTTTACTGCCGTGCTTAGAAAGCCAATTTTTTACTTGTTTTGAAAAAAACCGGATTCCTCTTACACCAATAATAGGTATTGGAATTTTAAGCATTTCACGGCATGTTTTTTTGATGCCTTTCTTGATTGCCGTTTTGAAATCAATCTCCTCCTGAAAGCTAACAGGATAATACATATGTCCATTTGGCGCAAAGGCTCCCTTTGCAAAGCGAACTCGAACCAGCTCCTCAGATGTCAGGGATGTCGGATGCTCCATTACAGGATCACTAATCAGGTATTGATCATCTTTTTTGCCATAAACAACCACGTTATGAGCATTAAAATGGAACCGGTATGCTGGCGGAAAATATGATAAATGGTATGCTCCAACTTGCAAGCCAACCGGTTGACCGGTTTCAAGAATCTTGTCAAGGGCTTTCATGGCTTTTTTCTTACTGGTGAATTTTTTTCTTTTTATTTTTATTTTAAGTCTGGAAGCGATGCGTTTAAATATTACGCCGGGCAAAATTCTGAACGAAGCGGTGGGAGCATGATTTATCTTAATAAAAGGTAGATAAACATAAAACAAACCGGAGCCTATCCCAAAAACCATCGGCTCACTAATATGTATGTTATGATGTCTGAGAAGATTGGAAATAACACCGTTCTCACAATGAGCAGACTGACAATGTTGAAAATCTACTTCCATTATAACGAGTTATTATTAAAAATTGAGCAGTTCATCAACAGTAATCTCAAAAGCATCTGCATATTTTTTAAGTATCTCACGGCTTAATTTTTTAAATACACGGGGTTTTAGATGTCGTTTGACTCTCCAGCGCAAGATATGAGTATATTGGGAAAGGAGCTTTATATCCATCACCCTCTTCTCAAGATAATATGCAATTGGACTCAGCTGGTTATTTGCAATTTTTTCCTTAGACTTATTTGCTCTTTCTTCGATAAAATCAAGAGCCTGTCTAAGTGCGATGTCTTTCGGTTCCCAGCCGGTACTTAACACCTTCACATATTTGCCGTTTTCATCAACAGCGTAACAAATCTCTCTGGTGTTACCCTCGAGTAATAAACTGTCATCCTGAGGCACGTTGTCTTTTTTCATGGAACTCTTTATCGTTATTGATATGCTGAATTGATTAATCGTAATCGACAATTCATAAATCTTAACAGACAGTTAACAAGGAATACGCATAGGAAAAACGAGCACTCTCTGGAACGAGCAAAAAAATTTTATCCCCCTTTTTTAAGTTTCCAGAATTACACAATTCCTCTATCATTAAGTATATAGAAGCTGAACCAACATTACCAACCTTTTCCAGATTCGAAAACCATTTCTCTTGAGGTATACCTATACCTAACATCTCCATTTCATCAGCGATCTTATATCTGAAGAATTCGGAAGACATATGAGGTAAGAAATAGTCGATTTCAGAAACGCTGATATTTCGTTCTTCCAATACTTGTTTCATTTTTTTAATCCCAAGAGAAACGACATAAGTATCAAGCAGCTTAATATCCTGTTTCAAACTAAAAATAGAATCTTTTAGCCAATCCTGAACATCATATTCACACCAGCCTTTAAGGTCGCCATCCCCCAATTTGTTTGCCCCCATATACATGCAGGTCTTTACTTCATGCGCAAATGAATACATATCAATAAACGCAATTTTCAAAGAAATACCTTCTTTATTCGGCCGGTTTGATATCAGAGCAGCACCGGCTCCATCAGACAACATCCATCTTAAAAAATCTTTCTCAAAGGCAATAATAGGAGCCTTTTTCAGATTTTTTAATTCCCGGCACTCCTCCTCATAATTTTTAGCCAGCAAGCAGATAGAAACTCTCTCAGAGCCTGTTGCCACTGCATTTTTTTTATCCCCAGATCCTACTGCCAAATATGCATATTTCAAAGCATTTATTCCAGAGCAACACACACCCGAAAGAGACACTATTTCAACTGCCCGACTTTTTATTAATTTCCCATGTACCATTGATGCATGTGACGGTATAATTTGGTCTGGCGTGGATGTCCCACACGCCAGCAATTCCAATTGTTGAATATCAAACCCGTTTCCTGTAAGATTTTTAACCGCTTCGGCCACCATATCAGCATTTGTATGTGTTACATTCTGATCTTCATCCAAAGCATAGTACCTGGTTTTAATGCCGTTTCTCCTCAATACAATTCTCTGGGATTTTGAAGCCTCGCCACAGATCATGCCCAAATAATCTTCTATCTTGTTATTATCTATTGGCGCATTTGGCAAAAATTTGGAAATTTTTGTTATATAAACAGAATTTGACATTTTCTTTTAATTCAGTATGTTATTTTTAATGTAAGTCGAATTTTACGACCAAGTCAGATACCGGAATAATAATCAATATCTTTTTTGAGTTTTTCTTGATTTACAAGATATCGAATTTTAGAATTTAAATAACCTATTGGTGATAAAAATAAAATGGCCACCAGCAAATAAACACTAAAGAGTTTAACCCGCAGTTTTCGGTCAGGGTTTCCATACCCTCCTTTTCGTCGAATGAACATGGCCCATATCTTAAATATCTTCTCGCCCCTTTTTTCCAGCATAATCAGGTTCGGAATAACCCTGACGGCTCCCATAGATCGAATTTCGGTTTGAAGCGTATCAAGATCCTGATTTAGCAATTTATCCAGAATTACATTTCCGAACCTATAAGCGCCTTTGATATCTTGATTGGACACACCGGGTTTTGGGAAAATGTTTATAAATCGCTTCTTCTTACCAGTCATCATCCAATAGACTATTGTTACTATTGAAATCAGATTCTTATGCCTATCTACCAGCACTATATTCCCGACCGGTTTAGCGCCAAGGTCGTTTAATCTCTTTTTTACCTTTTCCTGAGCCATCAGCCACATATTCCTTGCTCCAATTATAGTAACAACAGGCTTTCCTTTCATGATTCTTTTTGCCTGTTTACTCTGCAAGAAGGAGGAAATCGGCACGGAAGGAGACAAATACCAGATTTGATATGCCAAAATAATTAGGTCAAAATCATCTTCCGGATGTATATCTATTTCATCTATTTTGCCAGGAATTTCCAGCGCAGATTCGGGAAAGGCATCAAAAAATTTATAATAACTCCATGGAAATGGATATGGATATAGTGATTTTATCTCAGCAAACTTCAAAACCGTCTTTTCACTGTCTCTTAATGGGGAAAGCGCTGAATGAACAATTTCTAATAACTGACCCGACTGAGAAAAATACAGGACCAATACTTTTTTTATATGAGTATCAAGTGTATTGTAATTCATTATTATGATTCGGCAACAATTATCAGCAATCAGTCTCCTATTTTAATTGGCTTTATTTGTCAACTCATTAAACCTTTTTAAAGGTTAAAACCTAAGTTGAGCGATTCTTAAAGGAAAAAAGTTTCACCTGAAGACAACTTGCTGAAATATTTGTTAAAATAAATTAGAAGCTGTCCCATAACCAATTATTTTTTAAAAGATATTTCATTTAGATCATCAAATGTGTTTAAATTCGACAGTCGTCTCATTTCTTTCTGATATCTTCCCTTCCATCCGTGTTTTCTGAGTGTACGATTTATAAAATATTTGAGTACCGGTTTAAAAGTAAACCGCCAGATATCCGTCCACAATTTCCCATCTCTTTTGACCAGCTCCGAGGGACTCCACCACCCTAAAACAGTCTGTTTATGATACCAGAAAAGATACTGAAGCTGTTCGGCTTCCAGATTCCTTGTTTTCACATTTGCCCACATACCATTATACCATTTATAGTCATAAGGATTGGTTACCAGGCCCTCATCCATGAGTTTCTGCCGAATACCGGTCTTGGGATAAGGGGTCAGAATCTGACAATATGCGGCATCGACCTCAAGGGCGTTAAAAAATTCATAGTTCTGGATAATGGAGGCCTCATCATCATCAGGAAATCCAAAAATCAATCCACCGACCACCATGATTCCGTATTTATGGCAATTGGCAACCGCCTTTACCGTAAATCCCGTGATATCCCCTTTTTGAGCTGTTCTGAGATTTTTTGGTGAAGCGTTTTCAATTCCAAGAAAAACGGATTTGATACCGGCAAGGGCCATTTTTCTGACCATTTCTTCGTTTTGGGCCATGGAAATACAATCAGCCTGGGTGACGATATTCAAGCCCTTGTATTTTTTTTGGATGATGGCATCGCAAAGGGATATGACACGATCAGGAGCCAGCACCAGGTTATCATCAGCAATAAACACCCAGCGGGTTTTTCGTTTATAGTATATATCATCCAGATCGGCTAAAACCCGTTCAACGGGAAAGGTTCTAAAGCTCCGACCGTACATATGACGGATGCTGCAGTAATTGCAGGAACGGGTACATCCACGCGATGTCTCCATCACTTCGATTTTATTATACATGACGTGGTAACCCCAGGTGAGACGTCTTTTGTCACGGACAGGTAGTTTTAAGCGGGAAAGTTCCAGGAGTTCTCCTTTTGGGTTATGGATAAATCTTCCGTCCTGTTTGTATGAAAGCGAAGGGATATCTTCCACACGATCCTCTCCTGATAAGGCATTAACCAGTCTGCGACACGTCTCTTCCCCTTCCCCTCTGACCATGAAATCGATGAGTTCGGATTCCGGTGATGCCGAGATCTCTTCATACATCAAAGTGGCATGATACCCCCCGAGAGCAATCTTCACATCAGGAAGTAATGCTTTGATGAGCCCCATGATTTTAATGCAGGTGTCGTATTGCCATGTCATGGCAGATAATCCCACCAGTTTCGGCTTTATTTTCTTAAGCGTTCGGGTTAAATACTTTCGGACCTGATTGCGTTTGCGGATCAGATCGATGGTGTAAACATCATGGTGTTTGTCAATGTTCCCGGCGATGCTGGCAATACCGAGATTGGGCATATGGATCGCAGCTTCATGGATAATTACAGGCGCTATATCCGGCATGGAAATGAAAAGGACTTTCATAATTCTCCTTGATGGAATCTACGCTTTTATTACCCTGTCTATACAGGCAGGGCCTCATTATTTTTTTGTCGGGCTTCCATTAAATCCCGGGCCTCACTCATAAAGTTTGAAATACCAGGTGACGCTCTTTGAGAATCAGGGATAATGTTGCCGATCAGTTCTATTTTAATCGAGTTCGGGATACAGGTGTTAAACAGAAACTTCCCTGGACGAAACAGCCTGTCGGTATTCTGAATGAACAAAACTTTTATCGGTGCATGACAGCGTCTGGCGATTTTGAACACACCTTTATTCAGCCGGCCTATCCTGCCGTCGCGGCTTCGAGTTCCTTCTGGAAAAACAAAGAGATTACCCCCAGATTCAAGATACCTTTCCATTCCTTCAATCTGTTCGATCATCAGTTCATTAAGCTCGTCACCCGTTTCGGAAGGAAGATATCCCGAGTTTTTCAGAACCCATCCGAATATGGGAAGCTTGAAAAACACGCTTTTAACGATGGTTTTCTGCATTTCGAATAGAGAGATCAAAAGAATCGGATCAAGGTAGGAGACATGGTTGGATATGATGACCGAAGAGCGAATCGATAACACCTGATTCTGAATGTGAAATGACAAACCCGGCGTTATTTTACGGATGAGAAAAAAAAAGCCTCTATAAAAGAGATGGTTCAGCCTTTGAAAAATTCTTTCTCGATTCCGGCAAATTAAAGATGACCCGACATAAAAGGGAGAAAAAAAAATGATATATCCCAATGTAAAATAAGACCAGAAAATAAGCGTGAGGGACAGATCTACAAATGGTTTTATATGTTTTAGGCAAGTCAGCATCAGACCATTGTACCAAACCATATCATCAGTTCATATCTTTTTCATAATTAGGCAAGTATTTACGCCGCCAAATGCAAAATTCTGAATGGCTGCAACCCGGATGTCTGATTCGCAAAGCTCGGTTACATGCCTGATCATGGCACATCTTTTGTCTATTTCATTCAGATTTAAGGTGGGAGCTATAAAACCTTTCTCCATCATGTATAGCGTAAGCACCATCTCAATCACGCCACAGGTTCCCATGGTGTGTCCCATATAGCTTTTAAGACTAGTGATATAAGGAGAATTATCGTAAATGCTGTGGATGGCCTGGGCTTCGATGACGTCGCCCATTTTGGTGCCGGTGGCATGGGCACTGATAAAATCAACCTCGTCCGCTCTGATCTTTGCGCTTTTAAGTCCGAGCCTGAGCGTTTCTTTTGTTCCTTCTACATCGGGCAAAATCAGATTCCCTCCGTTATTATTGCAAGAGAAGCCGATAATTTCAGCCATGATATTCGTCCCGCGTTTTTTTGCCCGTTCATATTCTTCAAGCAGCACTGCGCCGCCCCCTTCACCTACTACCAGGCCGTCGCGTCTGACCTCGAACGGACGAGGTGTAAGATGGGGTGTATCGTTGAAAGCGGTTGAACAGGCCAGCAGGTTATCAAATACGGCCACGGTGGTGGTATCGTATTCATCGGCTCCGCCGCAAATCATGGCGTCCTGCATGCCGTATTTGACCATCTCATAGCCTAAACCGATGGACTGACTGCTGGTGGTGCAGGCTGTGGATGACGAGATCAAGCGTCCGGTGATGCCAAACATTTTGGTAATGTTTACCGCTGTTGTGTGGACCATTGATTTAAGGTAATCCACCGCGCTTACTGAGGAAAATTGGTCTTGGGATCCACTGAAAAAATTCCGGTACATGTCTCGCTGAACAGTGGGACTCCCGTGGGTGGAGCCAAAAGAAACTCCCAGCCGTCCCGATGAAATAAAATCATCGTCTAAAGCGGCCTGTTTTAAAATCTCTTTAACGACCTGACACGCGTAATAGGCTACCGGCCCCATGGTTTTCCGATGGCTGCGTTTGAAATCATATTCAATCGGATAGTCGACGGTTCCGAAGACATTTGAGTGGATGTAATTCGCAAGCAGGTCATCTTTTCGCAATGCTTTTACCCCGGAGACCCCGTTGATCAGATTTTGGATAATCTCATCTTTAACGTGGCCGATGGGTGTTATCACGGATCCAGCGGTTATGACAACTCTTCTTTCCATTATTCCTTTCTATAATAAGGGTGTCTTTAGTCTCTTGTGGCTGCCAAGTTTTCAATATAATCGCAGACCTGATCAAGTGTCCGGATATCCATTGCCTGTTTTTTTTCTTCCTGGGTCAGGGCAAATCCCACCATTTTTTCGATCTCCACCAGAAGTTCTATAGCATCGATGCTGTCGAATTCGTATTCTTCTCTTAAATCGTCATCTGTGCCCGGATTATCGATTTCAAAATTTTCTCTAAATATTCGGATCAGGTCATTCAATATTTCTCTACGAGTTAATTGCATATACTCAACAGATTTTCCTTTTCTGATTTGTCAAAGCAACGAAAAAATCCCAACTGGAATTAGCTGGAAACCATCCGCGCCATAAAAATTAAGAAATGATTATAATAAAATTCAATGACGAGTCAATATATTAAAATTTAACCTGAACGAGTTGCGATCATATGGCCGAGGACGTCGCCCTTGGCCAATGAAGAACATTATTTCAATCTTTTCCCAAGAAAAGGGCTAAAATGGTACCACTCAAGGGGGTGTTCTCGAACGGCTTTTTCCAGCAGGAATGCGTATTCCTGAGTCGATCTCCGAATAGCTTCTTTTCGATCCGACCGTGAAGCTGATCGGATATATCCGGGTTTTGTCACTGAAAAATGATACTGCCTGTCGTTGGTACGAAATGCGAAAAATATGAACAGCGGCGCCCCCGATAGCAGGGAGAGAATGTGGGGTGTTTCCGGAAGATCCACTGCATGGTCCAAAAAGCGGACGGAAACCGTCCGCTGCTTTTTGTGCCATATGACATCTCCGGTAATAGAAACGAAACCCCCTGATTTTAAAAAATTGATCCCTTCGATAATGTTAAACGGTGAATCACTATCCTGATCCAAAGCGATAATTTTTATACCGCTTTGGGAAAGACTTTCCTTCTGAATCCGCTCCATTTGCTCTTTGTGTTTAGCACCCATATAGAGGAGTAAAGGAATATCCTGTTTTTTTTCTTTGAACAGATGAGCGGCGACTTCCCAGTTCCCCATATGGGACATAAGGATAATCCCTCCGGTTTTTCTTTTCAGGGCGTCTTCAAAGTACTCCCATCCCTCGGAAGTATAAGAGATGTCGCCGGATTCTTGGAGAAAATACCGATCCAAAAAGATGGTCGTGAAATTAAGATACTGCCGCCAAGTGCACCACAGATAATACCGTAAATTTTTATCCGGAAAAAGAACCCGATAAAATCGGACACTGGCTGCCACCCTCAATGGAAACAGAAAGAAGAAACCAATGGCGACAATCGACCGGTAGGTATGAAAGACCCACAGGCCCAGTTTCCCGGACAGCATAATGATCCATTTATAAAAAAACTCATTCATGACCTACGTACTTTCTTTTTTCTTTTGGGACAACCTGTCAAAATCAGCCAAGGATCACTGTCATAAGCCCGTGGGTGAATGCTCATTCTAAAACGTGCAGAATCTGGTTTCAAAACCATCGTTCGTTGGATGGACCTTTTTGGAACGTTCATATCAACTAAAGTTAGCATTTTTTTTAAAAGTTGAGAGTATCAGAAGCCTCTGGAGAATCAATCGTGTGAAAGTAAAAGAATTTCTTACAAAATCAACGAACGGCCGGAAATGAGAGATTCTTTCGCCCCGCTGTTGATAATTCACGCTGATCGGAATCTCACATACCGGCATCTTCTTCCATCCTGCTTTCACCAGGATTTCCACTTCAAACTGGAAACGTCTTGCGACAACCTTTAGCTGTAAAGTTTCGGGCAGTGGATATATCCTGAACCCGCTTTGAGAATCGGTTACTAATGGACCTCCGGAAACCCTGACCCAGAAATTAGAAAATTTTCGTCCGAACCGGCTTGTCCAGGGGACATCAGGTCCCATCATTCCGGTCCTCATCCCTACTACGATAGGACGCTTTCCACTTTGAATGCTTCGAATCATCGGGATGGCATCCGAGGGATCATGCTGTCCATCCGCGTCAAGGGTAATGGCCCAGTCCGCTATCTTTGTCGCCTCGGCAAATCCGGTCATGAGTGCAGCCCCCTTGCCCATGTTTATATAATGACGCAAAATGTTAATACCTTTGATGTCCTTAATCCGATCAAAAGTGTCATCCAGCGACCCGTCATCAACAACGAAAACCGGCATATTAAGCTTCAGTGCCTTCTGGATAACATCCCTGACCCTCTGACCGTGATTATAAACAGGGATAACGATGGCAAATCCGGACCTTTCAATGCTTTCAGATTGAGAATTTTTGTTGATTAGCGACATCTAATTATCTCTGTGGGATAAGAATAAAGCTCCTGTAAGGCGAAGAACCGTTTCGCGGCCTTAATGCTCTGATCTGGAAATATTACAGAATCGATATAACGGACTGAATAAACAGGATGTTTTTCTATCAATGAATAGGGATGTGCTCTTTCAGGCTGTTCAATATGTCCTTCACAGCGTGGGGGATAACCCCATCCGCCGCTATATCCGCCGCTATTTTCATAATATGTTCATCAAAAGATTGCTCATCGTCATTCCATATATAAGGCCGTCGGTCTGATGGGGAACGATCGATTACTTTGAGGATGCTTTCATAAAGATGCCCGGTGGCAGGGGATAAATTAACCCTGGCATCAAAATGCCCCGAAACAAGATTCGTTCGAAGATCGACCGCCTGTATACCGAACATCAATGAAACCGCCATATATTGATGGAATGTTTCAATGGATTGACGGGACAGATTGGCGGAACCAAACCCCTGACTATTGATGTTTTGATTGAATTGTTCCGCATGGGTCGGAAAGCGATCAACCAACGAAGCCCCCAGAAATGATATTAATGGCATGATCGAGTTCCCGGTCAACTGGAGTCCCTTAAGTCCCAGATTTATCTTACGCGCTGAATTTCCCACAAGGGAGGGGGGCAATCCGTTATTGAACTCCGGTGCGACCAGCATGGCGATCTGTACATCCAGATGTTTGGCAAGAAGTCCAAGGTAATACCGCAGATGATCCATGGATACACCGATATACTGACCCAGAAAATTTCCACAATAGTAAACCTTGTTGTCAGCATCAATGAGAGGGTTGTCGGTGACGGAATTGATTTCGACTTCAACCTGTTTTCTGATGATGGAAAGTCCGTCGACGATCGGCCCCATATACTGAGAAAGACAGCGCAAGGAATAGCGATCCTGCTCCAGTTCATTATTGTGTTGACTATGTTTCCCGTTTAATTCTTCCCGGGTCAACCGTGAACCGTTAAGCAGATTGAGCATTTGCTTGGAAGTCCATATCTGTCCGGGATAAGGCTTTAGCGTGCTGATATATGGGTGAAATGATTGTTTTGATGCGCATAATCCCTGAATAAACAATGCATGTGCTCCCATTGCCAGAGCCAGCAATATTTGGGCATCGTATGTACAATTCGCTGCGATAGCGGACATAACCGAGGTTCCGTTTATCATAGCCAGGCCCTCTTTTGGATAAAGACGCAGTCGGGGCAAGTTGAGAAATTTCAAGGCCGATATCGAATCTTTTTCTTTCCCCTTCATGTCGACTGAAAATGACGGATCCAGACCGATGACGGCACCCAATACATAAGATAAGGGGACCAGATCTCCGCTTGCTCCTATTGAGCCGAGTTCATACATATGTGGAGTTATATCCGCATTTAAAAAATCGACAAGTCTCTGGATAATTTCAAGTCGAACGCCGGATGCGCCGCGCATGAGTGAATTGGCTCTTAAAAGCATGCTTGCGCGTACATCGACTTTGGGCAGTTTTTTACCAGCCCCGGATTTGTGAGACCAGGGAATATTATTTTGGAGTGCCTCGGCATCCTCTCTCGACACCGAAATATTGGACATCCCTCCAAAAACGGTTGTTACACCGTAAATGGATTGGTTCGATTCGACGGCCTGCATAATAAAATCATGAGATTTGTGAACCCGTTGTAAAACCTCCTCTTCCTCTGTCAGGCAAACTCCGGCACCTCGGCGGGCAACCCGAACGATATCATCTATTTTCAGACCGTCTCCGCGTACGATAATTTTGTCGGTCATAACAGAACAATGCTGAGAATTTTCTTTAGATCCCGGGGTATAATTCTTTCCATCGCTTTCCATGTTTTTTATTTTCAACATCACGTCTCCTAAATAAAATTAAAAAGGGTAAACCGATTTCGGCAGAAATGCTATACCCCATGTCCCCGGACCCATGTGAACACCAGAGGTCAAAGAAAGAGGCTGAACGATGATCTCCGATAAAGGGCAGCACCGTCGGATTTCTTTTTGTACCGTCTCTTCAACCCATTGCCGGTTGTCGGAGTATTCCAGCATGATAAATGAAATTTTCTCCCTGCTATCGGCATGGGTCAACTTTTCAAGGACAAATTTGATTTGACTATCCTGACTTCGTACAACTCCAACCTTTTTAGCCCCCTGGGACGTTGGAAATATTACCGGTTTTACATGAAGCATGTCACCGAAAATAGCCCCGGTTTTTGACAACCTTCCGCTTTTCGCCAGGTATTGAAGCCGATCCAGAAAAACGTATTCCTGAGATAGCTCGAGGGCGTTTTCTGCAAAGCGTATCACCTCATCCGGATCATCCGTCCGGAATGCATATTTAGCCGTGGCCATTGCAAGGACTCCCAGACGTCCGGAAGCAGCGCCGGTATTGATGACGGTAAACCGATCTTTTGGATCATTTTGCTTTTTCCACGCGGTAGCCACATCGTAGTTTCCCGTGTAGACCGAGCCCACACAGAGATATAAAACCCTGCCATATCGGCTTAAAACACTCTGATAATATTGGTGACGTTCAAACACAGAAGCCTGGGATGTCGTCACTTTTTTCCCTCTTCTCATGGACTCGTACAGATCCGAGCGGTTGACAAAGGTTTCGGGCATAAAATTATCTCTGGTCAGAATATAGCTGTCGAGCAGCGTAATTCCAAGACGTTGAGCATCCTGACGGGTTATGGATCCTGCGGCATCGGTCATGATATGGATATGTTTAGGAAACTTTGTGGGAATTAAATTTTCAATCTGATCTTCATTATCTTCATCCGGCCAGCTAACAATGTGACCCAGAGAATCGACCTTCTTTTTTAGCTCATCCTTATCCTGGGTATGGACGTGAATTTTTAAGTAACCTTCGTCTGATGTTGCGACCACACTCTCTCCGTATTGAGAAAGCTGTTTAACCGTTATCTCATCGTTTTCATTTGAATGAATGATCATATCGACGCAATGCGATACACCGGTCTCCTCTTGAAATGAACCGGATATCCTAAGCTTGTCTTTGAATCTATCTGTTACCGGATGAAGCATATCGTTACGATTAATCAGACTTTGGAAAAATCCTTCAAAATAAATAAACATACCCAGTGCACCGGAATCTACCACCCCTGCAGCTCTGAGCTTCGGAAGCATGTCCGGTGTGGCCTGCACAGCCTTTTCCAGATGGTCGATGATTCTGAAAACATATTTAGCATTCAGCGGTGAACTTTCCTCAAGTATCTCCACCAGCGCATCATAGACCGTCAGCATGGTTCCGGGCTTCGGGTCACTGATGGCCTTCCATGCATACTCCCTCCCCAATCTGGCGGCTCGGCTCAAATCTACCCGTGGATTCAAAGTTAGAAATCCCGACAAGAAACTAGCGGCAATATTACCGCTATTTCCACAGGCGGAAAACATGAGTTTCCGGATGAGGCTCTCCGGATTTTCGTCCATATGCCGCAGAGGGCTAAGGCTGACGACTAAATTTCGACCGGTGTCACAATCTGCCACAGGATATACATTGATCTGGTCCAGCAGGTCGGACCATGCCGTTACACGTTCTACTCCTGCAACACATGCACGTGAAATATTTTTATCCAAAGCTAAAACCCCAGCGGTGCACGAATATCTCCCGGTATTTCAAACATCATTTCCATTTCAGGCATTTTTACAGCCACCTGATCACTTCTTGCTTTCGTGCATAAAACGTTATCTTTAACTCGCTGTATCTCAAAATTAATGACAATTTTTATACTTGCCTCTATAAGGGTTGCCCTGCATATAAATTCATCTCCATACCGCAAAGGAACAATATATTTTGTAAATGTTTTGGTTACGGGAAAAATATAATTATTTTCCATTGAATACCGGTGCAAGTCAATTCCCGCATCGCTGAACAATCCAAATCTAGCAACATCAAAGTATTTCAGATAATTACCATGCCAAACCACATTCGTAGGGTCCAGATCATGGAACGGAACCGTCATTTGTACCTGGTAACTTCTTTGTTCACTCATCGAATATTTTACTCCTCCAACTTTTTGAGGCCGAAATAATCGGCCAACCCAGCAACAAACATCACCTGATCCGGAATCGGATGAATCGATTAATCCGCAGGCAGGTCTATTTCCGAAAGATTTATTGATAGGTTAGACATAAAAACGTCTCATCAGGAAAATAAAACGTATTATGTTTACCCCTGATTTTTTTGTGCGACCCGGACAGCGATTTCTTCTATTTCGAGATCTCGAGCTTGCCAAAATCGAAACCGACGTTAATTCCTCGACCGGTTCCGGTTAATTTCAGAGAAATATTACCCTTGGTGTACACCGAAACCTGAGTCGACTTGCCGGCACCTGCATGAGCTTCCGCCGCTAAATATCCGCCGAAGATCTCATCGATGTCCAGAACCTCGTAAAACGTGCCTTCTCCTTTAAGGATTTCCATACTCCCAAAACTGAGACCGCCACCGGTGACATTGAGCTTTACCTTGGCGTGCTGGCCGTTGCTGCAGGTAACCTGACCGCTACCTTCGGCTGTTTTGTAGAACATGGACCTTCCCTTGAGGGTGAAATCCATAGAGCATTTCATTGTAGACGAGGTATGGTCTCCTGCAAAAGCTGTCGCTGAAACACCAAGCAACATCAATAACAAACCAATTATCACCTTGTTTTTCATCGGACTTCCTCCTCCTTAATCTTTACGATGTAAAACTCGATTTCAGCAATTAATTCAAAAAATCTTCCTTTTTAGCCGGAAAGCTTCTCAAGAGATGAATTGTAGGCATGTTGAACGGAGGTTTTACTCTCCCAGGTTTTTTCCCACCTGATTGATGATCTCTGCAGCTGTTGCCTTGTCCTTCAAAATGACTCTTTTCCTTGCATTAACTACGATCCGCGTAGTTTTTGACGTTACTTCCTCTACATCGATGACGATGTCAAGTTCATTTGCAGATGCAATTAGGGTTCTGCCATCTACTGTCTTGTAATCATCAACAATCTTAATGTCCATTTTTTTCAAAGCAGCAATTGTAGCATGGTAAACCCGATCCACAGAAAAACTAAAAGACCTGTAAGCTACATTGCTAAGGGTGTAGCTTACTCCGGCTCCCACACCCGTTAGGGCAACAACTGTACATCCTAACAGTAAGGGAATAAGCAATACAATGAAGCATTTCCTAAAGACAATCATTGGTTTAGTCATAAATAGGTCTATTTGGATGAATACGATTGAGTTATAGGGAGGGGAAAACCCGAAGCCTTTCTCAATCAGATGAATTCAAAAGAATGATATCACTTTTTTAGGGTTAAAGCGAATTTCCTTTGAAAATGTGTTTTCCATATTCTTGACTAAAGTAACAGTAACCATCTGCTCTCGATTGGTAAAACGGTTATCATCTATCCAATTATATGTGGAAAGTCAATAAAATCTGAAAATTCGACTTACTCATAATCCATCACCACCGGATACCTCATAATAAGCTCTATCGCCGTATCAGCAGCTGAAGCGGCTTGAGGAAAAACATTTTTGAGAGTTCTGATGTGTCTCAGGTTGTCTGCTGTCCTGAGGATCAGCATGGCCAGGTCCCCCTCTTCCATTTTGGCGATGGCAAGTACCTTTTCCCAGGACATGCCGGCTGCCCAGGCATACAGGGTCGCCGCCGGCTGCAAAATTAACGGCCGGGTGTCAAACCCCTTTTGGGACATCCGTGCTGAAAAGGATGAAAGGCTTTTTTTAACATCGAAAAAGGAGTTGATCAGCGCTTTGGGCATAAATGCCTTATCTATTATTTCATCGGATTCGCGTTCATTGACAAACAGCGCTGTTACAGCGGCAAGAAGGGCTGGATCATTGTCAGGAAAAATTCCTTGTCTAAAGCCTTCCGCAATCATCAACGGCTCATCGACCCGAAGTTGAGAGGCCCATACGCCGTCGGCGGTCAGTCTACCGCTTTTTTCGGCATAACCGGTTTCTTTCAAAAAATCGAGATGCTGTACAAAATCCTGCCAAAGCTGCTTATGATCATTTTCCACAGGCTTTTGAAGCCTATTTTTTTTTCTTGCATGAAGGATCGTATACGTTGCAAAGGATTTTTTTAGAAGATCTTCGATCTGTTCCGGCGTATGAGACAAAAGCAGGTTAAGAACCATTGAAAAGTTGATCTTTATCTGACTGAACACGTCAGACGGCGGTGATGTTATCAGCTTTGCGGTGAGCCGAATATCCATGAATTTCCCCGGAATTGCCACTGCAAATCCGATATAATCCATTCCCCTTCGCCCGGCCCTCCCGGTCATCTGATGAAATTCAGTAGGAGAAAGCGGGAGAAATTCTCTACCGTTGAACCGGTCAGAGTTTAGAAAAACAATGGTTCTCGCCGGAAAGTTTACACCGGCGGCAACAGTAGAGGTTGCAAAAACGGCATCCAGCAGCCCTTCTGTCATAAGGGTTTCCAGAATCAGTTTCCATGCCGGAAGCTGTCCGCTGTGATGGGCGCCGACGGCCAAGTGTTCAAGGTGCCACAATTGCCGGTGTCTGGCAATATGGGAATTGTGGCTCACAAGTTCTTGGATTCTTAGGCTGCGTTTATCTTTTTTAATCCGGTCATGTCCCAAACCCGCTTCACACAAATTAAGGGCATGGTCACAGTCGGCTCGAGATTTGAGGAAAAATATGGCAGGAAGAAGTCGGAATTTTTTTAGCACGCGCAAAATATCCCCAAAAGGAGGCAATTTATGGGGTGGTGAAAGATAAAGCGGACGACTGCTGCTTACATAAGCAGCCACCTTTTTAGACAATCTGTCTTTTCTTGGACTTCCCCTCACGAGAAAGGAAAGCAGGGTTCCTGAAGGATGAAAAAAGAGGGGATAAAGAGGTACCGGTCGTTTTTTTTCTTCAACAACCACGCATTTCTTTGAACGAATCGACGAAAGCCATTGGGAAATGACCGTTGCATTACCGATGGTGGCCGAGAGCAAAAGAAGCGGAATCCTGGAGGGAAGATATATCATGATCTCTTCCCAGACCACACCCCTGTCTTCATCCCCTAAAAAATGGGCCTCGTCCAGAACCACAAAATCGGTGAGAATTGTGGTCCCCTGATACATGGCGTCATAAAGCTGATTTCTAAGAATTTCAGTGGTTCCGACAATGACTGGCGCATCCGGTTTTTCTTTTCGGTCACCGGTTAAAATACCGACGTTTTCCGGCCCGAAGATTTTTGAAAACTCACTGTACTTTGTATTGCTCAAGGCTTTTAAGGGAGAAGCGTACCATGATTTGCCTCCATTTTTAAGAATCCGGGCAATAGCCTGTTCGGCAATCCAGGTTTTGCCGGATCCGGTGGGTGCGGTCACCAGGCAGTCGAATCGTTTGATGGCTGACAACGCTTGAATCTGAAAAGAGTCGGGCTTAAACGGCTTCTGATCCGGTACACCGATGCCGGAAAAAATCTTTTTGAGCCCGGCATCTGCACCGGCTTTGATTTTTAGAGGCTGGTGACTCCGACTGAATCTGCCCTTTCTTTTTTTTGTTTTATAAAAATATCGTTTTGGACGGCTCATTAAAATTTTAAAATCATCGCGTTAACATTTTCTTTTGCAGTTGAATCCACATCAAATGGTGAAACACCCTCCAGATCCGCCTCTATCAGGGCATCATCATAAGGAATAAAGCCAAGGAACTCAAAATCCTTTAGATGCTCTTTTAAAAATGCCTCATCTTTTTGGCTGCGGATTTTGTTGCCCACAAGAACAATATTTTTTAAGCCGATCTCGGATGCCAGTTTTCGAATATGACCGGCGGTATCCATACTTCGACGGCCGGGTTCCACCACCACGATCAACCGGTCTACGGCCGAAGCGGTTGCCCTTCCAAGGTGTTCGATGCCGGCCTCCATATCCATAACCACAACCTCGTCCCGCGCCAGGACAATATGGGTCATCAGTGCCCTTAACAGGGTGCTCTCCGGGCAGATGCATCCGGATCCGCCCTTTTGAACACCGCCGAGACGCATGAGTTTAATGCCGTCCATCTTTGCCGACAGTGCGTCGGGGAGGTCGTCCACTTTGGGGTTAAGCTTGAAGAACCCCCCCATGCTTCCGGGCTTTGCTTCGGTTCGTTCGAAAATAAGCTCTTTCATATCGGCAATTGGAACGATGCGGTCGGCATCTGGAATACCCAATGCTGCCGCAAGGTTGGCGTCCGGATCCGCATCGATGGCCAGCACATGTTTCCCCTGCTCATTCAATGTTCGTATCAAAAGTGCTGAAAAGGTTGTTTTTCCGACGCCCCCTTTGCCGCTCACTGCAATTTTCATAAGTATGTCCTTTCCCGTTTATTTAGAACCAAGTTAAATATTTGGAATCAAGTTTCGCATTCGAATATTGTTAAACCTAAGTTGAGCGATTGTCGAGTTTGTCGAAGATGCAAGGCATAAGACATACAGCCGTAGTCTGCTACTGCAAATGTCTCATAACGCAGCAGATTCGGCAAAATCGGCAAGCCCAAAGGGTTTCAAATTTTAAAAATAAAAATAATTCCTTTAAAATAAAAGATGTTTTATCCCCTTTTAAAATTTTAAACGATCAGCTTAGGTTAAATATAACACAGTATGTTGTCGTAGCAAGTGCATTTATTTGCTGTGAAATTTGATAATATTGTTTGGAATGCATATTTTTAATCACTTGACGTCCGGGGATTTTAAATATAAATTCCCCATTAATTAGGGCTCGTGAAAAAATGTGAAGTTATTTTTGCACGAGCCCTTAACGTAAAATCTCGCATTTAAAAGAGGTTATTCATGCTGACATTTAACATCAAAGCGTCTGTTTTCAGATATTTTTTAATAGCCGCAACGGTCTGTTTGCTTTCAGTGCCTGCCTCATTTGCCCAAAACCCCGGCAAAGGAAAGGGCCCTCCCCCATCACCAGTTCAGGTCGGAGTTGTAAAATCCAAGACGGTCTCAAATCAGATATCTTTGATTGGAACAACACAAGCCATTTCAGAAAGCACGGTTGCTTCTGAAATAGCGGGCCTTGTGGAATATTTTCCTATAAATGAAGGCGATTATGTTAAAAAGGGAGACGTGCTGGTTAATTTGAAAGAAACCGAATCGAGGCTTCGTCTCAAAGGGGCTGTTGCAGCAAAGAAAAGAATTGAGGCGAACCTCCAAAACGCTGAAAAGGAATTTAAAAGGGTCAGCAAACTTAAAGAGACAAACAGTGTTGCCGAAAAGCAATATGATACTGCTTTTTATACATATATCGCACTTTCCCAGGAATTGCTCCAGAATGGATCTGAAATAGATCTACTCAACTACGAGATAAAACAACAAAAAGTGTTAGCACCATTCTCCGGCTTTGTGGCAAAGGAACATACCCAAATCGGGGAATGGATAAACAAAGGAGGGCCTGTTGTTACCCTTCTTGATCTTGATAAAGTACAAATCACCGTAGATGTTCCGGAACGCTATTCGGTTCTTCTTGCACCCCGAGGTAACGTAAACGTATCCATAAAAAGCGTATCAAACAACTCGATCTCAGGTAAGATATACTCCGTACTTCCGCAAGGAAATCCCGATTCCAGAACTTTCCCCGTAAGGATACACATTGAAAATCCGGATCATAAGATAAAAAGCGGCATGGAGGCTATGGTGACTTTTAATCTGGCAACTGAAATAAAAGCTTTGCTGGTTCCCAAAGATGCTGTGGTTACAGCAGGAGACAACCGTTTGGTGTTTATGGTTAATGACGGCAAAGCGCTCCCGGTTCCTGTTAAAATTATCGGCTATTATGATGGGGATGTTGCCGTGGAAGGGAATCTGAAACCGGGGATTCAGGTTGTGATTCGCGGAAATGAGCGTCTAAGACCCGGACAGGCAGTGGTCGTACAACAATGATGCAGGATGCAGGGATCGGAGATCAGAGATCAGGGATCAGGATGTTGGATGATTGAGGTTGCATTTTAAACACCCTGAACCCTGGTCCCTGACCCCTGAACCTTGAACCCTGAACCCTGGTCCCTGAGCCTTGAACCTTGAACCCTTATTAAACTATGAAACTTGTTGATACCGCCATAAAAAAGCCGGTGACCGTTACGGTGGGCGTTCTCCTGCTGACGTTGTTCGGCTTTATTTCACTTTTCAGAATTCCGATTCAGTTGACCCCCAATGTTGATCTTCCGGAGATTTCCATCACAACGACTTGGCGGGGCGCCAGTCCCGTTGAAGTGGAACGCGAAATCGTCGATGCCCAGGAAGAAGAACTCAAAAACCTCGAAGGTCTGGTGGAAATAAAAAGTGAAAGTCAGGACAGCAATGCCTATATTAACCTGATGTTTGAAATCGGTACGAGTACCGATGAAGCGCTTCTCAGGGTATCCAACAGTCTCGAGCGGGTCAAAGAATATCCGGACAATGTGGAAAAACCCATCATAAAGTCAGGAGGAAGACGCGAAAAGGCCATTGCCTGGATGGTGTTGCAGGCCTTGGACGGATACCAAGGAAATCTACAGCAAGAGTACGATTTTGTCGATGAACATGTGAAGCCACGGCTTGAGCGGATTTCAGGTGTTTCGTCTTCCAACATTTACGGAGGACGGGAACGAGAGGTTCAGGTCACTGTCGATTCAGATGCTCTTTCGGCCCGGAAAGTGACCATTCCTGAACTCGTTAGGGCATTGGATATAGAAAACAAAAATATCAGTGCCGGAGACTTTGACGAGGGCAAGCGTCGTTATATCACAAGAACTGTCGGCGAGTATAAAAATCCCGAGGATATCTCCGATGTGATTATCAAAAGAGTAAACGGCATCCCTGTTTCCGTGAGAGATATTGCCAGCGTTAAGTTTGGTTTTAAAGATCCGGAATATGTCGTCCGGCATTTAGGTGTTCCGACCATTGTCTTTAACGCGGTTCGAGAACCCGGCTCCAATGTCCTGGTGGTGGTGAAGAAACTCCAAGAAGCACTCACGGAATTAAATGACGGCCTGTTAAAAGAAAAGAATTTAAGGATTGTTAAAGTTTATGATGAAACCAGCTACATCTATAGTGCGATAAAGCTGGTAAGGGAGAATATTTTTGTGGGTGGGTCCCTGGCAATTCTGGTGCTTATAATATTTTTACGGAATTTTGCCAGTACCGTCATCGTGGCCATCGCCATTCCCATCAGCACCATCGGCACGTTTTTGGTCATGACCCTAATGGGAAGGAATATCAATGTCGTCAGCTTGGCAGGCCTTTCCTTTGCCATCGGTATGGTGGTGGATAATTCCATTGTTGTATTTGAAAATATCTTCCGCCACCGTGAGATGGGCAAAACCCGCGTAGCAGCAGCCTATGACGGCACCGTTGAAGTCTGGGGGGCGGTTCTGGCAAGCACGTTGACGACGGTGGCCGTGTTTCTTCCCATTGTGTTTGTTCAGGAGGAAGCCGGCCAACTTTTCCGGGATATTGCTATCGCTATCAGTAGCGCCGTAATATTAAGCCTGACTGTCTCTATTACGGTTATTCCAACCTTGTCTTCCAGAATACTGGGGAAGGTTCAAAAGGATAACAACACGACATTTAAAGCAAAAGGGTATTTTGCCCCTATCTGGAGGCCTGTCAATTTTATCATGAGGGGATTTACCGCTTTTGCCGGCGGCTTCATCAATTACACCACAAAGTTTGTCTACTGGATGTGTGGAAGGGTTATGGCACGGACAGGCCTTGCCGTTATCATGACCCTTTTGGCGGTTAGCCTGGCATATTTTTTAATGCCGAAAACAGAATATCTGCCTGAAGGCAACCGTGAGCTGTTATTCGGAATTCTATTGCCGCCCCCGGGTTACAATCTGACCGAACTTGAAAAAATTGGGGAAACCGTAGAAAAAGATATTCTGCCTCTAATTGAACATGATCAAAAAAGTGAGCTGGCACAAAAGCTGAATCTTCCACCGGCCAGCAATTTTTTCTATGTTGCTCGTGGACAAGCGGTTTTTATGGGTATTGTTTCAAAGATCCAGGAAAGAACCCGGGAACTGCTCCCATATGTTTACGGTGTATTGAGAAAAATTCCCGGAATGATTGCAATTGTTCAGCAGCCCAGTCTGTTTTCACGCAATATCGGCGAGGGCCGATCCATCGAAATAGAAATCAAAGGACCCGACCTTGTTCAACTCATTAATCTGGGTAGACAGATATATGGATTGACGGCCCAGGCCCTGCCCGGCGCCCAGATACGTCCGATACCCGGACTGGACTTGGGCAACCCTGAGATGCGCATTATTCCCAACCGTGATCGCTTGACCCGACTGGGTATGACCACGGCCGATCTCGGCTTGATTGTAGATACCATGGTGGATGAGGCCAAAGCCAGCACGTTCCGTCTGTATGGCGATGAAATTGACCTGGTGGTAAAGAGTCGGGAAGGGAAACTCGAACGCACCCAGGACTTGCCCCAATTTCCCATTGTCGCGCCGTCCGGAGAAAAAGTCACCTTAAACTCGCTCGCCGAAGTTAAACTTGAAGAAGGACCGATTCAGATTAATCATATCGATTCCCAGCGGGCCATTACGATTCAGGTTATTCCTCCAAGGGAGACAGCCCTTGAAACCGCCATGGCCATTGTTGAGGAAAAGGTAGTCGGCCCCATTAAGGCCGGAGGTTCCCTATCAAGCCTTTACAATATTAAACTTGGCGGTACGGCTGACGACCTGACGAGAACCAGAGCTGCGTTGATGTGGAACTTTATACTGGCCATCGTCATCAGCTATTTGCTGATGTCTGCTTTATTCGAAAATTTTTTCTATCCGTTAATTATTATGTTCAGTGTTCCGCTGGCCGCAGCCGGAGGTTTTGTGGGCTTATCACTCGTGAATCTTTTTATTGCTTATCAGGCGTTGGACATTATTACCATGCTCGGATTTGTCATCCTTGTCGGCATTGTCGTCAACAATGCCATCCTCATCGTCCATCAAACTTTGAATAATATCAGAGACGGCAATATGCCGCCTCGAGACGCCATCACAGAATCGGTTCGAACCCGTATCCGGCCGATTTATATGAGTAGTATCACCACCGTATCAGCGATGCTCCCACTGATCCTTGCTCCCGGAGCAGGCTCAGAATTCTATCGGGGACTTGGCAGTGTTGTGGTGGGCGGCCTTCTGATTTCAACAGTGTTTACCATATTCCTGATCCCTGCGCTATTAAGCCTTGCCCTCGATGCAGCCGGTGTTCTGAAGAAAAGATTCTCAAAAGCTTGACCCCTTGAATCCTTGGACCCTCTTCTCCAACTAAATTGGGGAAGAACTTAATATTAAAGATATGAACGAAGAACCCGAAACATCTTTCCGTCCCTCTATTCTGGCGCCGGCTGGAAATAAAGCGTCTTTTCTGGCAGCCCTTGCCGCAGGCGCCGATGAAATATACTGCGGCCTGAGACAATTTTCAGCACGCATGGAAGCCAAAAATTTTTCTATTGAGGAACTTGTACCCTTGACGCTACTGGCTCACAATAAAGGGATCAAAGTCTATGTGGCGTTGAATGCCCTTTTGAAACCCAATGACCTGAATATGGCCGGAGAATTTCTTCAACAGCTTGATAGACACGTAAAACCCGACGGCATCATCATTCAGGACCTGGGCTTCATACAACTCGCCAGACAAACCGGTTTCTCAGGCGAACTGCATCTTTCGACCCTGTCCAATGTCAGTTTTCCGGCAGCCCTTCAAAAGGTGAAAAAAAGCCTTGGTGTCCATAGGGTCGTTCTTCCCAGGGAACTGAATATCGACGAAATTAAAGCCATGGCAGCGGCCTGTCCAAAGGGTCTGGACCTTGAAGTATTTGTACATGGGGCACTTTGCTACGGTGTTTCCGGAAGATGCTACTGGAGCAGTTATTTTGGCGGAAAAAGCGGACTCCGGGGAAGATGCGTCCAGCCCTGTCGCCGAATTTACAAACAGAACGAACAAGACAAAAGATTCTTTTCCTGTCAGGACCTCAGTCTGGATGTGCTGGTAAAAGTCCTGCGTACAATTCCACAAATACGAACCTGGAAAATCGAGGGCCGTAAAAAAGGTCCACACACCATTTTTTATACCGTTAAGGCCTACCGGATGTTAAGAGACCATGGGACCGATCCCAAGATGAAAAAAGAAGCGCTCCATATGCTGTCTTACGCACTGGGAAGGTCTGGAACCCATTATAATTTTTTACCCCAAAGGCCCCAAAATCCCATCCGTATTAACCATCAAACCGGATCCGGTCTTTTGGTGGGGGCTGTAAAAGGAACAAAACAAAAACCTTTTTTAAATCCAAAAGAAGCGCTGTTACCCGGAGATCTCCTTCGCCTGGGATATGAAGACGAGTTGTGGCACGGCACCATCAGGGTGGGCAAATATGTTCCAAAAGGCGGACGCCTCTTTCTAAAGCCGGTTTTAAAAAAGCCCCCTGAAAAGACAATTCCGGTTTTTTTGATCGACCGTAAGGAAAAGGATCTTAAGGATATGGTGTCCACACTCGAAAAAGAGCTGCCCAAAACACAGGTCATAACATCCAAGACATCCGTCTTTGTCTCCAGACTGCCAAAAACATCCGGAAAGAAAAGCGGGATAATTTCAGATCTTCGTGTTTACCGTCAAATAGACAAAACCAAGCGTCACGGCGAATCGGGGCTCTGGCTTTCGGATCAAGCTGTGAAAAAGCTTCCCCAAAGGATTTGGAATAGGATCTGGTGGTGGCTGCCACCGGTGATCTGGCCGGATGATGAGCAAAAACTTAAAGAACTTATCGATTCTGCCCTGAATAAAGGCGCAAAAATATTCGTGCTGAACGCCCCGTGGCAGACAACACTTTTCACCCGTCTTAAAGGAATGGATCTCTGGGCCGGTCCCTTTTGTAATATCGCCAATGTTCCGGCGTTACAGACCCTGGCATCTCTGGGGTATAAAGGCGCCATCGTCACCCCTGAACTTGGACAAAAAGATTTTCTCTCGCTTCCCAAGCAAAGTCCCTTGCCGCTGGGGATCTTTCTCTCCGGCAACTGGCCCCTTTGTATTTCACGCGCTCTATCGAACGACCTGAAAACTGAAACGTCTTTTACCAGCCCAAAAGGTGAATCAGCCTGGGTTAAAAAATACGAATCCGACTATTGGGTATATCCCAACTGGAAACTCGATTTAAGCATCAAACGAGCATCTCTCGAGAAGGCAGGCTACCAACTGTTTGTGCACCTTCTGGAACCGATTCCAAAAGATGTGGTATTGAAAAAGAGACCTGGTCTGTGGAATTGGGAACTGGAGCTTCTTTAATAGTCTAATTTGAATTTACTGACGCATGTTATATTAGAATGTTTTTCTTCGATTTCAGGAGGTTTTTGTTTCAAGAAGTGCCTAAAGTTTAAAGTGAACTAAAGTGAGCTAAAGTTAAGGAATGCGCTTTCACCGAAGTCAAATTATAAATTGGTGGGAGCTATAACTCCATAGTAATGGGATTAATCCTATTAAAATATTCGTAGCATTTTATTGAGTATTCATATCTTGAAAACAACTTTAGTCACTTTAGATCACTTTAGGCATTTTAAACTTCCAACTGGAGGACAACCATGAAATCAGTGACAATATTTACCGACGCTATCGACATTGAACTGAATACCGGGCCGGATATGTGCAATATTACACCTGAGTTTGAAAACCTGATCAGCGAATCAAAGATCCAAAGCGGGAATCTTTGCGCCACAATGGTAGGATCCACCGGATCCATCACCACCATTGAATACGAACCCGGTGTGGTGGAAGATTTAAAAAGGGCCATCAACTCACTGGCGCCGCCCGGACTCGATTATGAACATGAAAAGGCCTGGCACGACGGTAATGGACACAGCCATGTCCAAGCTGCGCTTCTTGGACCGTCCATTGTATTGCCTGTTCGAAATGGAAAACTCAAACGGGGAACCTGGCAACAGGTGGTTGCCGTCAATCACGACAACCACCCGAGAACACGGACCGTTGAAGTGACTATTATTGGTACCAAACAAGATTGAAAATTGAAAGATTGAAGATTGAAGATTTGTGAATATCGCTTCGATATATCTATTATTTTAGGCATTTTAGATCACTTTAGGCATTTTAGGCACTCTTTTAATAACAGATCTATTATATAAACACCGGCAAATTATGTATTGAAAAACCTAATTTGGTTATAAAGATTGATTACCCTTGACAAATCGTTCTATCCCTATTAATAATTCGCTTTTGTGAAAATTGAAGTGGTATTGAAAAAGCCATTTATTTTAATAAAAAATCGAAAGGAGATGTTAACAAATGTCAAAACTAATTCCACCCCATGGCGGCAAAGGTTTAACCTGCTGTCTGCTTGAAGGCGCTGAGCTTGATGCAGAAAAGAAAAAGGCCGAAGGCTTAAAGAAAATCACCGTGTCCCATCGAGAAGTTGGAGACCTTATTATGATGGGTATCGGCGGATTCAGCCCGCTGACAGGATTTATGACAAAAGCGGACTGGAAGAACGTTTGCGAAAATTTTCAGCTTGCCGATGGGACCTTCTGGCCCATCCCCGTGACCCTTTCCGTGGACAAAGCCGATGCCGGCAGCATCAACGACGGCGATGACATCGCCCTCTGTGATCCGGACAGCGGCGAAATCATGGGAACCATGAAAGTCACGGAAAAATATGAATTGACCGATGCCGACAAGAAATTTGAATGTGAAAAAGTCTATATGGGTGAAGGCACCCCTACGGTCGAGGAATTCTGGAAAATTGCCGGTGAAGATCATCCAGGTGTTCAGATGGTCATGGCACAGAAGGGTTTCAACCTTGCCGGACCCGTCAAAGTCTTAAGCGAAGGTGAATATCCCAACAAATATGCCGGCGTCTATATGAGGCCCGAAGAATCCCGCAAAATTTTTGAAGACAAAGGTTGGAGTGAAATTGCCGCCTTGCAGCTCAGAAACCCCATGCACAGATCTCATGAATATCTTTGCAAGATTGCCGTAGAGGTTTGTGACGGTGTCTATATCCACTCTTTGGTCGGTAACCTAAAACCCGGCGATATCCCTGCCGAAGTTCGTGTAAAATGTATCGACTCCCTGGTAAAGAACTATTTTGTAGAACAAAACGTGGTTCAGGGCGGGTATCCTTTGGATATGCGCTATGCCGGTCCCAGAGAGGGCCTGCTTCATGCCACCTTCCGTCAGAACTATGGCTGCTCCCGCATGATTATCGGCCGGGATCATGCCGGCGTAGGCGATTTCTACGGTATGTTTGAAGCCCAGACCATATTTGACAAAATCCCGACCTCCGACGATCCGGGAAAAAATTTGCTCTGCCAACCTTTAAAGATCGACTGGACATTCTACTGTTATAAGTGTGACGGTATGGCGTCACTCAGAACCTGTCCCCATGGCAAGGAAGACCGGGTGCTTCTTTCCGGAACCATGCTACGCAAGATGCTTTCCGATGGCGGCGAACTTCCAGATCATTTTGGAAGAGACGAAGTTGTTGCCATTCTGAGGAAATACTATGAAGGACTTGAAGAAAAAGTTGAGATCAAGATGCACGGCGCCGCTACCGGTGACAGCAAAAAATAATATTGGTTTGATCTACTCATACAAAAAGGAGATGCTCTACGGCATCTCCTTTTTTATTGATGGAATTTCATTAGTGTCCAAAATAAATCTGGGCTTCTTACAGCTCAGTTGGAGTAAGCACAAGAAATGAAATAGCTCCAATCCGTGTGATCACCATTACATATCACCGCTAACCTTTTTTCCGCTTTTTGACCATATCACAAATTCGGATGTTTAAATATAGATAGAAAAATCGAGGAAACTATCGTTTGGTGATACGGTATTATGTTATCACTAATAAATCAGGCACTTGATACTTTTTAGTCAGTCGAGTAGCCCAGGGGAATTTCACCCCCAGGCCCTCACAGAACCGTACGTGAACCTCTCGATTCATACGGCTCCTGCCAGCCATACTCTTGAAACCTCTCGGCTTCAAGCCGACGCAGAAA